>Ga0137307_100575_pt1 | contig 38251 bp, 30 predicted proteins | sample NAcewD2O_March_2_FD_97180 | JGI IMG/M metagenome (GOLD analysis project Ga0137307, IMG submission 97180) | Mouse cecal microbial communities from Vienna, Austria - N-Acetylglucosamine amended D2O_March | ecosystem: Host-associated > Mammals > Digestive system > Large intestine > Cecum | place... | reverse complement strand
GATACGGCTGGGGATTATGAGGATTGGCTGGCGGATTTTTCGCGGCTGATACATTATTCTGATATGGATGCGCTGATAATTGCTACAGCGTGTACGGGCGTAATAAGGCAGTTGTTGCCATACACGAAAGAAAACAATATCAACATGAACATCGTTGGAAAACGTGCGAGCGGAAAAAGCATAATCAGCCATTTTGCCTTGAGCATGTTTGGCGACCCGGGGATGCTGGAAGGAAGCTTTACTGACACGGACAACGCAATGGAGATAATCAGGTCAGAAAGGACTGTTCTGCCATATATACTTGACGAGAGGATGCTTAAGGTTGAAGGGAAATCAGAGAACTCAAAGCGGCATGCACTGCTTATGGATATATTCAGGGAGTATGAGGGCAAGGTAAAAGAAAGGCTTGCAGGACAGGGCAGTGAACTGTCAGGAAAAAGGACATATGGCCCGATTATAAGCAGCAGTGTTGAGCCGATGCTGGATAAGCTGTTAGAGGAAAGCCGGGATTTAGGGCAGTACAGGAGGTTCATTGAGTTAAAAGTCGAAGCGAAAGATTTGTTTAGTGACAGCAGGATGGCAGAGTCCGTCGAAGAAGTGTCGTATACACATTATGGGCACGGTATCTTAATGTTGATAAACTATCTTACAGGGGAACTTGCAGTGGATGATAAGTTTGCTGTTGATATGTATAAGGATGTAAACGATATAATATCAGCAGTATTACATATAATGGAGAAAAAGAAGAACCTTGAGGGCATGTTGCGCTCCTGTTCCAGAAGATTTGCACTTATTGTCACAACACTTGAAATTTTGTTAAGGGCGGCAACAGAAGAAAATATTTCGGGAATGGATATTAAAGCAGATTACGGCTGGATAGGCAGTAACCTGAATAAGGCAGATTTAAAACAGCTTGGGGAACGTCTGGAAAAAGACTGGGGCAGTAAAAAGAAAAACAGCTATCTTGGGATGACCGTTGACAGTTATTTGAATAATGGAGAAACATTCCATACAAAAAGCGAGAATGTTCTGGGGATATTGATTGACAATGCAGTTGAAAAAATGCAACGGCTGGGCGCGGATTCCGACATTGACATTTATGCGGATATCATTGATTTCATCAGAGGGCATAGAAACCTGTTTTTCACGGGAAATAGAAAGTGGGATGGAAAAGGCGGCTATGTAGGGCGGCTGAAAGAAACGGAAAAGCAATATGTTGTCGAGATAAAAGTAAACAAACTCATTGAATGGGTTCTGGTACATGGAGGGAAATTAAGTGATGATGAATTAACAGCCTGCATGGAGCGGCTGGAGCGTGCGACAAAAGGCGAGGTAAAAGATATACTAAAAGAGACGTTCGGAAACGTTATCCTTGATGATTTTGAAGGTCTGGTATCCCGAAAGTATAATGGCAGGATTGTATGGCACGAAGGAACGAACAAACGTGGGGCGAACAATGTCACGCTTGCGGAGATAGTAATAGAAAAAGATATTGTTGACGGCAAGGGCATGAAGGACAGCGATAAAAAAGAGGATAAGGAGAATGACGCATGAGGTTATATGATTATAAATTCTCCCCTGTCAGTGACAGGCGAAAGTGGATGGAGACAGTAAAAATATCATCAGGGCTTGGGTATTTTGGCGGAAAACAGTTTATAGGAAAATATCTGATGAACAGGCTGTTCAACATGGCGGCCAGGATGGAGGATGACGGGAATAAGGCGGATATATTCATTGACGCATTTACCGGGGGTGGAAAGATTGGCCTGTCTGTGCCAGAAGGATGGTTTGACACGATAGTCATAAATGATTTGGATTATGGCGTTGTTTCTTATTTTGAAGCGTGCCGGGATAAGCCGGACAGACTGGTAAAACTGATAGAGGAAATCGGCAGTTGCATGTGTGAGTATATGTTCAATGTATTTGTGAATAACCGTTGCAACAGTTCAGCGTTAGCAATAAGAGGAATAAAAAAAGATTATAATAATGAGGACTGGATTTCTGATGAAATAGTGGAGCCTTTGCTTGCGGGGGCTATGACATACTGGGTGGTACAATCGGAATTTAACGGATGCACAGCACCCGGAAAGGCTAACTATAGTTTAAAGATAGGAGATAAGGACGAGAAAGAAGAGATTAGAAATATCATTGAACTTGCAAAAAAGCGTATTCCAAAAGTGCATGACATTATCAAAAAACGTAATGTCATTATAGAAAGCCTTGATTACAGGGAGTTGATAAAGAAATATAATGGCAAGCCATATAAGGATTCAAAAGAGACAGAACAGCCAGAAGATAAAGCAATGAGCAAAAAGAATAAGCTATGGTATTTTGACCCACCGTACCACCCGGCAACATTATTTGGTGGGGAGAATGCGCCGTATATGGTGGGATTTCCTATAGAATTGGTTCATGAAATGACGGGGATATTGCATAATGACAGAATGAATGAATTTGGGGAAATAAAATATTTCATCAAGTCGGACTACAACCCGAAATATAGATATGAGGAAGAATATGTTGCAGTGAAGAAAGATATAGCATTGTTACAGGAACTGCAAAACGCATACCATGATTTTGATGTGCTCGAAGAAAATGACAAAAACAGCACACAATATGAAGATAAGGACATTGAATATTATGTAGAGTGCATTGGTGACTTTGGAAAAGGTGCAAATGACAATGAAGGAAAGGCGCAGGGCAGGGAATACATTTGGTGCAGGGGAAACTATCAGGGCGAGGAAAGCAGTAACTGGAAGTATAATGGTACGGGGCAATTAAAATAAAGAATTAAAAAGTGTTTAGACGAAAAAGGCAGTCGCTTGTATGGTGGCTGTCTTTTTTGTGTTTTTTTTGAGTAGAAGTACAGACAAGCAATAAATAATTTATGAAAAAGAAGTTTTTTAATGTTCACTCTTCGTTCACAACTTGTTTGAGAAGAAGCGTTACAATGTCACCGTTTAAAAAAGGTTTGTGCTAAAGCAAGTGGATGTAAAGGTATACTGTAAAACAAGCATTTGGATAGAAATAGAAAATTTATAAAGGAGAATTTTCTATGAATCAGATGCTTGTGAAAGACTCATACTGTAATGATATTGTGCATAGAAATGTACAAAAAAGAATTTCTGAAGGTATGGGGAAAGTAGGGTGCTATACCAGAGAGGAAAATAATGTACTTACAAAAGAAGATAGTAAAAATGGATATAAAGTAAGATTGCATTTTACAGAAGATAAAGGGAATTGCTGTATGATAGAGGAATTGCAAAAGTTATTAGTTGAAACATACATAAATAATTTATTGCGCAAAGGAGAAAGATGATATGAAACTGGAGAAAAAAAGAGTGGGGTGTTTATATCGGGTAAGCACAAAGAAACAGGTAAACATAGAAGATGATATTCCTATGCAAAGGAATGCCTGTATGGAATTTATCAAAAAAAGGGAGGATTGGGAATTAAACAGGGAATACATTGAGCCTGGGGTTTCTGGATACCATAAAGGATTTAAGGAACGCAAGGTTCTACAGGAAGTCATCAAGGATGTTGGAGAGAAAAATATTGATGTGCTTCTTGTCTTTATGTTTGACCGTATAGGGCGTAAAGATGATGAAACCCCCTTTCTTCTAAAACGCATTGTAGAATGTGGGGTAGAAGTCTGGAGTGTTTGTGAAGGGCAACAGAAATTTGAAAATTCATCAGATGATTTGATGAATATATTAAGGTTTTGGGGAGCAGGCACAGAAAGTAAAAAAACCGCTGCAAGGGTAGACAGCGGAAGGAATTACAAAACAAAGCAAGGGAAGTTCACGGGTGGCATAGTTCCATATGGATTTACATTGGTTCCGACAGGGCAACTTGATAGGAAGGGAAGAATGATAAACGAATTTACAAAAGAGCCATTTGAAAGTGGTGTGGTACAAGAGATATATAATAAATTGATAGACGAAAATATGAGTTTGAGTGGACTTATTGCATACCTTAATGAAGATAGGAAGTTGAAAACAAGGAGGGGCAACAAGTGGAATACATCAACAGTTAGAAGTATTCTGAAAAACCCTTTATATAAAGGGTATATTTCATATGGGAAAACACGTATGAAAGAGGTGGAGAAGCCTCAAAATGCAGATATTATAAAAAAGGATTTTCTGGACGTAAAGAAAAGGCAAAGAGCAGTTCCACCGGAGCAATGGATTTTGGCGGAAAAAGCTAATCCTGATTATGTGATTGTAAGCGAAGAAAGGTGGCAACTGGCACAGGAAATACTTGCCAGAAGGTACAAAAAATATACCGACAATTTAAGGCCGATTGAGGACAGGACATGGAAAAGTCCGTTGCTGTTGGTAGGATTATTGGAGTGTGGATATTGCCATGGTAAAATATCGCCGGCGGTATCCTCACAAAAGGTACATAAAGTAACTGGTGAGGTTTCAAGGTCATACACTAATTTTTATAAGTGCAACACGAGGGGGAGAAATAAAAAAATGTGTGCCGCTAAATCTTATATAAGCAGATATAAGTTGGAGGCGGCAGTATTGGAGGAAGTAAATAATTTTCTTGACCGAGTGGCGCAGATTGATTGTTCCGACGAGATTATGAAAAATAAAAAAATTCTCATTGGAGAATCACAAGCAGAGCAAGAAAGGCTGGAATGTCTGAAAAAAGAATATAATAAAACGCAAAAGGATATTGAATGCTTTAAACAAGCTTTATATAAGGCTATCATTGGAGAAAGTGAGTTTGACAGCAAGTATATAAATGAGGGTTTAAAGACTACGGAAGATAAGGCTACAGAGATAAAGAGAGAAATTGAACAGTTAGAGAAAAGCATTCAAGCAAAGCAACTCGCTATGGATGAATACTTGAAAACAATAAAAATGGTGCCTGTCTGGAGGGAGGTATTTGAGGATGCACCGTTGAATGTAAAGAAAAAGTTGTTGTCAATTCTCATTGAGAATATTATAATTACTGGTAATGAGATAGATATTCATTTTAAGATTGACATTGACAGTTTCTTGAATATATCAAGTGTTGATAACATACAAAAGAAAAATAATCAATCAATGGATTCTGATGAATCATATAGGAAAATGATTGAAGAAAAGGTTGTCATAGAGAAAAAGGGATTATAACAGTTGAAAAGGTGGGAGGGCAGTCTTCCCCCTTTTTTGGTTATGAATTCTTTGGTTTATGAAAATTGGAAAAATTATATAGAGATGGTATATTGATAATAATTTAACTAAAATTCGGTATATAGTTTTATTCGCACTTTGGTACACCCGTGGTGGCGATTGAGTCCGGCTATGTGGAAGCGATTGGGTGGAACCAATATGGGGGCTGGCGTCTGGGCATCCGCAGTTTCGATGGGAAAAGGTATTATTATTATGCCCATTTACGGCAGAATTTCCCATATTGCAAAGATTTGGAAGAGGGAAGCGTAGTGACGGCAGGGCAGGTCATCGGTTATATGGGGCATACCGGCTACAGCAAAACGGAAAATGTGAACAACATAAAAGTAGTCCATCTCCATTGGGGCTTGCAGCTTATTTTTGATGAGTCGCAGAAAGAGGGAAACAATGAGATATGGATTGATTGTTATGATTTGACCCGGTTCCTTTATAAGAACCGTTCGGAAACAGTAAAGAATGAGGAGACAAAAGAATGGTACCGCGTTTATGATATGAAGGACCCGGCGGTGGAGAAATATTTGAGAAGTAAATAGGCGGAACCAAAACAAACCTTGTTTTGACATTAGAGGATTCTTATGCTATGCTTGACAGATGAAAATAGTAATTTGTGATGACAGTATAGAAGACTTGATAAAAATTGAAAAGCTTTTACGCAAATATATGGGTTCTTACACGAATACCGAAATCGAGGTAGAGAAGTATTCCAATCCATCCCAATTATACAATAAGATATGCGGGAAGGAATTGGCGGATATTTATATTCTGGATATGCTAATGGATGAAAAATCGGGAATTGACATCGGCAACAGGATTAGAAAAGCTGATAGTAAAAACGTAATCATTTATGTTACTTCTTCCGATGAGTTTGCATTGGATGCGTATCGTGTACAAGCTGCAAGATATTTGCTGAAACCGATTAAAGAAGAGGAATTTTTTGAAGCTTTGGACTATGCTTTGGCTAGTACGGAGATAAAAAACGGGCCTCTTTATTTAGTAAAAACAAAAGGCGGATTTGTATCCATACCTTATTCTAAAATAGAATATATCGAAAATGCGTCAAGAGTATTGGACATTCATTTGACGGACGGGGAAAATATAAAAAGTATTTTTATCAGGAAATCTTTTGACACGGAGATAGAAGAATTGCTGAATGATAAAAGCTTTCTTCAAGTCCATAAATCTTTTGTAATTAATTTAAAACATGTCAAAAGACTGACGATGAATAATGTTGTTATGGAAAGCGGCAAAAGTATTCCTGTCAGCAAGGCAAGAAGCGCAGGGGCAAAAAAAGAGTATCTTATATTTGCTTCCGAACAGTATAGGTAGGGTCGGGTATGGACTATTTTAGAAGTTCTTATTATGCAATCAGCCATATATTTTTAATGTTGTTTATCTATTTATTTGTGACACACCGCTATTCTAAAGAAAAAACGATAGGAATTTGTTTTTCTTCTTTTTTCGTATTGACCATATCCGATTGCCTGAAATTGAATATGTTTCCGGACAGCGATATATGTTATGTTGTAGTGACTATATTGCAAATATTTGTAACTCAGTTTACCGGAATCTATATATCGGATACAAGGGATAGCAGAGCTTTGTTTATGGGTTTGACTGCATCCAATTATGTCATAGCCGGCAGTTTAGCCGCATCTATTTTGCATATTTATACGGAAAGCATATTTTTTTCCCTTGTGGGAAGCTTTTTTATCCACGCCTCCATTTTGCTGTTCCTTTATTTTAAAATCAGGGAGACATGGCTGGAATGCTATGAAAAGGAACTGGTGAAAGATTGGTGGGGGCTGTGCCTGATTCCGGTTTTCTTTTATTGCGGTTTTTGTTTCCTCGCATTTTTTCCTTATACACTGTATGATAACCCTCATAATATATATGGGACTACAATGTTTATTATTACTATGTTCGCTTCCTATGTGGCAGTGTTCCAGTATGTGAAAAGCGAATCTGACCGGATAAGGATTAATTGGGAGAACGTATTATTTGAGACTTATATTAAGGGGCTTGAGAGCCAGTATTGTCTGGTGGAGCAGGCTGAGAAGAATTTGAAAATCTTACGGCATGATATGAGGCATTATTCTAATATGATTGATGCATTTTTGGAACAGGGGGAATATGATGAGATTAAAAGGGTGACAGAGTACATAAACGGGGTGACGGAAGACAATAAAGTGGTTAAATATTGCGAAAATATCGTTATCCATTCTATCCTTTCCCGAATGATAGAAAAGGCCTCTTCTTTGGGGGTAGATATCCGTTTAGATGCTGTGGTCCTGAAAGACGTGCCGGTGAACGATTATGAATTGGCGGCAGTAATTGCAAATTTGCTGGAAAATGCATTGATTGGTGTGAAAGATTTGGACGAAAAGGGGAGACGGTATATTGACGCGAAGATTCAGTGTACACAGGAGCATTTATTGATACAAATAAAAAACGAATGCGAAAAAGATGTCATATTCGATTCCCAAACAGGGCTTCCGAAAAGCAATATGGGAAACGGGCATGGGCTGGGAATGCAGAGTATATCTGCTTTTTCGGATAAAATAGGGGGAAATGTGGGCTGTTTTTGCAAAGAGGGGGTTTTCAATATTATTATATTTGCGAAATTTTAGGCTGTTTTGCGAAAAAACAGGAGGTATGAAAGGCGGGGGAAGCAGTATAATTAAAAAAATACTATGATACGGGCACAGAGGGGACTTTCATGCAGAAAACCTTTATGAAATATACTTTTTTAATTATAACATCCGCTATTTTCCTAATACTTATTATTCATTTCCGGTTTAGCGAAAATATGCTTGAGGAGCAGCAATACGGCACCTTTTATGCAAAAACGGAACAAATGATACATACCCTGGAAACCAATCAGGAAGAGCTGCAGCAGTTAAACGAGAGTCTGGATGAAGACTATCTTACTAGAGCCAGAGCGGCAGCATATGTGTTGGACAGGGAAGGAGGCTCTTCGATGGATGTGTGGCAGATGCAATATCTGGCAAGGCTTTTGAATGTGGATGAACTGCATGTCATTGATGAGAATGGGATTATTGTTTCGGGCTCTATTTCAAAATATGTGGGGATTGATATGGATGACCATGAGCAGACGCGTGCTTTTTTGACTCTTTTGGAAAGCGGCGACAACGCTTATCTGATTCAGGAAGCACAGCCGAATGCGGCAGAAAACAGGATAATGAAGTATGTAGGCGTTGCGAGGAAACGCCGGAGGGGGATTGTACAGGTGGGGTTTAAACCTACCAGACAGATGGAGGCCATATCAAGGAATACTTATGATTATATTTTTTCAAGGTTCCCTACGGATATCGGAGAGGAACTTTTTGTGGTCGATGCTTCCACCGGAGAAGTCCTTGGCCATTCTGACGGCATGGGCAAAGATTTCCATGAGGACTGCTATCAATTGGAACAGCTCAATGATTGCGAAGGCGGAGCGTACATAAAAGGGGAAGAAGGGGAAACAATGTATGTAGTGAGCCGGAAATACGAGGATGTCTTACTATGTGCGCTGCTTCCCCAAAGTATTCTTTTCCGAAGGATATGGAAACATATTCTGGCTATTTCGGCCTATTTGTTTTTTGTCGAGGCGGCGGTCATGCTGCTCTTAAATTATCTTGTTAAACAAAAAGTGATTGACGGGATTCATCATATTATCGGAAACCTTACTTCGATTACGAATGGAAACTTTGACACAATCGTAAAGGTAGGCGGAAACAGGGAATTTGAAGAATTAAGCACTGGCATTAATACGATGGTAAAGAGTATTGTCAATCTTTCAGACCGTATTTCTGCGATTATAGAAATCAGCGGTATCCCTTTGGCAGCCTTTGAGTACGAGCGGGGAATGAATCATGTTTTTACTACATCAGGTCTTGGCGAATTATTGGATATACCCGCGGCAAAGGCTGCCAAACTTTATAAAAACTCTACGCTTTTCGGGCAATATATGAGGGAAGTTACGGAAGAGCCGATAGAAGGGGAAGAAGATATTTTTCAAATTAATGAAGGGAAGTATGTCCGTATCCATATGTCGAAGTCAGAGGAGGGATATCTTGGCATTGTGACCGATACCACAAAGGATATGCTGCAGAAAAGACAGATGCAATACGAGAATACGCACGATGCACTGACAGGGCTGTGCAAGTTTGGCTATTTCAAGCAGCTTGCGGAGGGGATACTGCATAAGCTGCCACATGGGGAAGTATGTGCGTTTGTTATGCTTGATTTGGATTATTTTAAACCAATCAACGATACCTTTGGCCATGATGCCGGTGACCGGTACCTTCAGGGTTTTTCGGGGATTATGCAATCCATGCCTGAGGAGCATTTTTTATGCGCAAGGCGTTCCGGGGATGAATTTTGTATGATGATTTATGGCTGTGAAGATAAAGCGGGGATTCTTGGATATCTGGATATGTTTTATAAGGAACTTGGGGAAACCGATATATGCCTTTCGGATACGGAGTCCAGGAAGATAAGCGCTTCTGCAGGCTTTGTGTGGACGGATGATGCAAAAGGCAATGTATCCGAATTGTTAAGTCATGCGGACGAAGCGCTTTACGAGATGAAAAAGGATATGAAAGGGTATTATGTGGAATATCAATTGAAAAATCATCCTGATTGTTAATTTTTCAACCTGCAATTTGAACCGGAACTGCAAAGATGCCCTCATCGCAATAAGTTGTTGTGATATAGAATAAAAACTAATATAAAATAAGAGCTAGCATAAAAATAAAAGTGCGGGTGGGGGAACCTATCTGTTATCCTTAATAAGGAATCAGGGGAATCGTCTGAAAAAGAAGGATTCCCCTGATTTTCTGTTATACGGTAAAATAGGAACAATTCAAACATTGTTTGAGTAGTTCTTTTTTTTACCTTATAGGATTCGGGTGTCAAAAGGCCGGGCCGGCAGCGGCGCTTGGCAGATGGTACAAAAAATTTGTGCGGCAAAACTTGTTTTGCCAATATATTGTACGGAGCATTCCGATGAGCCTCTTAAGGCGAAAATCGTGTTCAGCATTGGCTTCCACGATTTTTGAGTCTCCTCTTCATCGTACAAAAGTCACTTACCCAATATTCTTTTGCACCATCTGCCAAGCGCCGCTGCCGGCCCGGCCTTTTGACACCCGAATCCTTATAGGAAAGTCCTTCGCCAGAAGGACGCAGCGAGTAGGGGAAGATGAATCTTCTTTACTCGATTGGAAATAATAGTAGTCTGCATGCAATTTCTTTTATGTTAGGAGGAAGCGATGGGAAAGGTATATGGCTATGTGCGTGTCAGTACGAGGGAGCAGAATGAGGACAGGCAGATGATTGCATTGAGGGAAAGGGAGGTGCCGGAAAAAAACATTTTTATAGACAAACAATCAGGAAAAGATTTTGAGCGGCCGATGTATAAGCGGCTGGTTAAAAAGTTAAAAAAGGATGATTTGCTTTATGTAAAGAGTATCGACCGTCTGGGCAGGAATTACGAGGAAATTTTAGCGCAATGGGGGTACCTGACAAAAGAGAAAAAAGTCGATATCGTAGTAATGGATATGCCTCTTTTGGATACGAGAAGAGGAAAAGATTTGATAGGGACTTTTTTAAGCGATATTGTCCTGCAAGTGCTTTCCTTCGTTGCGGAAAATGAGAGGAAAAACATAAGGCAGAGGCAAAAGGAAGGGATTGAGGCGGCCAAGATGCGGGGAGTCCAGTTCGGTAGGCCGGAAAATCCTCTCCCGACAAATTTCGGGAAAATTTACAATCAATGGGTGCGGGGGGAAATCGGGGGAACAGGGGCTGCGCAGATGTGTGGAATGTCTGTTACATCGTTCTATCGGAAGGCTAAGAGGGAAAGGGAACAGCATAAGATTTAAAATGCAGTATGTTGCCAAATTGTGTACTTTTTGGCTATAAATTCTATTTTACATAATCTTTTATTACTATACTATAATTTTGCCAAAAAGTCAATAATTGTACGCTTCATTCCTGTAAGCTACGAACCAAATGCTATGTATGTGCATCTGGTTTTCAATAGCCAAAAAGTACACTTTTTGAAAATTGGGAGGAGAATTTATGCTGGATTCGGCACTGGGCTCCGGAAATTCGGTAAGAATTAGGAAATAATAAGAAAGTGACGGTTACAATGCTGGTTTATTATCGAATCCAGCTTCAGATTGGTACACTAAGGAGTGCGGGTATTCACATGTGGAAGAACGATAAACCAATAATAATGGTAGGGAATAGACAACTATGAGGAAGGTGTGGAAAAAGCAAATTAAGGATTTCTTAAATCTAATGGAAGAGGCGCATAACGAGATTGAGAAAGAAGTGGAAAAACGAAATGGTGCGATGGTACAAGAACTGCTGGGACAATGCCAGGAGGGGGCTATCAGAATTGGAGATTTGATAGAGAGCAGCGAAGAAGGGGAAACAAAGACGATAGAACTGCTGGAAGAATATTGCGAGCTTGTCTATACTGTGCATCAAAGTATGTTGGAAGGCGGTCATCCCAAAGGAGGAAAATTCTGTAAAGATTTAAAGGTCGTACTAAAAAGGGTACAAGAGAGGATAGATAGCCTGAAAATACGTATTGAAGCGGTATTTCTTCCTTATAAGGCAGCTATGTGGGATTCTTTGGAGAGCGTTTGGAAGGAAGCAGAAGCAGACCCGGACTGTGATGCGTATGTTGTTCCGATTCCCTATTATGATAAGAAACCAGACGGAAGCTTTGGAGAAAAACATGACGAAAGCGGTCTGTATCCGGAATATGTGCCTATTGTCAAATATGATGCCTATGATTTTGCATTCCACAAGCCAGATATCATCTTTATTCATAACCCTTACGACGGCGGCAATTATGTAACAAGCGTGCATCCCTTTTTTTATTCTTCTAATTTAAAGAAATATACGGATTGCCTGGTATATATTCCTTATTTTATAAAGGATGAAATGGTTTTTGAAAATCTACAGGAAACGAAAAAAATAGAAGATTACTGTATGGTACCCGGTGTGGTAAATGCGGATAAGGTGATTGTCCAATCCAGGGAGATGAAAAAGGTTTATATAGATATATTAACGGGGTATACCGGCAGGAATACCTTTGATTATTGGGAAAGGAAAATTGCAGGGCTTGGTTCGCCCAAATTAGAGAAGGTACGCAATACCAGCAAAAAGGATATTTGTATTCCGGCCCAGTGGGCGGGCATTATGAAAAAAAGAAGCGGCAAAGTGGTTTTGTATAATACCCATCTGAATCTGTTGATGGAGAGGAATTACAAATATTTTATCCCAAAACTAAGGGAAACGTTGGATTATTTTAAAAGCAGGGATGATATCCTCCTTTTGTGGCGCCCTCATCCCCTCTCTCTTGCGGCAGCGGAATCCATGAACCCTTGTGCTGCGGATATTTACCGCAGCATTGTGAAGGCATACCGGGAAGAAGGGTGGGGGATTTATGATGATACACCTGATTTGGGAAGGGCGATTGCCCTGTCGGATGCTTACTATGGCTCCATAAGCTCTGTGCTGACACTATATAAGGAAACGGGCAAACCAATACTCATACATAAAATTGATATTGCGGAGGAAAAATACGGGGATGATTTATGCAACCACCGGGTTGACAGGGGCGGGAGGATTATGTGGTAACGATGGGAAGAGAGACTATAGCGATTGATGCGAGGGAATTGAGGAAGATACAACTGCTTCAATTGGATATATTGAAAGAGGTAGACAGGATATGCAGAAAGCATGGCATCAAATATACTTTGTGCGGAGGAAGCCTGTTGGGGGCAATCCGGCATGGAGGGTTTATTCCCTGGGATGACGATATTGATGTTTCCATGCTTCGTGAAGATTATGAAAGATTCCTGAAAATATGTGGCCGGGAATTGGATAAAAGGAAATATTTTGTGCAGACGGTGGACACGGACCCCGGATACCGGTGGATATATGGGAAAATCATTTTAAAGGGAACGGTTTATGTGAGGGCAGGGCAGGAAAGCATTAAAAGCCGTAATGGGATTTTTGTTGATATTTTCCCAAGGGATGGCAAATTTGATAACTTTGTAATCGGTTACATACAGTCAAAATGTGCCTTTTTGTTTAGAAAGATTCTATACTCCCCAGTGGGGGCAGAGCAAAGCAAAGATGCAAAAGCAAGAAAAATCTTCCGTATCCTTTCTAAAATACAGAAGAAAGATGCGCTGAAGCTGCTGGCATTAATACAATTTTTAAATTTTGGGAAAAAAACCAAGATGGTTAGGTGCTGGGGGCTGATGGGAACGGGAGAAAAGAAAAAATACGAATTGGGGGCAAAAAGATACGAGCGGTATAAAGAGGAACATTGGTCGGACTTGCCGGAGCAGGAAAAGGCAAAAAGAAAAGAAGGGCTTTTGCGATGCTTTTTTACGGAAGTAATAGATGTACCTTTTGAAAATATGACGGTAATGCTCACCGCCCATTACGATGAATGGCTGCGGTTTACATTTGATGATTATTGGAAACTACCGCCTAAGAGCAAACGTATTATGCACCAGGAGGCTTCTGCATATAGTTTGGGGAAATATGAGGAGTATGCCGAGGGACTATTGGAAGAGGATGGAAGGGAGCATGATGGAAAAATTTGAGTATACGCCGGAAATCATAAGAAAAATACAATTGACGGAGTTGTCCATACTGCGCGAGCTGGATAGGATATGCCAAAAATGCAAGATTCCCTATATCATTGATTCCGGTACACTTTTAGGGGCGGTCCGCCATGAAGGTTTTATTCCCTGGGATGATGACATAGATATAAAAATGCTGCGTAGGGATTATGATAAGTTTTGCAACATTTGCAAAGATGAGTTGGGGAAAAAGTGTTTTTTACAGACTTACCGGACGGATAAAGGATATCGTTGGGGATATGCACGGATATTGAGAAAGGGAACCGTATTTATCCGGGCAGGGCATCAAAGCCTGAAGTCGAATACGGGGATATTTATAGACGTTTTCCCTTGCGATAATATGCCGGAGGGCAAGGCTGCCCTCTTTCTGTGCAATGTTCTTTCCCTCGTTTGCCGGAAAATGCTTTATTCCGAAGTAGGGGCAAAAAGTGCGCCTTTTTTTGTAAAAAGGCTTGGCTTTGCCTGTCTGGATCTTTTGCCAAAGGAATGGGCTTATTATGGGTTGGAAAAAATTGCGGATTATTGCGGAAGAAAGGAAACGGGGAAAGTACGGTGTTATGCGTGGGGCTCAAAAGAAGAAACTGTTGGGCAGAAGAGGGAATGGTTTGAAAATACAAGTGATATATGTTTTGAGGGTCTTATGGTAAAGGCTCCGGCAAAGAAGGAGGAAGTCCTTACTTATTATTATGGAAAGGATTATATGACTCCGCCCCCGGAAGAGGAGAGGAAGCCAAAACATACGGCCGAATATATAAAATTCGTAGAAGAAGACGAGGGAGATGTTTGCGGATGAATCCAATATCTTGTTTGGATGCCTGGCAGGATGGGGAAAATGTATGGCTGTCCAACTATGATTACAATGCATTGATAAGGTGGAATATGGATTCCGGGGAGGCGGAGATTATGGGATTGTTCCCCCGGGAGCCGGAGGATGCAGGAAGATTACATCGGCGGGTATTTTGCGTGGGAAAAAAGCTGTATTTTATTCCATATCGGGGCAGATATATCCATATCCGGGATTTGGAACAGGGAACATGGGAGTGTGTCAAGGTGGCAGAGGAAGAAATGATAGTTGCCGACGCCTGTTTAGTGGAGGATTGTATTTGGATATTTCCCTGTTATCTGCGCTGGCCTATTATGCTGTTCCATATAAACACGCATCAATTAGAGAGAATGGATAGTTTGACGGGAGAAATCGGAAATTATATAGAGGAAAAATACAGGAAATGGATGGTTTGGGATATTTCCTGTGTCTGTCAGAGAGAGGGTCTTTTTTATTTGGCAGAATACCGTAGGAATCAGATTTTTTGTATTGACAATAAGGAAGGGAAGCTGCAGCATGTATGGTCTCATGTTAGAGCAGCACTGGGTTCGGAGGGGAAGGATACTAGGGAAGAAGTAAAAATACAGGGGATTACTGTATGCGGAAAAGAGGACTTTTGGCTGGCTTCGCTGGAGAAGGCGGAAGTTTACAGATGGAATCCGAAGGAAGGAATCAAAAGAACCTACGGGTTTGCTGCGAAGATGTATGGCAAAAGGATACCGTTTCTTAGGGTGGTTGATGTAGATGAGCTATATGCATTGGTATTGCCCTGCCATTCCGGTTATCTTTTCAGGATTCATAAGCGGACGGATGAAATAACAAAAATCCCGTATCCGGTAGGATTCGCAAGGCGGCGGGTTTATTCCCTGTTTTGCGGTTATGGCAAGGAAGCAGGTAAAGTGTTCCTTTATCCGAGAAGCGGTAACGGGCTTCTAATAGTAGAAGTAAAGCAGGGGGAAGCTTTTTACATTCCTTATATATTCAACGAAAAGGACGGCGGATATCTTGCAGATTTCTATCTTCAATCCATGAGGGAACAGTTGTGCAGCGGTAGGTTGGATGAATCCGAAGGGGGGAAGGATATACTTTCGGATTTCCTCGATGAAGTGGCCCGCCGGGAAAGGGATATGGAACAAGGGGAGGCGGAACCAATCGGGAAAAGGATATATGAGTATTGTAAAGAAACATGTCTGCGCGGGAGGTTGGAATGAAAGTTGCAGTGATGTCGGATATTCATGGGAACCTGGAGGCATTTGATTCGATAAGAAGAAGGATTTGCGGGATGGAAGGGATAGAAGGGATTGTGCTGTTGGGTGATTTGATAGATTACGGCCCGCATTCGGACGAAGTGATTGAGTCAATCCGGAATCTGCCCTATCCTATCTTATGCAATATCCGGGGGAATCACGAAGCCGCTGTTTTGGAAGGGGAATACGGCAGATTTTCCACAGAGCGCGGAAAGGAATGCGCCCGTCATACATGCAGCCATTTGTCCGCAGCTTCCCGGTATTATTTGGAAAAGGAAATGGAGAAAAAGGGAAGCCATGTATTCTGTGTGCAGGGAAGGAAGTGTCTGGCAGTACACGGAAGCCTTTCGGATGAATATTGGAAAGGAATTGGCATGGAAGATAGTTTGGAAGAAAATGGTTTAGAAGAATATAAAGGGTTTGATTATGTATTTTCCGGGCATACTCATTTGCCCCATTATTTTGAAAAGTATTATCCGGTAAAGGATGGGGTGAGGAGAAACAGGAAGAAAACAATATTTATCAATCCGGGTTCGGTAGGGCAGCCAAGGAATTTGAATGCAATGGCACAATGTGCGGTGGTAGATATGGAAAGCGAAGAAGTGGTTATGGTAAAGTGCCGCTATGATATAGGCAGGGAGCAGGAAGCCTTTCCGGCAGAAATAGATGTATTCTATAAGGACAGATTGGAGTACGGAATATGATGAAAGAATTGTATGTTATCAGCGGTGTGGCAGGCATGACGGGAAGCGAGCTGGCAAAAATATTGGTGGCGGAAGGGCACAGGGTTATTGGATTCGACAACTTTTTTGCGTCGTCCAGGGAAAGCCTGTGTGAAATAGAAAATAACGAATTGTTCGATTTTTATGAATATGATTTAAACTCTGGGGAAGAGATGGAACGGGTTTTAGATATGGTGAAAGGATGGAAAAAAGAATATAAAAAGCTGGTGTACATAAATTGCGCGGCAATTGTCCATACGGAGTATTTTTACCATATTGATAAAACATTTGGAACCAATGTGACAGGAATGAAAAATTTTCTGGAACAGGCGGTTATGGCCGGGGCGGATATTTTTATCAATTGTTCCACTTCCGAAGTATATTCCATGCAGTCATGGAAAGAAGGCGGGGTAGCGGAAAAGGATTATATCCTGCTTGCCAATGCGGAGCATAGCCAACGGACAAGTTATGCGGCAGGAAAACTGCTGACGGAATTTTTCATGAAAGATGCGGTATGGAACCAAAAGATAAAGGGGTGTTCCATACGGTTTGCCAATGTGTACAGCAAAAGCGAGCGGTACCCGAAACATGTGATTCCACACATATTGACGGAGCTATCCCGGAAAGGGGAAGTGGAGCTATTGGAAAACAGTAAGAGGAATAAAAGGACTTTCCTCCATAATACGGATAGCTGTATGGCAGTGCTTGCGCTAATCCGTACGGAAGAGGCATTGGACGGAAGCGTATATAACGTGGCTACAAAGGAAGAGGTTTCCATGCCGGATTTGGTATCCCTTTGTGCGGAAAAAATGGGGATTTCCAATCCGAAGATTGTTTTCCGGGGCTACCGGGAGTCCGATCCGGAAAGGCGCGTGCTGAATATTGATAAAATCGTAGAAAGGACGGGATGGATGCCAAGGGTTTCGTTAGCGGAAGGGATAGAAATGTGCGTAAAGGAAATGAGGAAGAACAAGGCATGAAAATATTGGTGGTGACGGTGGCCGGGATGGCAAGGAGATTCAGCGAATCGGTGGGGAAAGACTTCCTGAAATGCCTTTATTATAAAGAGAATCCAAGGGAGGCGCTCCTTTTCCAAATGCTGCGGCAGGCATCGTCTTTTGATAGATATATTATTGTAGGGGGATTTTTATTTGAAGAGTTAACCGAATTTATAGAAAAAAACCTGAGTGATTTAAAGGATAAGATATTATTAGTAAAAAATGGGCATTTTGTGGATTATGGTTCCTGCTATAGCCTGTATCTTGGCATTAAACGGGCGGAGGAGTTCGGTTATGGGCAATTGGTTTTTACGGAGGGTGATTTGTTTCTGGATAAGGAAACGTTCCGGCAAATATGTGATACCAAAAGCGATGTAGTTACATCAAATGGCGAGGATATCTGTGCGGATAGTGCGGTTGCTTTTTATTATGATATGGAATCCAGGATTCATTATCTTTATGATACGGAACATAAAGCCCTTCGGATTCAAGAGCCTTTCACCGCAGTTTATAATTCCGGGCAAGTATGGAAATTCGTAAACAAGGAGCGATTGGAACGGATTGCAGGTAATCTTTCAAAGGAAGAACTGATAGGAACAAATCTGGTTATCATACAAAAGTATTTTGGTTTGCTGAAAAGGAAGGAATATCAGCAGCTCCGGTTCCAGAGATGGGTAAATTGCAATACGCTTGCAGATTTCGAGAAGACATTGGAGGGATAGGGATGAAAACGCTGGAAAGCAGATTGAGCGCGTTAAGAAAAAATGGCGGACAGGTCCGTGTGATGATTCTTGGCCTTGGAAGCGTAGGCAATTATCTACTGAATTATTTGCTGTCTATGCAGGACGAAAGGCTCGCCATTTATGTGGTGGGGAGGGATGAAGAAAAGCTTTCCTGCGATGTGAATATTGCCCGGGTGGCAGCCCAGATTAGGGGGCAGAACCGGAGCGAGGTTCATATTGCGGCCGGTGTGGATTTTGAGTCGGTAGAAAAGATAGCGGAATGTCTGCGGATGTACGAGCCGGATATTATTGTAAACAGCAGCAGGGCGTATCCCCATTTGAAATATGGGAGTATTTCTTGGGGCAGGGTAAGGGCTTACGGGATTTGGACGCCTTTGGCTGCCAAATATACCGGCAATATTATGAGGGCATATGAGCAGGCGGATTGCCATGCAATTGTGGTTAATACATCGTATTCGGATGGAGTGATTCCCTGGATGAAATCTGCAGGGGAAGCCTGCCCTGATTTTGGCAGCGGTAATGTAAACCATTTGATCCCCCGGATTCAATTTGCGGTGGCAGGCAAATATGGGATTAAGGACTGCTGGAACATAGATATCACTTATGCCACAGGGCATTTCCACGATGTAGTAATCAGCAAAGAGGGGCATACGGAACAAGTGGAACAGCTAATTGCAATCCGGTATCAGGGGGAAATGCTGAAACCGGATATGGATGAGATTTTTGGCGCCTGCGGTATTAAAATGCCTGTGGATGCCAAGCGGAATATGATGAATGCTTCCAGCAATTATGAAATAATAAGGGCGATTCTTAGAGCCGTAAGGGAGAAACAAAAGGTAAAATTCCATAGCCCGGGCGTTTTTGGGGAACTGGGCGGATATCCCGTTATTTTGGATGGGGAGGGAGAGGAAATCAGGGCATATATTGATGAAAGCCATTTCACTATGCAAAAAATGCGGGAGAAAAACGCGGATTCCATGTATCTGGACGGCATTGAAAAGATTGAGGGCGGTATCTTGTATTATACGGATGAATTGGTGGAAAAAAGCGAGAAAGCGTTCGGCATTAAATTGATGAAAGGGGTTCCTTATAGAGAGGTGGAAAAGGCGGCACAATTTTTAGCGGAAGAAGTGATTGAAAAAACAGTTTCCGGATGGGGGGCAACCTGAGGTGAAGACAGTTTATACTTGCTTTTGCACGGATATCATACATGAAGGCCATTTGAATATTATCCACCGCGGGATGGAATACGGAGAGGTGGTAGCCGGTATCCTGACGGATGAGGCTACGATACGTTTTAACCGTTTCCCGGCAGTCAGCTTTGAGGAAAGAGTGGCGATGGTAGAAGCGATAGAAGGGGTAAGCAGAGTCATCGTACAAAAGGAAGTTACTTATGATAAGGTGGTGCAGCAGCTTCGGCCGGATTACATCATTCATGGCGATAATTGGAAAGAGGGGCCTCTGCGTTTCCTTAGGGAAAATGCAAAGAAACTTATGGAAGAAACAGGAGGGGAACTGATAGAAGTTCCGTACACCCGCAGCAGGGAAGCCATACATAAAGAAAGGGTACAGCGGGAAAAACTTGCCATGCCGGAATATAGAAGGAAAAGGCTTCGGCAGCTTCTAAAGATATGCCCAATCGTAAAATCGCTGGAAGTGCATAGTGGGATTACCGGACTGATAGCGGAAAAAACCATTGTGGAAACGGAAAATAATTTAGAGCAATTTGATGCGATGTGGATTAGCTCTTTATGCGATTCTACGGTGAAAGGGAAACCGGATATTGAACTGGTTGATATGACTTCCCGATTCAAGACGATTGATGAAGTAATGGAAGTCACTACAAAACCGATTATTTTTGACGGCGATACGGGAGGGTTTATCGAACATTTTGTGTATACAGTCCGGACTTTGGAGCGGATGGGTGTTTCTGCGGTGATTATTGAAGATAAGACGGGGATAAAGAAAAATTCTTTGTTTGGAACGGAAGTAGAACAGACACAGGATGATATCGCTCATTTTTGCGAAAAAATCAGGGCGGGGAAGGGCACTCAATTAACGGATGATTTTATGATTATAGCAAGAGTGGAAAGCCTGATTCTGGAACAGGGGATGGAGGATGCATTGAAAAGGGCAAGCGCTTATGTGGAAGCAGGGGCGGACGGGATTATGATTCACAGCCGGAAGGAAAACCCGGCGGAAATTTTTGAGTTTTGCCGGAAATTCCGCAGAAGGGATTGCCATACGCCCCTTGTGGCGGTGCCTACTTCTTATCATCAAGTATTTGAAAAGGAATTGATGGAATATGGGATAAATATTGTTATTTATGCCAATCAGCTTACCAGAAGCGCTTTCCCGGCAATGGAAAGGACAGCAAAAGATTTATTGAAATACCATAGGGCGTTGGAAGCGGATGCCAAATTAATGCCCATCCGGCAGATTATTACACTAATAGATGAATTATAGGGCGGCCTATCTTGGGTTTAGCCGGAGAAACCGGGCGGAAATGGAGAAAAGGTGAAAAGATGAGAGCGGAAGATTTGCTTCGGATTATGAATGCGGATTTTTATACAGGGGTTCCGGATTCCCTTCTTAGCCCATTGTGCAATTGTCTGATGAAAAAATATGGAGAAGATGGGGAACATCATGTAATTGGGGCAAACGAGGGGAACTGTACGGCCATAGCGGCAGGATACCATTTGGCAACAGGCAAAGTGCCGGTGGTATACATGCAAAATTCGGGGGAAGGGAATATGATTAATCCGGCAGCATCGCTGCTGCATCCGCAGGTGTATGGGATTCCTGTACTTTTTGTGATTGGTTGGCGGGGGGAACCGGGAACCTATGACGAACATCAGCATGTGTTTCAGGGTAGGGTGACGGAGAAGCTTCTCCGGGATATGGAAATGGACGTGCATGTAATCCGTAAGGATACAAAAGAAGAAGAAGTGAAGGCGGCAATGGACCGGTTTGGCCATGTTTTTGCAAAGGGGCAGCAGGCGGCATTTATTGTTTGCAAAGGGGCGCTTTCTTATGAAGAGAAAATGATATACCAAAATAGCTATCGTATGGTCAGAGAGGATGCAGTCGGGCATATTGCGGAAGCGGCCGGAGAGGATTTGGTGGTTGCCACTACAGGAAAGATAAGCCGCGAATTGTTTGAAATCAGGGAAGGGCAGGGGGCCGGGCATAGCCGGGATTTCCTTACGGTAGGTGCTATGGGGCATAGTTCCTCTATTGCGCTTGGCATCGCACTCCAAAGGCGGCCGGCAAAGGTTTGGTGCATTGACGGGGATGGGGCAATCCTGATGCATATGGGAGCAATGGCGGTCATTGGCAAGGCAGCACCGGATAATCTGGTTCATATTGCGGTTAATAATGAAGCCCATGAAACGGTAGGAGGGCTGCCGACGGCAACAGGAACAACGGATTTATGTTTGGTGGCAAAAGCTTGCGGTTATCCCTATGTTGCCAGTGCGGACACTTTGGAAGGGCTGGATGAGGAGTTGGATAAAGCGAAAAAGAGGAAAGAGCTTTGTTTTATCGAGGTAAAATGTGCGATTGGGTCGAGGGGAGATTTGGGGCGACCGACTACAACAGCCTATGAAAACAAGAAAAAATTTATGGAGTTTTTGAGGGATGGTAAAAGATGAAATTAAGCAGTTGCCAAAAGGCATGTCAAGCGGCAGCGCCGCCTGACAGATAACACAAAAACCACATGCCCTGTGAGACAGGGGAGGGAGGAAGGGATTATTCGTTGGAATTTGTGTCTGTGATATAGGCATCAATTGCCTGTTTGGCAAATTCCGCGGTGCCTTCCCCGCCTGCCTGGTCAATATTTTTCTTCATCCGCTCATCGCATATATACATTTGCCCCAACCCATTTAAAATTTCGTCGGTACAATTGTAATAATGATTTGTAATGAAATCCTGCAGTTTCTTAATTTGTTCTTGTACTGCCTGGTGGGCAGGCGGCAGGTGGCGGAGGGAACCGATTTCGGCAAACAAGCCGGAAAGCTGTTTTGCATTTTCTTCAAGTTCGTGGTTTGATTTCCCTTTCGCTTTTTTTTCATATTCTTTATACGCTTGGGTATTACCCCATTTTTCTTTGACCTCTTTTGCGTATTGGTCAATTTCTGTTTTGTCGAATGCTTTAAAATTCATCGCATGTACTCCTCCTTTTTGAATGGTACGGGCAAAAGAAATCAGCTCTTTCGTATGCTTCAATTGCAGCTCCAATAAGTGAATCTGTTGCTCAATAGCTTCTCCAGGATTGAAATCCGGGCTATCAAGAATGGATTTAATCTCTTTCAATGGGATTTGCAATTCCCGGAACATTAAAATATGCAGCAGGCGGTCAAGGGCGGTATTGTCATATAGGCGATAGCCTGCTTCTGTTATTTTTGTAGGTTTCAGCAGCCCGATGGCATCATAATGGTGAAGGGTACGGACGCTGATTCCCGTGAGTTTACTTACTTCGCTGACTGTTTGCATAATTTTCTCCATTTCCGTACGGATTTTTTGCACAAAATTAATTTGGCTTACGATTTTGAGCGGTTTTATTTTCTGTCCTGATTTATATTGTAGACTATTACGTTACGTAAGAGTCAATGGGAAAATAAAAAATTTAAACGGATGTAAACAGGGTATGAATCCCTTTCGTATATTTTTTATACTTTGCCGAAAATCATCAATATATGGTATATCATACTCAAATGCAATCCGCCATAATACCTTATCTTCTCCAATACCCATTTGCTGCTGCCAAATCCCCTGCCAAATGCCACATACCCCCAAACTTTGTGCCCCCTCAATTTTGAATTTTTGAATCTTATGCTATAATAAACATTATAGCAGCGTCGGTACGCGTCCGACCGAAGGGAGGACAAGTTCCGAAGCGAACCGTGCGCCTCCCCCCGGAGGGGTATGTCTGAAGGACATGATATAGTGGAATTGCTTACCGGCAGCAGTTGGGTGTGAAATGCTTAACGGTATATCATTTTAGATAGGATAGGGAAATGTGGAGGTGGCAATGATGAGTACAGTTGTAAAGCGGGGGTATTCCCCTAATGATTCAAAGGAGTTTGGAAGCCAGTCAATTGAAAAATTACGTAAAGCAGGGGCTGATTTGCAGTATTTATTAAATCAGGGTTATCATATAAAGGGGGCGTCCACATTTGTGGGAAATCATTATCTGCTTTCCGAGCGGCAGAGGCTGGCGTTGGTAAGAACTGTTTCCTCAAAGGAAAGCATTGAAAGAAGGAAAACGAAAGAAATTATGGATATTCCTCATGGATGTACCGTGAATATTGATGGATTGAATACGATTATCACCCTGGAAATTGCTTTGTCGGATTCCCTGCTGTTAAAATGTATGGATGGAACCATTCGGGATTTGGCAGCGCTTAGAGGCACGTACCGTTTGATTGATAAGACGGATGCAGCAATCCTCTTGATTGGAAAAATGCTGGAGAAAAATGCAGTGAATAAAGCGGTGTTCTATTTGGATGCCCCGGTATCCAATTCAGGAAGGCTGAAACAAAGGATAGAAGAAAAATTGCAAGGGTTCCACTTTAATGTACAGATAGAAGTAATCCGCAATGTAGATGGAACTTTAGAAAGTTTAGAAAATGTAATAACAAGCGATGCCATTATACTTGATAAATGTATCAGTTGGATTAATTTAAATGCAAGAGTGATAGAGGAGATGCTCGGAGGGTATCCGTATATTGATTGTTGCTGTCCATAAAGATGGATTTTTGTGGGATAAAGGGCGAACTATTGCATCCTACTATTTTATGTGGTATACTTACTACAGAAGATAGTCTTGACCGAGGAATCTATCATCGGCCTTGTCTTCCGTATCAGATGTTCTAGCCGGTATTCGCCGGAATTTTTCAAACAAATTAAAATTATAGAAAGATGCCGGCTGAATAGCTGTTAAGCCGCTTTGCTGAAGCCAGGCTGAGGCGGCGGTAGCCCGGGAAGAGAGAGTTTGCCAGATTCACCGGCATCGGGAAGGATGTGAAGATGAAAATCATACCACCGAAACATGATGAATGCATAAAGGAGATTTTCAGGAATAAGGTAGTTCTGAAACATTTTATCAGCGACATTTTGGGGATTCCCGTAGAGGAAATCCGCTCCGTCCGTCTGATAAACACTTTCCTTTGGCGGAAGTACCGCGGACAAAAACTGGGGATTCTGGATGTGCTGGCAGAATTGGACGGGGAAGCAAAGGTTAACATTGAAATCCAGCTCAAAATAGTAGCCTACTGGGACCGAAGGCAAATATTTTATTTGTCAAAACTATTTACCGAAAACCTTCTTTCCGGCGAAGATTATTCCCTTTTAAAAAGATGCGTGGGAATTAGCATTTTGGATTTCAATTTAACGGACAGTAAAGAGTATCATAATACTTATTATCTGATGAACCGGAAAGGGGAGCTGTTCTCGGATGTTTTCGAGATACATACGCTGGAACTTGGTAAGAAGCTGGAAGGGAACAGGGCCGTGGATGATTGGATACGTCTATTTAACGCAGAAAGCGAGGAGGATTTGGGAATGATAAAGACGAAGAATAAAGGGATATTGGAAGCCATACGTGAAGTACGGGAGATAAACTTAAGGGGGCGTTTGCGCATGCGTTATGAAGCGCATGTAAAGGCAGCAAGAGATCAAAGGGCGCAGGAAAGCTACGCCCGGGAAATTGCCATTAAAGAAGGGCTGGAACAAGGGATAAAACAAGGGATAGCGCAAGGGATGGAACAAGGGCTGGAACAAGGGATCGAACGGGGGATTGAGCAGGGGCAGGCAAGGGTGAACCTTTTATATAAGATTTTGATTGAAAATTCCCGCTCGGAAGAAATAGAGCGTGCGGTAACGGATACGGAATATCAAAAAAAGCTTTTTGAGGAATTTAGAATATAAGATAATTTTGTTTTTATGGTACAAAACGATAACCTGCTACCATTGATTCCAAAACATATAAATGGTGGAAGAAAGAAATAGGGTAGTATATACACCAATTCGTATGATGCGGGAAAGGAAGGCTGACCGTGTCATGCCAGTATACAGCCTGCTGCTGTCGGCCAGGCCGATGGCGATGTATATAAGGCAAATAACAATATATCGGAAATCGCTGCTGCATGTATAAGGATATTTTAAGGAAAAAGCAATGAAACTCAATAAAAAAGCAAAATAGCCGGCGGAAAGGAAAAGCGCCTCATAGCGATTTCCCTTTTCGATAGATGTCTGATTCAGGTTAGAATATGTATTTGAGTATATTTGATTTTTCATTTTCAACTTTTTAAATTGTGCAGCGAAAAAAAGAAGGGCCGAACAAAGAGCCGTCCAAATGGCAAGAGGGTATACTATCTGGCATAACATAAGAGGGAATTTGGAAAGATTTTGTGGGTATACCTCCGCAAATAGAGAAGTTTGAAACATAATAACCCAGATATTGTGAATGGCATCTCCACTTAACGGATGGAAAGGGAAGGCAAAATGCCAGTCAGAAAAAGCAGGAGCGCCTATTCTGGCCCAAATGCCATAATGGCCTGTATACATAACCGAAGCTGCCGTAGAAGAAGAAATCCCGGGCTTTACATGAAAAAGGATAAGATTGCGGAGAATCCAGGATAATCCTATGGAGCCGGCGGTTATACCAAATAAGATATAATTTTTGATGGAGCATATAATAAGATGCCTATTTTTGCTGCGGATAATTCCGACAAAATCCAATAAGAAGAGAAGCCCTGTAGGGAAGGCGATGATAACGGTATTGATTTTGCACAGCATACCGAAACCTATGAACAGGGCGATAAGAATCAGGTTTTTCAAATTTTTTTCTTTGTTCCAGCGCAAAACGGCATCTATGCAACAAGCTAAAAACAAGGATGAAAGCATATCATTATTTATACTGCCGGACATAATGGTCAGGGCTGGGTGCAGGGCGACAAGAAGCAGGCCGGCATAAAGCCCCTTGCCGTGCGCTCCTGTTTTTTTCAGGATACGGTAAGTAAAGAGCATAAAAAGACCGGAGTAAAATAAAGGGAGCGTTTGAAGATTTTCAAATGCCAAATCTTCCGGCATTCCAAGAGAAGTCAGAAAAATCAGCCAAAGACCGGATATGACATAATGGAGCGGCGGATGGTAATAGGAAAAAAGCTGGTAGGGATTGAAGTCCGGCAGCTTTCGGAATTTATAAATATACTCAATATAACCGATATGCCCAGGGTTTATCTGGCTGGTAGCAATCCCGGTATAAACGCCTTCATCGTGCTGCCTTTCATAAAGGCCTGATAAGAGGACATAACAGCAACGGAAAAGCATTCCTGTAAAAATTATTGCATATACAATTTCTTTTTCTTCTAATTTCCCTTTTTTATATAGTATAAAAAGAGAAAAGGGAATGGGGAGGAAAAGAAGAATGCATCCGAACCATATAAAGTTTTCGGGGAGTACGGATAATATTGGGGTTCCCTGTATGAGAACAGCCAGCAGGCAAAAGAAAAAGATAATGGATAACGCATATTTTTGGATGTGTTTTGTTTGTGGGTTCATAGTGGAGGAAACCTTTCATAAAATGATATCTTCTATATAAAAAGCGTCAAAATTTATACATGCTCTAGCATAAAAAGGTACTTTTCTGTATAATAAGGAAGGAATTAGTCAATGTCAACACTTAATTCATAAATGAAATGTTATATTTTTCAGCGGGGTGTTGCTGTTTGAGCCGAAGGATATTCCGGCAGGACGGGGAAGAAGGAAATAGTCAGATAAAGCCGGTACGATGGGAGAAATATGTGGATGGGCAGAAGAAAGCGGATGGGAATGGAATCAGGAAGAGGGGAAGGAAAAAGGAAGACAGGACTGTACCTGCTTGTTTTCGCAGCGCTGGCAGTGGAGGTTTTTGTTTGCAATTTTTCAGCATGGAAGAGTTTGTTTTATGGGGAGCGGTTTGCCTTTGAACAAATTCATGTGGAAGGGGGATGGGAAACAGCGGAAGGCTCTGGGGAATATGTGGTAGAAGAAGGGGCACTGACTTTACATGTGGAAGCATCGGGCCGCAAAATACATAATCTTTTTTTTGCCGTTGATTTTCCCGAAGGGGGTCAAATCCCCTATATCATAACGTTGACGGATGAAGGGAATTATTACCCGTATTCTTTGCCGGAAGGGATGTTGGTTTCCGGAATTGAGAAAAGTTTTTATACGGATATTTATCCTTCCGGAGGAGTAGGGGAGATATCCGTACAGTTTTTAGTTCCGGCAGGGAATGTGGTATCAGTAACGGCAATCGGCGCGAATGCCCGTGTTCCCTTTGTTTTCAGTATCGGTAGATTTCTCCTGTTGATTGGGGCAGCATTTTTATTGTATAGGGCATTATGGGAGGAAAAGCGTCAGGAAGAAGCCACGTTGTGTTTGGGGACGAGGAAACAGTTTCTAATAACCGGGGTTGTAGTTTTGCTGCTTTTGGGTATGGCATGGAAGTTGGCGCATGTGAATCCGATATGTGTCTCGTCGCCTTGGCCTCACCACAAACAATATCAGGAGCTGGCGGAGGCAATGGCAGAAGGGCATTTTTATCTTAATTATGAGCCTTCGGAGGGTCTTTTGAATGCGCCCAACCCATATGATACGATTTATCTTCAGGCAAATGGTATCGACTATAGGGCAGATTATGCTTATTTTGAAGGGAAATATTATGTATACTTTGGCGTGGTGCCGGAATTACTGCTTTATTTACCACGTTACCTTGCCACTGGCCGCCATATGCAAAATTATATTGCTGTTTTTCTGTTTTATAGCGGCTTTATCCTTTCTGTATTTGCATTGTTTTGGGAAATGGTAAAACGATGGTTTCCAAAGACTCCCTTTTTCCTCTATCTTATGATAAGTACCCTTACAGTATGTGCGGGAAATTATCTATTTGTTATCGCAAGGCCGGATTTATATGATACGCCGATTATGGCAGCCAATATGTTCACGGTAATGGGATTATGGCTGTGGATAAAAGGAAAGTATATATTATCATTAAAAGGCAGGCGGGTATGCTACTTCCTTGGCTCTTTCAGCATGGCGCTGGTAGCAGGGTGCCGCCCCCAGATGTTATTGTTTTCTTTTCTGGCAATTCCTCTTTTTTGGGAAGAGGTAATAGAAAGAAGAGTGCTATTTGGTAAAAAGAATTTATGGGATACCGTATGTATTTGCCTTCCGTATCTGTTCATTGCAGCGGGGATTATGTATTATAATGCTGCCAGATTCGGTTCCCCTTTCGATTTTGGGGCAACCTATAGCCTTACAAGCAATGATATGACAAAAAGAAGCTTTGGTTTATACCAAACTGTCCTTGGCTTGTGGCATTATTTCCTCCGGCCTCCGGTAGTAGGAAGCGATTTCCCCTATTTACAAGGGGTTCAAATTTCTTCGGATACATATATGGGGAAATTGAATGCGGAATACACGTATGGAGGTTTACTAATCAGTAATGCCTTTTTGTGGATATTGTTTTGGATTGGCAAGGGGAAACGTCGGTTAAAAGAGAAAAGAATTTATGCTTTTACCTTTGTGAGTATTGTGATATCGGCAATCTTAGGAATTATTGATGTAACCGGCGCCGGGATTCTGCAACGGTACATGGTAGATATGATATGGGGAGTTTGGCTCGCTGCTGTGCTTGTCTGCTTTGCTTTGGCAGAGGAAGCCAAAGAGGAAGGCACTTTACGGACATTGTTTTCCTGTATGGCAGCCGTTTGTTTCCTGCAGTTGATTTACGGGTTTGGGGTGGTATTTGGGAATGGCGACTTAAGTGTGAATGTAAGGGCATCGAATCCGGGTCTCTATTTTTATTTAAAGGAGTTGATGCATTTTTTCTAAATAAGAGGCAGAAGGGTAAGAGCCGGGTGTGGGTCAGTTTTTCCCTTCAGAGTGGGCAGTTTCTTTTGGACAAAACGTCCAATTATAAACATTTGATTTTCATTGACAGTGCCTTTGCTGAAATGTTATTATAACATAACAATATTCGTGGAAAATTATAAATAGCGTGAAACCTACCTATTGGGAAAATGATTTCTAATAGATAGGTTTTTTTGTTCCAAAAAAGACAAACAGTGAAGGAGACGGCAAATGATAAAAAAAGGGAAAAGCGGAAAGAAAGGAATCATACGCGTATTAGCGGCAGTGCTTGCAACATTTTTGGCGGTGCCATCCGGAGTTTATGCAAAAACGTATGGAAAGGTATGGCAGGAGATTCATCATGTACATATAGGGAACGAGGAAGAAGGGGGATTGTGTTACGGTAAAGAGGTAAAACATGAACATCTCGGAAGTGAAGCGGAGGGCGGAGTCTGTTTCCAATCCCCTGTGTTTCATGTCCATGAGGGGAATGAAAAGGAAAGCGGGGAATGTTATCGGACAGAAATTTTGCATACCCACAAGGGAACGCAGGCAAATGGAGAAGGATGCTACGGGCAGCCAGTATATCATGCCCATACGGGAAATGCGGACGCAGGAGGGGGTTGCTATGGCTTGCCGGTATATCATAAACATACAGGAAGCGGAAACTTGGGAGGCGGATGTTATGGAAGGCCCGTTTACCATACTCATACGGGAAACCAGACAGGTAAGGGTGGATGTTATGGAACGCCGGTATACCATGCGCATAGTGGAAGCACGACGGCAGGAGGAGGATGTTACCAGATAGCAGTTTATCATACCCACGGAGGGGATGAGGTGTCCGGCGGTGCATGTTTTGAACCGATTTATCACCAACATATGGACTCTTGTTATCAGGAAGCACGGTGTGATATGGAATATGTAGGGAATTTGCAAATACAGAGGGAGGAAAGCGGATATTGTTCTCATCATGGAAATGCAAATATTGTCCATTTTCGTGCAAATTTCAGGCATCAATCCTGTGGCAGGGGAATTGCTGAGGATGGAAATTCTACTTGCTGGACATGTCAAATAATGAACTCCTGGCACACATATAATAAAATTGTTTGCGGCAAAGATGAGAGTACGGTGGAAGGATACCGGCGGATTTGCGGCAAGGAAACGAATACAGTGGAAGCATGGGCTTTGGGGTGCGGGAAAAATGAAGCCAGTGTAGAAAAATATGTTTTGAGCTGCGGGAAAAGCGATAAAACTATAGATTCCTATCAGATAAACTGTAATAAAAGCGATAAAACTGTGGATAGCTACCGGACCAATTGCAATAAGACGGAATCCAATATTGACAGGTATGCATTGAATTGCGGGAAAGCATGGAAGGATATAGATTCTTATGCTTTGAGTTGTACAAAGGATAAAGAAACGATAGACAGCTATGTGATTTCTTGTGGGAAAACGGAGGAAACTACAGATAGTTATGCTCTTTCCTGTACAAAAAACGAAAAGGAAGGCTATGCGGAATTTTCCGTATCCAATCAGAAGGAGCAGTGGACAAGTGAAGATGTAATTTTACGGGCAGATGTTCAAGATGCTGACGGCTTTCTGAAATTACCTTCAGAGCCTTTCTGCTGGAATGGGGCAGGTGTGGAAGAGGAAGAGTCCCAAGAAGTAACGGTGAAAGAGAACGGGATATACCATGTGCGCTTGCAGTTGGAAAACGAAGATGTGGATGAGAAGGAACCAATGTTATCTATAGAAGTGAAGAATATAGATAAAACAGCGCCTTCCATAGAACAGATTATTTATTCCAAGGAAGCAGATGTAGAGAGCAATACGGTACGTATAATCGCAAAGGATTTACAGCCGGATGGAAGTCCGGGAAGCGGGCTGGATGAAGAGGCGTATTCGTTTGACGGTGGAAAGACATGGCAAAAGGAAAATAATCTGGAACTGAAAAAGAATGCCAGCCTTTCTTTGGCAGTAAGGGATTTCTGCGGCAATATCTCCGCCCAAAATGTGGAGATTACTAATATAAAAGAAGAGGATGGAAGCCAAGACAAGGATACGGACGGAACCGAGGGGGAAGGCCAAGACAAGGATACGGACGGAACCGAGGGGGAAGGCCAGGACAAGGATACGGACGGAACCGAGGGGGAAGGCCAGGACAAGGATACGGATGGAACCGGAGGGGAAGGCCAGGACAAGGATACGGATGGAGCCGAGGGAGAGGGAGTAGATAAAGATACGGACGGAACCGGAGAGGAAGGGAAAGATGGGGATAAAGAGGGAAATGAAGAAGAGAATAGAGACAAAAACGAAGAACAGGATAAAAATCAAAGTGGAAACAAAAATGAGAGCCAGCAAGGGAATCAGGATGGAAATCAGGGAGGGAGCCATGAGGGGAATGCAAGCGGCAGCTTAGGAGGAAAGCCCCAGGAAAATGAAACAAATCAAAAAGAAAACGCTGGGAAAGAAACGAATCAAGAGATAGATAAGAGCGTAGAGGCAATGAAAAAAGAGACAAAGAGGACCGGAATGGATGGGAAAATTCAGGGAGAAATGGCTGGAAAAGAAAAAAAGGAGCTGAAAAACAGAGCGGAAGTAGAAAAAAGGAAAATTACACTTCCGGACAAACAGGAGCCATATGAAGAAGAAATCATAGAGATTGAGCTGCCGAAAACCGGGGCAGAACCAGAAAACAATAGCCGTGCAAGGGTTCTTACAAGGGCTGAAGCGGTAGGAAAAGTGGTAAAAGCAGTTACTTTTACAGTAAGCAGTATCATGCTTGCAGCAGGGTTGATTTATTTAATTTATTTGATGTTCCGGAGTATACAGATTTTTGACTGCGACGGAGAAGGAAATGCCCGGTATGTGGGTAGCTGTATTATGAAGAGGACAGAAGGGGGATTTGAAGTTAGGATACCGAATATGATTTGGGAGCATTCTTCCACAGGTCAGTACAATCTGTGCCCAAGTAAAGCATTTGCAAAAAAGAATAAAGGGAAAGAACTGATTGTTATGGCAGGGGAAAACAGAGAGTCGGTATGGATTGATAAAGATATTCCATTTAGAATGTCGATGTATGTATAAAATACAAAGAAATGCATATTCATTCTTGATTTTCACGATTGAACATGATATGCTGACCTATAGCTAAAAAGTCTGCTCTAAATACTAAAGTAGCAAAACGGCAGCAGAAAAGGGAATATAGTTGTGGAAGATGAAATCAGGAGGAACGTATTATGAAGAAGTTATTGGCAGTATTAATGACGGCAGTATTATGCATGTCCTTGTTGACAGCGTGCGGAAATGCTGCGAAAGAAGAAACATCCGCACCGGAGGCATTGGACGCTGAGACAGAGGCTGGAGGTGAAGAAGCACCGGCTGAAAATCCGGAGGAAACCGGCAGCGCGGCAGAAACGGAAGCTTTGGCAGACGGAGTTTTAACTGTGGGAACCAATGCGGAATTTCCGCCTTTTGAATATGTGGGCGACAACGGAGAGCCGGATGGGTTTGACATTGCCCTAATAAAAGCAATTGGAGAGAAACTGGGTGTGGAAGTCCAGGTAGAAAATATGGAATTTGATTCTCTGGTTGCGTCCATTGGGAGAAAGACGGATGTTGCCATTGCGGGCATGACGATTACCGAGGAAAGGCAGGAAAGCGTTGATTTCTCCAATCCTTATTACATGGCAGTACAGTATGTGATTTTGCCGGAAGGGTCGGAAATTGCGTCTGCTAAAGATTTGGAAGGCAAGGCAATCGGTGTACAGCTCGGTACGACCGGCGATTTTATTGCGGAGGAAATTTCGGGGGCAAATGTTTCACAGTATAACAAGGCATTAGACGCAGTGAATGATTTGATAAACGGAAGATTGGATTGCGTTATTGTAGATAAGAATCCTGCGTTGGTATTTGAATCCAGATTTGAAGGGCAGGTAAAGGCTTTGGATGGGGATGTGTTCGGCTTTGAGCCGGAAGAATATGCGATTGCCCTGCCGAAAGGGGATACCGTATTGGCGGATAAAATTAATGGGGCATTGCAGGAAATGATGGAAGACGGCACTTTTGATGCATTAGTGGCAGAATATATTGAGGAAAATTAAGAAGACTGCTGCAGCGGATGAAAAGAGAACGGCAATTTTGGGAGGATAGCGGAATATCCGCTATCCTCTTTCCGTGAAGAGCTATATTTTGCCTATAAGGCATATAGAGGACGGGCAAATCTTTTGACGTCTTGAGCCCTAAAGATAAATAAGAGGAAGAAAGGATGACATGGAATGCAGGCATGGTTTGAGAAGGTAGCAAAGATGTTTCAGGCTGCTTTTATTAACGGAGACCGATGGAAACTATACTTACAAGGACTGGGGGTCACACTACAGATTGCATTTTTTGCGGCAATTTTAGGGATGATTATCGGTACTGTTTTGGCATTTATGAAACTTTCCGTGAGAAGAAACGGAAAGAAAACGATATTGGCTGTGATTGCGAATATCTATATAGATATTATCAGAGGAACACCTTCTGTGCTTCAGCTGATGATTATGTGGTTTATTATATTTTCAAGTGCGAAGAACGGAGTGCTTGTAGCGATTCTATCTTTTGGCGTCAACAGCGGCGCCTACGTGGCGGAAATTGTCCGGGCAGGTATCCTGGCAGTGGATAAGGGACAGATGGAAGCCGGACGCTCTTTGGGCTTGTCCAAATCGCAGACAATGATATCTGTCATTATCCCTCAGGCGGTAAAAAATGTGCTGCCTCCTATAGGGAATGAGTTTATCGTTTTGCTGAAGGAAACGGCGATTGTAGGTTATGTAAGCCTGACGGATTTGACGAGGGCGGCAAATCAGATTGCTTCCAGGACATATGAGCCTTTTATGCCCCTTATCGGAGCGGCAGTTATTTATTTCGTCGTGATAAAAATATTGACAATTTTGCTTGAACAATTCGAGAGGAGGCTTCGTAAGAGTGATAATCGTTAAAGATTTACATAAAACTTTTGAAAATAACCGTGTGCTGCGTGGGGTAAACTATCATGTTCATCAGGGGGAAAAAATTGTAGTTATTGGCCCTTCCGGGTCGGGGAAAAGCACGTTCTTGCGCTGCCTGAATTTGCTTGAGGTTCCTACCAGTGGGGAAATCTGGTTTGACGGTATTAATATTACTGACCAGAAAACGGATATTGATAAGGTGCGCGAGCATATGGGCATGGTATTCCAGAATTTTAATCTGTTTAATAATCTGACGATTATGCAGAATATTACCCTTGCGCCGATAAAATTAAAAGTGATGGGAAAAGAAGAAGCAGGCGAGAATGCGTTGAAGCTTCTGGAAAGGGTTGGATTGAAGGAAAAGGCAGATGCTTATCCAAGTCAATTATCCGGCGGGCAGAAACAGCGTGTGGCTATTGTGCGGTCGCTGGCCATGAACCCGCGGGTGATGCTTTTTGATGAACCTACTTCGGCATTGGACCCGGAGATGGTAGGGGAAGTGCTTGACGTTATGAAAGGGCTGGCGGAAACCGGTATGACAATGGTTGTAGTTACACATGAAATGGGCTTTGCAAGAGAAGTTGGAACAAAAGTCCTGTTTATGGATGAGGGGATTATTATGGAAGAAAATACCCCCCAGGAATTTTTTAGCAACCCCAAAAGCCAGAGGCTGCAGGAATTTCTATCCAAAGTCCTATAATTGTTATTCCAATGGGTAATAAACAGTAAGCAATAAATATTAAGTCAAATATTTTGCCCATACAAACGGCAAAAATCTCTCCCGGCAGCTTTGCGTGACAATCGGGTATCATCTATTGAGCGAGGTTCAACTTTATAGCCAATGTCTTTGTATTATCTGCCATGTGCTGCTGCCGGACAATTTTTTGCTGCTTGGCGGAATCCTGATAAAAGGTAATATGCTGCCTTTAGGAAGCGGCGGGTTCTTTCAGAAAGGGTAAAAGAAGGTAGAGGGGGAGCGTGTATGCCAAGGAATAAGCGTAGCGAAATTCCGAGGAAACAGGGGTAGCGATGAATAAAGTCAGGATAACGGCAAGGCCAGGCAGGAAAACAATAGAACGGCGGTACTGTTTTTTTGCCAAAACAATGGCGATACAGCCTATAAGTGTCCAGAACATAGCGCCCATACTGAAAAGAAGCCCGTAAAGCGGAATCATGTCTCCAAGTTTTAACAAGATTTCTTTTGTTTTTACCACAAACTTGCCGCCAATCAATGGCTGGCTTGCAACTCCTGTTTCATTGGCGATTATGCCGTCGATATCCCCTACTGTGTAGGAAACATCGGGATACCAGTATCCGATGGTCTGGTCAATATATGCCTGTATATAAGCAGCAGGGTATTTGATGCCAAGAGAAAACCAAAGTTTGAAATATTCTGTTTTATGCTCTGTCAGATAGTCCGGGTTGCCTGCCCGAACCAATTCTTTTATGTTGTCGGCAAAGCCGGGGGCATACAATTCTTTTATATAAGTAGTATCTATGACTTTATGGACACTTTCCCATTGCTCACCGGTCAATTTCTTGCCTTCACAAATAACCCTTGCTGTCTGCTGGAGAGGGATACTGATTGACTCGATAAAATCTGGTTGTGTAACATGAAAAGCATTCATAACAGGTATTTTGATTATTATTGCGGTTATAAGGACAGCAAGAGTCAGAGGCAGCATGGTGAGGAAACGGCGACGGAAGGTATAAAGAAGAAAAGGCAGGGAAAGCAGAAAAGCGTACCAGCCGTTAGAGCGGAAAAGGCACATCATAATTCCGGAAAAGGCATAAACCACATAGGTGGGGATGATTTCATGAGGAAAATTATTTGTGCTTCCATAGGAATGGTTGGCTGAATTTGCTTCGGTATCTCTGCTCCAAAAACATAGGCGGGTCAAAGAAGCCGTAAAAAGAAGGACAGAGCCGGAAAACATAACATCTTTCCATATTGTTGCAGCAAATACGCCATGATAAGGCACAAGAGCGTAGAAAGCGATGACAAAGCAGCAAATATTATTCTTGACCCCCAATTTTAAAAGAGTGGCGATAAGCCACGCAGCGCAGGCTGCCATAAAGCACATCTGGAAAACAGTATAAAAAGCGAGGGCTGCGTTTTGGTTTCCGGTGAAAAAGAAGCCAAGGGAATAAAATGCTTTGATTATCATAGTGTGTGCCCAGGGATGATGATTGCTGTATGGAATCATGCCCAATACTTGCTCTAATTGATTGACGCTGTCCGGTGTCATAATCGCAGGATATTCATAAAGGAAATAAGGGAGCCACCCTAAGAGACAGGCACAAAAGCAAAAAAGCGGAATGTGCTTGACTTGTTTTACATTTTCTGTCAAAGTATAAGGAACTGCAAAAACGAGCAACAGGCAAATGCAAGCATAGATTAGGGAAAAGCCTCCTAGCCCGCAGACGGTAAGGATAATCATTTTAAAAAGCAGACTATCAAGCCCGTCGGTCAAGGACGGTGATTGGGCCAAGAGAAAAAACGAAGTAAAAAGTAAAGAAACAATGAGGGCGATGACTGCCGTGTGCCTTGTAAAGGCCTGTTCCTTCTGCTGTGCCTTAAGCTGTGAAATAGTTTGGAAATAAAAAAAGAAAGCAGCAAATAATATAGGTGTTAAGATACTTCTGGAGGAGAGGCGGCATGCGCGGATAACAGTCCAAAGCGCGAGAAAACTTTGAATAAGCCACAGGCAGCGGATATATATTTTTTCTTTTGATAAAGTTTTAAACATAAAAGCCTCCATCCATTAGCGTGGGCAATAAACGAAATACTGTTGCCCGCCATTGCGGTAGAATCATGCACAGGAATCGTAATCCGTGCTATAATTGTGTAAATACTTTACATATTTTAGATATTATAGTTGTTCCTAATATGATATAATGAAATGCGCCGAAGCGCAAGCCGGTCATCCATTTTCCAACGGGAATAGGTGGCAGGGGATAAAAGGAAGTGTACCAAAAAGCAAGCCAGTCATCAATTTTCTAACGAAAATAATGGAGGAAAAAGGAATGGTAAAAGTTAGCCTATGCATGATTGTAAAGAATGAGGAAAAAGTTTTGGGGAGATGCCTATCCTGCCTCGCGGATTTAATGGATGAGATAATTATTGTGGATACGGGTTCTACGGATGGAACAAAGAATATAGCTGCGGAATATACGGATAAAATATATGATTTCCGGTGGATAGATGATTTTTCAGCGGCCAGAAATTTTGCATTTTCAAAAGCAACCGGGGACTATATTTATTCTGCGGATGCGGATGAAATATTAGATGAAGTAAACAAGGAAAGGTTTCGTATATTGAAGGAAAATATATTTCCTGAGATTGAGATTGTCCAGATGTACTATACGAATCAGATGAAATTCCGGACAGTATATAATTACGATAAAGAATACAGGCCGAAGCTTTTTAAACGGTTAAGAGGTTTTACGTGGATTGACCCGATTCACGAAACGGTAAGGACGGCACCGGTAGTTTTTGACAGTGATATAGAAATTATCCATGAGCAAGAGGAAAGCCATGCAAAAAGGGATTTGGAAGCATTGCACAGGGCAGCGGGAAGGGAAGGAGGGCTTTCCGGTCGGCTGTTTGATATGTATGCGAGGGAGCTGTATTTAGCAGGGGATACGGAGGACTTTAAAAATGCAGAAGGCTTTTTTGAAGAAGTATGTGCCAGCGATACCTGCAGTGCGGATGCCTTAAAGACGGCGCTTTGTATTATGGTGAAAGCGGAAAGGGTTTTGGGGAATATACGGAAGTTTTTCAAATATGCCATGAAGGCAGTGACGGCAGGCAGCGCATCGGAGATGTGCTTGGAGGTAGGGGATTATTATATGGAGCAGGAAGATTATGAAGAGGCTTCCATCTGGTTTTATAATGCAGCCTATGAGACGGAAAGCATATTTGATGCCAGAAGCAGGGGCGACAAAGCGCTGGGGCGGATGGCAGAATGCTGCA
>Ga0137307_100714_pt1 | contig 38495 bp, 28 predicted proteins | sample NAcewD2O_March_2_FD_97180 | JGI IMG/M metagenome (GOLD analysis project Ga0137307, IMG submission 97180) | Mouse cecal microbial communities from Vienna, Austria - N-Acetylglucosamine amended D2O_March | ecosystem: Host-associated > Mammals > Digestive system > Large intestine > Cecum | place... | reverse complement strand
TGGCAAAGTCACGGTTGGTATTTCGAACCAAAGCTCAACCGTTGGGAATGGCAACGCGCACGTATATTCCAGACCGTGGAAGACCTGTATACACAAAGTTATGTAATGCCTTTCCTGATGCCGATGCTGGAAAATGCCGGCGCATATGTGATGTCGCCACGTGAACGCGATACCCAACGTGTAGAAATCATCGCCGACAACGACGGAAGTAAATTCGCCACCGGCCATTTCGACACTACCGGCAACTGGTCGGATGCCGGCAAAGCAGCGTTTGCATACAAAAAAGCGACTCTCGAAAACGGCGACCATCCGTTTACTGCCGGAACGGCTATCAAAGCAAACCTCTCCGGCAAAAAAGAAGCGTCGGCAACGGCTCAGTGGAAAGCGTCAATACCATCGGACGGCAAGTATGCCGTTTATGTAAGCTATGTATCGCTCCCCAACAGCACCACAGCTGCCGAATATATTGTGAAAGCCGCCGACGGAGACCACTGTTTCACCATAAATCAGAAAATGGGTGGCGGAACATGGATTTACCTCGGCCATTTTCCTTTCAAAAAAAGCAACGGTGTTAAGACCATAGTCGAACTCTCCAACGCCGGAAAGAATAAAAAATCTGTAGTGACTGCCGATGCCGTAAAATTTGGCGGCGGCATGGGCAATGTAGCACGTAAGGTAAAAGACAGCACCGATGACATAGATTTTGAATATGTGACGAGCGGCTATCCCCGTTTTACCGAAGGCGCCCGTTATTTTCTGCAATGGGCCGGCGCTCCCGACAGCGTGTTTACACCGTCGGATTATGTCAACGATTACACCGACGACTACCGTAGCCGCGGCCTATGGGTCAACTGGCTTGCCGGCGGCTCGTCGATGCTCCCCGATAGCGAAGGTCTCGGCATTCCTGTAGACCTCAGTTTCGCATTTCATTCCGATGCCGGCACGACGATGAACGACTCGATTATCGGAACACTCGGCATATACTGCACTGCCGGCGACAAACTCGGCAACGGCAGCAACCGCGGAGTTTCGCGTGACTTTACCAACGATGTGATGACCAATATAGTCGATGATGTGCGTGCGTCGTTTGAACCCAACTGGACACGTCGCGGCATGTGGGACGAGAGTTATTTCGAGGCCCGTGTGCCTCAAGTTCCTGCAATGCTTCTCGAGCTCCTCTCGCATCAGAACTTCGCCGACATGAGCTATGGCCTCGACCCGGCTTTCCGCTTCGTGGTATCACGCGCCATATATAAAGGCATGCTCAAATTCCTTGCACGCCGCGACAACCGTAGCTATGTTGTGCAGCCGCTACCCGTAAGAAGCTTTGCTATTTCGGCTTCAGGCGCCGCCGATTACACCCTTACCTGGCAGGCGACTCCCGACAAAACCGAACCTACCGCAATGCCCTCATACTATATAATAGAAGAGCGCGTGGCCGACGGCGCATTCATTCCGGTAGCAAAAGTATCGGAACCGGCCTTCAACATCGCCGTAGACGACAACGAAATACACTCCTACCGCATAATCGCTGGCAACGACGGCGGTGTATCATTCCCCTCCGAAGTACTCGCACTTTGCAATGCCGGCACAGGCAAACCGTGTGTCACCATTGTCAACGGCTTTACACGTGTCAGCGCTCCCGACCGATTTGATTCAGGCGACATCGCCGGTTTCTACGATACCCGCGACCACGGCGTACCTTACGTTGAAGATATATCATTTATAGGCAGTATGTTCGAATTCCGTCGCAACATACCTTGGATGGATGATGACGCAGCCGGATTCGGCGCATCTCGTGCCAACTACGAAGACAAGGTTGTGGCAGGCAATACATTCGACTATGTGGTCACTCATGGCGAGGCTATTCGCAAAGCCGGTTTTTCATTCATATCATCGAGCGTCGACGCTTTCTGCAACGCAGGCGACAAACCGGCACTTGTAGACCTTATTCTCGGCAAACAGAAAGAAATCAAACAGGGCCGCGGCTTCTATGGCACCCGTTTTAAGGCTTTCCCCTCAGAGTTACAGTCGCGCATTTCCTCTCTTACTTCCGAAGGCACAAGTTTCTTTGTAAGCGGAGCTTTTGTGGCAACCGACATATGGGACAATCCCAACTCTTCGGAAGAAGTTGCCGAGGCCGACAAGAAATTTGCGCGCGACGTGCTCGGCTATAACTGGCGTGTCGGTCAGGCGACAGTCGAAGGCGAAGCTTATCAGGTGCAGACCCGTTATAAAGATTTTACAAAAGGCAGCTATGACTTCGTCACCGAACTCGGCCCTGAATGCTATGCCGTAGAATCGCCCGACTCCTTCTATCCCGTCGACACAGAGAAAGGCGCAACCTTCATGCGATACAGCGAAAACAACCTCATAGCAGGCACCATATTCGACAACGGCAATTACCGTACGACCGTAATCGGCTTCCCGTTCGAGACAATCAAAGATGCAGGCAATCGGGCACACCTCATGAAGCAAGTTCTCGATTTCCTCACCAATCCTACACCTGTAAACAAAAAGTAAGCAGCTGGTTAAAAGCCACAACACTAACAACAACCGCTAACTATTAAAAACAACATAACAAAGATGAAACCAACCGTTCAGTGCTTTCTTCCTTTTGCCGGCGAAGCCCAGATTAAAGCAACCGTGGCCTCGCTGCGTGAAAGCGCTCTTGTAGAAAAGATAACCCTTCTGTCGACCGACGCAACAGCAAAACCATGCCTCGGTTGCGACCTAATACATATCGATAGCATAAACTCATCGGCAACAATGAAGAAAATCGCCGATGCCGCCAATGCCGACTACATTCTCCTCTATACCAAGTACAATCATCTCGTGCCCGGATATCTCGCTATCGACCGCTTCGTAAAAATAGCTGCCGACACGCAGGCCGGCATGCTCTATGCCGACCACTACAGCGTTTCCGAAGGCAAACGCACAGCGTCGCCCGTAATTGACTATCAGAAGGGCTCGCTCCGCGACAATTTCAATTTCGGCTCGGTGCTTTTCTTCAGCAACAAAGACTTCCGTACAGCCGCTGCCGGCATCGACCGTGAATATACTGCTGCAGGCCTCTACGATTTGCGACTCCGCCTCAGCCGTATTGCACCCATTGTTCACATCAATGAGTACCTTTACAGCGACGTTGAACTCGACACGCGTAAATCCGGCGAAAAAATCTTTGATTACGTCGACCCGAAGAACCGTGGCGTGCAGATTGAAATGGAGGAAGCATGCACAGAGCATCTCAAAGCCGTAGGCGCATATCTCGAGCCCGTATTCGACAAAATCGAATTCGACAAAGGCGATTTCGAATATGAGGCATCAGTAATAATCCCCGTCCGCAACCGTGTGCGCACAATACGCGACGCAATCCGTAGCGTCCTCTCTCAGAAAGCCGACTTCAAGTTTAATCTCATCATCATCGACAACCACTCTACCGACGGCACCACAGAGGCTATCGACGAGTTCAAAGACGACGAACGTCTGATACATATCGTACCCGAACGCGATGACCTCGGCATCGGCGGATGCTGGAATGTAGGCGCTCACCACAGCAAAGCAGGCAAATTTTGCGTGCAGCTCGACTCCGACGACGTATACTCCGACGAGAATACTCTCGCCAAAATGGTAAAGGCTTTCTACGATAATAATTCGGGCATGGTTGTCGGAACATACCGCCTCACCGACATAGAACTCAATACTATTCCGCCGGGCATTATCGACCACCGCGAATGGACTCCCGAGAACGGACGCAACAATGCCCTCCGCATCAACGGGCTCGGTGCTCCGCGTGCGTTCTACACACCCATGCTCCGCGAAATCATGGTGCCCAACACTTCCTATGGCGAAGACTACGCTCTCGGACTGGCTTTCTCACGCAAGAATCAGATAGGACGTGTCTACGACGTTGTTTACAACTGCCGTCGCTGGGAGGACAATTCAGACGCAGCACTCGACATAAATAAAGTGAACGCCAACGACCTTTATAAAGACCGTATCCGCACCTGGGAACTTGAAGCACGTATAGCTCTCAACAAACAGAATAAATAATGCCGACAGCCGATAAAATAGATACGTTCATAAATGCTCAGCTTGCCGAGTGGCCACTTGCCGCTGCCAATTTCAAAGCCCTCGAAAATGTCGAGGTCAAAGAAATTGACATGCCAGGCATGCCCATGAAGGTACAGTTCAACCCGGCGCGAATAGTATCGTCGGGAGCCAAAGTCGACGCGGCATCTCTCAAAGCGCGAAAGTGCTTTCTCTGCGATGCCAACCGTCCGTCCGAACAGCGCGGCATTGCCTGGGGAGGACGCTACACTATCCTTGTCAACCCCTTCCCTATATTTCCCCGTCATCTCACGATTCCCGACAACAGCCACACCCTGCAACTTATCAAAGGCCGCATTGCCGACATGGCACGGCTGGTGTCGGAACTCTCCGGATACACGGTGTTCTACAACGGCCCGAAATGCGGGGCTTCGGCTCCCGACCACATGCATTTTCAGGCCGGGAATTCCGACTTCCTCACCATTGGCGACGCAGTCGAAAACGCCGAACTTCAGACAATTGCAGAAGCCGATGGAGCCATACTCTCACTTGCAGCCGGCCTGCCGCTCAATGTATTTGTCATAGATTCGACCTCAGCCGAAAGCGCTGAAATAATTTTTGACAGATTATATGAAGCTCTTCCTGTCGGCGAAGGAGATACAGAGCCCATGATGAACGTGCTCTGCTACGCCACTGCCGCCGGCGTGCGCACACTTGTCGTTCCCCGCAAGAAGCACCGTCCGTCGTTCTATGGCACCGAAGGCTCGGAGTGTATGCTTCTCAGCCCGGCATCGGTAGATATGGGTGGTGTTTTCATCACTCCTCGCCGCGAAGACTTCGAACGCCTCGACAGCGACATTATCCGCCGTGTCTTCGACGAGCTCTGCCTGTCGAAAGATGAAATAGACGCAATTGCGGCAAAGCTGATGTAAGTAAAACGTAAAAATACTATCTAAACGCTATTTTCTTATCCGATAATGCAAGGAGAACCCACAATCAAAGTAGGTATTCTGAACGCTCCTCAGATACAGATATCGCTGATGCAGCCCTATTGCTGCGCAGAAGTTCCCGGCACTTTGACCGGAACTCAGACATTCGCCGTAACTCGCAACGGCAAGATAGAGTGGCAAGGACGTAATTACACTCGACTTGACTTCTCTGCAGCCGGTGACGATGCCACTTTTGAGGTCTCCGATGTAATTATAGGGGTTAATTTCCATTGGGAACGGCGCGAAACCCAGCAATTCTGTGGAAATATAAGCCTTATAGTTGAGAACGGCGCTATCACACTAATCAACATACTGCCGGTGGAGAGTTATCTCACAAGTGTTATAAGTTCGGAAATGAGCGCCACGGCCAATCTTGAGTTCCTCAAGGCGCATGCCGTGATTTCACGAAGCTGGATACTGGCACAGATTGAGCGGCGCGGGCACAAGGATGAGACCTGCAACTGCAAATCATGTACCCGTACAGACAACGAGATTGTCCGTTGGTACGACCGCGACGACCATGTCAACTTCGACGTGTGCGCCGACGATCACTGCCAGCGCTACCAGGGCATAACCCGTCAGAGCACGCCTACAGTGCGGCAAGCTATCGAAGCAACACGCGGGCTCGTACTCACTGACAACTGCGGCAAGCTCTGCGACGCACGCTTCTCGAAGTGTTGCGGCGGAGTATTTGAAGAATTCGACAACTGCTGGGAACCCCGGCATCATCATTATCTCGTGGCACGCCGCGACTCCGACACCACAACCGACTTCCCCGACCTGCGTGTTGAGGAAAACGCGAAAAAATGGATTCTCGGAACTCCGGATGCATTCTGCAACACTTCCGACGCCCGGATTCTCGGTCAAGTGCTCAACAATTACGACCAGGAGACATCCGACTTTTACCGCTGGACGGTAGAATATACTCAGGATGAGCTGTCGGCTCTCATTCGTGAGCGTTCGGGCATCGACTTTGGCCAAATAATATCGCTCGAGCCTCTCGAACGCGGCACATCGGGTCGCATAGTCCGGCTGAAAATCGCCGGAACGAAACGCACCATGACCATAGGCAAGGAACTTGAAATACGACGCACGCTTTCGTCTTCCCATCTGTATTCGTCGGCATTCGTTGTGGAGACTGAGACTTTTGAGGACGACGCAGTTCCGTGCAAATTCACACTTCGTGGGGCCGGCTGGGGTCATGGTGTCGGTCTGTGCCAGATTGGTGCTGCCGTAATGAGCGCCCGCGGCTACTCCTTCGACAAAATTCTTTTCCACTATTTTCCCGGAGCCTCTCTCAGTAATCTTTATTAATATCTTTGATGAAAAACACAAGCAAACGTAACCCCTGGGCATGGATTCCGACGCTTTACTTTGCGCAAGGTCTGCCTTACGTAGCCGTGATGACAATCTCGGTGATTATGTACAAGCGTCTCGGCATCTCCAACACCGACATCGCCTTATATACCGGCTGGCTCTATCTGCCGTGGGTAATCAAACCCTTCTGGAGTCCATTTGTCGACATTATAAAGACCAAGCGCTGGTGGACGCTCACCATGCAGTGGATAATAGCGTTCGCACTTGCAGGCATCGCATTCGCCATTCCGGCTCCATTCTTCTTTCAGCTTACTCTTGCCATTTTCTGGCTTGTTGGCTTCACCTCGGCCACACACGATATAGCAGCCGACGGCTTCTATATGCACGCCCTTACTGAGCACGAGCAGTCGCTCTATGTAGGTATTCGTTCAACATTTTATCGCATCGCTACAGTGGCGGGGCAAGGTCTGCTTGTGATTATAGCCGGATTCATCGAGACCAATTCGGGACTCGCGCCAGTGGCTGTGACTGTCAACGCCGACCCGGCCGCAGAATGGAAAGCGCCACAGCTCGACGCAATATATTCGGCATCGTCCGACCTTGCAGGAGAGCTCGAATTCTTCACTCCCGTAAATGACATCAATGTTGCAGTAAATACGCCCGAAGAGGTGACTGTGATGGTCAACGGCAAAGAGGAAACAATGCCATTCGGGCGCTACTCGGCAATAATGCGCGATTCTGTAAAGAATATGAACGAGCGCAACGGGTTCGTCGTGGCAGAGACAAAAGCTGCCGCAGCCGGAGAGGCTACGGTTGCTGCCGACAAGGGTCCCTCGTCATTCACCGCATGGGTGAAAAAGCATTTCGGCGAAGACCGTCAGCCATTCACAGCCCGAGACAATAACTTTGCCATTGTTGGAGTACGTCTCAACAAACAACCGAAGCAGGGCGAGGAGATTGTGCTCAACGTAACTCATAAGTCGGGCGACCAAAGCATCAAACTTGAGCAGAACAAGCTCTCCACACGCTTTATATTCACCGCCGACAACTGGGACAAACCCGCTTATCTGTTCTACGAAGTCGACCATAAACTCACACAACCCACAACAGCGAGCTTCGAAGGCGCCTCTGGCAACATACCACTTGCATGGTCAATTGTCTTTGCTGTTCTGTCGGCATTCTTCTTCATAGTCGCCGCATATCACAGCTGGGCACTGCCGCGTCCGGCAAGCGACGGAAACAATGAAGCCGGCAACTCTGCATCGAGCATCATTGCAGAGTTCTTCGAGACATTCAAATCATTCTTCAACAAGCCCCAGGCATGGGTGGCAATAGCCTTCATGCTGCTTTACCGTCTGCCGGAGGCTCAGCTTGTAAAACTCATCAATCCGTTCCTGCTCGACCCTATCGACAAAGGTGGTCTCGGACTCACAACCGGTGAAGTAGGCGTTGTCTACGGCACTGTCGGTATCATTGGTCTTACTCTCGGCGGCATAATCGGCGGCATTGTAGCGGCAAAAGGCGGCCTCAAAAAGTGGCTGTGGCCCATGGCATGGTCAATGTCGCTCACATGCCTCACTTTTGTCTACCTTAGCTACGCGAGCGATCACAGCCTCCTCACGGTAAACATCTGCGTGTTCGTCGAACAGTTCGGCTATGGCTTCGGCTTTACAGCCTATATGCTCTACCTTATCTACTTCTCCGAAGGCAAACACAAAACGGCTCACTACGCTATCTGTACGGGTTTCATGGCTCTTGGCATGATGTTGCCTGGCATGGCTGCAGGCTGGCTACAGGAGACAATCGGCTACCGCCATTTCTTCATCTGGACAATGATTTGCTGCGCCGCTACAATCGGCATATGCGCTTTTATAAAAATTGACCCGAACTTCGGACGTAAAATAGAGAAACAATGAAACAAACGATATTAGCGACTCTTTGCGCTGCGGTGACACTCAGCCTCGCCGCACAGGTAAAACCCGGCATAGAAGTTCTCCGCGACAACAACTTCGAAGGACTCCATGGCAAACGAGTGGGACTTATAACCAACCCCACAGGAGTTGACAACAATCTCAAGTCGACAATTGATATACTCTTCGAAGCTCCCGATGTAGAACTCGTAGGCCTTTATTCGCCTGAACACGGCGTACGCGGCGATGTCCATGCCGGCGACAAGGTCGATGCGTCGGTCGACAAAGCCACAGGAGTACCAATGTACTCCATATATGGAGCGACCTACAAACCCACACCCGAAATGCTCAAAGACGTGGATGTGCTTATATACGACATTCAGGATAACGGTTGCCGCTCGTTCACATTCATCTCTACCATGGGAGCCGCTATGGAAGCCTGCGCCGAGCAAGGCAAGAAATTCATGGTACTCGACCGCCCGAACCCTATCGGAGGCGACAAAATAGAGGGCAATATCGTGGAAGACTCGTGCTTCTCATTCGTCAGCAAATTTCCCATTCCATATCTCTATGGCCTCACGCCAGGCGAACTCGCTATGTATCTTAACGAAGAACGACTGATTGCCGGCGGCAAGAAAACCGACCTCACCGTTGTGCCTATGGAAGGATACAAGCGCGATATGGATTTCCGTGCTACAGGCATGCCGTGGGTTCTTCCCTCCCCTCATATTCCAACATCCGAAACGGCGCTCTACTATCCTATGTCGGGTATTTTGGGCGAGCTCTACGCCATTTCTATCGGCGTTGGCTATACCGAACCTTTCAAACTATTCTGCGCCGAATGGATTGACGCGCCCGAACTCGCACGTCGTATGAACGGCCTCAATTTGCCCGGCATGAAATTCCGCCCCATATACATCAAGCCTTTCTACAGCACCGGCAAGGGCGAGAATCTGCAGGGTATAGAGGCTTATGTGGTTGATAAGAATATAGCACCTATCACTCTCACGCAATTCTATGTGATGCAGGAGCTTGCCGATATGTATCCCGACAAAAAACTCTTCGACATCGGAGACCAGAGCCGCATGAACATGTTCGACAAAGTGACTGGCAGCAAGGAAATTCGCCGCCGCTTCACCAAAAACTATAAAGTGGCCGATATCGAAGACTATTGGAATAAAGACGTGGATACATTCAGAAAAGCATCCGCTAAATACCACCTCTACAAATAATGGACAACTACAAAAAGTTCATACGGGAAATAAGCCGTACTGTACCCCGGACGCGCATTTACAGCGACGATTTGCGTTGTCTCGCATGGGGCACTGATGCGGGATTCTACCGTCTTCTTCCCAAGGTCGTGGTGCGTGTGGCCGACGAGAACGAAGTAACGGCAGTGCTCCAGCAGGCAACAGCATTGAAATTGCCGCTTACATTCCGTGCGGCAGGCACAAGTCTGTCCGGCCAGGCTATTTCCGACTCAATTATCATTGAGGCCGGTACATTATGGGACAAATACCGGCTGCTCGACCCCGAAGCCAAAGGCATAGCACTGCAGCCCGGTATCCGAGGCGCGCGCGTCGACGAAATCCTTGCGCCCTATGGCCGCGTCTTCTCGCCCGACCCTGCATCAAAAAAAGCCGCTATGGTTGGCGGTATTGTAGCAAATAACGCATCGGGCATGAAGTGCGGCACACACGCCAACAGCGACCGCATACTCCGCGACATTCGCATTGTTCTTGCCGACGGCACTGTGCTCGACACTGCCGACGAAACATCGCGCAAAGCGTTCGCCGACAAGCACAGCTCCCTGCTCGACGAAATAAAGGCAATCCGCGACGAAGTGCGCCAAGATCCGGAACTGACACAGCTCATACAGCACAAATATTCCATAAAGAACGTTACGGGTCTCAACATACTGCCTTTCGTCCTTTTCGACGACCCGTTCGACATCATCGCACACTGTATGGTGGGCAGCGAAGGCACACTCGCGTTTATAAGCGAAGTGAGATTCAACACCAAGCTCAAGCAGCCTTATGCCGCATCGGCAATGATATACTTCGATGATATGGCCGAAGCATGCCGTGCTGTAGTGGCAATGCGTAAGAGCGCTCCGGTGCAGGCATGCGAACTTCTCGACAGTAAATCGCTCCGGTCTGTAAACGATACAACCGGCAGCAATCTCACGGCACTGCTCGTCCAGACCGAAGCAGAGACTGCCGAACAACTTGACCGACAGATTAATGCCACGCTCGACGTAATCAGAAACTTCAAGCTTTTCAAACCTGCTCATTTTTCAACCGACGCAGCCGAAGTCGCAGCATGGTGGGAAATGCGCTCGGGCATATTCCCGGCTGTGGGCGGTACGCGCAAACCGGGTACAACAGTATTAATCGAGGATATCGCATTCCATATCGACGATTTGCCTGAGGCTTCGGTAGAACTCGCCCGCCTTCTTGAAGACTGCGGCTACGACGACGCATGCATCTATGGACATGCGCTTGAAGGCAACTACCATTTCATAATCTCCCAATCATTTGACACAGAGGAAGAGGTGAACAAATACCGCAACCTCATGAGTCATATAGAAGAGCTCGTTGTACGACGCTACGACGGCTCTCTCAAGGCCGAGCACGGCACAGGGCGCAACATGGCACCCTTTGTTGAGTCAGAATGGGGCTCCAAGGCATGGACAATAATGAAGCGGCTCAAAAAAGCTTTCGACCCGCTGGAGCTGCTGAATCCCGGTGTCATATTCAATGATGACCCCGAGTGCTTTGTGCACGGCATGAAACCGCTGCCCCTTACCTCCCCGATAGTCGACAAATGTATCGAGTGCGGTTTCTGCGAGCCCAATTGTGTCAGTTGCGGCTTTACGCTGTCTGCCCGGCAGCGCATCGTGGCGCACAGAGAAATATCACGTCTGAAATCGGACAACGGAGACCCCGAACGGCTGAAATCTCTTATAGACAGCTATAAATATTACGGAGCCGATACATGCGCAGGCGACGGCCTGTGCAGCACATCGTGTCCGATGAAAATAAATACCGGCGACCTTATTCATGAGGTAAGAGAGCAGGCACTGACAACAAACCAAAAGAAACTCGGACGCTGGGCGGCACAACACCTTGCAGGTGTCTCTACTGGTTTGCGCATAGCACTTGGAACCGCGTCGGTAGCCCACGCCATGATTGGAGACAAAGGAGTTGAAGCTCTCGGCAAAGGGCTTCACAAACTCGGAATGCCGCTATGGACTTCTGCCCTGCCAGTTCCATATAATCCGATCGAAACCGTGTCGGCGCAGACTGAGCCGCAGAAGCTAAAGGTTGTCTATTATCCATCGTGCATCAACCGCACCATGGGACGATCGGAAGAATCGGACACAACAATCCGGCCATTAGTGGATATGTTTGTGAACCTCTGCAACAAAGCCGGATACGAAGTCATATTTCCACAAAATCTCAAAGACCTGTGCTGCGGCATGATATGGGAAAGCAAAGGTATGCCCGATATCGCCGACCAAAAACTGTCGGAACTCGAGATTGCGCTGATTTCCGCATCGGAAAACGGTCGCTGGCCCATTGTATGCGATCAAAGCCCGTGTCTGCACCGTATGACAGAGCATATTAAGTCGGTTAAACTATACGAACCGGCCGAATTCATCCACGACTGTCTGGCTCAGAATCTTGTATTCCACCGCCATGACACACCTGTGGCCGTGCACATCACTTGCTCGACACGCCGTATGGGCATTGCCGACAAAATAGTGAAACTCGCCGGCATGTGCTCGGCTCATGTACTCGTTCCCGAACAAGTGGGCTGTTGCGGCTTTGCAGGCGACAAGGGTTTCACCCATCCCGAACTCAATGCATGGGGACTCCGCAAACTTCGCGAGCAGATAGAGAAAGCCGGAATCAAATACGGTTACTCCAATTCGCGCACCTGCGAAATAGGCCTGACCACCAACTCGGGAATTCCATATAAGTCGATTGTGTATCTTGTAGACGAGTGCACCACTCCGTCTGCCCAGCCCAAATATCGCGATAACATATGAAACAGCATTCTCAGAATATGATATCAGAGAATCCGAAGCCTCAAAAAGTAAGCGGACGTCTGCTCGCGCTTGATATTCTTCGAGGAATCACAATAGCCGGAATGATTCTGGTGAATAACCCCGGCTCGTGGGGACACATGTATGCTCCGCTCAGGCATGCCGAGTGGAACGGGCTCACACCCACTGACCTTGTTTTTCCGTTCTTCATGTTCATCATGGGTATTTCCACATATTTTTCACTCAGGAAATACGATTTTAAATTCTCCGTCAAATCGTTCTGGAAAATACTACGCCGCTCAGTGCTGCTCTTCCTCATCGGCATGGCGGTGGCATGGTTCGGACTGTTTCTACGCGGCCTTAATAACGATGCCACATTTCTCGAGGCTGTTTTCAACTTTGACCGCATCCGCCTCCTCGGTGTCATTCCCCGACTGGCACTCTGCTACGGCGTAGGAGCCACAATGGCACTGCTTATACCACGCAAAGGACTGCCTTTGACAGTGGTTGCCATGCTCGTGGTTTATGCCATTGTTCTTATATTCGGCAACGGATTTGAATTCAGCGACAAAAATGTGCTCTATATAGTGGACAACAAAATCATCGGGCCCAATCATCTGTATAAAGAGACCATAGGCGATATATCGCTTCATCTCGATCCCGAAGGGCTGCTCAGTACATTCCCCTCGATAGCGCACATGCTCATTGGCTTCCTCTGCGGAGGTCTGATTATGAGCACTCGCGACAACGAATTGCGCATCAACAAGCTGTTTATCGTTGGCGTAATACTTACATTCTCAGGGTTCCTTCTCGACTACGGCATACCTGTAAATAAAAAAATATGGTCGCCCACGTTCGTTCTCACCACATGTGGTCTTGCATCGAGTTTCCTCGGGCTTCTCATATGGATTATAGATATAAAAGGCTATCGCCGCTGGTGTCGGTTCTTTGAGGTATTCGGCATCAACCCCCTTTTCCTCTACTGCCTCGGAGCCGTGATGACACTTCTCATAAGTTTTATCAGAGTGCCTTTCGGTGAGAGTACAATGTCAATAAAAGGTATTGTCTACAGCGAATATTTACTTCCGCTTTGTGGAGACGACGCAACCTTTGCATCATTTATGTTCGCCGTAGTTTTCCTTGTTGTGAACTGGCTAATAGGATTGATTCTATATAAAAAGAAAATATATATAAAACTATGATATTAATAGCTGACTGCGGAAGCACCAAAATCGACTGGTGCGCCCTCAAAAACGGCAAACTGGAAAAGCAGATATTCACCATGGGCATGAATGCCGTCATGCTCTCAGAGGAAGAAATTCGCGAACGAATAGCAGCCGAACTCATTCCCGAGCTCGGCAATTTCGCGGAGCAAATATCTGCCGTGTTTTTCTACGGTGCCGGATGTATCTCCGAGGAGGTATGCTCCAATGTGGCACATGCAATAAAGGCAAACATCTCCTCGGCCGAGACTGTGGAGGTATACACCGACCTGCTCGCTGCGGCCCGCTCCCTCTGCGGCCACGAGCCCGGCATTGCCTGCATAATGGGCACAGGTTCGAATTCATGCCTATACGACGGACAGGCGATAGTGCAGAATGTATCGCCTTTGGGCTACGTGCTCGGCGACGAAGGTTCGGGAGCAGTGCTTGGCAAACTCTTCCTCGGCGACGTGCTCAAAAAACAACTGCCGGCCGAGGTGTGCGATCGTTTCCTCAGCGAATACGACCTTGATTTGCTCACCATCATCCGCAGAGTATACAAAGAGCCTTTCGCAAACCGTTTCCTGGCCTCGGTGACACCATTCCTGAGCAAAAACATCAACGTTCCCGAGATTCACGAACTCGTATACAACGCTTTCCGCGCATTTTTCCGTCGCAATATTCGTCAATACACCCAATATGAATCGCATAATGTGAATTTCATAGGCTCAATCGCCTATTACTTCGCCGATGTTCTGCGCGAAGCTGCTGAAGCCGAGGGTTGTAAAATCGGTAGCATCGTAAAAAGTCCTATGAAAGGTCTTATTGCTTTCCACTCTTAATCATCACGACAATGGCATTTGTAAAAATCAGCGAGCAACCCTCGCTTTACAACGACCTCGAGAAGAAATCGGTCGCTGAGATTATTCACGACATCAACAACGAAGATAAAAAGGTGGCTCTTGCCGTAGAGAAAGCTATGCCTCAAATCAGCCGCCTTGTCGAACAGATAGTACCCCGCATGAAACGTGGCGGCCGTATTTTTTATATCGGTGCCGGTACATCAGGACGCCTCGGTGTGCTCGACGCCTCGGAAATACCTCCGACATTCGGCATGGAGCCTTCGTGGGTAATCGGCATAATCGCAGGCGGCGATATCGCCCTGCGCAATCCGGTCGAGAATGCCGAAGACGACGTTCTCCAGGGTTGGCGCGACCTTGAGAAATTTAACATCAATGAGCTCGACACTGTAATCGGCATTGCCGCATCGGGCACTACACCATATGTGATTGAAGCTCTCAAAGAGTGCCGCAAACGCGGTATTCTCACAGCTGCCATAACATCTAACCCTGATGCCCCCGTCTCCGAAGCCGCCGAAATTCCTATCGAGATGATTGTCGGACCGGAATATGTCACGGGCTCATCGCGTATGAAGAGCGGCACAGGACAAAAGATGATATGTAACATGATTACAACTGCCACAATGATTAAAATGGGCAGGGTAAAAGGCAATAAAATGGTGAACATGCAGCTCTCGAATGCAAAACTCGTAGACCGCGGCACTCGCATGATTGTGGAAGAACTCGGTCTGCCTTACGACGAGGCCCGTCGTCTGCTGCTTATGCATGGCTCTGTAAAGAAAGCCGTCGACGATTACCGAGAGGGACACGCCAATTCCTAAGAGTTGCCTAAAATGAAAGCACTTAATATAGCACTGTCTGTAATGCTCTCTGCCACCTGCTTTGCAGCCCAAGGAACCGATTTTGGCGAGCTCTATTATCAACGGGCATCGTTATTCGATACGCTCGGCACAAATCCGTCGTCAATAGTGATGCTCGGCAACAGCCTCACACACGGTTGCGAGTGGCACGAGCTCCTCGGCAACCCCAATGTGGTAAACCGTGGCATAAACGGTGACATCGCCGAAGGCATCGACTTGCGACTCGACGGAATTCTTCGCGGCAAACCGGCCAAAATATTTCTGCTCTGCGGCGTGAACGATGTAAGCCACGACCTGTCGGCCGACTCGATAGCATCGGCAGTGGAAGCAATTACAGAGCGTATACGTCGCGAATCGCCTACGACAAAAGTCTACCTCCAGTCGCTCCTGCCGATAAATAATTCGTTCGGACGCTATAAACGTATTTTCGGCAAAGAGCAGACCATACGCGACATCAATACCCTCCTCGAAAAACATGCCGCGAAAAGCGGCATCACGTGGATTAATCTCTATCCTTCGTTTGCCGATGAGAACGGCAATCTCCGCGCCGACCTGACCAACGACGGCCTGCATCTGCTTGGACCAGGATACATTATCTGGAGAGAATTGATTCTGCCATATATAAACGAATAAAAGTTTGTCAAAACACACCGCATGGATATCGACGACAGCAGCCAGCAGAAGCTGATAGAGCTCTACGACACAAGCGCCCTTGTGCTGGCTCCTCCGGGCTGTGGTAAGACGCACATTCTTGCCCGTCGCATATTCCATGCAAATGCAATGCACAGCATCGAGTTCGACAAGATGCTGTGCATCACTTTTACCAACCGGGCGGCACGCGAAATGAAATCGCGCATCACGGCTTATTTCGGTTACTCTCCACAAGGTCTTTTTGTGGGCAATATACATCGCTTCTGCCTGCGCTTTCTTTATGTCAACGGTCTCATAGAGCCCGACACATCTGTTCTCGACGAAGAAGACCTGCTTGACTACCTGCTCACATCGTTTGGAATATCAAAATCCGACGATGTAAAAAACTTCCTCGAGTCAGCGGCATACATTTACCAGTGCGACAACGACCATCCTTCGTGGGTCATGCGTCGTCCGTCGGTATTACCGTCGGACCGTATGCGCAAACTCGTGGCCGAATTCGTAAAGTTCAAGGCTGAGAACAAACTTATCGATTTCGATGAAATTCTTCTGAAAACATACACAGCCTTGCTCTACACCGGCAGCGAGCCCTATCGCATGACCGGTTATACATGGGTTCAGGTCGACGAGACGCAGGACATGACACCACTGCAGCTCGCCATTATCGAACTCGTTTCTGACAGCGTAGACCACACGGCACTATTTCTCGGCGATGAGCAACAGGCCATTTTCAGTTTCTTAGGCGCCGGAGGGCGAGCCCTCGACATCGTAAAACGTATGTGCAAAGGCAAAATACTGCATTTATATCGCAATTACCGCTCGCCCTCATATCTCGTGTCGCTGTGCAACGAACTTGCCGGCCGCTGGCTCGGAATAGACAGCACGCTGCTCCCTTCAGCAATAGCCGAAGACAATGCCGAAGCCCCTCTGACTGCATATCATGCATCAGAAAACACGCTGCGGGTAATGGCTGCGGCACAGGCCCGATACTGGCTCGAAACCAATCCCGACGAGAGTATCACCATTCTTGTCCGCACAAACCGCGAAGGCGACGATATGTCGCATACGCTTTCGGCTCTTGGTTTGCCACATTTCCATATCTCGAAGCAGGATGTCTTTCATCAGACAAGCTTCAAAACCATATGGTCGCATCTCGCTGTGGTGGCTAATCCTCTGCAGTGGCATGCGTGGAGCCGACTTCTGTATCAGACCGACACCATCCGTACCCTCAGAGAAGCCCGGCGTCTTGTGGCAGAACTGAGGGCAAGGGCAATTTCAGTCGACGACTTGTTTCTGCCGCCTTCGCAGTGGCGTCTGTCGCGTTTCTGCAACAGCATGAATAACGGCGGCATTGTAGTTGTATTCGACACCGAAACGACCGGGCTCGATATTTTCAATGACGATATCGTGCAGATTTCTGCCATAAAAATGAAAGACGGAGAGATTATCGCCGGCACGAAATTCGAAGTTTTTATCACAACGGACAAGACTCTGCCGCCAACGCTGAAAGACAGCTTGCCCAACCAGTTGGTCGAAATATATGCCGATGCCCGGAAATATAGTCCGGCCGAAGCCATGGCGATGTTCACGGCATATATTGGCGACGCGTCGGCGCTTGCCGGGCACAATATTGCCTTCGACTGTGGTATTCTGCGCAATTACATATCACGAGTCTTATCGCGCGAACCGGCAGATATATTCAGCGACGAGATCCGACAGATTGACACTCTCGCAATATCTCGACTGCTGTATCCCCACTTACGCACTCATACCCTGGCGGCTCTTATCGATTATTTTAAAATTGACGGGCACAACAGTCATAATGCCTCGGACGACGTAGCCGCCACGGCCGAGCTCATCAAAGCTCTTATACCAGAGGCGGCGACACGCTTCACCGACTCCACTGTCGACGAGCCCTATATACACCGGCCGAGCCAGCAGATTCTGCGCATAGCAGCGCGTCTGAAAAAGAAATATGGAGATTTTTACAGTTCGACCCGACTGAGGACAACATTGCCGGGGTTCTCGCTCTCAGAAGCAGTGAATGAAGCTCATCAATATCTCACGTCGACCGACTGCATAGAGCCGATACAGCATTTAGACTACATACTGCAGCTAATCGATAATTTCATAGTGGATACATGTTCAGAGCCAGGATTTGCCACACAACTCACGGCGCACCTCTACGACTTGCTCACCTTCCACGAATCCGACCTCTTTGCATGCGGACTGGTCAAAGAACGCCTGTCGGTGATGACAGTGCACAAAGCCAAAGGTCTCGAATCCGATAATGTGATAGTGGCAAATGCAAGCTCGCGTTTTGGCCGCGCCGACGAAAGCATCCGTTTGTTATACGTGGCATTCTCACGCGCACGCCGACGTCTGGCCGTGGGCATAGGCCGACCGCACGACAATGTGATGAATTCGCTCATACATCACTTCAGAGTTCTTACGCCGCAGGAAATACGCGTTGCCGTAAAATCTGAAATTGTAAATATCATTATCGATAATCCCGACGCATTCGACAATATTGCCGACAGGTGATTTCCGACAGCTCCACAACATCTTTCTCTGGCCTTTTATACCCCCTTTTACATACGGACAAAAAAAAATTACCCGTCGTCACGACGAATAATCTTTTCACCTTAAATCTAATACCATGAAAAACTGATGCAAAGGTAATACTTTTATGTTATGCAACATAATTTTTCGAGTAGAAGTTTTCTAAATTTAACACCATTTAAACTAAATCGGATGCTAAAGACAATGATTAAACATCCATTAACAAAAGACGCGCGACTCACAATGCAAGTCGCGCGGAAATTTTTTACGGCCGAGGCCGTCGTTGTGTCAGATTAGAGATTGCGTGCGTCGGGCACTTCGTCAACAGGGATGTCTCTGTTTACATTCTTACTTCCGCTGAACGAATAGAAGAAGATGTAAGCGAGCATGCCGACAACGAGCCAGTAGCTGTTTACATAACCGAAGTTACGTCCAATCCAGTCCTGGATGAAGGGCATTATGCCACCGCCAACAACCATTGTCATGAAGAGGCCCGAAGCTTTGGCTGTGTATTTGCCGAGGCCCTCGGTAGCGAGGTTGAAGATACCGCCCCACATAACCGATGTGCAAAGACCGGTGAGGAAGAGGAAGAGACATTTCATAGGCACTTCGCCGCTGGTGATGTGGAGAGCCTTGATTTCGGGCGAACGGAAGGTGACACTTTCGGGGAGGAGTATAGCGATGAGAACAAGAATTATTGCAATCGACGATACTGTCACCATCTGTGCACGGGTAGAAACCTTACCGCTGATAATAGAGCTGAGGAAACGTCCGACAAGCATCATGAGCCAGTAGATTGCGGCAAGCGAACCGGCAACGGCAGCAGCGCCTTCGAACGACATACGGCTTACCCATACATTAAGCTCGCCGGGAATGCCGACTTCTATACCTACATAGAAGAAAATAGCGATGATGCCAAGACGGCAGTGACGGAACGAGAGTGGGCTGTGCTCGTATTTAACCTTGCTGAGGTTGGCCTGCGGCTCTTTGATTTTGATAAATGAGATGATAATGAAAGCAAGCACGAAAATCACGATGCCGGTGATTACGAGGGGTGCCACAGCTGCCATTGTTGTTTCTTTGGTAAGAGTGCCTACGAGCACACCTACGAGAAGCGGAGTGAGAGTACCCGAGAGCGAGTTGAGAGCGCCGCCAGTCTGAATGAGCTGGTTGCCCTTGTTGCCGCCGCCGCCGAGAAGGTTGAGCATGGGGTTGACAACTGTGTTGAGCATACAAACACAGAGACCGCATACAAATGCGCCGAGAAGGTAAACGTAGAGGGCTGTCTCACCAGCCCCGAGATAGCCCGAAGAAAGCTGAATGCCGAGACCGATTGCACCTACAGCGAGAGCTATGAGGGCTGTTTTCTTATAGCCGTATTTGATGAGCATGTTGCCTGCGGGAATACCCATGAAGAGATAGGCAACGAAGTTCATAAGGTTACCGGCCATACCGGCCCAATCGTATCTGAAGCCCCAGATGTTACCGAATGGTGCGGCCATGTTGGTCACAAAAGAAATCATGGCAAAAATGAAAAACATGGTGATGATAGCCACCATATTGCCCCCTTTTGCCGCGGGTGCGCCTTGCGCTTTTACTGTTGAAGCCATTGCTTTGAAAAAGGATAGGTTTAGTTATATATGTTATTTTGGATTCAAGGATTTCAAGCCTGCCATATGGCTGCTTCGAGTGCAAAGTTAACAATTATTTTGTCAACAAAAGTGTTTTGTGGGCGCTAATATTCATTAATCCTTAAATTTTTCACAGTAAAATCTATTTGAGCATTTATATCGGTGCTTTTTTATTTATGTCAATTACTTTCTCATGATTTTTGCTTACTTTTGCAAATTAAAATGTAAACTCATCCATAAATGATAGATTTGTTCATGCCGTGTGCTATCACGGATTATCTGAATGCCGCATGGTTTTTCGATTGGTTCGTCAACAATGCTTCGTATATCTTCGTATTCATTTTCATGATGATAGAGAGCTCGTTCATCCCCTTCCCGTCGGAAGTGGTCGTTCCGCCCGCCGCCTACCTGGCCGTGCAGCGCGGCGATATGAACGTGTTTATCGTAGTGCTCGTGGCCACAGCCGGAGCCTTGGCCGGAGCCTTGGTCAACTACGTGCTCGCCATGCTCATCGGACGTCCGATAGTGTATGCTTTTGCCAATTCTCGCTTCGGGCACGCATGCCTCATCAATGAGGAGAAAGTGCGCAAAGCCGAGAAGTATTTCGACAAACACGGCGCAACATCCACATTTATAGGCCGTCTGATTCCGGCCGTGCGTCAGCTCATCTCCATTCCGGCCGGCATCGCCAAAATGAATATATGGATATTCTGTCTGTTCACCGCGCTCGGCGCACTTGTGTGGAATGCTATTCTGGCGCTGTTGGGATGGTGGCTTGCTCAGCACGTAATGCTCGACCAGCTTTATGACGCAGTAGAGAAATATAACGGCTACCTTACCATTGCCGGTCTGATAATATTGTCTTTGTGTGTAGTGTACATTATTTACAATGCTTTCAAGACAAAGAAAAAAAATCATAATGCTTTCAAGACAAAGAAAAAATGATAATAGCACCTTCGATTCTTGCCGCTGACTTCGGACATCTGGCCGAAGCTATCGATATTATAAACCGCAGCGACGCAGGCTGGATACACTGCGACGTTATGGACGGAGTGTTCGTCCATAACATTTCTTTTGGCTTTCCGGTAATCAAAAGCATACAGCCCATTGCACAAAAGCCGCTCGATGTGCATCTTATGATTGTGAATCCCGACCGATATATAGGTGAGGTGCGCGACTGCGGAGCTATGATGATGAATGTGCACTATGAGGCATGCACACACCTTCACCGCACCATTCAGAGCATTCACGATGCCGGCATGAAAGCGGCGGTGACGCTTAATCCGGCCACTCCGGTGATGCTTCTGAGCGATATAATCACTGATGTTGATATGGTGCTTCTGATGAGCGTGAACCCTGGATTCGGCGGACAGTCGTTCATCGGCCATACTGTAGAGAAAATACGCGCCCTCAAAACCATGATAGAAGCTTCGGGTTCGCGCGCTCTTATAGAAGTAGACGGAGGCATCAACCAAACTACAGCCGCAATCGTAGCCGATGCCGGAGCCGACATTGCAGTGGCCGGAAGCAGTGTGTTCAAGGCCGCCGACCCTATAGCAGAAATAGCCGCTCTTGCGTCTGTTTAAACTCTGAACCCTCTTTTCTCACTTGATACTTATGAATTCTTCCGACATCAATACTCAGGATTATATTAACCCTTCGGTCGACAGCGAACGTATGCGTCGCAGCCGTCCGGCATCGACTCGTACCTCCGACGAGAAACAGAGCCGCCGTCGGCCCATTCCCGACCCGGAGGGCCCGCGCAGACCTCAGCGACGCAAGAAATCCGACACAGTCTCCTTCTTCCGCGACTACCGCACCCACCTTGCTTTCGGCATATTTCTGTGCCTGCTCGGCTTTGTGATGGCAATCACTTGTATATCATTTCTCTCGAACCATTCGGCCGACCAGAGCGTTGTGCTCAACCGCTCAGTGCAGGAAATTGTCGAAGCCGGCGATACGGTCGAGAACGTCGGAGGTCCGGCAGGTGCAAAAATAGCAGAGTGGCTGCTTGTCGACACCTTCGGCATAGGCTCTTTTGTGCTCGCATTTTACGTGTTCGTGATTGGACTCGCAGTAATCCGCATCCATAAGGTCGAGTTTTTCGGCTTCTCCTTCCGCTGCCTCTTCAGTGCCGCAGCGCTCTCAATCATAGCCGGACTTATCGGATTTAACCGCGACACCCTATTCCACCTCGGAGGAAAGCACGGCTATGAGATTAACAGCCTGTTGCTACAGTATTCGAGCGAACTCGGAGCATACTGTGTATCGCTGCTCCTTGCCGGAATTCTGATAGCCATTTTCCTCAATCCTCTGAAAAAATTCTTCGGACTCTTGTCAAAAGTCATGAAACGCAAGAAGTTGGAAAAGGCCACTGTAAGCGACATGGAAATCAAGCCGGAAAATGTTGCCAGTCTTGACGACCTCGAGAACAACGACGAGCCCGAAATGCCTGCTGTAGTACCGCCGACTGAGCCTGTTGTTGTCGAACCAGCTCCCGAAGAAGACGCTTCGACAGCCGAACAGACCGGCATTCAAGAAATTCCGCAGCCGGGTCTCGACGCTTTTGAATCGCCCGAAGAAGAAGATACTGTAGTCGAGACCGAAGAGCCTAAAGAGCAAACATTCGACAAAATTCCTGTACGAAACGAGACTCCGATTACAGTCGAGCAGCAGGAAACGCCAAATCCACATAGGATTGTCTCCGAACCTGGAGAGCCTGAAATGGTGATTGTGAAGCATGAAACCGACTCCGAGCCTGTTGTCGACCCTCAGGCTCCTATCCGACATGGCGACCACATAAGCATCGACCAGCCTTATGATGTTCGTGCGGCGCACTCCAATTATGTATTCCCGTCGACCGAACTGCTCAACGAGGGTAGCCAGACCGTAGAAATCAACGAAGCCGAACAGATTGCCAACAAGAATCTGATTGTAGAGGCTTTGCGCAGCTACAACATTGCCATACAGCGAATCGAGGCTACGGTAGGCCCTACTGTGACACTTTATGAAATAGTGCCCGAGCAAGGAACCCGTATCGCCAAAATCAAAAGCCTCGAAGACGATATAGCAATGAGCCTCTCGGCTCTCGGCATACGAATCATAGCACCGATTCCCGGCAAGGGAACCGTCGGCATCGAAGTGCCGAACCGCAAACCGCAGATAGTGTCGATGCGCACCGTTCTCGAATCAAAGGCCTTTGCCAACAACAAAATGGAGCTTCCCATCGCACTTGGAGCAACCATTTCAAACAATATCTATATCACCGACCTCACCAAGATGCCTCACCTACTCGTTGCGGGTGCTACCGGCCAGGGTAAGTCTGTCGGGCTCAACTGTATCATAGCATCACTGCTCTACTCCAAACACCCCGACGAGCTCAAATTTGTTCTTGTCGACCCCAAGACTGTCGAATTCTCGCTTTTCGAATCAATAAACAAGCAGTATCTCGCCAAACTCCCCGACGAAGAAAAAGCCGTAATCACGGAGCCTTCGAAGGTAGTCGACACACTCAACTCTCTTTGTGTGGAGATGGATAACCGCTATCAGCTGCTCAGCGATGCAATGACTCGAAACATAAAGGAATACAATGCCCGATTCGTACAGCGACAGCTAAATCCGGAGAACGGCCACCGCTTCCTGCCATATATCGTTGTCATTGTCGACGAATATGCCGACCTCGTCATGGTTGCCGGCAAGGAAGTGGCTGTGCCCATCGCCCGCATCGCCCAGAAAGCCCGCGCAGTGGGAATCCACATGATTATAGCCACACAGCGTCCCTCGACCGACGTTATCACCGGTATGATTAAGGCAAACTTCATTGCCCGTATAGCATTCAAGGTTACACAGAGTGTCGACTCCAAAACTATTCTCGACCGTCCGGGCGCCCAGCGTCTTATAGGACGCGGCGATATGCTCATAATGCTTAACGGCATAGTCGAGCGCGTGCAGTGCGCCTTTATCGACACGCCCGAAGTTGAGGCCATATGTCACCATATCGGCAGCCAGCAGGGATTCACATCATGCTATCTTCTGCCAGAACCTCCGGCCGCCGACGGAAGCGAGCCTTCGGGCAACACCGACTACGGCGCCATGACCGAAGAATTCAAGCGTTGCGCACTGTTCATCTCTACGCAGTCGCAGGCTTCGATAACAAGTCTTCAGCGTAAATTTGAAATCGGCTTCAATAAAGCGGGCCGTTTCATGGACCAGATGCAGCAAATGGGTATTGTGGGCCCTGCAAAGGGCGCGAAACCACGCGATGTGCTCATGACTCCCGACGAAGTACAGCGCTTGTTCGAATAAACCAAATGCACTGCAGTTCCGTTTATTTCTGTATGAATATGAACATGAGACGAATCATCGCAGCACTCTTTATCTGCATTTGTTTTGCAGCTTCGGCTGTCGGAACAAAGGCCTTGTCCGCCGAATCGATATTGGCGGGCTTGCGCTCAAATATCACATCGGCGCCCTCGGTCGACGCCGTTTTCACCATAAACACCGATAAAGGACCGCTACACGGCTCCGTGATACTCGCCGGCGATAAATATCTGCTGTCGACACCCGAACTTGAAGTGTGGTACGACGGCAAGACACAATGGACACTGTCACACTCGGCCAAAGAGGTAAACATAACAACGCCCGATGTCAATGAGCGCATGGCTTCGAATCCTTTCGCAATTCTGACAGCCGGCAAAGAGTACTACACCGCCAGGCGCCTTGCCGACTCCAAAGGAAACCGTGTTGTCAAACTCACGCCGACCGACAAGACTTCGGCAATCGGTTCGTTTACAATCTACGTGAAGCCTGCCGACAAATGGCCGTCCGCAATATGCGTCGACTTTGAAGACGGCAGGCGTATCGACATAACAATAAACAGCATATCTGCCGGCAAAGCCCGACAGGCATCGACATTCATGTACAACCAATCCCGTTACTCCAATTTTGAAATAATTGATTTAAGATAAAACCACTATACTATGAGCGAATACACCACCAAATGCCTTATCATAGGCTCGGGTCCGGCAGGCTACACAGCCGGCATATACACATCGCGTGCCAATCTCAGACCACTGATGATTGAAGGCGTTCCGGGCGGACAGCTGATGCAGACCACCGAAATAGAGAACTTTCCCGGTTATCCCGAAGGCGTAATGGGTCCTGCAATGATGGACGACCTTCGCACTCAAGCCCTTCGTTTTGGTCTTGAGACTATTCCCGGCGAAGTGACCGAGGTAGATTTCAGCAAGCGTCCATTTAAAGTAAAAGTAAACGGCGGAAGCCATACCGTGACCGCCGACACCGTGATTATAAGCACCGGAGCCTCGGCACGCTATCTCGGTCTCGACGACGAACAGCGTTACCTCGGCATCGGCGTTTCGGCCTGCGCCACATGCGACGGCTTCTTCTATCGCAACCGAGTGGTTGCCGTTGTAGGCGGAGGCGACACTGCATGCGAAGAAGCGCTTTACCTCTCGTCGCTCGCATCGAAGGTATACATGATTGTACGCAAAGACTACCTACGCGCCTCAAAATACATGCAGGCACGTGTAATGCAGAATGAGAAGATAGAAGTGCTCTTCAACACCCAGACTCTCGGTCTCTTCGGCGACGACAATCTTGAAGGCGCTCATCTCGTTCGCCATCAGGGCACTCCCGATGCAGAGAATTTCGACATCAAAATCGATGGCTTCTTCCTCGCTATCGGCCACAAGCCCAACACCGAAGTCTTCAAGCCTTTCATAGAACTTGACGAGGCTGGTTATGTAGTGACCGAAGGCAAGACCACACACACAAATGTTCCGGGCGTGTTCGCTGCCGGAGATGTTGCCGACCCCACCTATCAGCAGGCTATTTCTGCAGCCGGCATGGGCTGTCGCGCTGCCATCGATGCAGAACATTTCCTTTTGATGAATGTCTAAGAATTCAAAACATACAAAGACCAATGTCGTGCGCTTGCTCGAAACGGCGCATATTCCGTTTGCGACCCACGAGTATGAGTATGATGAAAACGATCTTGCCGCCCAGCATGTCGCCGATGCGCTGGGCCAGGATATAAACCGCGTTTTCAAAACACTTGTACTCCGTGGCGAACGCACCGGGCTCTTCGTATGCGTTGTGCCGGGCAACAGCGAGGTCAACCTCAAAAAAGCGGCGGCCGCCGCCGGCGACAAGAAGGCAGAAATGATAGCTATGAAAGAGCTTCTGCCTCTCACCGGCTATATACGCGGCGGCTGCTCGCCGATAGGCATGAAGAAGCCATTCCCGACTTTTTTCCACACAACGGCTCTCGACTACGACAAAATCTATGTAAGCGCCGGTGTGCGTGGTCTGCAACTTGAAATATCGCCAGAAGACCTCATAAGATATGTGGGCGCCGAAGTGACAGACCTCGTACAATAAGCCGCAACAGTTGAATCAAAAAATCACATCCGACATAATGAATACATTTGGCACCCTCTTCCGTCTCACAGATTTCGGCGAGAGCCACGGAGTTGCAATCGGGGGCGTTGTTGACGGCATGCCCGCCGGAATCACAATCGACTTTGATGACATACAGCATCAGCTCGACCGGCGCAAGCCCGGCCAGTCTCCGCTTACAACCGCCCGAAACGAAAGCGACAAAGTGCAATTTCTCTCCGGCATCTTCGAAGGACGTACTACCGGCACGCCAATAGGATTCATCATACCGAACAAAGATTCTCGCAGCAAAGATTATGAGAATATCCGTCACACATTCCGTCCGAACCATGCCGACTACACATATTCGGCGAAATACGGATTGCGCGACCACCGTGGCGGAGGCCGCTCGTCGGCGCGGGAGACCGCTATACGTGTTGTCGGAGGTGCACTCGCACAACAGGCGCTCGCACTGCATGGCATAAGCGTCGAAGCCAGAGCCATTCAGATTGGCGGCACGGCAAATCCAGATATGTTCGAGCAGGAAATTCTTGCAGCGAAAAAAGACCGAGACAGTGTCGGAGGGGTGATAGAGTGCATCATTTCGGGTGTTTGTCCGGGGCTGGGCGAGCCGATTTTCGGCAAACTGCAGGCAATGCTTGCCTCGGCCATGATGAGCATAAATGCTGCTAAAGGCTTTGAATACGGCGATGGCTTCAATGCGGCATCGTGCCGCGGCTCGCAACAGGCCGACAATTTTCACATCGGCGACAACGGGCGCGTCTGCACACGCACAAACCATTCGGGCGGCATCCAGGGTGGCATAAGCAACGGTGAAGACATAGTATTTCGGGTTGCATTCAAACCGGTTGCCACCATAGCCCGACAGCTTGAAACAATCACCGACGACGGCATGCCAACACTGCTTGAAGTAACAGGCCGTCACGACCCATGCGTCATACCGCGTGCCATACCGGTGGTCGAATCAATGGCCGCCATGACAATTCTCGACGCACTTCTGATGCACAGAAGCCGCTACAAATTTGCGTCCGTCAGCAACTCATAGCGCAGCCGGAGCAGACCCTCGGTCGCAGGTTTGGCTATATACAGGAACTTATGTCGGCATTTATCGGGAAGTGTCACTTCGCCGGGGTCAATCACTATGAGCCTGCACGGGGGCTTAACCGCCGCGACAAGTGCCGCGGCAGGATAAACAAGCATCGACGAGCCCACAACAACGAAATAATCGGCCTCAAGCGTGGCACGCATCGCTTTTTGCCACAAGCGCTTGTCAACGTTCTCGTCAAAATAGATAACAAACGGCCTTATCTGAGAGCCGTCGGGCGCCTTGTCGCCGATATGTATATCCGGATTGTCCCTGTCGATTGGCAAAGGAATATAGGGATTAGCCGACGAGGCGTTTTTAAGCGCTTCGCCATGTAGATAAATCACATTTGTAGAGCCTGCCCGGGTGTGATAGTCATCGCCGTTCTGCGTTATGACCGTCACATCGTAATCGGCCTCATATGCGGCGATTGCCCGGTGTCCGTCGTTAGGGCTGCACTCAAGAATCGCCCTTCGTAAAGGGTTGAAAAAATTGAGCATTGCACTGCGACGTTCGCGACAGTCGGATCGTCGGCCGCTATACCACGACCTTGCCGAAGCCATACGCTCTATGTCGAGCGTCTCCCATATGCCACCGTCTCCTCGAAAAACCGGAAGCCCGCTCTCTCTGCTCATGCCGGCACCGGTAAAAAAGACTATCTTCTTTCGATTTTCCTTTTCCATTTGTTTTTCTTTTAGAGACTGCGCAAATTTATTGCTTTTAGAGATATTATGCTTAATTTTGTGAGGATTTAACCTATTTGCAAACTATGTTACAGATAATAATAAGCTTTTCGGAGCGCTACTCTATAGGAGAAATGGCCCAGATGGCTGTCGAAGCAGGTGCCTCATGGCTGGTTCTGAGCCTTCCCGGAAACGATGCCGGCCAGACTCGCGAAATGTGTGCCGATGTGGTGGAGCTTTGCCGCGAAAGCGGTGTGATGCTCTCTATAGAAAACTGTGTGGAGTCTGCTCGCGAGCTGGCTATGCACGGCGTATTCCTGACAGATAAAAACATCTCTCCCGTAAAAGTGCGCGAAGAACTCGGAGCCGAAGCAATAATCGGCGCTGTGGCGACGACTCCCGACGCAGCTCTTACGCTTGAACGCGCCGACATCGATTATGTGGCTCTTACGAAATCGAATCCTGCTCTTATTATGGCAGTGCGCGATGCCGGAGGACAGATACCTGTAGTGGCATATATGCCCGACTTCGAACCTTCGCCGGAATCTATCGCAATGATAAAGGCCGATGGTTTTTCGGGGCTGTGCGCCGGTCCGCGCTTCTTCGAGAAGGAAGACCCTGTAGCTGCAATTTCAGAAGCAATAGCAATTCTGACATCGCTCTGATGCCGTGAGTAAAGAACTGTCGAAAACTCTCTGGCGCACACTGCTGCCACTCCTCTTGGGCGCGGCAGTTGCAGCATGGCTTGTTTGGCGCGATGTCGATGCCGACACTCTGCGCGGCATAGTTTTCGACAGACGCACTGCCGCCGGCCTTCTGCTTGCAGCGCTTTCTGTCTTCGGACGTGATTTCGGACTGTCGTGGCGATTCCACACAATAGCAGGCGGCGACCTCAGCTGGAAGCGTGCTTTCCGCACCGACATAATGTGTGCCTTTACATCGGCGATAACGCCGTCGGTGGTCGGGGGCAGCGCTCTGGCAATCTTTTACCTCAACCGCGAAGGTATTAAAGTAGGCCGGGCGACATCTCTGACACTCACAACACTGTTTCTCGACGAGCTTTTCTTTGTTGTCTTCTGCCCTTTGATAACGCTTTTCATACCGTGGGACGACTTGTTCGGCATGCCGGCATCGGATGATTCAGGCGAACAGATTTTCTTTGGCAGTATAAAAATCGTGTTCTGGCTGGTATACACCGGCATATGCATCTGGACTGCAATACTCTACATGGCGATTATCGGAAAGCCCGATGCAACAAAACGACTTCTTTACTCCATTGCACGCCTACGAGTGCTGAAACGCTTCCGCGGCAATCTCGAAAGCGTTGCCGAGAATATGTCGGAGACTTCGGCGTGGGTCAAAGGCCGCGGCATGCGGTGGTGGCTGAAAGTGTTTATATCCACTACTCTGTCGTGGTTCTCGCGACACTTTGTGGTAAATTCACTTTTCTGGGCATTCGTTCCGTCGTGTTCGGGCGTGCTTGTTTTCGCGCGCCAGTTTGTGGTATGGGTTGTGCTCATGGTTAGCCCCACACCAGGCGGCAGCGGCATAAGCGAATGGCTCTTTGCCAATTATTATGGCGACATAATCGGCGACATCGGCATAGCGGCAGTTTTGGCCCTTGTATGGCGCTGTTTCAGTTATTATATCTACCTTGTGGCCGGATGCCTGTTGCTACCGTCATATTTCGGCCAGAGTAAAACTTCTCGGAAATGAAAAAAATATTGCTTCTTTTATCACTTGTGATATTGTCTGCGGCATATCTGCATGCCGAATTTCAGCAACGGCCAGTATACGTCATACCGGTGGATACAGAAATCGACAACAGCGCCTTTCACCATTTCCGCACAGCGCTCAATGACGCCCGTGAAAAGAATGCCTCTCTGATACTTCTGCATCTTAACACATATGGCGGTGCACTCGACGCGGCCGATTCGATTCGCACGGCTATCATGAAGCTCGACATGCCCACAGTTGCCTTCGTCGATGTCAACGCAGCATCGGCAGGTGCACTGATAGCGCTTGCCTGCGACAGCGTGTATATGGCTCCCGGAGCAAGCATGGGTTCGGCGACAGTGGTCAACAGCCAGGGCGACCCCATGCCCGAGAAGTATCAGTCGTTCATGAGCACAATGATGCGAGCCACTGCAGAGCACCACGGCAAAAAAATGGAAGGAGACTCGCTTATATGGCGACGCGACCCTGCTACAGCAGCTTCGATGGTTAATCCGGAAGTCTCCGTATCACTTACCGGCGCTCAGGCCGTGGCCTGTGGCTACGCCGACGGTATTGCCGCCAATATCGACGATGTGCTTGCCGACCTCAACATGGCAGGAACTCCCGTCTGTTACTATCGGAGCACACTCACCGACGACATCGTAGGTTTCCTTGCCAATGCCGGAGTGCGCGCCATGCTCGTAATGCTCATTCTCGCAGGCATATATATGGAGATGCACACTCCCGGTCTCGGTTTTGCGGCAGCAGTGGCATCTGTCGCCGCCTTTCTCTATTTTCTGCCTATATTCATCACAGGCACAGTGCCTGCATGGGTAATTCTCTGCCTTATCTGCGGCATAATACTGATAGCCCTCGAAATATTTGTGATTCCCGGCTTTGGGTTCTGCGGCGTGTCGGGAATAATTGCCATAGTGGCGGCCTGTGTGGGTGCAGCCACTGCCAACGACACCGTCACCGGCTTCGACCTTTCGGCCATAGGGCAGGCACTGACTGTGGTAGGCATAGGCAGCGTTCTGGCAATAATACTCATATGGTATCTTACATCGTCGAAAGGCCCCGGCTTCATACGCCGCCACTCCGAACTGATGACAGAGCTGAAATCATCGGAGGGATTCATCGGAGTAGACATGACACCTTCGAAATATGTCGGACTTACCGGCAGAAGCGTCACGGTGCTACGCCCGGCCGGCAAGGCTGAAATAAACGGCGAGATACTCGATGCCGTATCGACAGGCGAATTCATACAGCCGGGACGCCTTATTAAGGTCGTTAAGTATGAAAACGCACAGATTTACGTTACCGAAATATAATCGATTCAAAATATCCGGAATAAGAACTCAATAACAATAATGGGACTCAAATATATAGGTATAATACCGGCCCGATATGCATCGACACGTTTTCCGGGCAAACCTCTTGCAATTGTGGGAGGCAAACCGATGATACAACGCGTATACGAGCGTGTTGCTGCAATTCTTCCGCAGGCGGTTGTGGCCACCGACGACATACGCATAGCCGAAGCCGTTGAAGCTTTTGGCGGACGTGCAATAATGACATCGACAGAGCACCGCAGCGGCACCGACCGATGCCTCGAAGCATATGTCAAGGCGGACACAGATGCCGACGTAATCATCAACATCCAGGGCGACGAGCCATTCATTTCGCTGGCCCAGATAGAGTCGGTAAAAAACTGCTTCAACGACCCGACGGTTGAAATAGCATCGCTTGCACGCCCATTCGACCCCTCTCGAGGTTTCGAAGCGCTCTTCGACCCAAATCTGGTCAAAGTAGTGATGGATAGTGCCGACAATGCACTCTATTTCTCCCGTGCAATCATACCATACGTAAGGGGACATGAGTGGCAACAGTGGCTCGATGCAGCTAAATTCCACACTCATGTGGGACTCTATGCCTACCGTGCGTCTACTCTCGAAAAAATATGCAGACTGCCGCAAAGCCCGCTTGAGAAAGCCGAGTCGCTCGAGCAACTCCGGTGGCTGCAGGCCGGTTACAAAATACGCATGGCATATACCGACGAGCCTAATTTCGGCATCGACACGCCGTCCGACCTCGAAGCCGCCAACAAATATCTTGCAGAACTCGAATGAACCGTCAACAGGCACCAGAAGTAAGACCGTTCGGCAGACTGTCGTTGCCGGATGAAACCGTCGAAGTATTATCCAATGGAATACGTCTCCACTATGTCAGCGGCGGAGACCAGCCAATCTGCCGACTAATACTCTGCTTTTCCGGCGGCATCGCCGAACTCGGCAACGCTGCAACGGGAAAAATCGTTATGTCGATGCTCACCAACGGCTCGGCACACTATTCTACCGAAGAGACTGCCGACATACTCGACTTCAATGGCGTGCGCATAGGCTCTTCACAGCGGTCGCATTTCTGCACGCTGCGCATATCGATGCTCAATCACCGTGTGGACGGCGTGATGCCGCTGATTTCAGATTTCATCAACACACCCTCATTTCCGGCCGACCGGCTCGCCACCGCATGCCTAAATGCACGCACGCAGATTGAAACAGAAATGGCCGAACCCTCTTTCGAAGTCGAGAAAACTTTCAACGAACTGATGCTCGGCAAAGAGCATCCTCTGGCAATAGTTACAACTCCGTCGGTTGTAGAAGGTTTTACCGTAGACAAAACCCGAGAACTCTACAGCCGACTACTGTGCACCGGCAAATGCGAGGCCTTTCTATCGGGAGCGCTCGACGAACATATATTACTGCTGGTACGCACAACATTAGAGAGTGTTGTATCGCTCTCCGACGGCTTCATCCCCAACTATGTGGATACAATGCCTCCCGAAAATTGCGTGCATCTGCGCGTCGATGGTCCCGAGTCACTTCAAAGCACAGTCAAAGCCGGAATACCGACAATTGGACGCGACAATGCCGACTACATACCGCTGCACCTCACGGTAATGGCGCTCGGAGGATATTTCGGCAGTCGCCTGATGACAAACATACGCGAAGAAAAGGGTCTTACCTACGGCATCCATGCCTCACTCATAGGGCAGCGCGAAGGTGCATATATACAGATTTCGGCACAATGCGACAAAAGCTACACCGCTCGGGTTCTTGACGAAATACGGGCTGAACTCCGGCGACTGTCGACAAACCCACCCACCGGACGCGAGCTCGAGCGGCTTAAACTCTACGCCACATCATCACTCGCCAAAAGCCTCGACAGCCCCGACGAAATAATGGATTTTCACATGACACGCCTTATGGCCGACACCCCGGCAGATTACTTCGATGCCCGACTGAGGGCAATCAATGCCCTCGACTCCGAAACAATAGCCCGTAGTGCCGCAATGTATCTCAATGCCGACCGACTGTCGACTGTTACCAACGCATAATGTTCATGCTAAAAAATAAACGGGTGTAAACACTTATTCACATTTAGGTGCGGCAAAATACAAAAATTTTTGCTTACTTTGCACTCCGAAAAAGAAAAACCAATAAGTCAATCATATAAAATGAAAAAAAGCGCTTTACAGAAGGCTCGCGCAGCTTACCAGCCCAAGTTGCCGATTGCTCTTCAAGGCCCCGTAAAAGTAGTTGAGGGTCAGCCCACAAACTCTGTAGCAGACCAGGAAGCTATCAAAAATCTTTTCCCCAACACTTATGGTCTGCCCGAAATACATTTTGAAAAAAACACGGCCTCAGCTCCCGGCAAGCCTGTTAACGTAGGCGTAATTCTCTCCGGCGGCCAGGCTCCCGGCGGACACAACGTAATCAGCGGTCTCTTCGACGGCATCAAGAAAATCCACCGCGACAGCCGCCTCTTCGGCTTCCTCATGGGTCCCGGCGGTCTTGTTGACCACAAATATATCGAACTCACAGCTCCTATCATCGACGAATACCGCAACACAGGCGGTTTCGACATCATCGGTTCGGGCCGTACAAAACTCGAAAAAGTAGAACAGTTCGACAAAGGTCTCGAAATAATAAAGGAACTTGATATCAAAGCACTCGTAATCATCGGCGGTGACGACTCGAACACCAACGCAGCAGTCCTTGCAGAATACTACAAGGCTAAGAACACCGGCATTCAGGTTATCGGCTGCCCCAAGACAATCGACGGCGACCTCAAGAACGACGTTATTGAAACATCGTTCGGCTTTGACACCGCTACAAAGGTTTACTCCGAAGTAATCGGCAATATCGAGCGCGACTGCAACTCTGCAAAGAAATATTGGCACTTCATCAAACTCATGGGCCGCTCGGCAAGCCACATCGCTCTGGAGTGCGCACTTCAGACACAGCCCAACATCTGCCTTATCTCTGAGGAGGTACAGGAAAAGAATATGAGCCTCGCCCAGATTGTCGACTACATCGCCGGCATCGTGACCATGCGTGCTAAAGATGGCAATAACTTCGGCACTGTGCTCATTCCCGAAGGCCTTATCGAATTCATCCCCGAAATCAAACGCCTCATCGGCGAGCTCAACGAACTCCTCGGTGCAAAAGCCGACGTCGTGAAAGACTTCAACGAAGAGCAGCTCACCGAATTCATCCTCTCAAATATCGCTGCAGAGAACGTTGCTACACTCAAGAGCCTTCCCGAAGGCGTGGCTCGTCAGCTTATGCTCGACCGCGACCCCCACGGCAACGTACAGGTATCGCTTATCGAAACGGAGAAGCTTCTCAGCGACATGGTTGCCGCCAAGCTCGCCACCAGCGAAGAATTCAAGGCTGCAAAGGGCAAATTTGCCGCTCAGCACCACTTCTTCGGCTATGAAGGCCGCTGCGCCGACCCCTCGAACTTCGATGCCGACTACTGCTACTCTCTCGGATTCAACGCCGCAGCCCTTATCAACGCAGGCGTGACAGGCTACATGTCTTCAATCCGCAACCTCGTTAAACCCGCAGTTCAGTGGATTCCCGGCGGTATCCCCATCACAATGATGATGAACATCGAACGTCGCAACGCCCAGGATAAACCCGTTATCCAAAAAGCCCTCGTACGCCTTGACGATGCACCCTTCCAGAAATTCGCCGCAAAACGCGACGAATGGGCTCACGACACATGCTATGTTTATCCCGGTCCAATCCAGTACTTCGGCCCTGCAGAAGTATGCGACCAGCCCTCGATGACGCTCAAATACGAGCATCATAGCAAATAAGACACTTCTAAAATCAGCTTGCAATAGAGAAGTCGCGCGACATCAGCCGCGTGGCTTCTTTTTATTATTTAGACAATCTGCCGACAACACCAAGAGATAATATTGAGAAAACGTTTTAAGAACTCTCAGAAATGAAGTTTTCCCAAAAAAATTACAATCATCTAATAATTAGCACATTTACTTTTTAGCACATCCAATAAGTTTTCCAAAATGAAAAATTTCGAAATATTTTATCGGCAAATAATTGTCGATTCCGAAAATAATCCTTAGCTTTGCACTACAAAAAATCTGACAAAAGCTTACCAACAATACCTATTTCGACATCGACTGATGATACACACAGTAGTCAAGCGCGACGGACGCATCGTCGGCTATAATGAAGAAAAAATAAAAGCCGCAATACGCAAGGCAATGCTTACCACCGACCTCGGCGAGGACGAAGGTCTGATTCAACGTATAACAGACCGCATAAGCGCCCTCGGCTCTGAGCGTATGACCGTAGAAGAAATTCAGGATATGGTCGAAGTCGAACTCATGGACAGCCCGCGAAAAGAGGTTGCCAAGCGCTACATCGCCTACCGCGACCAGCGCAGCATTGCACGACGTGCCAAGACTACCGACATCTTCAGAGAAATCATAGAGGCAAAAAACACCGACGTAACACGCGAAAACGCCAATATGAATGCCGACTCGCCGGCCGGCATGATGATGAAATTTGCGAGCGAGACCACAAAACCCTTCGTCGACGACTACCTCCTCACCGAAGAAGCTCGCCACGCCGTGCGCCACAACTATATCCACATTCACGATAAAGACTACTACCCCACCAAGAGCCTCACCTGCGTGCAGCACCCACTCGACAAAATTCTCGAGTATGGTTTCATTGCCGGCCATGGCGAATCGCGCCCGGCCAAACGCATCGAGACCGCATCGGTTATTTCGTGCATCTCTCTCGAGACCGCACAGAACGAAATGCACGGCGGACAAGCAATTCCGGCATTCGATTTTTATCTCGCACCATTTGTCCGCTCTTCATTCATCGAAGAAATAAAAACTCTCGAAAACCTCACCGGCAGAAACCTTGAACACCTCTACAACGCCGAGCTTAAAGATTTCATAAACAAAGACCTCAACGGTCTTGAAGGCGAAGAGCGTATTCTTCAGCATGCCATAAACCGCACTGTGGGACGCGTACACCAGTCGATGGAAGCGTTTATCCACAACATGAACACAATCCACAGCCGCGGCGGCAATCAGGTAGTTTTCAGCTCTATAAACTACGGCACCGACACTTCGGCTGAAGGCCGCTGCATAATTCGCGAGCTCCTCCACTCTACATACGAAGGTGTCGGCAACGGAGCAACCGCCATTTTCCCCATTCAGATATGGAAGAAAAAACGCGGAGTGAACTACTGCGAAGGCGACCCCAACTACGACCTTTACCGCCTGGCGTGCAAAGTGACAGCCCGTCGATTCTTTCCCAACTTCGTAAACCTCGACGCTACATTCAACCAGCACGAGAAATGGCGCGCCGACGACCCTAAGCGCTATATGTATGAAGTAGCGACAATGGGATGCCGCACACGCGTGTTCGAAAACAGATACGGCGAGAAAACATCGATTGGCCGAGGCAACCTCAGCTTCACGACAATAAACCTAGTGCGCCTCGCCATTGAATGCATGCCTATAAAAGACAGCACGGAGCGCATCGAACTCTTCTTCCACAAACTGAACGAAGTGCTCGACATTACGGCCCGTCAGCTCAACGACCGCTTCAACTTCCAGAAGACTGCTTTGGCAAAGCAGTTCCCCCTCCTCATGTCAAAACTCTGGAACGGAGGAGAAAAACTGCAACCCACCGACACAATCGAACCGGTAATAAATCAGGGAACTCTCGGCATCGGATTCATCGGACTGGCCGAATGTCTCGTTGCTCTCACCGGCAAACATCACGGAGAAAGTGAAGAGGCTCAGAACTTCGGTCTTCGAATCGTAGGACACATGCGTAGCCGCGCAAACGAATACAGCGAGGAATTTGGCCACAACTATTCGATTCTCGCCACTCCGGCCGAAGGTCTCTCGGGCAAATTCACCACACGCGACCGCAAAAGCTTCGGCATTCTTCCAGGCATCACCGACAAGATATACTACACCAACTCCAACCACGTGCCGGTATATTACCACTGCAGCCCGCGCCACAAAGCCGAAATCGAGGCTCCATACCACGAAATCACACGTGGCGGACACATTTTTTATGTTGAAATAGACGGCGACGCTACCCATAACCCCGATGCGGTTTCGTCGATTGTCGACCTTATGGATAAATACAACATCGGATACAGCTCGGTAAACCACAACCGCAACCGTTGCATGGACTGCGGATATGAAGATGCGGCCGAAAACCTTGAGGAATGCCCCGTATGCCACAGCCACAACATTGACCGCCTTCAGCGCATAACCGGATACCTCGTCGGCACCACCGACCGCTGGAACAGGGCCAAACTATCGGAACTCAACGACCGCGTAGTGCATAAATGAACCGCCATTTGCAAATAATTAAAATCGTTGAAGGCACATCTGTAGATGGCCCTGGACTTCGCACGTCGGTCTATTTCGCAGGCTGCGCACATGCGTGCCCCGGCTGTCACAATCCGCAATCGTGGAATTTCACTGCCGGAAACGACATGAGCATCGACGAGGTCATGCAAACAGTGCTTTACAATGACTTCGATGTCACGTTTTCGGGAGGAGACCCCTTCTACCAGGCCGAAGCCATAGTGCCGCTGGCCAAAGCAATACGTGCTGCCGGACTCGGCATATGGAGCTACACCGGTTTTTCGTTCGAAGAACTTATCGCCTCGGACGACAAATACAAACAAGAACTTCTCAGGCTTAGCGATGTGCTCGTCGATGGACCATTTATACAGAGTCTGCGCGATACATCGCTCATATTCAGAGGCTCGGCAAACCAACGGCTCATCGATGTACCGAAGTCGCTCGCATCAGGCTCGGTACAACTCTTCCAGCCCACAGCAAAAGAAATCTTACAGTAACAAATACGACGCTCACGAATTTCCGACATCGTCATCCGCGACAGAAGAAACTGCAGAAGCATCAACAGGCATATCATCTGGCTCCGCTCCTTTGCGGAGCCCTTTTTTTGCCTTAGCGCCCATAAGTGCAAGTTTCTCGGCACGCGAAACGAGATTGCCCGGACCGGCAGTGAGTTTGCGAAACGCATCATTCCAGCTCTGATGTGCAGTAGTGAGCGATTTGTCGATTTTTTCCATATCGTCAAGAAATCCGCGGAATTTGTCGAGCATTCTGCCCGCCTCCTCGGCA
>Ga0137307_100713_pt1 | contig 38566 bp, 59 predicted proteins | sample NAcewD2O_March_2_FD_97180 | JGI IMG/M metagenome (GOLD analysis project Ga0137307, IMG submission 97180) | Mouse cecal microbial communities from Vienna, Austria - N-Acetylglucosamine amended D2O_March | ecosystem: Host-associated > Mammals > Digestive system > Large intestine > Cecum | place... | reverse complement strand
CCCGCTGGTAAATGTCACCGTAGTATCTCTTACATCCCCATCTTTATTCAGCTTTGTCCCGATTGCCTCATTAAGAGCCTCCACCACCGTCTCATTTTCCTGTATTGCGTCTGCAACCTCTTTTAAGGTGTCCAGGGTTTCCGGCGCACCATTTATGAGCTGTCCGATTTTTGCGTCGGTATATCCTTTAAGATCTTCGTCATACTGTAGAAACTTCTCCTGAATGTCAGTGTTCTGCTGCTCAACCATCCGATAAAGCCTCTGCAGGTCATCCGCAAGTGCAGGAGCCCCCGAATCGCTTCTGATTGTAACCTCTGCAGAATTATTCACTGTAACATAATAATCCTGGATAATTTCTGCCGGATTAAATCCGTTGTATGGTGGCATGAAATCTCCGTTTTCTCCGGATGTAACAGCAATGCTGTAAAGCACTTCCGGACTGTCGTTATCGCCCTTTTCCCGCGCAAATAACCCTATCTCATTGATATAATATCCTTCTTCTATCAATGCTTCTCCTGTAACAGGATCCTGATTGGTAATCAACGCTGTTATTTTTATACTCTTTTCCGAATGAATGTGCATATCAGATAAACCATAACTGTTTTTTTCAGATTTGAGTTCTGTCCGTTCCTGCAGGGAATTCAGGCTTTTTTCCTCCTCTTCATAAACCCCATTTCCAACAGACATTCTTGTAAATTCTATTTTAATCTCACCAAACTGTGCTCTCAGCAGCAGGTTTGCCCCTGCATTTGTCATAATCGCATGATCAAAAGGCTGTGGCATTATATTTTTCCTCCTGTTTTTTATGTTCTTCTTCCCAACTTTCCATAATGGCTTCCGGCCGGTATTGTCGGTTTCCGGCCACAACTGCATAATACCCCGGCTCCTCGCGCCTTTCTGTCTTATAGCCATCTGTAAGGGAATCCCGGCTGTATGGCGAAGCAAGGCCGCTTCCTGTGTAAATTTCCAGATTGATAATCCGGTGTATTTTGATGGATTCCATATGGCTTCTGGCATTCTTCACTTTTCGTATCATATCTGAAAAATACGCTGCTGTGTCTTCCGTCAGAAGCGCGTCTGTCTGTATCCGAAACCAGTAGGGTTTCCCTCCATACTCAAACCACTCTTCCACCTTTCCTTCCCCGAATACAGTCGCCACCAGTTCCTCAACCGCCTCCGGCGTCCCGGCTTTCTCATACCATATGAGCGTATTTTTTACAAGCTGCCTTTTGGTATTCAAATCCAGAGATTTGTTGTAATACTGCGTGCGTAATTCTGTTGCCAGCAAATCGGTTATTTCTTCCGGCTGGCTGTCCGAACCGGAGTAAACACAGAGCTGCCGGCTGTAACTGTACAAAAGCCGGCAGCTCTGCTGCAAAGCGTAGCTTAATGCTCTTATTTCCGGCTTTTTTGTGATATTTTCAGGCAGAATATCCGTCAGCTGTCCATCATAATAACTAATCATCCTCCAGCCCTCCATATATGACATTTATATCACTGCACTGGGCAATCGCTGTTTCTCCGATTACACGGAACTCAGGTTCGCGGACAACCGCACGTTTTGCGCCGGCATTTTTAATATACGCAATCAGTTCATCCGGATTTATATCCCTGCCGACTCTGGTATCCTGCCAGATTTTATATTCTCTGACTGCCTCAGACACCTGTCCCTGAATTGCCGCTGCTGCTGTACTGTCGCTGGTATTAATAAAATAGGTCAGATCAACGGTATAGGCTTCTGTTTCCGGTTTTTTTATCTGCACATAATCCGTAAGCGGGCGCCTTCCCCGACTGTTTACTGCATGTTGGACACTTTCTAATATGCCGTCATCCGGAACACTCCCATCTTTCATGACAAAGCGTATGTCCACCACTCCAGGCGTCGGGCTTGTCACTTTAACATCTCCTATCCCGGCATTGCTGTCTTTTACCCAGTACTCATAGGCCTCACCCGGACCTGCGGTGGAATAGCTGGATGGGGAAAGGAAAATTCGTTCCGCCATGCTCTGGTCAGACTCCGTTTCGGCTCCCCCTGCACTTTTTTCCGTATTTTCAACTTTTGCAACAAACCCCACCGGGTCCACCAGCGTGGAAAGCTCCCCGGCGGCAAAATCATTTCCAACCGTTCCGGCTTCCGTGCATTCCGCCAAAACCGTAACCTCCAGTTCTCCAGGTGGCACTTCCGCATATTCTACTGTTTTGAAATAAACTTCATAAGCAGACGTCACCCTGGTGCCTGCCGGTATTCCGGTCGCGGCTTCCCTCTTTCCGGACAGCGTAAATTTCAGTTCCACCTGCGCAGTTTTCGCCGGATTCCGTTCCACTTTTTTAAAGGCACCCATATGCTCCAGATAACTGCCATAGGCATATTTCAGGAAATTCATTTTTCCGGCTTTGTCTATATTCTGTAACCCCTGATAAATCATCTGCGCACATCCAAGCAGGATAATCCGGTTCGGGTCCGCCCTGGAAAGCTCAACTTTTTTCCCGGTAATCTCCTGATATTTTGCTGTAAAATGATTCAACAGCAGGCTCTGTATATCTTCCAGCGTCAGATTGTCAATAAAGGATATATCCGGCAGATTATCTATCGTATTTAAAATATCTGACAAGTGAAACCCTCCTAATCTTCTTCATCTTCCATATCGTCTTCCATGTCTCCTGCCTCCCTTTTCCCGATTATAATCACAGGCGTCAGGTTTCCGTCTCCTTCCTGCTCAAATTCAACTTCCAGCACTTCCACACGCTTTTCATATATTTCCGTCTTTTCAATCACTTCCAGAGCAAATAAATTCTGCGCCACATTATACGGACAGCTTTCAAAACTCCGGTCCAGCCCAAAGTTCCGGTCCCCCGGACAGGTTCCGGCCGCAGTGGCATAAAGCATGTTTAAGTTACGCTGTATTTCTTCCAGTTCTGTTGTGCTGGAATAATCAAATCCGACCATTGAGGTTTCCGGTATATTGAACATCTTTCCCATCTCCTTCTACAGATACTCTTCCAGCGTAAGGTCGCAGCTGATTTTAACAACCTCACCTCTGTTCAGTATGGTCTCCCAGTTCTCGCTCATTTCCGTAATTACATATTTTCCGGAACCAACCTTCTTTTTCCCGATAACCACCGTCTGAGGTTTTCCGGTACGGATCAGCTTTTCAATGTTTTCCACCGTTTTCCTCGGCTTCACGCCATGGGCGGCATTCAGCGTTATGGAAAAGGTAAGCTGGTCAGACTCCGGCCCCAGAAACTGTTTCCTCGGTTTTTTCCCGGTGCGCGGATGGGAGGCCCACCTCCCCTTTACACTGCGCTGCATTTTGCCAAACGTAAGGATTTTCCGGTCACTGGTCTGAAAAACAACCGTTTTTCCGATATGCCCTATGGTCCCTCCGGATACCTGCTTTTTTAAGGAAATCCGGTACTTTTCCGCATTTTTATTTGTATCCCTTAATGCTTTTCGGGTCGACTCCGATACCTTTTTATTTGTATATCCCTTTGCTTTCCCTGCCAAACTGTAATCCCTCACTCTACTCCTGTCTGCTGTTTTATTTTCTCAATGTCTTCTGCCAGCTTTGCAATTGTGATCTCTTTTCCACCCTGGACAATAAACCGTATATCTTCCGCCGATATGGTAAATACATTATCCGCATACCCTGCGTATGCACCCCCGAAATCTTTATGGTATTTTCCTGGATTTTCAGGGCAATTACGCCTGCTCCAGTACGTTCCAAGGACAACGCTTCCCCCGTCGCTCAGAGAAAGGACGATTACTTTCGAACCAACCTGCGGGGGACTGTACTCATTGTTGAACGTTACATAGGGGAGAAGTCCTGTAGTTTCATTCGGCCCATTATAAAACACGCTTACCATTCCGGTTTCTGTATCCACGCTGCTTACTGTACCAATCCTGCTCCCTCTGCTGTCCATTTTCTACACCTTCCTGAGACTTTCCTTACTGCACCATCCATATTGGGAACCGCCCCTGCGTTTTGCCACACCATACTGGTACTGATAACCGCTTCCCAGAATCTCTGTAATATACATCTCCACATTGCTGCACTGACTGGACTTTCCTCCATTGCCGCCCCACCAGGCAGGGCCGTTTACAATTACCCTGTCATTTACTGCAAATTCTGCAAATTCTGCAGCTTCTGCGGTTCCTGTATTGCCTGCGCCTTTCCCTTTCTGGTCTGTCTTTGTGCTTATTCGCTTCTGGCATTTATGCAGTTCCAGATCCATGGTATAGGCTTCATCAGGCCCAAGATTATGGGTTACCTGATCAACAAAATATTTTCCGGAAAGCCGGCAAAGCCCTTTTATCCTTACAGTACACCCTGCCGCAATCCTTGTATCTGCCATAATGGTAATGCTCATGGTGACAGATTTTTCATTTTCCGTATTTACTCTGGCACACGCTTTTAACTGTGCCTCCTGCAGGCTCCCGGCCTTTTCATTGATATTGAGTATCCTTTTCCCACCTCCAACCACACATTTCCGTTCCTGGTCGTCTTCATCCGAAGTATATGCTATTTTCGCACCGGTGTAAGTCCCTGTCAGTGTTGTGTTATAGGACCATTTCTGTAAATCCGCCTTTGTTAGCGTGACAGCCGGTTTTTTGGCTTCAAATTTCTCTTTGTCATAAATCACCACTTTTCCGCAGTAGATTTTAAATGCCATTCCGTAATCATCACAGAGTTTTTTCAGAAAACTGCTGTCTGCTTCACCGCTCTGCTCTGCTTTTCCCAGTCTGATGGTATTCCCTGTATAATGCAGATTAAGGTGGTATTTTCCGGAAATTTCCGCCGCTATCTCCTTTAAAGTAACATTTTCCCATGTTTTGTTCCGTTCCGTGCACCGGAAAGCATTCCCTTCCGGAACGGAAACACCGCCAATTCTGCAGGTAAGTTCCGGCCCGCTGTAGCTTATGTCATCCAGACAGAACTTCCCGCAGTAAAACGTTTTTTTCTGCCCCTGTTTTCTCCAGTTTCTTTCTGTGATTTTCGCTGTAAGTTTATCTCCCTTTTTCGGCATCCACCTGTTGGCCCATCGCATATCCGTATTAATCAGTTCAATACTGATAGTGTCACTTTCCCCGGATGCGGAATCAGTATATGTAAATCCGCTGTTATATTCCGCCATGACAGAGGCGGGGCGCTTTTTTGCCCCGCCTGCTTTCTTCGATTTCACTTTCCTCGAATATGTGACTGTCACGCCCGCCTTTCTCGGTATTTCTTCTGCTGTCCGGATTTTTTCTGATGCTGCCTGTGATTTTTTCTTTTCCATTCCGGCTTCCATAACTGTTTTTCTGAATGCGTTCTGAGTCATTCTTCCACCCCGTCTTCTTCGCTGTAATCGTCATATGGATCGTACTCTTCCTCATCTTCCTCATCAAAATCCCTCCATGGCGGAAGCTCCCCGTCCATCTCTTCCGGCAAATCCGGTGTATTCAGCACGGTTCCGGAAGAAAACACCAGAATATCCAGACAGGGATAGTTATTTTCCATCAGAAAAGCAGCATATTTTTCACTGCCGTATACTTTCAGAGCTATGCTGTCCCAGGTTTCCCCCTGGATTGTGGTGTAAATTTCTGACATTTCCATTTCCTCCTACAGGTTCCGTCTGCGCCGGTCTTTTTCATATTCTTTCATTAATCTTGCAAATTCCGCCCGGCTGATGTGATCAGCCTCAGTAATTTCTTCCTTTCCAGCGCTTCCATAAAGGTTATACGTTGGATTCCAGACAATATTCGGCCCTCCTGCCCCGGCTGCTTCCGGTACATTCCTGCCACCTCCGGAGCCAATCCCCTTCAGTTTTTCCAGAAGAATACCGGCCAGAGAAGTCCCGCTGTTTGCAGTCATCGCATTATTTAAAATCTCTCTCATTTCAGACCACAGAACATCCAGCGGCAGAATTGCCTCTGCGCCTGCTTCTCCGACGCCCTGCATTCCGGCTGATGTGCCAAATATGGTAGGCCGGCTGAAAATTCCTCCGGCAGCATTCCATTTCACTGAAAATGTCGGGATATTTACGTTTCCCCCATCCCCATAGGAGACAGAGCTGGAGGCCACTTCAATAACCGGTATTCTGGGTTTCGGAATTGTTATGGTCATATTTTCAAATGCGGCTTTTACTGCATTTGCTGCAGCGTGTGCCCCGTTCGTTACAGTCGCAGAAAGGCGCTGCATGGCAGTCTGCGCGCTCATGGCAGTTTTGTTCCATCCGCTGTCCAGAGCACTGTTCACCCCTGTTCCAAGAAGCGTCGCCGCCTGTGTTACTGCCTGGCTGTTTCCGGCCATTCCATTGCCCACGGCCGCCGCACCATTCGTTCCGGCTTCTGTAAGTGTCAGCTCAAGCCCGGAAGTGTCTACCGGCAGCATACCGGTATCTATGGGCGCCCCGCCCATGCCGGCATGTAATCCGTCTGTAAACGCAGCTCCTGCCTGTGTTCCCGCGTTCAGAGCCGCGGAATTGTCCAGTCCGCTGAATGCATTTGCTGAAAGGCCGGAAACCGCCCCGCTCACCGCCTGGGCATTTCCGCTGATTCCGCTGGCAAAACTTTCTGTTGCCGCCGCGCCTTCGGAAGACGCGTCCACATCCTCTCCGCCTCCGGTGAACAGGCTCTTAATGGCATTCCATAATCCCTTTCCCGTGCTCATGATACCATCAATAATTCCCTTAATAATATCTATCCCCACCTGCAGCCAGTCCGTGGTGAAAATAGTATCGACTATGGCGCTTATGAGTTCCGGTATGGCTGTGACAAGCTGCGGTATGGCCTGAATCAGCCCGGTTGCCAGCGTTACAATAATTTCCACTGCCGACTGTGCTATGGCAGGAAGATTCTGGATAATCCCCTGCGCCAGAGTCACAATGAGCTGTATCCCGCCCTGTACAAGCTGTGGAAGCATGGATACAAGTCCGGTAACAAGATTCGTAACAATCTGAACCGCTGCATTAAGAATCAGCGGTAGATTGGAAATCAGCCCCTGTGCCAGACTTAAAATAAACTGGATTCCCGTCTGGACAAGCTGCGGAAGCATTTGAACCGCTCCGGAAATCAGGCTTCCCACAAGCTGGACTGCCGCATTTATCAGCATCGGGGCATTGCTTCCCAGACTGTTTACAAGCGTCTGTACCAGCGTAAGGGCTGTGCTGATAACATTCGGAAGTCTCTGTACAATACCGTTTACAAAATTAACAATCGCCTGAGTGCCGCTTCCGATAAGCTGCGGGGCCTGCGCCGTTATGTTTGCTGCAAATTCCGTAATCAGGTCAATCCCGGCCAGAATTACTTGGGGAACCAGTGTAAATATGCCGGAAAGAAAAGAAGAAAGGACATCCGCAGCAGCAGCCGCAAGTGTCCCCGAATTTTCTGTTATCCCATCTATGAAATTTTCCAGAAGCCCGACGCCCATTGAAACCAGCTGCGGGGCGTACCCTGCAACTTCATTCACTGCTTCGGAAAGGCAGCCTCCTATCGCCCCGGCCATGCCCTCCAGACCTCCGCTGCCATAGGCTGCGGAAAGTTCGCCCACCATACTGCTTCCCAGCTGGGTCATTTCCCTTAACGGCCCGTTCAAATCCTTATAAATACTGATTCCCAGATCGGAAATCCCGGATTTCAGTATCTTTATATCTCCATCAAGATTGTCGAGCTGAATGGCGTACATGTCTTCACATGCGCCCTTACTGTCTTCAATCTGCCCTGTCAGTTCTTCAAACCGGTTTCCGGTACCGTCCACAACAGATTGCAGGCCACTGAATAAGATTCCCGCCTGTTCTCCTGTTATTCCGAACTGCTCCAGCATTTCGGCTGCAAATTCTTCCTGTGTGGCCGCTGTATCGAAATTTTCTGCCATTTCCTGCAGATTGATACCAAGAGCTGACAGGCTGGTCCCGCTTTCTGAAAGAGAAGCATCCATGACCGTACCAAGTGTATCCACAGAATCCGCTGTTGCTGCAAGCATGGCTCTGGCAGCGGCCAGATCTGTCTGTTTGAATATGGTGGACAATGTGCTGTTTACCTGTTCCGCCGAAGCCCCGGCCAGTGAACTGTTAATATCTCCGAAAACATCCCCAAGGCTTCGCATGTTTCCTTCCGCATCATATGCGGAAAGCCCCATCTGTTCAAACAGGGCCGCCGCGTCACTGCTTCTGGCTGTCTGCAAAGACAGGATCATATTCCGCAGGTGTGTGCCACCTTCGGCCGCCTTAATTCCATTATCCGCCAGTATACCAAGGGAGGCATTCAGTTCCGTGGTTCCTCCGGCCAGACCTTTTGCAGTTCCTCCAACGGTCAGAATTCCCTCTCCCAGCTGGGCAACGCTGGTATTTGCCTTGCTGGCCGTTTTTGCCAGCTGGTCGGAAAACATGGTGAGATTTTCTTCGGTCGCCTCAATCCCCAGCGCACTCATGCTGTCTGTCACCATGTCGCTGGCCTCTGCCAGTTCCATGGCCCCCGCCCCTGCAAGTTTTAAGACGGTGGGCAGTGCGGTTGCCGCTTTGTCCGCGTCGTATCCTGCAAGGGCTAAATAGTTCAGGGCTTCCGCCGCCTCCGTTGCCGAAAATGCTGTGCTGGCCCCGCATTCCCTGGCGGCGTTTTCCAGTGTCTCAAAGGCTTTTTTTCCATCCTCTGACTGCCTGTCGAGAAGCATGGTAGCAGAAACCTGGCTCATGGCGGTTTCAAATTCCATACCGGTCTTCACTGCCGCCATACTCATTGCCCCGACTGCAGAAGCGGCAGCGGTCGTCGCTGCGCTTACTGCTTTCACAATGCTGCCCAGCCCTTTTGTGGCGCTTCCCAGAGCATTTTTAAATGAACTTTCTACCTTACCTGCGATTTTTATGGCGATTTCCATTTCTTTTCCACCCTTCGCCATATGCTTCCGTCACCTCCTGTGCCACTTCCAGCAGTTCAAAAACGGACAGATTTTCCAGTGCAAGAAAATCTGTCCGCATTAAAATGGACAACTGTATGCTTAATTTTCTGAGGATGGCCCCGTCTGTCGGTTTCAGTCCTCGCTGAACAAAAAATTTGTCACGCGGTTCTTTATTTTAATTGCTTCTTTTGGCGGAAGGGCTTTAAAAAATTCCACCGGTTTCCCGCAGGCCCTGCCTGCAAAAAGGCAGGCGTATTCCACAGACATTTCCGGCAGCACATTCACGGTTCCGCCGCGTTCAATAATTTTATTAACTGCTATCATATCCGCAGCTTTCAAATCCTCCAGGCCGCTTAAATCCACACTTTCATAGGTCTTTCCTTCAAATGTGAACGGTTTTTTAAACACTACCAGATATTTATTATCTTCTTCCTGTCCCGGAGCCTCTGCTTCTTCCTGCTGCTTTGAAAATACTTCTTTTTCCATCTCTCCTCTTCCTTTCTTTTATCAGCACATGTTTCTTAAGGATTCCATTAAGTCCCGGCCATGCACCACATATTTCATGTTAAACTTGTCCAGTTCGATTTCCACAACGTCGCCAATCTGGATTTTAATATACAGGACTTCCAGCTTGATACTGCTGGCTGTACCTGTGCCCTGCTTCATTTTGCCGCCTGTGATTCCCTTGTTCTTCCCGCGCACCGTAACGCACATTGGTTTGAAAGTACTCGCGCCCGTTTCATCCGCAATATACTGAACTCCCCCTCTCAGGGTAATCGTAACGGAAGAACTGTCATCTGACAGGATAAACATATCCCGATCCATAGTCCGGAATGGTATTTCCATTTCCATACTCTGGAAATGTCCCAGCGTTGGATCGTCTATTTCCCCCAGTATTCCGGGTCCGCTTAAGGTTTCTGTAAGGCTCTCAAAATCCGGAAGCGTTACTTCCTCGGAAATTCCAATCAGTTTCACATCATCTTTGTAAACATTAAACGAATTTATTTTCGAGGGAATCTGATGCATTATTCTCCACCTCCTGTCGCTGCCTCCAGCATGGTCGGGTCAAATTCCAGCACATTTAAAATATGCTCCGCCGGCGGATAGGGGGCCAGATACTGGCGGAATTTAATCCTGCCATTTAAAATGTTTTCCGTCGGATTTTCATCCTTCACAAATGTAATCCGGGCACCTGCGCACTTGCCGCTGGCAACATAGGAATTCCCCCGTATGTTTTCTTCGTTACAGATCGTTTCAATCAGCCTTGTGTTTGCCGGATCGTCCACCCTTTCAAAATATTTCAGGATAAAGCTGTTTCCCCACCAGCTGAAAAAACGCCTGCAGCAAAACCATCTGTCTTTCGGGTCCGTGGTCTGCGGGTAGGCTGCTGTGTTATTCCCCCAGGAACGGAACCCGGCCATATTGATTGCGGTAATTACACCGAAACTGTTTATGGTATTCCCCTGCTCCTGGTCCACCACAATTTCCGTATCTCCCTCATCATCCAGGCAGAGCCCGGTAACAGGAAGCAGTTTGTTCCCAGGGCTTAAATTCGGCACATCGTCATTGCCGGCATCTGTATATGCTGTCATTGCGGAGAAGACTGCGCTGTAATAATATACCTCCTCGCCAATCCTCACTTTCGGCCACACTACTGCCATGTGCCTGCTCATCAGGCCGGAACGCTCCTTTACTGTTTTTACATCCGTGTATCTGACCGCACCTTCGGGTGTGCAGTCCAGATCAGCAATGCATTCACAGTTGAACACCCCGTTTATTTTCAGGCATTTTGCCGCCATCACAGAAGCTACCGCCGGGTCTGCGGAGTACCCCGGTGCAGTGATAATTCCGGGCACCATTCCAAAAAGGGGATAAATCTGCCGAATCAGTTCCAGACCGCTTTCCCTGCCCGTAACAGCATCATAGCCGCCAATAATGTCCGTCTTCGTTACTTTGGACGGGTCGATTCTGTATCCGGAAATATTCAGGCTGCCGGCCCCTGTTCCTGCCCCGTCTTCCAGAAGCGTAACCACCGCATATCCTTCACTGTCAAAGCCGGTAATATAATCCTTTTCTGCCTCAAGGGCTGTTTCTCCGTTTTCCACCACAAGGGTGTCCAGAAGAATCCCCTCCGTATTTACGACTGCCTGCATGGCATTCACTTCGTATTCCGTTTTGGGGATGGCTTCTTTATGTCTGGACGGATCCAGAACATTAATCAGGGCAATCGGGGCGACAGCAAACTTTGTAAAAGTTACATTTATGCTCTGATTCAGATTATAATCTTTCAGATTCTGTGAATATCCCACTGCCAGTGAGGCATCAGCCAGTGTATAGGCAAGTTTGGGTACATTTGTTGCATGATACGGATCCTCCGCAAGATTAACCGGAGAAATCCCTATAACCACCTGGAACGCCGCTGTTCCGGGAACCGGCGCCGCAAGGCTGGTCGGATTCTCCAGAACTTCCACGCCATGCTTATATTCATAAGGCATTTTCTTATTTCTCCTTTCTGCCCGCGTTCTGTGCCTTCCGGTAAAGGACATACAGGGCACTTCCTTCTGTTTCAAGTTCCATTCTGGCCTGCGCCAGTTTCTCAACCGGTATAATCATGGAACGGAAAACCGGATGCTCCTTCACTTTTTCTTTCAGGACATCCGGCAGGCCGTTATGAAACACCGTATTCTGTTTTGCTCCCGGAATATCCGGGCCGATATACATCACGCTCCCCTGTTTTGGCGGTGACTCCTTTATCGCTGCCTTTTTTGTCGCCTGCTGTTTCTTTTCTGCTGCCTCACTCATGAATATGGGCCCTCCCTTCTTATTGCCGCAGTTTCAAAAGTCAGTGCCATCCCTCCAAAATAAACGGGGTATGATTCTTCCTCCTGCAAAGCCCACTCAATGGGATACTGAATGGTATATTTTCCATTCAGTACCGGCATTTTTGCAAATCTTTCATAAATTTCTGCTATAATATTCAAAATATCTTTGCAGCCCTGCCTTTCATAATCCGTATCGCATACACCAATGATTAATATCAGGCTGACCATCTGTGCACTGTCCGCATCCTCAATTTCTCCTTCACTGATACGGACGATGATGTACGGAAAAGGTTCCGGGTCAGTTTCTTCTTCCGCCAGCCCGTTTTCCAGAAGCTCCGGCGGAATATTATCCTGTTTTTTCGGCCCCGGTATCGGCAGATACTGCTCAAAGACATTTATTCTGCTGAAATTCCCTTCCAGGTCTTTCAGGCGGAACTCTTTTAAAATTTTCCGCAGTTCTCCTGCCAGTTCACTCTGTAACGATCCCGCTGTCATTTTTATCTGCCCATAACCTTTCTTATCTCTTTTTCTATATTCCTTTTCAGATTCTCCTGTATATGGGGTTTCACAGTACCATACACCCGTTTTTCATTTCCCAGCATGACAGGGATGGAATTGCTGTACAGTTCCTTAATCCCCAGACGCTCTTTCGTCAGCCTCTGTGCTATACTGTTATGCCGGACAGTTGTACCTTTTTTTCCTTTCCTGGTATCCCGCTTCCTTATCTGATTTCTGGCCGCAATGTTGTTCACAAAGGCCTTAATATCTCCTTTCACCAGAGGTTTCAGCCCTCCTGATTTCAGAACCTGCGCCCGTACCCCGCCTCCGGTTCTGGAAAACCGGAAGTTTTTCAGCGGAATCGGCTTTCCCTTTGCTTTAATTACCGCCTCCGGATTCCCTGTCGAAGCCGCTTTCAGCCGCATGGCTTTATTAAATCCGCCTTTTTTGATGGTGTAGGTTTTCTGCGCTTCTTCTGCCAGCTCTTTTCTCGCCTGCTTTGCAGTCTGGTTGACAGCATTCTTAAGGACTTTCGGGGCTTCACTCTTCATCCGTCCCAGTTTCCGCTCAATCTTTTTCAGCATATCCGCGTCGTATGTAACCTCAATCAAATCTTATTCGCCTCCAGCTGCAGGGAATATACCCCGTACTCGTTTATGCTGTCTGTTATGAGAAACGCTTTTCCGTCAATTTTAATCACTTTCCCAACCCCCGGAAGGGGCCCGAAGTCCAGGGCACTGACATACACCAGCGTCTGTTTTTTATATATGCCATCCATATGGCTCTTTGCCCCTTTTTTTCGCACAGTAAGCTCGTTATCGTCAATGATAATTCGCATTTTCTTTCCGTTTACCGTATGCGGCTCCCCAAATTCTCCGGGGTTCAGAAATGTCGTTTTTACATCTTCACGGAACTGCTCCCGGAATGTATTCCTGCTCACTCTGTTTCCTCTTTTCCGCAGCCTTCTATCACTTCTTCCTGAAAATCAATGACAGCGTCCTGCAGTTCCTTTAAAGTTTTCTCGTTATAATCTTCTCCCGGATCAAAACCAATGGATTTTGCATATGCTGCAATTTCCTTTTTGGAACGAATTTTCCGGATTTCATCCGGACTTTTCACTTCTCCCGGTGCAGATTCATAAAATTCATCTATCCCCCCGAATCCGTCTTCCCATCCGTCCCCGTTTTCCGGAAAGCTGCCATCAGTTTCAGGTTCTGTGTCCGCAATGTCTGCAGGTTCAACAAATCCCTTTCTTTTCAGAAATTCAAGGTCTGCAGCTGAAATATTATCCGGAAGGACGCTGCCCGGTTCATACGTCTTTCCGTTTCTGACAAATGCTACTTTTGTTCTGTATCTCATTTCTGCTCCTTTCCCTATTCGGCCGCTGATTTCTGGCTTACATAGATAACGGCCCATGAATCCACATCATAAGGACGGGGAAGCGGGCGGGAAGTCAGTCTGACTTTTTTGATTTCGTCATTTTCATCCGCCCACACTTTCGGTACCAGACGTCCTTCATAAGAACGGAATTTCTTATCTTCCATCTGAGTAACCAGACCATACTCTATCTGCCCTTCTCCGCCCGAATGTGCCATCAGCACTGTCCCCGGCGGGATAATTGCCTCGTCTTCTCCCTCGTCATTCAGAAACCATTCATCATAGGTGTAGATATCCATATCAAGTTCTGCAATCCTTCCATAAAAAGTCAGCGCAGGGTCCACCACCCGCGGCTCTATTTTGACATTTTTCATATTCAGCACATCCATAGCTTTTAAAACAAAGGGATTTTCCAGAAAATCTTCTATCACATCAGAGGCAAAAATCATCATGTCAGGGGCCGCTCCGGTATCTTTGATAATCCCCTTCCGAATCGGGCGCAGTGTTTTGACTGGATTTACCGTTGCAAGCGACCACTGCTCATCTGACGCCAGCACATAAATTTTTGTAAACCCGAAATCAACCTGAACGTCAACGCCTTCTTCTTCGTCCACAACGTCCAGTTTCCCTTCGTAAAGCACCTGGCGGGACATCCACTCTTTCCTGCGGTCAATGGATTCTTCCAGATCTGTCATATCGTTGGCTAAAAGTTCATCTTCCCTTTCCTCCGGCGTTTTCTGAGAATACACATTTTCCCCAATCATTCTGCTCGTAATATCGTCTATGGTTACAGGCCGCTCCGGGGCAATTTTCGGTGTGGTAAACTGGTTGGTATAATACCCCTGGCGTGTAAGCACTTTTCCGCCTTTTCGCGGACTTACAAAAGGCGCCATAATGCGCTTTCCTTTCCTCACATCAAATTCAATCTTTTCCGATATATGCGTTTTATCTACCGGAAAAAATGTTTTCTGTAAAAAACCTCTGACAGGCGGCGTCCGGTCAAGCGCCTCAATCATTTCTCTCGTCGTATAATCCGGCATATTCTTTTTCTCCTTTCTCAACCACAATTCTGAACGCTGCGAAGATAAATCCCGATACTTTTCAGCGCGTCCTCATAATCCTCAACTGCTGCATTTTCCCCGACAACAACCGCTGCCCGGTTAAATTCCCCGGTCTGATATACTGTTGCAGGGATATTATCCGCTTTCGGGTCAGTTCCGGTATCAAAATCATCTGTCAGAATCCCGAAAACAGACAGTTCCATATCTGATGTGACCGCAGACTCTCCTTCTCCCTCTGTAACCACAACCTTTGTCCCCGCAATATAACCGGCCTTATCGGTGCCGCGCATAATCAGCGAACCCCGTTTCAACACGCCATATCCCGCTTTCAGCCCTATCCCTTCCGTCAGTACAGGAAAATTCAGGGAAACAATCAGTGCGTCCGGCTTAAATTCGCCGATTTTTTCAAACATCTGCATTATTTTTCCTCCCTTCTTCTGTCTTTTCTCAGTTTCGCCGCAAAACGGCTCACCTTCTGTTCATTTTCCATCTTCTTCTGGCTTTCCGGGTCATACCCCACATTAGGTTCCCCGTCCACTGCAGCCGCGCCGGTTCCTGCCAGATCGCTCTCAAGATCATCCATAAACTTCCGGCCTGCGCTGTTATCTGCTTTCATCTGAGCCAGCGCAAGTTCGGCGGCTGTGACCGGCTCCGCATACTTTGCTTTTTCCAGTAAATCCGCAGGAATTCCGGCCGCGATTTCATCAATGGCTTTCAGCCTTTCGCGTTCTTCCCTGACCGCTTCCTCTGCAAGCTGCGCGCACAGTTCGGGATAATCTCTTTTCAGTTCCCCGACGTCTTTTACTTCCGGTACTTTTGCACCTGTCATTTCTCCCATGCTTTCATATCCTTTCTGTATTTTATTTGTATTTGAAAAAGTTCCGGCTGCCTCCCGCTTTGTTTCGGAAAGCCCCAGAACTTTTTTCTGTATATCCTCCGGTACAAACTGTTCCAGATAATTTTTAAACGTATAAGAAACGCCATTTACCATAAATTTCCCCGAAAAAACACTGTTTTGAATATCCGTTTCAATCACTTCATCGCAGAATCCCGCTTCCACTGCCTCCTGTCCCACATACCAGCTTTCTTCATCCATTAACCGGCTGATTTCATCTTCGGTTTTTTCAAGTCGTTCCATGTACGCGGTTACTATGCTCTTTTTTACTGTATTTGTGATTTCCGCCATCTTAAGCAGCTCATCTGCCTGATAGGAGCCCCACAGGCTGACAGAGGGGTTATGTGCCATGAGGATTGCATTCTTTGCAATCCTGCGGGTATCACAGGCCATCAGGATAATGGTTGCCGCACTGGCGCATATCCCGATTACGGTCCCGGTAATGGTTGCCGGATTCGTGGAAAGGGCTGTGTATATGGCATTTGCCGCAAATACATCTCCGCCGGTACTGTGTATGGATACATGAATCGCTTTTTTAGCACCCAGCCCATTCAGCTCTTCAATAAAACTGCGGTATGTGGTGCAGTCTTCTTCCCACCAGTTCTCTTCCGATTCAATTGTTCCAAAAATATGAAGCTCTGCTGTCTCCCCGTTATCTGTAAACTTCCAGCATTTATTCCCTTTCTGATTCATCCCCGTAAGAGTCGGCGTCTTCGCCTCCATGTTCAGGCTCATCTGCTTTTTCCACATCTGTTTCCTCCTCACTTTCTTCCCTGTCTTCCTCCGGGCTCCGGGAATCTCCGACGCCTGAAAGTCCGGCTGCTTTCATCATCTCATTTTCCCTGGCAAGCTGCGCCACATTGCTTTCAAAATCGCCGCCCATCATTTCCGTGGTTTCCCTCTGCCTTGTGGAAACACCAATGGCAATCCTTTTCTCCGCTGCTGTCACTTCTTTTACCGGGTCCACCATACCCTGTGCGGGACCGTTCCACTGCGCGCCGCAGTATGCCATCCGAATTACCGGGTCCAGAAAGAATCCCGGTGCGTGGATTCTCCCTTTTGCAATGGCTTCCGCAAGGAAAAGTTCATATACCGGCTGGCAGAAATCAGCCGCCAGCCATGACCGCCGCATCCGGAATCCTTTCCACGCCTCCAGAAGTGCAGCGCGGGACGCTGAGTAACTGGACATAAAGTTTTTCACCAGAACTTCCACCGGTATCTCAAGTGCAGCGCCCACATATTTTGCCAGCGACGTCGTAAACGAATCAAAATTCGTGGAAGGCCGTTTTGCGTCAGCAATGTCTATCTTTTCACCCGGAGCCAGCATATTAACGATTCCGGGGCCGATTTCATAACCCGTATCATCCGAAATACGGTCTTCTTCCTCAATTACTCCGGTAAAACCAAAGTCGGACGTATCTCTGTCTGATGTGACAAATACGGTGAATATCCCATTTACGACAGCGGCCATCATCTCCGCTTCACTGTATCTGGTGAGCTGCTTTAAGGATTCAATCACCGGAGCAAGATACGGAACACCTCTGTACTGCTCCGGCCGTTCCGTCTCGTAAATCATCAGCACGCCCGGTGCGCCTGTCTTATCCCCAAAAGCCCTGACTCTTTTCCACTCCTTCCTCGCAAAGAGATTACTGTTCGGGTACGTGCTGCAGATATGATATGCCACAATCCGGTTATTTTTATCTACCTCCACGCCATTAAAAATCCGGTTTCCATTATCCGGATTCGTCGCATACAGATAAACGTTATCCCCTGTGCTTTTTGGTGTGGAAACACGGTCAGACTCAATCAGGTGGATTCGGAGTCCGTAAGGAAAATTCCTGGAAGGCTTTTCATATTCCAGAAGGATACAGGCATCTCCGTTCATCAGCCATGACATGCAGGCTACCTGCTGGATTTCATAAAAATTATTCACCCTTGTGGAATCACAGAATTTTGACTGTGCCCACAGCCTGAACTCCCTTTCCGCTGTTTTCTGCCATTGCGTGGCCTGGTCTGTGGTAATCCCAAGAAAATCCGCGTCAATGGAACTTTTCAGTTTCAGCCCTTCCCCAACCACATTTGTCCGGTTTGTTTTTATGGCAGAAGTTGCCAGCGGCGCGGACATATAAAGGCTTCTGGAGCGCTGGCGCAGTATGGGGATATTTTTATCAATATCCTCCTGCGGCGTTTTGCTTGACGCTGTCCATCCGCGCATGGAATTTTTATTTCTGGACGCCCCGGACTCATCATATCCGGAATTCCGGACCGTGCGGACTGTCTCCAGTCTGTAACGGTCTGCTTCTCTTTTCAGTGCTGCCGAAGGGCTGAATATCCCTATGGCTTTATCAATAATATTCATATCCCTCCCTCTTTCCTAAAGGTCCCGCGGTATAAACCGTCCGGCCTTATTCCTGCCCCCGTTTGATTCCAGAAGCGCAATCTGGCTTTCCAGATTTTTAATTTCCTCCTGCACCGCTTTCAGGTCGGCCCTTTTCAGGCTTCTGGAACCGATTGTGTATTCCTGGTTCAACAGAATTGCTTCCTCCGCCTCATAATACATTGCAAGACGTTTTTTATAGCGTTCCAGGCGTTCTTTCTGTATCCTGCTTAACATACTTTCTCCTTCCCTATAACTGAATTCCCCGGTTTACAGCCCCTCTTTTCCTTTTTTTACCCCCTGAAACCGCCGGCCTTTTTTTCATGTAATTTATCCCTGCTTTCACTTTCTTTTCCAGCACATCAAAATCAGGCCGCAGTATCTCCACTGCAGCTGTGCTATAAACTCTCAGATCAAGAGGCTCGTTTCTTGTCCCTGATTTCTTTTTCCACTTTATAACCGCCCTTCCGTTCTTTACTTCTGTCACCCTCTGTTCGCTGTTCAACCCCTTCATATATACTTCATCATATCCAAGTTCCTTATTAACCGGAAAATGACAGTATCCGGGGCCTTCATCCATCGTCGCAAGCCGCGTTGTCACAATTTCCTTTCCACTGTCCACACCAAGAATGAACACCTTAACACCATACTGATTGTTTGTGGACAGCAGATGAATCAGGGGGATTCCTTCCCCGGCCCTGTCCCGGCTCATGCCTTTTATCCCGTAAATTCGTTTTCCCATCCGTTCCATCCGTTTCAGAAACTGATAGCATTTTGTGGTATGATGGCCCCCTGTATCTATGCAGCTTGCCGCAATCAGAAGGCCGGTTCCGGAGGAAAAGAAAAACTCCCGGTCAAGATAAGCTGCCATTTCATTCCATATGGCATCCTGTTCCAGGTCTCCGTAAATCTTTTCGTATCTGACGCCCCATGATTCATATCCTTTGCCCCATCCCACAATCTCAATCTCAAAACGGTCGTCCTGTACGTCCACAGACGCTGTCAGAAGAAGAATGCCTTCCGGAAGTTCCGCCATATACCGTTCCCGGCGCGCAAGCAGGGAATCGTCATCTATCCCTTTCCCGCGTTCTTCCCATGGTTCTCCAAGCACAGTATTAATAAACGTCTGCAGCTTCTTTGTATCTCCATATTTCTTCCTGTCACTGTTCGCGTCATGCCATTCATAAACGATATCTTTCCAGTGCACCCAGGGGGAAGCCAGTTCATTCAGGTGGAACGACCTGCGCCTGTGCCTTTCCGGATGCTGCGCAATGTATTTATGTTCGCTCTGTTTCCAGTCCACCTCTGTCAGATACTCATCACAGTACATGCAGCGCATGGTCGCATCTGAAAGGCGGACACGCTGCCATTCATATGGCTGAAACCTGCCGCAGCACGGACACTTCACGCACCATTCTTCCATGGAACCGGAAAGCCATTCCTTGTAAATCTGGCTTGTGGATTTATTTCCAGGTGTGGAAACCTTGATTTTCTTCCGGTTCCAGAAAGCGGTCGTCCTTTTTTCCGCCAGTTTAATCGGATTGCCTTCCGTTCCGGCTGAAGCCGGATAACGGTCCACTTCGTCCATCAGCACAATCCGTATTGGCCGGGACGCCAGAGAAGAAGCGGAATTTGCTCCGCCTATCGTTACATGGCCGCCCGGAAAGGTTTTATGAAGGATAGTATTTCCGGACGTCTTTGACTTTGCGTCGCGCACCTTTCCGGACAGGGCAGGCGTGTCCCGAATCATTGCAGCAAGCCTGTCTTTTGAAAAATCTTCCGCCATTGGTTTTACTGTCGGCTGCACGACCAGAATCGGCGCCGGATCGTAGTCAATATAATAGCCGATAATATTCAGCAGGATTTCTGTTTTCCCAACCTGTGCGGAACTCATGATAATAAGGTGTTCACATGACGGGTCATTTATGGCATCCATTATTTCTCTCTGATAGGGCGCCCGGTCCGTATTCCACTGCCCCGGTTCCGCCGCACTTTCGGCTGACAGCCTCCGGCAGCGGTCCGCCCACTGGCTGACTGTCAGAACCGGTGGAGGGGACAGCACTTTTGCAATATTTTCAAACAGTTTCACTGTCTTATACTCAACCGCGCCGGATTTTTTCTTTTTTATTATGACATTTTTATCCTCTGCCATGCCGGGAGCTTCCATAAGTTTAGCTGTCTTCTTCCCCATCGTCTTCCTCTTCCATGTATTCATCGCTGTAAAAATGCTTCGGGTCGTAATCTTTCAGTTCGTTTAAAACTTCTGAGATTTCTTTTGACAGCCGGTCTTTGATATAAGCTGTTTCCCTGTTTTCCAGCGAAGGCGCCACTTTTGAAGGGATGTTCAAAAGCCTTGTTTTAAAAGAGGCAAGCATATCTGTCATAACCCGCTCCACATCCTCCGCCTTGTGCAGTTCCCCCTTCATTACCCGATATTTCATTTCTGAAATATGGCGTTTTACCCTTTCATGTAACGCTTTTTCTTCATTGATGTTAATTTCACCGTCCGGATTCTCCGCATTCATCCCTTCTGCTGCCAGTTTCAGGGCCAGCATATAATTTTTCAGAGACTCCACCAGCCGGTATCTCCCTTTTGCCGCGCGGACAACAATCCCTTCTTCCGCCATCTGGCGGACTCTGCGCTCCGACAGGCTGAATATGTTTGCCATTACTCCGACAGACACCGTCATTCTGTCTATATCCGTTATCTTTGCCGACTCTGTTTCATTTTTAGTCATCTTCCTTCCTCCTTTTTCCGCCCCGAACGGAAACGGAAACTTTTCATTTTTTTTATCCATATCTGGGAAATCTTTGAGCTTCAACGGGCCGCAACCAAAAATGTGTTTGGAAAAGAACCTTTTTTATCAGACACTGACCGGGGCATTTTCCTGTCGCAGAACAGAACGCCCGTTCCCCCTTTTTGTTTGTTATATCTTATGGTTTTGTCAAATCCGGAAAGAGCATTCCCTTTCAATTAAGTGCGCTGAAAAACAATCCCCCTGACTTAACATTGTTTTTATGTGTCAAGTCAGGGGCAAAAAGAAAAACGCCTTCCCATTCTTCGTATCATGGAAAGGTCGCAGGCATGTTATCTCCTGTTTCTTTTTTTGAATGTGAGTCCCATAATGGCTCTGTCTTTATTGTCCTGATTGATACCAATGTAACGCAGGGTTTCACTTATGTGTGAATGGTTGAATATATCCTGGAGCGTGACCGCGTCATGGGTCTGCTGATACATGTGATACCCAAACGTCTTCCGCAATGTATGAGTTCCTATGGCATTTATTCCAAACGCATTCCCTGCCTTCGTCAGAATGTTATATGCCTGCTGCCTGGTGATTGCCCTGTTTGGATAATTCGGGGATTTAAACAGATATTCATAATCCCGTTTTTCCCTGATAAATTCCTCAATCACGGGTTTCAGCTCTGCATTTATGGGGAAACGTTTTTCCTTGCCCGTTTTTTTCTCCCGGATATACACATAATCTTTTCCCTTTACATCCCTGACACGCAGTTTCAGTATGTCTGAAATCCGAAGCCCTGTGTAAATCCCAAACATGAAAAGAACATAATCCCTCTGATTTTTGGATTTCAGGAAGTCTGCCACATCCAGAACAAGATCCATATCCCGGATTGGCTCAACCGTGTTCAAAAAAAATACCTCCTTCCTGTCCGGGCACAGAAAAGGCGCCGCCTGATGGCGACGCCTTTAAACTGGCCTTTGCATATTTTTTACTGTACCCATTATAACACACCTTAACACGACATTTCCACGACATGTTTCACGACATTTTCACGACATGAAACACGACATGGAAAATCCCCTGAAACCCGCATGAAATAAGGATTTTCCGAAAAATCCGTGTTCAAAAGTTCACACTTTTTTCACAATTAAAAAATTTACGTTTTCAGAGCAGCCCCTGGCTTTTCATTCTGGCCTCTATCCTCTGAAGCTGGCGTTCCGAAATTGCAATTTCGGACGACGCCCTGGCCTGTGTCATTTTGCGTATGACACGGAAATAATATACCTTCGCTTCCACTCCGGAAAGGCTTTCATATATTTTTTCCATACGCTTTTTGCTACGTTTAAGTTCTTCCCGCTCATTTTTCAGCTCCTGAATTTTCATTTTGTCAATTTCAATCATCCGAAGCCCTTCCAGAAAAGATATACGGATACCGGAACCGGGTTCCCTGCTGTAATCCACTCCGCCTGCCCCTTCCGGCCCCTGCCATCCGGACATCCTCTTTGCCTTTTCAACCGACCTCTCATGATTCTTTATCTGCTCGTTAATCAGCATGATTTTCAAATCAATTTCGTTAAAAATATTCCTTTCTTTTTTTTCCGGTTTCGCCATCCGTCAGCTTCCCCCTTGCAATTACACCATTTTGGCGGTATAATGATTAAAGGTTGTTTGCGGGGCGCTTCGGATGGCGCCTTGCTTTTTTGTTTCTGTCAGCCAATGTTCCGCTGAACGGATTTAAAAACAAAAATCTGCTTCCCGTTGCTGTATTTTGCCAGCTTTTTCCGCTTTCTTTCCGCAGCCTCTGCAGTATCACGGATAACAGCTCTGTCCTCTCCTTCCACAAGGACAAAATATTTTTCTCTGCACTCTTCAAACTTCATTCACTCACCTTCGTATCAGCCTGCACATTCAGGAAATCTTTTTCCAGCTGTTCAAAATCATACTTCCTCTGTGGAAAATCGGTGAACCCGTTCTTTTTCTTCCGGGGCTCAGGAGCCCGGTATTTTCCGGGCAGGTAATCCTCAAAAACCACTTTGGCCAGAAAATTGCTGGCATAATAAATTTTATCAGCTCCGGTGATTTTGCAGTATTCCGCATAATTTCCGGCCGACAGAACCAGCTCATCCTCGCTGTAAACTCCGTCAAGGATAACCCTGCAATACTCAGATTCTGCCATGGCCCGTCTCTGTTTGAGCGGGTATATTTCCCAGAATTCCTCAAAACGCTCTACGTGCTCCTGCGCGCGCGCGTCTTCGTTTCCCGATTCTCGTTTCTCGATTCTCGTTTCTCGTTTACGGGGACTATTGCAATCATTTGAAATCAATTGATTACAGATTCTATCAGGAGAGGGGTACTTACTGTTTTTTGCACGTTTCTGCTGGTGCTTCTCCCAGGCTGTCAATTGCAGAAAGGGCCTTCCCTGCACCTCGTACCTCTGTACCATTCCTGCCGTGGACAGCTTATTAAGAGCTTTTTCAATTTGTCCAACCCTGATATCTTTTAATGGAAAGCAGGAGCCTTTTATAATGGCTGGCCTTCCGTCAAACCGCCCGTAATCGTCACATACTACGATCAGTCTGTAAAACAGCACTTCTTCAAACCATGAAAGAGAATCTATGGAATCGCTCCGACAGATAGCTTCTTTTATGACTCGATTAGGCATCTCTGATACCTCCCATGAAATAACTCATGATTCCACCTCTCTTATCCGATTATAAATATTTGCTCATAATATCACGCTTCGTCTGTGATTTTCTGTTATCCTGCTTCCTGACAGAACTGTTCCGCTCATCCAGAAAATTCACCCCTTTTTTCATTCCTGTTCCCGATGTTGCTGCAAGGTTTTTCTCAATCTGCTCCCTGCTGCCGGAAATTTTCTCATACACTTCTTCAAATCTGGCCTGCGGATATGTAAGGCCTGAAATGCAGCAGACTGTTTCTGTATCATTAAATGTCCGGAAGTTGTCAACCGGCATTCCAACCGCTCTCTCTATATCTGCCATCCGGGCATTTCCGGCAAAAGAAGCTGTTATATATTTAAGAACCCGGTCCGATTCCAGAGGTGCAAAAGGCCCTTCTTTTATCGCCTTAATAATCCCTGCACTGTCCATGCTTCTGTCTCTGGCTATCACCGCCATCCCGTGGGCTTTCAATGTCTCTGTAACTTCTGCCCTGTCAATATTCCCTTCCACGCTTTTGTGCTTTTCCGGTACTTCCAGAAAAGCCATAAAAGATTCCGCAAAATCCTCATTCAGTTTCAGTTTTTCCCCGTTTTCATTATCGAGAATAAAACACGCACCTGTCCGTGGAATTTCCGTCAGCTCTGAAAAACACTCGTAAGAATTTATATGCGATTTCACACTTTCTTCCAGTCCCGGTATAACTGTAATCACACCGACAGACATCCCCTCATCTATCATGAGGTCTGCCAGCATGGGGCCGGCTCCGGAACCCGTACCGCCTCCGCTGGAGAATACAACAAAAATCATTTCGGCCCTGACTTTTGATTCAATTTCCTGCGCTATATTATCAAAATCTTCAATGATAAGCTGTTTCGCTTTATGCCTGTCCTTATTACACCCTTCTCCTCCGGGGACGTGATATTTAAACTTCGCATGTTCCAGCGTATCAAGATCCTCCTGTGAAGTATTAACATATAAAACAGCAAAACCTTTTTCCTCAAACAGCTGGCCGATATTTCCGCCGGCCTGTCCAACCGCAACAAAAGAAATCTTCTTTTTCATAATGCCTCCTTCTCTCTTTTCAGAAGCCCGCAGCCCTCCGGCGTAATATAAAATGTGTCTGCGCGCCCTTCTTTCAGCCCGCGTTTTATATATCCGGCTCCTTCAAACTCTTTCAGTTTTTTAAAGATTGTATTTTCCTTCATCTCCAGATTTTCAGTCTCTGCTATCTCCCTTAACGTCATGGAAGACAGTTTCCCCGTAGCTTCACTCCGGTTCAGAATGGAAAGAATTATAAATCCAAGTCTGTTCAATGTTCCGCCTCCTTTCATGCCTGCAAAACCCTGATTTACTCTGATAAACTCTGACATACTCTGATTTGTTCTGATATGTTCTGATTTACTCTGATACCTGATTTTCCGGCAGTATCCGTTCTGCTGTAATTTCTTTCTGCAGCTTTTCTGAAAGTCATCCTTTTTTCATTTCTTTGCTTCTTTCCGGCTCAGCCGCCAGAAAATAAACCCTGCCACCGAAAACCTTAAACCTGTACAATTCCCTCTTTTTATAATCCCAGTCTGAAATGGGAATCCCTCTTTTCTGTAAAATATCAAGGCTGTTATTAATTCCAGCCACAAGTACAGCAACGGGAAGATTCTCCAGCATCTCCTGGGCCTGCCTGGGATCGTTCAGGTTGGGCCCCCTGCCTTTTCCATGCATTACTGCCCTTGCCTGCTTTCTGTTCATGTTTTTTCTCCTTCTTTACCTCTTTTCCTTCTGCCACCGCACTGGCAGTTTCAGTTTCTGCTCCGGCTCTGAATTACTGCCATTATATTTGTCATAAATTGGTTCCAGTTTTTTCAGCATTTCCATAGTTGCTCCGGCTATGGCCAGTTTGTCCTGAACATCCAGTTTATTCTGATCCACCTTCTGTATCCAGCTATTAATCTGGTTCATTTTCTGCTCTGTCATTTTTCTTAATACTCCTTTCCCCTGCCGGTGTGTGCTTCCCGGCAGGCCTGTGTCAGTTTACTGCTGCATTGTGATATTGTTTATCCTTTTTTCAGGGAGATACCTTTTTCAGTTACTGTCCTCCGGAGGGTCTGCCCGCCGGTTCCATATGGAGGCGGCCTGTTTTCTTTCATCATGGTATGGATTCAGAAAACCTCCCTCTGTCAGTCTGAATTCCACTTTGTACATTTCCTGTGTCGACACCCCGCAATCCTGGCATTCAATTTTAAAATCACACCCGATACCTCTGTTTGAAGAATGATTACTTTTCGGTATGAAGACCGCTTCCCCTCCGCAGAACGGGCATGGCTTTAACCGGAATCCCTCCGGTGTTACCACGGGAAGTTCTGACAGAACCTGTAACTTTTTCAGTTCGCCCACATTTACGTTCTTTACCACATCCATAACATCCTGCCTGCAAATCAGTTCATCCATCTGCCTTCCCTCCCTGTCTTAAATGCTCCACGACTGCAAATTCTCCTTCATTTTCCCTTACAACGCCGGAAATCCCTGTGCACTGTTTATAATGTTTTCTGGCATACTCATAAGCCTTCTCATACGGCTCCTTACATTCAAATCCTGAACAGGTATGGAATTCGCTCCCTTTGCAGAAATTGCATGTATTCATTTTCGCCCAGGCAACTGTCTTCCACTTTACTTCCTCCGCCAGCAGTTCCGGCAGGCTGTCCGTGTCTGCCACTTCCATTATCTCTATACCTGTTTCCCGCGCGGCTTCCATCTCTCCCCGCATCCCTTCAGTGATTCCGTATTTTATGCCTGCCAGCACAAAGTTGCAGGATTTCAGCAGTTCCAGGCCGACTTTAAGACCTGCTGCACGTTCTTCCAGGATTTCCTCATCCATACACTGGGTCAGATATAAATGAGTGGTAATCGGCGCCATGTGCGCTTCCACGGTTGCTCTTGTAAGCTCCCTGGCATAATTTATGTTTCTGACAAGCTCTTTCCCGTCTTTTGCCCGGAAGGGGCTGCATATGTATACTCTTTTCAATCTGTTTTCCTCCCTGCTATCTTTTACCGGTACGCTTTCACACTGTATTCCGGGACTTCCGGCAATCCAAAAAAGTTTCTCGCAAGTGCCACAGACATTCCCCACTGATTCCCTGCTGTATAATACTCCTCTGCTTTTTCGTAAAACGCACTGTACGCCTCGCAATATTCACAATTACATTTTTCTTTCGTACATATTCCATATCTCACTCCGCCTTCTTCGCTTCTGAATACAGAAAAACATGACATGTCTGTTGTAACTTCCTCTGCTATTTCAGATTCTTCTGACAAATAATCAGACAGGGTGAGCTGTCCATCCAGCTTCATCTCTTTTCTTCTCTCTGTATATCCTCTCCAGCCATTCCCTGTACCGGTCCACTTCACGAATCAGCTCATCCAGTAATGGAATGACAGATTTTAAGGCTTCGGTATCATGGTTTTTGCACATTTTTATCCGACACTCTGTAATCTTTTCTGTGATACGGATTACGTCCATCTCATGTTCCAATGCAGCGTCATGCAGTCCTGCCACATCTTTCATACCATCTCCACACCTTTCTTTTATTTTTTCAGAATCTGTCCCGCAGTTATCCCTATCCCACGTATATGACGATGGCTTTCACGAACTCTGCTTCCGCCACCATCCCTTTTATCATACGGTCAAACGCTTCTTCTGACAGATGGTCATATTCTTCTTTGTCGCACAAATCGTCGGAAAGCCTGTCTTCGTATTCATCTTTTTCCATCCAGCGATCTTTATAAAGAGTCAGCTCTTTTATCTCTGTGTCTCCTGCTTCTGCCTGCTCATACGGGAATTCACCGCTCCATGCTTCCTCCCCGCAGAAAATCAGAAGCGGTAAACCCGGATTTTCCATGATAAGTTTTCTTAATGTGGCTGTGTCATTTAAAGAACATTCAAATTTTGTGTTATTCATATGTATTCTCCTTTTCTCTTTTCCGGAAAATCCTTTCCGGTTCTTCTTTTTATGATTTATAATCTTCAAATCTTTTTACCGTTTCAAATATTGCTTTCATATTCACCCAGCGCTGGATTCTGCGGACAGTGTCACCCCGTCCGGTATGCTCTTTGTCATATATCATCACATAGGGCCAGTATCCCAGTTCCCGCAGGGTATAAATCCGTTCCAGGTCCTGTTCCGCAGTGGTATCAAAATTCACCAGAACATATACAATCAGTTTACGCCTGTCCCATCCGGTCAGCTCTTTGAACATTTTAAGTTTTGGTATGATTTCCTTCCCGTCCTCATATCTGTCCCATGCAAAGTGAATCCTTTTTATCAGGATGCGCGTTATCATCTCCGCCTGTTCCTCTGTCATAAGGCGGATGTCGACGCCCTGTGAGAAATCCACCCATGCCTGGCTGTCAATAAGTTGCTGCAATATATCTTTCCGTTCCCGGCAGGCAGTCGGATTCGGGTCAAGTAAGACAATGTTTTTCTGTCCCCGCCAGAACTCTGAAAGGTCGGCAGCTTTATAAGCCCTTTTCCCTTCCTTTTCTGCCACATGACAGAACTCACATCCCCGCGGACAGCCCCGGCTCAGAAAACCGTAGGCGGTATCTTCTGTCAGCTTCGGATACAGGCTGTAATCCGGATATATATGCTCCACTTCTGCCGGGAGCTGTATATCGTTTTCACTGTGATAGACTTCCTTCCCGTCCTCCAGGCTGATACAGTATCCGCTTCCGCCTTTTATAACTTCCCTGGCATTTACAAAATCCTGATATTTCGGCGTGAAACTGAATACTTTTGACATATACACTCTGTCCATGGGCGGCGCCGGAAATCCGTGCACTGCCGGGATATACCACTCCACAGCATCACCCTGCCGCTTATGCCATGCGGACAGCTTCATCAGGGGAAGGTTTGGGAAATTGTGTCCGTCAATATCTATCAGTCCAGTCCTGATTTTCTCCACCTCTTTTCCAGGCTTCCAGCTTCCGTTTCTGCTGTTCCGCCTCTTTTTCTTTCTCCATCAGCTCCTGCAACCATCTGGCCCTGATTTTATCAGCTTCCCCTTCCTGATAATGGATCATCTTCCATTCCCGGTAGTTACAGCCATTACACTGTTTATGATTCCGCGGGCTGGAAGCTGTGCAGGAGGCGCAGGGTGCTTCCAGATTTTTTAAATCCCGGCACTCCTTCCATGGCACCGGTGCTTCCCGGCACCGGTCACAGTATCCCCCTTCCAGCGCCTTGCATCTGAAATTGTCTTTCATACTGTCTCCTTTCCCGCTGTCTGGATCCGGCTCCGGTATTTATCTCATTCAATGCCGCCGGATTTTACGATTTCAACCGCCTTATGAATTGCCCGGTTTCATGCCTTACTGTTATCATCTTTGTAAAAAGTAAGATTCAACAGTACTCCTTCCAATTGCTCCACAACTTTATCCATGTCACAGGCGGCAGGGATATTATCCTTTTCTATGTAATTCGCTGCTTTCAATATTCCATTAGCCAGTTCTGTTTCTCCGCAGGCAAATTTCACTTCCGCGTATTCTCTTAACATTTTCGTCGTAGCATTTCTGCTAATCAGAACATCTCTCATTCTTCCTCACCTTTTTCATCAAATGCCTGTATACATGCTAATCTTAATCATTTTTACTTTTGGCGGTTCTCTGAATTTAATTTTCTGACCGCAGTACGGGCAGCATTTATATTCTTCTGATACAGAAAAACCACATTTCTCATTCGGACAACGCCAGTCATTGAATTTTTCACCATAATAAAGCGTATATCCCACAAATTCAGCAAATTTACGGATTGCTTTCATTTTGTATCTCCTTATCTACCCTGCGTTTCTGTAACACTTAATATTTTTTCCACTGCTATGTTCCAGAATATGTGGATAAAATCATCAAGAGTTGCAAACTCTTTGCCATCCGTCAGCCCTATCTCGTTAGCACTTCTCATCTCTGTTTTCATTCCGGATTCGTCCATTGCTTCCAGTGTCTCACATACAATTTCAGAAACAGTTTCCTCTGTCCCGCTGTATTCACATCCAAAGGAGAGGACTTCCCTTAATTCTTCCATGTCTTTTTCTGATAACTTTCCCATTCCGTTTTCCTTTCTGCCATTTATTCATTTTTCCGGAACTCCCTCCGGCATTCCTCATCATCTTCTGCAGTACATCCATTCTCCCAGCAACTGTCGTTGTGATTATATTTTCCGTGAATACAGTCTTCACATCTGTACGGTATGAATATCTCCCTGTCTCTCTTTGAAAATTCCATTATGTTTTCACCCGCTTTCCTCTGTCCTTTCAAGTCTGACTGCCCACACCCACGGATTCGCTTCCCAGCCATATGTGTCAGTATCCTCTTTCCGGATGGTAGAGTTCCAGAGCTCCCGGAAGATTTTCTGCGCCTGCCAGAATGCATTTTCCGGATCGTTAAACGCTTCCGGCCTCAGTACAATCCCTTCCATCAGAAAATCTTCCAGGTTCATATCCTGCAGATGTTCCACCTTTACATCTGTCACTTTCAAGAATATCCGGGCCGCTTTTTTCGGCATATGTATGGAGGGCCGCCAGCAGAAGCGTTCCGGCAGGGGGTGGTCTGCCCGGTATATAAAGCAGCCCTCCAACTCGCTGTGCCTGTCTTCGTATATTTCCCGGTTTTTCCAACAGGTTTCATTTTCTTTTCTGCATTCAATACATGGCATGAACTGCCACGTTTCACGGACATAGATAATATCCCCTGTCCGGCAGGGCGGTTTTACGTTCAGGATATGTCCGCCATACTCATGGCTGCCGAATCCGAATTTTCCAATGTCCTTCTTATCCCCGGCCGTGCAGTAACCCAGCCTGTGAATCATATCTTTTTCAGGCTGCGGCTTCACCAGACGCCTTGTAACGCCCTTTCTCCCTTCCAGAAAGGCCTGCATCATGTCCGTGTTAAATAACATGGGTTTTGCTTCTTTCAATAATTCTTCTTTTTTCATTTTTCTGTCCTTTCCCGAATCTGCCTTCCTTTCGCCTGATGTCCTGATTCAGTCACTTATCATCGCGCCTGCCATATCCCATTCATCATCAAACGGTATCCGTTTCTTTGAATCCCTTATCGCACAGAAAAAGTCTCCGTCCGTATCATCTTCCGGCCTGAAAAATTCGCATTCAGGACAACCGCCGCCATATCCGCAGTTTCTGAATATCAGTTCTTTTACTTTTCCCTGTTTTTCTAAAGCTGTCATGATTACTGATTGCCCTCCAGTTCTTTCAATGCGGCTTCTGCTTTTTCCTGTGTGAAAAATACAATATCCCCGGCTTTATCAAAAGATATATTGGTATATCTGTTATCATCAGTTATAAAGATTCTCATGTCCTTTGCAAATTCTCCTATGTCAAAAGATGTGATTTCACCGTCAATAACGGTTTTAATATCCTTTCGCAGGAGATATACCTTTTGTCCTGCCTTACAGGGCAGTTTCAGCAGTTTCCCCTGTTCTTCCAGATTCTCGTACTCTGCCAGCTTTTCGACTGCATACCCTGTCTGTATCCATCCATATTCTTCATGGTAACTGCCGGATACCTCCGCCAGTCCGCTCAGATAATACTTTCCATTGTCTTCTCTCTTCTTTGTTAATCTCATATTTCCTCCACATCCCCCTGAGAATCAGCTTTTAAACAATGATAACTGCCCGTCACATTCTTTTTTTCTTATTTCTCTCGGCTTATATTTTGCGTCTTCCGGATTGTCTGTCCTTTCAAAATAGAAAGCATCTGTTTCGCAAAAGTCAAATTCTGTACAGGCATTTCTGACACTTGTTTTTTTCACCATTTCATTTTTCTCTTCGCAATATCCGATACCCCCATCCCCTCCGATACAGTGAGAGCAGTATCTGCAGTAATGTATCAAAAATGTCACCCTCCTTCTGTAACCCCCGAATCCTTTTATGCTGCTGCAAAGGATTCACAGAACATCATTTGCTGTTTCTTTTCAGTTTCTGGCCACAGTTCTGACAGTGTTTCGGTAATCCGCCAAAATAAACGGATTCATTATCGCAGGCAGGGCATTTGAAGTGTTCTGCTATATACATTCTCCTGTCTGCATTGTCAGTCTTCCTGTTTAAGATAACGGGCTTCTTCTCCTTCTGCTTTCCCACTGCCTCCCGGCATTCTCTGACGGTCCCGACTGCCTGATACTGTTTCAGCATCCGAAGCGCAACCGCCAGTTCTGCAAGCTCCAGACCGCTCAGGCTGCTTTCTTTCAGCTCTTTCAGTTCCCGTACCGTTCCAAGCTCCCTGTACTGCTGCACTTCCTCCAGCGCTTCCTTTGCCATCTGCATGACTGCTGCATGGTACTGATGCAGTTCTCCGTACGTTTTTATCCTTACCGGGCAGTCAAGCCCCGGTCCGACCAGCCTGCCCATGCCTGCGGCGTTTGCGTCCAGATTCTCATACGCTTTCTTTATGAATTCCAGCGCCCGTATGGCTTCCCGGTACATCTGCTCATCCATCTGTTTTTTCTTCTTTCACTACGACAAAACTTTTCCGGTTGCATTCGGCTCCGTAATCCGATAGCACAAACCTGCTGCATTCTTCCCTGCACCCGTTCAAATCACCTGAGTTTCCTGTATACTCCTGACAGTCATCACAGTTAAAACAGGGGGCCTTCATTTCTTCCGGTTTTACAGTCTTCCATAATTCCTCTGCATTACCGGAGCAGTACCGGCACAGGCAGTTTGTACACCGGATTACCGGATTCTGTATTTTATGGAAAATCTGTTCAAACAGCATTTTTGGCTTTTCCATAAAATCAAATATATCCATCTGATTATCCATCTGTTTTTAATAATTCCGGATTGTCGAAAATGTTGCCGATAGCCTCAAGCGTCCTGTATCCGTTTTCCTTGCAGTTATCATATTGCCACAACGGAAAAATCAGCCCTTTACTCAATACATTGTCCGTCTTTGAAATTTCAACTCCCCACTGGTGCTTGTCATTCCATAAAATACGGACAATGTTGTCACCATCTCTGCAAATATCCCCCCTCGAAAATCTTCCTGCAGTTCCTGTCAGCCAAGCCTGTGTACTGCAGACGGTTTCCGGATCGACAGTGTGCATTTTCCCGCTGATTTCAGCAATAAAATACACATCTTTATACATCCCGCATATGGCACTTCTCTTTTCCTCCTGGAATGCATGAATGAAAGAGCCTTCCACCCATTCCCCGTTATGTGTACTTTTTGCCCGGAATAAAATTTTTCTTTCCATTATCATTTAACCTCCCTTTCCTGCCTCCCCCTCATGGCAGCAGCTGCCTGAAAACCGCCATCAGCACATCCTTTACAATGCTGTTTCCTGCCTGTTTATATAACTGGCTGTTACTGTTTACTGCTTCCGCCTTACGGAAATCTTCATCTGAAAACCCCATCAGCCGCCAGCATTCCAGGGGCGTCAGCTTCCGGATGTTGTATCCCCTTTTCTCAATCACCATGTTATCCTTCTGAACTCCTGTCAGCGCATTGCAGAGCCCATGGCTGTTTTCCTCCAGCCTCTGCTCCGTGGGGATACCGGCAGTCCGGTCTGTCGGCCTGTCCGGATTCCTGCCGACACTGTGGACAATGGTTTTCGGCTCCCTCTGCCCGCCCTGGCATGTGTTAAGCGTCGGTGCAATCCCCCTCCCGTCATACACCCTGCTGCACTGCGGGTTATCCCATCTTCCGGAGTTTTCCAGATTCCCGGCCTGCACCACTCTTCCAACCTCCACTACTCCGGTATCATGCTTTCCGGATTTCAGGCACCTTGCGTACCGGCACATGCCCCTCTGAAACCTGTCTGAAACCCCGGTATAAACGCTTCCTGCAATTTCCTTCTTCCGCTCTGCCACACCGTTCCCACATGACCTCAGATTTGATATGCCCCGGCTTCCTGCAGTAATACAGTTTTCCACTGTCTTCCCTGCCGGCATATTTTCAGTCAGGTCAGTAAATACCTTTGGCTCATTCCCTTCCATTTCACATCCTGCCCGTCCCGGAATCATCCCGTCCGCAGCCAGACGGTCAAGCAGTTTCCTGGCTTTTTCCGTCCGGATGTAGAAACTCCCGCTGACTTCCTCTTCCAGATAGTCTTCCAGCTTTCTTTCCAGCGGCAGTTTCTGCGGGAATCTGTAATTCCATCTGCCCAGCAGGCTTACCATGAAGGTCCGCTTCCGGTTCTGCGCGACGCCATAGTCTTTTGCATTCATATCCTTCCAGCAGCTGGAATATCCCCTGCTTTTCAGGAAACCAATCCATTTCCGGAAATCTGGCATATTGGCTTTTGAATGAACCTGCGGTACATTCTCCATCAGCAGCACCTGGGGAAGCTCACTGCATTCATTCAGAAGCCTTTCCACTTCCCATAGCAGTCCGGACCGTGTACCACTTCCTTTTGCCATTCCTTTTTGTTTGCCGGCAACAGATAAATCCTGGCACGGGAAAGAGTATGTCATGATATAACAGAACCGGTCCGTGCTGCAGATTCCCAGCCCGGCACCGTCCAGCTCCCGGATGTCTGCTGTTTCAAAGCCCGTGCCATGGATGGCATTGTAACTTTTTACTGCAAATTTATCCGATTCCACCACCCTGTAATGTTCAAAGTCGGCTCCAAGGTCCCGCAGGGCCATTGCCTGGCTCCCGATTCCGGCAAACAGTTCAATCAGGCGGATAGGCTTTCCTATCCGGAATTCCGGCAGCAGAAAATCATAAATATTCATCTGCCCTTCCACCTTTCCGTCACTTCCTTCCCATAATCCTGAATGCTCATCTGCTTCTGCGGCTCAAAATTCATCCACAGGACTTCCCTTTTTCTGCTCCGTGACTGTGTATAACAAAGCATTTCTTCTTTATGCCAGCCTTTCAGCATATCGTTATACAGGTCCGTGTCATAACCGCTGATCAGCAGCGGGCCTTTATGCTGCACTGCTGCACTCAGCAGCTCTACGTGGCTGCTTTCGTCGTACATTTCACATTTATATTGCTTTCCGTGCCTTGTGCCTGACATGTAGGGCGGATCAAGGTAGATAAGGACTTTTTTGTAATTAAAACGTCTCATCACCTCCACTGCCGGCCGGCATTCTATCTGAACCCCGCGCAGCCTTTCCGCCGCTTCCGGAATCCGTTCCGGGAGGCTTCGCCAGTCTTCTGCCGCATAGGCACGCTCCCGGCCCTGTACGTCGCTTTTCCATCCCACCTTTTCCCCATTGGTACGGAACCCATGGCCCATCTGAGCGCGGATATAAAAGTTCACTGCTTTCTGCAGGCTGTCCTCCGGGACTGCTGCATATGTATCTTCATATACCTGCCTGGCATAGGGCGTCCAGTAAATCTCATGGGCCAGCTTTTCCGGATCGTTCTTTATCCATTCAAACAGGTTTATGACATTTCCGTCCAGGTCATTTATTGTTTCAATATGGGAACGTGGTTTCCGAAAGAGGACAGCCCCGCTCCCGAAGAACGGTTCCAGATAGCTGTGGTGTTCCGGAAAGAAGCCGATAATCCAGTCAGCAAGGGCCCATTTACTTCCGGGATATTTCAGTATCGCTTTCATACCTCATCTCCCCAGCAGTCCCACCCGGCTGTCTGCTGTCTGGCAAACAGTTCGATTCGCGGGAGGTCTCCCAGCAGCTCTGTAATCCGTCTCCCTGCCTCATCCGGCTTTTTACTGTGACTCTCCACCGGGGCCTTTATAATCTGGTGTACCTTATGCGATTTCACACACTGCCCGGCTTTTGTCTTTTTGCTGATTCCCAGCAGGCAGACTTCCGCGTTGGCCCTTGTCCATGCTCCCATCCCCCAAAACAGGGATTCTGCTTTCCTGTTTTCCTTCACCCACACAAATGCCGCTGTTTTATACTCAAAGCCCCAGGCTTCCATCACTTTCAGCGCCTGGCTGATTTTTGGAAAGGTTGCCCACAGAAAGCACACTGCATCTTCGGTTTTTATCTCCGGTACCGGAAGGGCGCATACATCTTCCACCGTCATGGTCCGGTAATGCAGCTTTGCCAGCCCCCTGGCGTTTTTTACCGAACCGCTCTCCCTGTAATCCCATGGTGGGTCTGCATAAATAATCTGATATTTTTTCTCTGTACTGAAAACATCTGTTTTCATTTCCGTGCCATCCCTGCCGCCCGCTTTCTTCCTTTCCGCTGCGGGTAGACCTTTCTGGCAAACGTCCGCCCGTGCTCATCCTCCCGCAGGACTATTTTCCCGCAGCTCCTGTTTCTTTTTCTGCTGGAAGTGTGATGATAATTGCCATCCGGGTCTTTATAATAGCGGATGTAATTTCTGTCGTTATCGTAAATTCCAATAAACTCCCAGTCTTCCGGTGCCTCCCCTTCAAAATACTGGGACTGGTTCATAATTTTGTCTGTAAGCATTCTGCGTCCTCCTCTCCGTCCGGCTCCTGCGGTTCTGCTGTCCCTTTGACCGGAATCCGGAGTTTTGCCAGCTCCACAGCCATCCGGTAAGCAGCATGTTTATTATCTCCGTGCGTTTCCTTTACTTTCTCCTGAAATTTTTCCAGGCTTCCCTCAAAACATCCGCAGTTTACCATAATCCCTTTCTCTTTGTCCCGGTAAAAAAATACACTGTCGTCTCTGCTTCCAATGGGACTGATGTACAGGTGACTGTTATTATCTGCGATTTCCGCCTTCCCTTTTATCCCTACTCTCTCGGATATATGTGCTTCTCCAGATACACATGTTTCTCCTGACACACACGCTTCCCCGGATATCCATGTTTTTCCGGACACACGCGCTTCCCCGGATACATATGTTTCTCCGCATATCTGCGCTTTCCCACGTACACGTGCTTTCCCGAATACACGTGCTTTTCCGGATATCCGCGCTTTCCCACGTACACGCGCTTCCCCGAATATACATGCTTTCTGGCTTATTTCCACTTCTCCGTTTATAAGCACCCTCCCGCATATCCTCACTTCTCCGGATATGCGTGCCCTTTCGGTTACAACAGCTTCTCCTTTCACCAATGCTTCTTCGGATATCCATGTTCTTCCGGCCACACGGGCATTTTCCTCTACAACCGCATTTCCGGATACCCACGCTTCTTCTGCCACCCATGCTTTCCCTTCCTGGGACAGGTTCTTTTCGCTTTCTATCCAGCCTCCGATTTCTCCGGCTTTCACTTTTCCAAAATCCCGGACTGCCCGGATTCGTTTCAGGACAGTCCGATTGTAATCATCTATTTCTCTGGTTTCTCCGGTAAATTCATATTTTTTCAGTCTTCCCATCCCTGAATTTCCTCCATTTCTTCCGTCTGAACAGGCTCCTCATTCTCTCTGGCCCATGTCTCGTACTGCTTCATCCGCACTTCTTTCAGGCGAATGTTTATGGTTTCCTCCGCCAGGGCCCGGATGTTTTCATAAATGGCCAGCACCTGGTCTTCCTTCTCCCATCCGTTCAGGATTGTTTCTATCGACGTTACCAGAAGTCCCCACGCCCCGCAGGCTCTTATTTCTGCTTTCTGGCACTGCTCTGCCTCTTCCTGTCCGGATTCCGACAGGCTTCCGGTTATCATAGCTTTTATGTATATGGGCGGGACACCACATTTCAGTCCGTTCTGAATCATCTCTGACTTTGTGGCTTCTTTTATCATGCAGAGATACTCCTTCTGTCTTATCTCCATGCCCGCGTTCCCCATATTCTCCAGTAAACTCATAGTTCTAATCCTCCTGTGTCTGCTCCGTTCGGCTCCTGCAGGTTTTCCATACAGACAGCTTCTCTGACTGTTTCAATGGCCCTGTTCAGCCTGAATTCCGTTTGGATATAGAAAAATACTGCTGCAATCAGCCCAATGCACAGGGAAGTCATCACTCCGTGGTATTTGAATCTGCCTTGACGAATCAGTTTTTCTGTTTTCCTTCGGATATAAAAACTTTTTGTTTTTTTCTTCATCCCTGCTTCCTCTACATGGTTAAAAGACGCTTCTTTTCTTCTCCGTCCACTTCAAAAAGTTCACATAAAGAAAGCAAATCCCCGTAACTAAACGGGTCAATGGATATTTTTTCGTTTTTATTCTTTTTTCTGTCGGGAATTTTCAACATCTGAGAAACCCTTGACTGAGATACTCCAAGCGCATTCGCAACATCTTCCTGTCGCTTCCCGGTTATTTTCATCTGATGCTGAATCCATCCTTTCAAATCCAGCAGCTTGTATTCTTTTTTTTTAACGGACACTCTCGGCATCCTTTTCCACCTTCTTTCCTGCCATAAGATTCCCGGCTTCACTTATACTTTTCTGAAAACTCATCCCGCTTATAAAAGCCAGAGCGTAAATCTGCTCATCTGCGGGAAGACTCCTGAACTTTACAAATGCTCTCACAGTTTCTTCTTCATCAATATGATATCCTTTTTCTTTTAACATCCGGATTCCCCCCTTTCTGTTGATTCTTTTTTTCTCTCGCCCTATAATCTATATACAGGCTGCGGCAACAGCCGAGTATATAAAAAGGGAGAATTTTATGCACAATATTGATACTGAAAAACTGGAAAAGGCTGTTAGAGATTATAAATTCAAGTCACGTCCCTCCAGTTCCAATTCAAGCGACTGCTGCACTGTTAATGATTTAAGGAATGTGATTGCCTGCACAGCAGAATTGTTTGAAAAGTTTATTACAGAACTTAAATCTTAGTCTCAATCTGTTCCTGAAGGCAAATCCTGTTTTTTGTCTTCAGGAACTACAGTCAAAACCCCTATATCTGTTAATTCATGATAACATTTACTGATTTCTTCCTGAGCTTTGTCTATTCTCTGAAGAATCTCCTGTATTTTCCCTTCCGGAACTTCAATCCTGAGCATATAACCTGTCATTTTCCTTTCTCCTTCCTGTAACTTATATTCACATACTAATCTTTTTAATTCACTTTGTCAATATGCTTTTGTAACTTTAATTCACTTTTTCTTGACTTTCTTTTTTTGTGGTGCTATATTGAATTTAAGAAAGACCAACTATTAAAAGTCAAGTAGATAATTGAAAAAACAAAAGAAATTATCATAGGAAAAAAGAGCACAACAACAAGACCTGCTGTCAGGCAGGCTGGAAAGGGAAAAGGATTTAAGCCTTTGGAACATAAGGCTGATTATTTTTCACCACAGCATAAATAATGTTGCACATTTTTCTTGCCACAGCACCGATGCAGGTTAAATGATGCTTGCCTTCCGCCCTCTTCTTCTGGTAATAGGCACTTAATACGGGGTCCTTA
>Ga0137307_100709_pt1 | contig 38752 bp, 34 predicted proteins | sample NAcewD2O_March_2_FD_97180 | JGI IMG/M metagenome (GOLD analysis project Ga0137307, IMG submission 97180) | Mouse cecal microbial communities from Vienna, Austria - N-Acetylglucosamine amended D2O_March | ecosystem: Host-associated > Mammals > Digestive system > Large intestine > Cecum | place... | reverse complement strand
CCTCGGCGGCACCCAAAACCTCACGGTATCCGTCCTCATTTACCGCAATCGCCACCAGAACGGCTGCATTCTCATACTCTCCACCCCAGTTCCGCCGCAGGCAGATTCCATCCACATAGACATAGGGATATTTGCCGCCCTGCAAGGGCCGGTTCCGCCAATCCTCGATATGGACGTAAGCTTTCTTTTCAGCTCGCTGATGGTGGCAGGAAATACCTTGCTGCCCCACAGCGCCTCGGAGATATCCTCTACCCGCCGGACTGACACCCCTGCCAGGTACATTTCGATGAGGGCCTCCTCCACACTGCTCTCCCGCCGGCGGTACCGCTCGATGATGGCTGTCTCAAAAGAGATCCCCTTGAGTTTGGGCGCCTTTAGGGTGGCATCCCCCGAAGTCGTGGTAAGATTACGGCTGTAGTGTCCGCTGCGGCAGCCCTGCCGCTGCGCATTGCGCTCGTACCGCGCCGCCTGGGTCAGCTTTTCCGCCTCTGCCTCCAGCAGTTCGTCCAGCGTTTCCTCTACGCTGCCTCGCACAAGTTCCCTGATCTGACCCTTGATTACTTCTTCATTTAGCTGTACAATCTTCTCAGACATGGTTTGCTGTCTCCTTTCAGAATGGTGTGTGGTAACTTCATTCTACCAGAGACCGGCAAACTATGTCTATTTTTCTTTTTGCCAAACTTATTCCACCTTATCCCCTGTCTTTCTGTCTGAGGCCCCAGCGCCTTTTTGCCATGAAGAATTGTCCGCATTCCCGCATATAAATGGAACAAAACCGGATCGTAAAGAAAACAGCAAATCTGCCGCACGCGCAGGCGCATAAAAGCTTCCGCCTGCAAAGGCGGCCAAGGTTCTAAAAAGGGGATGAGAATGATGTTGTTTGCCCTGACGCTCACCACACTGGCCGGGCTCTCCACAGGGCTGGGCGGGCTTGTGGTGCTGCTGGTGCGCCGGCCGCGCCAGCGCACGATGGCCTTTTCGCTGGGCTTTGCCGGAGGCGTAATGGTGACGGTCTCTCTTTCGGATATGCTGCCGCATGCCATCGAGACCTATACCGAAACGATGGGCCGCTTTCCGGCCGCGCTGGCGGCCGTGAGCCTGTGCGCGGCCGGCATGGCGATCGCGCTGCTGCTGGAGCGGTGTGTGCCGGATGAGGCCGAACTGGCCGCGCGGCACGCCAAGGGCGGGCGGGAGGGCGCGCCCCGGGCAGGCCGGGCAGCCGGCACGGGCGGCACATACCGGGCAGGCAATGCGGGCGGGATAAGCCGGGCAGCCGGCGCGCGCCCGGCAGACAGCGCAAGACAGGCGGGCGGCGCGGGCGCACTGCGCAGCGCGCTGGTAACAACGGCCGCCATCGTGCTGCACAATCTGCCCGAGGGCGTTTTAACGCTGTTTACAAGCTATGCCAGCCCGGCGCTCGGCATTACGCTCACGCTGGCCATTGCGCTGCACAACATCCCCGAGGGCGTGGCCATATCGGTGCCCGTATATTACGCCACAGGCAGCCGCATGCGCGCCGTGCTGTACGCGCTGTTTTCCGGCCTTGCCGAACCGGCGGGCGCGCTGCTGGCCTTCTGTTTGCTGCGCGGCTTTTTTTCGCCGCTGTTCCTCAACGGCCTGATCGCCACCGTCGCAGGCGTTATGATCTATGTATCCATCAGCGAGCTCCTCCCCGAGGGCTTTTCCTACGGCAGGCGCGGCCATGCCGTGGCCGGCCTTGCGGTGGGCATCCTTACCATGAGCATCGGCATTTGCCTGGGCGAGCTGTAAAGCGCTGGCAAAAAAAAGAAGTTTGCACCCGGGCGGGCTTTATGCTACAGTATAAGGGAAAGATGCTCTGCCGCTCCGGCATCTCACCGGCTTTTGCGGCGGCTGCGATTTTGCCGGATTTGTCTTTTACGGCTCTGCGGGCCCTGCGGATTTTTTGCGCCTCACCGGGTTTGCGAATGCTGCAGGCCCGCCGGCGCCGGATGCGGACAAGCCGGACACCGGCCGCGGATAGGACAGCGCCGGACACAGATAGGACGGCGCCGGATGCGGGCAGGCCGGGCACCGGCCTGTCCGCGGGCCCTTTAAAGCACTTTGCGATTTGATTTTGAGAAAAGAGGATGGGGCTATGCCACAGGTGATACTGCGCGCGGCGTGCGAGGCGGATGCGGACGCGATGCTGAAAATTTATACGCCGTATGTTGCCTGCACATGTGCAAGCTGGGAATACGAGCCGCCGAGCGCGGCCGTATTCGCGGCGCGCGTGCGCGCGCATCTGGCCGACGGTTTTCCGTGGCTGCTGGCCGAGGAAGAGGGCACGGTGCTGGGCTACGCCTACGCGGGCCGTTTGGGCGAGCGGCGGGGCTACGATTGGGACGCCGAAACCGCGGTGTACCTGAGCGCCGCGGCACACCGGCGGCATATCGGCACGGCGCTGTATACAGCGCTGCTCGCGCTGCTGCGCGCGCAGGGCTATGTGAACTGCTACGCGCTCGTTACCGACCCGAACCCGCCCAGCGAGGCCTTTCACCGCCGCATGGGCTTTTCCGTGGCGGCGCATTTGCCCGGCGCAGGCTATAAGCAGGGGCAGTGGGTGGGCCTGCTTTATTTTCACAAAGCGCTGTGCGCGCCGCCCGCACAGCCCCTGCCGCCCGTGCCGCTGTGCACGCTGAACGGCGCACAGACGGCAAAAATCCTGAAAAACGCCGCGCAGCTTTGCGCTGCAAAGCAAAACGCCCATCCTTCAGCCTTCGGCCCAAAGCCCGCACCGACCGCACCGCTGTGCGCCGGGGCGCAGAAAGCCGCGCCGCCCCCTGCCCGCACAGAAAGCGGGGATCCTTCATGAGTGCTGTTTGCGGGCGTTTTGCGCCGAGCCCCTCCGGACGGATGCATCTGGGCAACATATTCTGCGCGCTGCTTGCGTGGCTTTCGGCGCGGGCGGCAGGCGGGCGCTTTGTGCTGCGCATCGAGGATCTGGATCCCCAGCGCTGCAAGCCCGAATACGCGCGGCTTTTGGAAGAAGATCTCTCGTGGCTGGGCCTCGATTGGGATGAAGGCGGCCAAAGGGGCGGCATCCACGCGCCCTATTATCAAAGCGCATGCGGCGCGCTGTACGAGGCCGCTTTGCAAAAAATCTCCGAACGTGCGCGCGTGTACCCCTGCTTTTGCTCGCGCGCCGATTTGCATGCCGCAAACGCGCCGCATCTTTCGGACGGAACCGTGCGCTACAGCGGGCGGTGCGCGCGCCTTTCTCCCGGCGAGGCAGAGGCCCTGCGCCAAACACGCCGCCCCGCGCTGCGCGTGGCCGTGCCGCAGCTGGAGATCGCGTTTCACGATCTTTGCCGCGGCGCGGTGAAGCAGGATCTGGCGGCGGAATGCGGCGATTTTATTCTGCGCCGTTCGGACGGCGGCTTCGCCTACCAACTGGCCGTTGTGGTGGACGATGCGCGCATGGGCGTTACACAGGTGGTGCGCGGGGGCGATCTGCTTTCCAGCACGCCGCGCCAGATCTATTTGCAGCGCCTTTTGGGCCTGCCGGAGCCGCACTACGCCCACGCGCCGCTGCTGGTTGCCCAAAACGGCGCGCGCCTTTCCAAGCGCGAACAAAGCCTTGGCATGGACGCGCTGCGCGCGTGTTTTTCGCCCGAGGAACTCACGGGCTGGCTGGCTTTTTTGGCCGGGCAGCAGGCATCGCCCGCGCCCGTTTCGGCCGGCGCGCTTGCCGCCCGCTTTTCGTGGGCCCGTGTGCCCAGGGCCGATATTGTTGTACCCCAAGAGCTAACAGGCCAGCCCTGAAGAGCGCTTTGCGGGCGCTGCCGCAGGAAAGACGCAGGCCACCGGGAACGCCGGTGGGGTTCGTGCATTTTTGTTGAAGCTGCCGCGCTGCCGCAGGAAAGACGCAGGCACCAAAAGCGCTGATAGGGTTCGTGCATTTGTTGAAGATGCCGCAGGGCAGACGCCGCCCGCCGGGCCCTTTGCTGACGGAACGGAACAGGATCGGGAGTGTGAAAAAATGCCCAAAAGAGAACGGCAAAAAATAAAGCTGCTGTATCTGGCCGAATGGCTGCGCCGCGATACAGACGAGGAGCATGGCCTTACCGCCGCCGAGCTTTTGCGCCGGCTGGAGGGGAAGGGGATCTGCGCCGAGCGCAAAAGCATTTACGACGATATCCGCGCCCTGACGGACTACGGCATGGATATCGTCAGCGGGCGCGGGCCGCAGGGCGGCTACCGGCTGGTTCACCGCGAATTTGAATTGCCGGAGCTGAAGCTGCTGGTAGATGCGGTTCAATCCTCCAAATTCCTTTCCGAGCGCAAAAGCCGCGCGCTGATTCGCAAGCTGGAATCGCTCACCTCCCGGTGGGAGGCGCAGCGCCTGCAGCGCCAGGTATACGCGGTGGGGCGTGTAAAAAGCAGAAACGAGGCGGTTTACTACAGCATTGATACCATCCATACCGCCATTTCGAGCGACCGGCAGATCGCGTTTCGCTACTTTGAGTGGACCATGGAAAAATCCGCGCGCTACCGCCGGGGCGGCGCGGTGTACGAGCGCTCGCCCTACGCGCTGGTTTGGGACGATGAAAATTACTATCTTGTCGCTTACGATCACACGGCTTCGCCGCCTGGCATCCGCCACTACCGTGTAGACCGGATGGAGAACCTGCATATTCTGGATGCGCCCCGCACAGGCAAGCATGTGTTCGAGGGTATGGATCTGGCACAGTATGCGCAGCGGACGTTCGGCATGTTCGGAGGCGAGCCGCAGGAGCTGGTGCTGCGCTTTGCCGCGCGCCTTGCGGGCGTTGTGCTGGATCGCTTCGGCAAGGAGACCATCTTTCTGCCCGAAAACGAAACCGCCTTCCGCGTGCATGTGCAGACCGTCGTGAGCCCGCAGTTCATGGGCTGGCTGTCGAGCTTCGGCCCCGAGGCAAAGCTGCTTGGCCCGCCGGAGGTACGGGAAGAATATCTCGCCTTCTGCCGCGCGATGCTGGCGCAATACGGCGAACCCGACGCCGCGGATGCCGCCAACGCCAACGACGCCGCCAACACCGCCAACGCCGCGGATGCCGCCAACGCCGACGATGACGCCAACGATGACGCCAACGCCGCCAACGCCGCCGACGCCGCGGATGCCGCCAACGCCAACGACGCCGCCAACACCGCCAACACCGCCAACGCCGCCGACGCCGCCGACGCCGCTGCGGACAGCCGGCTCCCGGGCGAAAGCGCCGGATGAATTTGTTTTTTGCCGAGGCAAATTTGCCCCGGCAAAACCGAAAAAATTTACGGCGCGGACTATATCGTCCGTTTTATCGTACATGTATACGGCTATACTGAAGATACAGCAACAAACAAAGCCCCGCGCGGCAGGAAAGGCCGGCGGGGCGTTTGGAAAAGGAGTGTCTTTGGTATGATCAAAATGGCAGTACTTGCGCCGCGGGGCATTTTTGAGGACGAAGAGGTTCGCGCGATCCCCACGTTTGGATACGAGGAGCCTGTGCGTGTGCTGCTGCACGACGATTTTGCGCGCGACTGTGATGAGGCGGTGTAGCGCGCCGCAGGCCGCGCTGCGCACTGGCAGCACGGCTGGGCGGTCGGTATCGTCCGCGCTGCGCGCCCGCCGCGGGCCCACGGCAGACAGAGCGGAGCGGAGCGGTTTTCCCGCGTTCAGCTGCCGAACAGGTGTTCGAGCAGGATCTTTCCCCCAATGCCGATCAGGATCACGCCGCCCAGCAGCTCGGCCTTGCCGCCGAGCCAGCTGCCGAACGCTTTTCCCAGCAAATGGCCGACAAGACAGCAGACAAACGTAATGCCCGCGATTACCAGAGCGGCGGCAAAAATATTTACCTCCAGCGCGGCAAAGCTCACGCCCACAGCCAGCGCGTCGATGCTGGTGGCAAACGCCTGCACCAGCATCAGCCGAACGCCAAAGCGCCTTTGTCTGGGGCACTGCTCCGGGGCGCGTATTTCGTGCACGGCGTCTGCCACCATTTTTCCGCCGATGAAGCCGAGCAGGACAAACGCGACCCAATGATCGACGGCGCTGACAGCCTGCGCAAAGGCGCGCCCCGCAAGATAACCGATCACGGGCATCAGGCCCTGAAACAGACCGAAGGAAAACGAGGTGAGCGCCGCTTCGCCGCGCCGCAGGCCCACAAAGCACATGCTGTTGGAAACGGATACCGCAAACGCGTCCATCGAAAGGCCGAACGCCAGGATCAGCAGCGTTGGAATACTCATTGCAACCTCCCTTTTTTTGTACGGCTTATGCCGGAGCGCGCTGCGTTGAAAGGGTTTTTTGCCGTTCTGCTGTAAAAGCGCCGCAGTCTGCCGCCGCTACAGCGTTACGCCCATCAGATATCTCTTTACCGCCATCATCTCGCGGACAGGCATGGAAAACCCGCGTACGCCCATGCGGACGTAGGTTTCCGCCAAAACCGGGCGGGATGCGCTTTCCCCGCACAGGCACAGCGGAATGCGCGCCTCCTGCGCGGCCTCTACGGCAAAATGCAGCAGCCGGTAAATTGCCGGGGACGTATCCGGCAGATAGCGCCGCATCGTAAGGTCGGCGCGGCGCGCGGCAAAGGTATATTCAATCAGCCGATCAATATCCACCTGAAAAAACGCGGCGCGGCGCGCGAGCTCGCCCGCCGTGAGCGCGGCGGCCGGCGTTTCGATCGAGATGCCGAGAGGGATCGTTTCTGCAAACGAGGCACCCCGCTTGCGCAGCGTCATTTTGGCGCGCTCCAGAGCCTCCCACGCGCGTTTCTGCTCCTCCCGCGTAGATACCATCGGCAGCAGAATCTGCAGATCGCCCATGCCGCCCGCGCGCAGCAGCGCGCGCAGCTGTGTTTCAAAATGCTCCGGATGCTCCAGACAGCAGCGCACGCCGCGCAGCCCCATATCGCCGCCCGCCTGCGCGTCGAGGATCCGGGCGCGCACCGGCTTTTTGCACGCCGCCTGCATGTACGCGCTGTAAAAGCGATATTGTGTTTCCTCGTCGTGCATCCCGGCTCCGTCCGGCTGCAGGCAAATGCCGTCCGCGCCCATGTCAACGGCGGCGCGCACCTCTTCGGGCGAGGCGCAGGCCGCAAACAGCTTGATCCGCGTGCCGTCCTGCGTAGTGCACGGCATTGTATGCAGATGCTGCGGCGATACCAGATGCCGCCGCTGCCGGCGCAGCTTGTTGGCAAAGCGCGCTCTGGTGGCATCGTCCGGATCTAAAAACACTTCGCCCGCAGCTCCGTCCAGCGCCAGCAGCAGACCGTCACATTCCCGCAGCGCCTCCGGCTCGCTCGCCCGCACCACTGCGGGGATGCCCATTGCGCGCGCAATGATAGCCGCATGCGCGTCTGTAGAGCCGGCTGTTGTCACAAAGCCCATCACCAAGCTGCGGTCCAGCATCGCGATATCCGTGGGGTACAGCTCGTCGGCCACCAAAATGGCCGGGCCTGTCAGATGCAGCGTATCGTGCGGCTGATCGTCCAGAATCTGCACAACACGCAGACAGGCATCCAAAATATCACAGGCGCGCTCGCGCATATAGGGATCTTCCAGCGCGCGGATGTTGCGGGAGAAGATCCCCGCCGCGCGCTCTATGGCAGCCGCCGCGCTCGCGCCCACGGAGATATATGAGGCAATTTCCTCGCGCAGCGTCACATCCTCCAGCAAAAGGCTTTGCACCATAAAAATATCACGATCCTGCGCGCTGGCGGATCGCCCCAGCTTTGCAAGCTGATTCTGCGCGCGGTGTACGGCCTCGTCAAAGGCCTCCTGCTCCTCTTTGGGCGAGCGCACCGCACGCCCGAGCCCGCTTTGCACGTGGCGCAGATACCGCGCCGTCCCCATGGCCAGCCCGGCCGAGGCCGGAATTCCCTGAATGCTTTTCATGCCTGTTCACTCCGAAGCTTTTTTCGGGCCGATCGTTCCGCTTTGCGCAGCCTGTGGCAGTTCGCCGCGCAAAAAAAGGATCCCCCGCCCGCGTCGATCCTCTTTTACTATAACACATAGCCGCCGTTTTGAAAAGGCGTTCTTTGCCGGCCGCATAGCGGTTCTCTTTGATATTTATTCCGCTTTTCCTCAAAAAAGATTGAACCGGCGGCCTGTTTGCGCTATAATATTTGAAATTCAACAGCAGAAAGGCGGCGGAAGAATGAAGGCGGACAAACGATTGCTCGATGTAGCCACCGGGCGGGAGACGGCCGATCTTGTATTTAAAAACGTGAATGTGGTAAATGTATTTTCCGAGGAGATTGTTACGGCGGATGTGGCTGTGGCAAACGGCGTGATCGCGGGCGTGGGCAGCTATCATGGCAAAGAGGAGCTGGATTGTACCGATCGGTTCCTGTGCCCGGGCTTTATCGACGCGCACGTGCATATCGAATCCAGCCTTGCGGCACCGTTTGAGTTTGCGCGCGCCGTAACGCAGAGCGGCACCACCACGGTAGTGGCCGATCCGCACGAGGTCGTAAACGTCTGCGGCGCCGAGGCCGTGCGTTATCTGCTGGATGCCACCGAGCAGCTTCCGCTGAACGTCTATCTGATGCTGCCCTCCAGCGTGCCCGCCACGCCGTTCGAGACAAACGGCGCGGATTTTGCCGCCGATGATATGGCGCCCTTCTTTTCGCATCCGCGCGTTCTGGGGCTGGGCGAGGTGATGTGCTACCCGGCCGTGCTGGCGGGCGAACAGGCCGTGCTGGACAAGCTGGCGCTGACACAAAGCGCCGGCAAGCGCGCCGACGGCCACGCGCCTGGCCTTTCGGGAAAAGAGCTGCAGGCCTACGCGGCGGCGGGCATTTGCACCGAACACGAGTGCACCACCTTTGCCGAGGCGGCCGAAAAGCTGCGCGCCGGGCTGGCGGTGCTGGTGCGCGAGGGCAGCGCCGCAAAAAACCTTTCCGTTCTGGTAAACGGCATGCTGGACAGCGATCTGCCGGCCGGCCGCTTTTTGTTCTGCACCGACGATAAGCATCTGGACGATATCGCGCGCGAGGGCCATTTGCGCTGGAATGTGCGGCAGGCCATCAGCCTTGGCATGAAGCCCGTTACCGCCATCAAAATGGCCACCTGGAACGCCGCGCGGGAATACGGCCTGCGCGATTTGGGCGCCGTGGCGGCGGGCTACCGCGCCGATCTGGTACTGCTGGACAGCTTAAAGCAGGTGACTGTAAATACCGTTTATAAGGATGGGCGCCCGGTGTCGGAGCGGTTTGAGGGCCTGCGCGCCGCCGCCGTGCCCGAGGCGATGCTGCACTCCGTGCATTTTCGCGATATTACGGCGGCGGATCTGGCACTGCCCATACACGGCCCCGCACACGTGATCGAGATGGTGCCGTATCAGATTGTAACACGGCACGCCATTGAGGAGGTGCCTGTGCGCGACGGCCTGTTTGCGCCGGACTCCGTCTATACCAAGCTGTGTGTGGTGGAGCGCCACGGGCGCAGCGGCGGCATTGCCGTCTGCCCGCTGAAGGGCTACGGCATCACGGGCGGCGCCATTGCCACCAGCGTAGCGCACGACAGCCACAATGTAATCGCGGCGGGCGACAATGACGCGGATCTGGTGCTGGCGGTCAATCACCTCAAGCAGATCGGCGGCGGGTATGTGCTGGCCGCGCAGGGCAAAATTCTGGGCGCGCTGCCGCTGCCCCTCGGCGGGCTGATGAGCACCGAGCCGTGGGAAACCATTCGGGACGAGGCGGGGGCGATCCTCGCGCAGGCCAAGGCGATGGGCATTCCGTACCCGGTTGATCCGTTCACAAGCCTTTCCTTTATGGCGCTGCCCGTCATTCCGGAGCTGCGCCTCACCGACAGGGGCCTGTTTGACGTGACGGCGTTCGCGCCGCTGCAGCCATGAGCGGCGGCCGGTCGGCCGGCACCGAGGCGGCGATGTGCGAAAGCGCCGGCGGCGCGGCGGCAAACGGGAACCCCTGCGCGGCAGCGCGCGAAAGCGCCGGCGCGGTCTGCGTGCGCGGCAAGCATGCGCCCGAGGCCCTTAGCCCCAAGGCGCAGCGCGCCTACGATCTTTTTTTGCAGGGCTATAACTGCGCGCAATCCGTTGCCGGGGCCTTTGCCGACGAGATGGGCCTGCCGCCGGAAACCGTGATGCGCATGGCCTGCGGCTTTGGCGGCGGCATCGGCCGCCTGCGCGAAACCTGCGGCACGGTGAGCGGCATGGTGCTGGCGGCGGGAGCACTGCGCGGCTACGGCGGCCCGGAGACGGGCGAGGAGAAGACACGCACCTATGCAATGATCCAGGAGCTTGTTGCCCGGTTTCGCGCGGCGAACGGCTCCATTGTCTGCCGGGAGCTTCTGGGCCTTACCACGCCCGAGGGCACGCCGCAGGCCGAGGCCCGCACCCCGGAATATTACCGCAGGCGCCCGTGCCCGCGCCTGGCGGCCGAGGCCGCCGGTATTTTAGAGGCGTATCTCGCCGAAACGGCGGAGCAAAAATAAACAAAAACCCCGCGGCACGCTGCCGTGCCGCGGGGGAAGCTGATCTGTTTTGGTTCGATTGAAAATCGGCTGTTTGGTCTGCCGCCGGCATTTCTCGTCTGCCCTGCATCTCCAACTGCCTGCCGGGGCTTTGCCCCGCTCTCAACACTGCATGGGTCTCGTTTCCTTTCTCATTGTCACGAAACAAAGTATTCTCTGCTTCTGCTCGGAAAAGTCCTCGGGAGCATTTGTCAGTGCATGGGGTCCAATCCCTTTCCCAAAATCTATCTTCACTTTTTTGCCGGTTCTCTGTGGGCCGAGACATCTTGCCACAAGAAACGCATTGCCCGCGCAGAACGCTGCGCGCCTTTGTATTTGCAATGCTGCTGTTTCTCTGGCCGGAGGGGTAAAACGGGAATCTTCAGAGCAGATCCAAAATAAACACCCGTGCACACTTTTTCGGGATACTCTGAACCCTTGCCGTCGGCCTGCTTTTGCAGAATACCGGTGACACGTGCCCGCACAAGGACGCTGTTCCTTCCAGACGAAGCCCTGCTAAAGCACTTTGGCCGCCGCATTTTCCGCGGGAGGGCCGCTCCTTGATCGGAGTCTGATTTCAGCGGCTCGTCTGGGGTGCTGCGCCCTGCACCAGCTGTGCCGTCTCTTCCGCCAAGTACATGGGACTCACCCCTTTCCTTTTTGTTTGATTTTATTATACACCCTTTCGCCGTGTATTTCTATTGACAAATTGCATGGACTTTTTATTCTTTTTATGGATAATCTGCTCAAAATCTCTTGACGTTGTGAAGAAAATATAGCACAATAGAGAAACAGGCTTTCTGCCGCGCCAACGGGAAGGGCCGCGCGGCCGCAGCCGTCGGGGCAGCCGGAATGTGCACGGCCGGCAGCCAAAGGAGCTTTGCAGCATCTAATCTACCACGGGAGGCATCAGGATGATCACAATCAATGAAAACCGCTTCGCGCTGGAAACGGCGCATACCGGCTATTATCTGGCCGTTCGTGACGGACTGGCAGAAAATTTGCACTACGGCGCACGCGTGCGCATCCAAAACCCGGAGCCGCTGCGCCAGAAAACGGATATCGGCTACGGCTCCGACGTCATTCGGCATCCGTCGGACAAAACGCTCTCGCTCGACCATCTGTGCCTGGAGCTTTCCCCGCTGCAAAAGGGGGATTATCGCACGCAGAGCCTTTCGATCCTCGTCTACGACGAAAGCGCGCAGCGGCCCGGCGGTTATACAGTGGATCTTTCGTTTGCCTGCGCCCGCAAATTGGAGGGGAGCGTTCCGCCAAGGGGCCTGCCCGGCGCGTTCGGCGGCGCCGAAACGCTGGCGCTGGAGTTTACCTCGCCGCAAAGGATCGGCGTTACGCTGTATTATACCGTGTATCCGGAATGTGATGTTATTACGCGGCGGCTGTGTGTGCAGAACAATGCCGCAGGGCCGATAACGCTGCAAAAGGCCATGAGCTACCAGCTCGATCTGCCCGGCAGCGGCTACGTGCTCTCGACGCTGAACGGCGCGTGGGCGCGCGAGCGGCATCCTGCCGAAACACCGCTTTCGGCCGGCGCGCACACGTTCGGCAGCACCACGGGTGCGTCCTCGGCGTTCTGCAACCCGTTTTTCTTTCTGAGCGCCCCCGATGCCGGCGAGTTTACGGGCGAGGTTTACGGCTTTAACCTCATCTATTCGGGCAGCCACGCGGCGTGTGCCGAGGTGAGCCCGTGGGGCAAAACACGCGTGACGGCCGGCATTCAGCCCGAGGGCTTTTCCTGGACGCTTGAGCCCGGCGAGTGCTTCGAGACGCCGGAGGCCGTGCTCACGTTCAGCCGCGCGGGCAAAAACGGCATGAGCGCCAATCTGCACGCCTTCGTGCGCGAGCATATCGTACGCGGGGCATGGGCAAAAAAGGACCGTCCCGTTCTGCTGAACAACTGGGAGGCCACGTATTTCGATTTTACCGAGCGCAGGCTGCTGCGCCTTGCCCGGGACGCCGCGCGCCTTGGCGCGGAGCTGTTTGTGCTGGACGACGGCTGGTTCGGCGCGCGCGATGACGATACCAAGGGCCTTGGCGATTATGCCGTAAACCGCAAAAAGCTGCCGGGCGGCCTTGCGGGCCTTGCCGAAAAGGTGCACAGGATGGGCCTGCTCTTTGGCCTGTGGTTCGAGCCGGAGATGGTGAACGCCGATTCCGATTTATACCGCGCGCACCCGGATTGGATCGTTCAGACGCCGGGCACACAGCCGAGCGTGGGGCGCAACCAGTATGTGCTCGATCTGTGCCGCACCGAGGTGCAGGACTACATCATCAAAAACGTCAACGCAACGCTGGCAGGCGCGCGCATTGATTATGTAAAGTGGGATATGAACCGCAGCCAGTCCGATCAATACAGTTTGGCTCTGGCAGAACAGGGGCGCTTTTCTCACAGCTACATGCTCGGCCTTTATCGCGTGTTCCGCGAAATTACGCAAAGGAACCCAAACGTTCTGTTTGAGGGCTGCGCTTCGGGCGGGAGCCGTTTTGACCTTGGCGTGCTCTGCTATATGCCGCAGATCTGGACGAGCGACGATACCGACGCCTACGAGCGTCAGTTCATCCAGGCCGGCACCAGCTACGGCTATCCGCCCAGCGTGATGGGCTGCCATGTTTCGGCCGCACCCAATCACCAGACGGCGCGCACCAGCCCGATTGAAAGCCGCTTCAACGTGGCGGCGTTCGGCGTATTGGGCTACGAGCTGGAGCCCTCGCGGCTCACCCCGGCCGAGCGGAAGGCCGTGGCGGCGCAGATCGCCTATTATAAGCAACACCGGCATTTGTTCCAGTACGGGCGTTTTGTGCGCCTGTGCCCGCCGTTTGGCCAAAATAAATGCGAATGGATGGCGGTTTCGCCGGACGGCGGCGAGGCGCTGGTGGGCGAATACCTGCACCTGCTGGTTCCGAACAGCGAAAAGCCGCCGCTGCGGCTGGCAATGCTGAACCCGGACGCGCTGTATGAGATGGAGGCGCGCAGCCAGGTGGTGGACATCCGCGCGTTCGGCGGGCTGCTGAACCACGTTTTGCCGGTAAAGATAAATACCGGCGGGCATTTACTGCACGCCGTGGCCGACCGCTGTATGATGCCGTGCGAAACCGAGCGCTACACCGCATACGGGGATCTTTTGATGTACGCGGGCATAAAGCAAAAGCAGATGTTTACGGGAACCGGCTACAACGAAAATGTGCGGCTGATGCCGGATTTTTCTTCCCGCCTCTATTACCTGAAAACGGCAGGGCAAACGGAGCAGACAGAGGGGACAGCGCCGGCAGGGCAGGGAGCTTAAGAAGGGCAGGCAGCGCGGGTAAAATAAACACGGCAGACGGCGGCGCCTTCGGCCAAAAGCTGAACGGCTTTTGGCCGGCGCAGGGCTGTGCCGCATACGCCGCAGGATACAGGGATCCCGCATTCGGGTACCGCAGAAAGGGGAGCAAAGCCATGGATTTTTCTTCGATTATCACGGCAGTGAGGGACGCAAAATGCGTCGGGTTTCGCTATCAGCGCGCGGGGCACAGCCGCTATCGCGACCGTGTGACCGTTTATTGGGACGGACGCATTTTGTTCGAGCGCTTTTGCTACGGTGAGGCGGCGGGCCTTGTGTTCCGCCTTTGGGCAGAGTGTGCGGACGCGAGCGGCGCGCCGCAGTGGGATTTTTCAAAATGCAATGTCTCAAACGCGTGCGAGGAGGCCCCGCGCCAGCTTACCGGCGCGGGGCAGGGCGGCCTTGTGTTTGACGGCAAACCTGTCTGCTGGGAATGCGTCGATCGTCTGCGCAGCGATAAGGCCAACGGCTACGGTGGCCCCGTGAATGCGCTGAAGCGGCTGCTGCGCGGGAAAAGAGCCTTTTGAAAAGGCGTTCTGATCAAAGCACCGGGAAAACGTGCATCGCCCTTTCTCATCAAAAACACAGCGGAAACGCGCATTGACCTTTTTTTATCGAAAACACAGCGGGAACGCGCATCGACCTTTTTTTATCGAAAACACAGCGAGAACGCGCATCGACCTTTTTTTATCAAAAACACAGCGGAAACGCGCATAATCCTTTTCTTTGAAAACGCACGTTTCCCTTCCTTCAAAAACAGCTAAAAAAATTAACCGCACAAAAACCTCCCTGCCGCCGGCAGCATACCGGGCGGCAGGGAGGTTTTCAACATCTTTTTACAGCTCGATCTTGCCGTACAGCGGCAGGTCGGCGCCGTCGTTGATCGTCTCGGTGCGCACAGGCACCACCGGCGCGGCCGAGGGATCGCGCGGGCGATCGGCAAATTCGCGGGGCGGAGTGCTGGTGCGGGGGCCGCGTCCGCCGTCCCGGTCGCGGCGCGGTGGGCGGGAATCGCGGTTTGCCGCGTCGCGGGGGCCGCGAAGGCCGCGGCCGCCTCTGCCGCCGCGGCCTTCGCGCGGAGGACGGGCGTTCGGATTTGTGCACGAGATTACGACGCGCCGGTTTGTCCCCTCGCCGATGGATTCGCTCTTTACACCCTCCATCTCGCTGATGGTGGAGTGAATGATGCGGCGCTCGTAGGGATTCATGGGCTCCAGCGTGTGGCCGCGCCCGGTGCGCGCCACCTTGGCGCCGATGCGCCTGGCGAGCGCCGCCAGATTTGCCTCGCGTTTGGAGCGATAGTGGTTGATATCGAGCCCGATCTTCATATAATCGCCGCCCGAACGGTTTGCCACAAGGCCCGTAAGATAGCTGAGCGCTTCCATCACCTCGCCGCGGTGGCCGATGAGCGTGCCGGCGTTCTCGCCCTCAATGCGCAGCACGGCGGATTCTCCCTGCCGCATGGGTGTGATCTCAATTTTGTCCACACCCATTTTCGCGCATACCTCGCGCAGATATTCCACGGCGTCGCACACCTTCCGGTTTTCGGAAAGGTCGATGAGCTCCTCCGGTTTTGCCGGCGTTTCGGCATCCGCCTCTTTGGCCGGCGCCTGCGGCTGTGCCGGCGCCGGCTGCGCGGTGTTTCCGTTTTTTGCAGCCGGGGCCTTCGGCGGCTCGGGCCGCTTTTGGGGCGCGGCGCTCACCGGCTTTGCCGGAACAGCCGGAACGGGCGCTTCCGGTTCCTCCACGTATGCGCGCACCTTTGCGGGAATGCTGCGAAACAGCTTGCGCTGCGGCAGCTCCAATACCTCGATCTCGGCCTCGTCCGCGCCAAGGCCCAGCTCCTCCAGCGCAAGCTCGGTGGCCTCCTCTACGGTTTTTGCCGTCTTGATCACTTCACGTATCATCTTTATCCTCCTTGTCAAACTGTCTAAAAAATCGCACGCTTTGCTTTTAGACGGTTTGTTGTATAAGCATCGGTGCCTATTCGTCCCGGTAGCGTTCCGCCTCCAGTTCGCGCGCGCGGGCAAGGCGTATGCGGGCAAGCTCTGCCTCGCTTACTTCTTTTACCTCTTCGGCGCCGTCTGCGGCAACAACCTTTACCTGCTTTTTCTTCTTTTTCTCGGCGCGTTTGGCCGCGATTTCTTCCTGAACCTGGCGCTTCATTTCGTCCGGATCATAGATTTTTTTCAAAATCAACGACTGCGCGAACATCAGCACATTGGATACGGTGTAATACAGCGAGAATCCGACGGGGATCGTAAAACCGACGTAGACAAACAGGGCGCTCATCACCCACATCATTATCTTCATCTGGTTTTGTCCCTGCGCGTCCTGGCCGCTCATCTTCGTCACAATGAGCTGCGAGAGAACCATCGTAACGCCCGAGAGGATGGGGATCACCATCAGCAGCAGATTGTCCGCCGTAAAAACGGTGCTGTCCAGCCCGATGTGCGGCACACGGGAAAGATCGAGGCCGAAAAACTGGAAATTAAAGTTCGAGATCGCAGCGATCTGCTCGGCGCTGAAAATCGACGCAAACGCATTCGGCGTCTCTTTTACAACGTTGATGATTGTATTCTGCACCGTGTAATGGGACGCCACAAGATCCATGCCGAGGGAAGAATTTGCAAATTCTACCGCCTGCGTGATCAGCGCTTCCGGAATGCGCAGAATATACTGCAGCGGACGGTATACCACCTGAATGATGCCGAAGAGGATCAGCATGTTCAAAAGCATGGGCCAGCAGCCCGCCGTCATGGACATGCCCGTTTCTTCCTGCAGCTTCATCAGCTCTTCCTGCTGGCGCTGCTTATCGTTGGCCCATTTTTTCTGGATCTCCTGGATCATGGGGTTATAGGCCGCCATGCGCGCCGTGCTCTTTTGCTGCTTTACGCTGAGCGGGAACATCAGGATCTTTGTCAAAAGCGTAAAGAGGATCAGCGTCCAGCCATAGTTTGGGATCAGACGGTAGATCCATTCCATCACAATGCCGAAAACGGGTGCGAGAAAGCCTAAAAAGTCAAACATGTTACCTGTCCTGTTCCGCCCCTGCGCCGGGCTGATTATTGTCGAAATGCCGCGTTCACCTGAAAGACGGCCTTCCCGGCTTTCAGTGGGCCGCACCGCGCGCATCCGGTGCGTATTGCGGAGTTTCGGGGATGCAAAAAATGCCGGAGCCGCGCCGCCGCCCTGCGTTCTTTGAAGGCCGCTTTAAAGCGCTACAGGCCGTTTTAAGCCGGATGATCCCTTTGCCCGATCTGCCTTATTTTTCGGGCCGCCATTTTCCCCGGGGCGGCACAGGGTCGAGGCCCGGCCGGCCAAAGGGATTGCAGCGCAGGATGCGCCATGCCGCAAGCAGACTGCCCTTTAAAAGGCCGTGCACCTGAAGCGCCTCGATGGCATAGCTTGAGCAGGTGGGGTAAAACCGGCAGTTGTCTCCCAGCAGCGGAGAGATCCATCTTTGATAGCAGCGGATGAAAAAAATAAAAATATGTTTGAGCATCTGGATCCCGTTATTTTGAAGTTTTTTCGGCGCTTTGCAGCACGCCGGCGGCACGCAGCAGCTTTGCGGCCGTTTTTGCCACCTGCGTGCTTTTCAGGCGCGGGGTCTGCCCGCGCGCCACAAATACAAGATCGTATCCGCCCGCATCCGCCGGCAAAACCTGCTGCAGTGCGGCGCGGATTACACGGCGCGCGCGGTTGCGGGTGACGGCGTTCCCGATTTTTTTGCTTGCCGTGATGCCCACGCGCATATGGCCCGATCGGTTGCGGTATACATACAGCACCACATGGGGGTGGACAAACGATCTTCCGCGTGCGTATGCGCGCGTGAATTCACTGTTGTGTGTCAGAGGACGATAGCGCATCCGCAATTCCTTCCGTGTTTTAAGAGGTTTTGAAAGTACCGAAACAGGCTTTTTGCCTGCGCCTCTTTTCTCGGGGGCGCTTTCAAGGGCGCTTTGCACGGGGCGAGGGTTCCATCTGCAGGGTTATCGCGCCGGCCCGGCGGCAAAAAGCACGGCCGGCAGCGCGAACGATGCGGAGGATACGCAAAAAGGCCACTGAACCAGTGGCCTCGCTTGGCGGCGCGCCGCAAAAAAGCACGGCGCAATTTGCCCGGACAAAACCAAAGGCCGTCCGCTTTGTGCTGATTAAAAAATACGGCAGGCTCCGCGCCGGAGACGGTTTTTCATCAAACAGCGAGCTTCGCGCGGCCCTTTGCACGGCGCGCGTTCAATACCTTGCGGCCGTTGCGGCTTCTGCTGCGCACCAGAAAACCGTGCGTGACGGCGCGATGGCGCTTTTTGGGCTGAAATGTACGTTTCATAAAATATTCCTCCTCATAGTAAGGCAAAATCACAACATATTGTGACGCCATATTGACAAAACACAAGAGGATGCTGTCTTCCAACAAAGACAGCCCTGCAACGTAAAAGTATAACCGAAAAAGCGGCCCTCTGTCAACACTTTTTTCGATTTTCGCGCTGTTTCGCACAGTTTTCGCTTCGATTTTTGCGCCGTTTTCGCGCCGCGCCCGCACGTTTTTTCTTTTTCAGCGGGTGCTTTGTGTTCCGGGCACCCCGGCAGAAAAATTAAGGTGCCTTTCGGCCGCCCTGCCGCTCCTTGTTTGAAAGAAGATTCTTTTTCCAAGGCAAAATGCCCGTTTTCGTTTATTTTGCCGCGCGCCGGGCCATGCTGACAGAAATGCCGACAGAAAACGGCAGCCCTTTGAACGGTTTGTTCCAGCTGCGGCAACTGCAAAAAACACGAAAAATTTTCCCGATCTCACTCAAAAGAATTGTCCCCATCCAAAAATTGTGATATACTTATATTTAATATAGGGGCAATAGGCCGTTCGCGGCCGGATGATCCAAGCCGCCGGGGCTTTGCTTCGCGGCCGGATGCCGTCTGCCGTCTGCCGGATGCCGGATGCCGGGCCGCGCCGGAAAAGCCGGATATCCGGGCCGCGCCGGAAAAGCCGTCTGCCGGGCCGCGCCGGAAAAGCCGGATGCCGGGCCGCGCCGGGCGCCCCGTCCGGGAACCCGTAATCGGGAACCTGGGATTATCAGAAAAGACCGTAACGTTTGGAGTTGTTTTTGTAGCCATGAATTCTTTTGACGAGGTTTTCGCCGCTGTAAAGGAATATTGCAAGGAACGCCTTGCCCGGGCCACCTACGATCTGTTTATCGACGGGATCGAAGCAGCCGGGTATGAAAACGATACCGCAACGCTTTGCGTGCGCTCGGAATTTATTCTGGGCATTGTGGAAACGCGCTACCGCGAGCTTTTGGCCGAGGCGTTCCGCACGCTGCTGGGGTTTGATATCACACTGCAGTTTACGCTGCCCGCCGCCGCTTCTGCCGAAGCTGGCGGCGCATGTGCCGAGGCTGACGGCGTATCTGCCGAGAACGAGAATGTGGGAAACTACGAATTTACCTTTGAAAATTTCATCGTCGGCTCCAACAACAAATTTGCGCACGCGGCGGCGCAGGCCGTGGCGGCCAATCCGTCCGGCGCCTATAATCCGCTGTTTATCTGGGGCGGCTCGGGGCTGGGCAAAACACATCTTTTAGGAGCCATCCGATTCGAGATCCACAAAAATTTTCCCGCGTACAACATTGTTTATGTGGACGGCGAAAAATTTACAAACGAGATCATCAGCGCGATCCACGACAACACCACATCGGAATTTCACAACAAATACCGCGCGGCGGACGTGCTGCTTGTGGACGATATCCAGTTTATCGGCGGCAAGGAATCCACGCAGGAAGAATTTTTCCACACCTTCAACACCTTGTACAGCTCCGGCAAGCAGATCGTGCTTGTCAGCGACCGGCCGCCCAAAGAGATTAAAAGCCTCGAGGAACGTTTGCGCACCCGCTTTGAAATGGGCCTGACCGCCGACATCCAGCCGCCGGATTTTGAAACGCGCGTCGCCATCATCCGCCGCAAGGCGGATATGCTGGGCATGGATCTGCCGGACGACGTGGCGGAATACATCGCAAACCGGCTGAAAAACAACATCCGCCAGTTAGAGGGCGCTGTAAAAAAGCTGAACGCCTACCGCAAAATAGAGGGGATCCAACCCGTCATCGGCGTGGCGCAGAACGCGATCAAGGATATTTTAAACGAATCTCAGCCAACACCCGTCACTGTGGAAAAGATCCTCTCCGAGGTGGCGCGCACATACAATACCACGCCGGAGCTTCTGCGCGGGCCGTCGCGCAGCCAGGGCGTATCAACGGCGCGGCAGGTAAGCATGTTTGTTATGCGAGAAATTACCGGCATGAGCATGGAGGATATCGGCACCGAATTTAAGCGCGACCATTCCACGGTAGTTTATTCGCTGAAGATCCTGCGCAAGCAGATGGAAAAGGATACCCGCCTGCGGGAAACGGTAGAGGATATCATCAAAAACGTGCGCGCATAGCGTCCCGGGAGCCGGCTGTTTTCAACATAACTTTCAACAATTAACAATTGTTCTTCACACCCCTTCACCGCACCCAAAACAGCGCTGTTAAAAGGCAATCCGCTTTCAACAAATTCTGCACGGCCTGCAAAAGTAAAAAAAACAGCGCGGCCGCCGCCCTTCCGACACCTTTTTCACAAATTAACAGCCCCTATTACTACGTCTATTCTTATCTTTCTCTTGAAAAGCCTTTCAATGAAAAAAGGAGCATTGCCCATGAAAATCATCTGCGACCGCACTCTCCTGTCCGCTGCCGTATCCGGCGTATCCAAAGCCGTAACACAGCGCAGCTCGATCCCCGTGCTGGAGGGCATCCTGCTGAAGGCGGAGGGCTTCCAGCTGACGCTCACCGGATACGACCTCGAAATGGGCATCACCACCAGCATCGAGGCCAATGTTTTAACGCCGGGAGAGACCGTGCTTTCCGCGAAGCTGCTTGGCGATATCATCCGCGGACTTACAAGCGATGAGATCGAGATCAGCGTCAACGAAACCAACAATGCAACCGTGAAAGGCGGCATTCCGGAATTCAATATTGCGGGCATGAACCCGGGCGATTATCCCGAGCTGCCAAAGCCCGGCGCAGACCAGACGCTGGATATCAACACGGCTGCCCTGCGCGAAATGGTAGAAACAACGCTGTACGCTGTTTCGGTAGACGACAAAAAGCCCGCGCATACCGGCGAGCTGTTCGTCATGGGGCCCGAACAGCTGACGGTTGTGGCGCTGGACGGCTTCCGCCTTGCGATTACGCAAAAAAACATCGCGGCCGCAAAAGAGATCAGCATCATCATCCCGGCCAAAACGCTCAGTGAAACCGTAAAGCTGTTTACCAAAGAGGACGAGATCATTCACATTGCCGCAAACCGGCGGTTCGTGGTATTCTCTTCCCAGTCGTATACGGTCATCAGCCGATTGATTGAGGGCGATTTTCTGGATTACAAGCGCGTACTGCCGGAGGGCTGCCGCACACGCGTTACCATAGACGTGCGCGATTTTATGAGCGCCATCGAGCGCGCCAGCCTGATTATCACCGAGCGGCTGAAAAACCCGCTGCGCATTACGTTTGACAATAAGATCACCGTGCGCTGCCAGACAACGCTGGGCAAGGTGGTGGACGAGCTGGACGCAAAAATCGAGGGCGAGCCGGTAGAGATCGGCTTTAACAACCGTTACCTGCTGGACGCGCTGCGATACTCGCACGCCAATAAGCTGATTCTCGAATTGAACGGGCCGCTCTCGCCGGTAAAGGTAATGCCGGAGGATGGCGACGATTTTCTGTTTTTGGTGCTGCCGGTGAGGTTTAAGAATGATTGACCGCATTGTGATCCATACCGAGTTCATCCGGCTGGACGCGCTTTTGAAATATGCCGGACTGTGCGAAACGGGCGGTGAGGCCAAAACCGCCGTACAGGAGGGCCTTGTTCTGGTAAACGGCACGGTGTGCACGATGCGCGGCAAAAAGCTTCGGCCGGGCGACCGCGTGTGCTTTGACGGAACAGAGATCGGGGTATCGGGCGCGTGATCCTTACAAAACTGACGATCGAAAACTACCGCAATATTGCGTCGGCTGTATTCGAGCCGGGGCGCGAGCTTACGGTGATCTGCGGCAAAAACGGGCAGGGAAAGACCAATCTGCTGGAAGCTGCCTGGATGCTTACCGGCGCACGCAGCTTTCGCGGCGCAAGGGACGCGGAGCTGGTCCGCGACGGCGCGGAATATGCCGTGGCCGAGGGCAGCGTTGAGGGCGGCGAACGCGAAAATGATATCCGCATTTTTATTGGGGGAGAGCCCGGCGCGCGCAAAACGCGTACAGCCCGCGTAAACGGCGTTGCGCACGGGCGCGCGGGAAACGCGGCCGGCACCTTTACGGCCGTGGTATTCGACCCCGGGCACCTGAGCCTTGTAAAGGGCGGGCCGGAGGGGCGCCGGCGCTTTTTGGATACGGCACTGTGCCAGCTGTACCCGGGATACGTAACGCTGCTGCGCCAGTATACTCGGCTCGTCACACAGAAAAACGCCCTGCTGAAGCAGTATTTTACAACGCCGGATGCCGACGGCCTGCTGGATGTATTCGATGAAAGGCTGGCCAAAAGCGGTGCCGAGCTGAGCCGGCGCCGACGGGAATATCTTGCGCAGATTGGGCCGGAGGCCGCAAATACCTACCGCGAGATTGCCGGGGGCGGCGAGACGCTGATGCTGCGCTATGAAGCTTCGTGCACGGACGCGGCAGATCTTGCGCGCATTCTGCGCGAGAGCCGTAGACGGGATACGGCCGCCGGCTTTTGCACAGCCGGCCCGCACCGGGAGGACCTTTCAATTTTTGTGGACGGGCGGGAGGCAAAGCGTTTTGCCAGCCAGGGCCAGCAGCGCAGCGCGGTGCTGAGCCTGAAACTGGCCGAGGCCGCCGGGGCGCGGCAAATTACGGGCGAACACCCCGTAATGCTGCTCGACGATGTGCTCTCGGAGCTGGACGAGACGCGGCAGGCATATCTTTTATGCCGCATGTCGCACCGGCAGATTATTGTAACGGCCTGCGACGCAAGCCTGTTCGGACGGACGGGCGGCAAAATATGCCGCATGGAAAACGGCGTTCTTTCGGACGGCTGAAAAAATTTACGGAGAGTAAACCGCATGTATTTACATTTGGGACAGGAAAGTATCATTCGCACCAAAGAGATCCTTGGGATCTTCGATTTGGATACGGCCTCGCTTTCCCGCGATACGCGCGCTTATCTGGCCGCGGCGCAAAAGGCAGGCCGCGTTGTCACGGTAACGGAGGAGCTGCCCAAAAGCTTTATCGTTACAGCAAACGGGCCGCGCACGGTGTATTTAAGCCAGATCTCCGCCGGGACGCTGAAAAAACGCAGCGGCTATGTGGAGGGCATCAGCAATCTGTAAATGCAGGTTCTGTAATCAATACTTTTTGTATTATGATTTAATTTAATAACAGTAAGAAAAATATGGAGAGGTACTATGTCAGAACAACAGCATCCGCAGCATGAATATGACGGCAGCCAGATCCAGGTATTGGAGGGGCTGGAGGCCGTCCGCAAACGTCCGGGTATGTATATCGGCTCCACGGGCCCGCGCGGTCTGCATCATCTGGTCTACGAGATCGTTGATAACTCCATTGATGAGGCGCTGGCCGGCTTCTGTGATCACATTGAGGTGACCATTCAGGAGGGAAACAGCATTCGCGTTGCGGACAACGGACGCGGCATCCCGGTTGACATTCAGCCGAAGGTGGGCATTCCGGCCGTGACGGTCGTTTTTACGATCCTGCACGCGGGCGGTAAATTTGGCGGGGACAATTCCGGCTATAAGGTGGCGGGCGGCCTGCACGGCGTAGGCGCCAGCGTTGTGAACGCCGTGAGCGAATGGCTGACAGTCGAGGTGTGCAAGGACGGCATCGCCTATCGGCAGAGCTTTCGGCGCGGCATTGCGGACAGCGAGCTGCAGACGCTTGGCGCAACAGACAGGCCCAACGGAACAACCGTCACCTTCCAGCCGGATCCGGAAATGTTTGAGGTGCTGGAATACGATTACGATACGCTCGTTACCCGTCTGCGGGAGGAAGCGTTTCTGAATGCCGGTGTGCGCATTACGCTGACAGACGAGCGCGCCGGAAAAGAGCAGCAGGAGAGCATGTGCTACGAGGGCGGCATCCGCAGCTTTGTGGATTATATCCACCAGAAGCGCCAGTTAGAGGTGCTGCACCCGGACGTTATTTATCTGAAGGGACAGCAGAACGATTCCATCGCAGAGATTGCGCTGCAGTATAACAGCAGCTACAACGAGCTGCTGCTTTCGTTTGCGAATAACGTAAACACGCCGGACGGCGGCACGCACGAGGAGGGGTTCAAATCTGCCTTAACGCGCGTGTTCAACGATTTTGGCCGCGAAAAGGGATATATCAAGGAAAAGGACGAAAATCTCTCCGGCTCGGATGTGCGCGAGGGCCTGACGGCGGTAATCAGCGTGAAGCTGACGGAAGCGCAGTTTGAGGGACAGACAAAGGCAAAGCTTGGCAATACCGAGATCCGGGGCCTTGTTTCCGGCCTTGTGTATGAGAAGCTGAAGGAGTTTTTTGAAGAAAACCCCGCCGTTGCCAAGGCAATTTATGAAAAAGCCATGCAGGCGGCGCGCGCGCGGGAGGCCGCAAAAAAAGCGCGCGAGCTGGTGCGCCGCAAATCGGCGCTGGAAAACAGCCGTATGCCCGGCAAGCTGGCCGACTGCCGCGAAAAGGATCCTTCCAAAACCGAGATTTTCATCGTGGAGGGCGATTCTGCCGGCGGCAGCGCAAAAATGGGGCGCGATTCCAAAATTCAGGCCATTTTGCCGCTGTGGGGCAAAATGCTGAACGTGGAAAAGGCGCGCATTGATAAAATTTACGGCAACGATAAGCTGACGCCCGTTGTTACGGCGCTGGGCTGCGGCCTGGGCGAGGATTTTGACGTTTCAAAGCTGCGGTATCATAAGGTTTTTATTATGGCCGATGCCGACGTGGACGGCAGCCATATCTGCACGCTGCTGCTCACCTTCTTTTTCCGCTATATGCGCCCGCTCATTGAGGGGGGATATGTATATATCGCGCAGCCGCCGCTGTTTAAGCTGCAAAAGGGCAAGCAGGTGCGCTATGCCTACAACGAGCCGGAAATGTCTCAGTTTTCGGCCGAAATGGGGCAGGGCACAAAGATCAGCCGCTACAAGGGCCTTGGCGAGATGAACCCCGAGCAGCTGTGGGAGACGACGATGAATCCCGAAAACCGCGTGATCGTGCAGATCACCGTAGAGGACGCCATGGCGGCAGACGAAACGTTTACCATCCTGATGGGAGATAAGGTGGAGCCGCGCAAGGATTTTATCGAAAAGAACGCTGCTTACGCCAATCTGGATATCTGATGCGGACCGCAATCGATTGATAAAAGGAACAGGAAGAGAATATGATCGAAAACAGTATCACGGAAGGGACGAGACTGATCGTCCGGGACATCAAAAAAGAGATGGAATCCGCTTTCATCGATTATTCGATGTCTGTTATCACAGCGCGCGCGCTGCCCGATGTGCGCGACGGCCTGAAGCCGGTGCACCGGCGCATCCTATATACGATGCACGAGCGCGGCAACGACCCCTCGCATCCCACCAAAAAATCGGCCGATACCGTCGGCGCGGTGCTGGGCTCGTACCACCCGCACGGCGACGCCTCTGTTTACGACGCGATGGTGCGCCTGGCACAGGATTTTTCGCTGCGCTATCCGCTGGTGGAAGGGCAGGGCAACTTTGGTTCCGTAGACGGGGACCCGCCCGCCGCCTACCGTTACACCGAGGCGCGCATGAGCCGCCTTTCGGTGGATCTGATGCGCGATATCGAAAAAAATACCGTCGATTTTACGCCGAACTTCGATGAATCGAAGCAGGAGCCCACTGTGCTGCCCTGCCGCATACCGAATCTTTTAATCAACGGCTCGAACGGCATCGCTGTGGGCATGGCGACAAATATTCCGCCGCACAACCTGCGCGAGGTGATCGACGGGCTGGTGGCGCTGATCCATAATCCGGAGATCGAGCTGAGCGGCCTGATGGAGCATATCAAGGGTCCGGATTTCCCCACGGGCGGTGTGATTATGGGGCGCAGCGGCATTCGGGCGGCTTACGCCACAGGCCGCGGCAAGATTACGCTGCGCGGCCGCGCGGCAATCGAGGAAAAACCGAACGGGCGCTTCCAGATCGTCATTACCGAGATCCCGTATATGGTGAACAAGGCGCGCATGATCGAGAATATCGCCGATCTTGTGAAGGAAAAGCGCATTGAGGGCATCTCCGATCTGAACGACGAATCGAACCGCGAGGGCATGCGCGTGGTGATCGAGGTAAAGCGCGAGGCAAACCCGCAGGTGGTGCTCAATCAGCTGTACCGCTTTACACAGCTGCAGGATACGGTCGGCGTGATTATGCTTGCGCTGGACAAGGGCGTACCCAGGATCATGACGCTCAAGGAAATGATGCAGAAATACCTCGATTTTCAGGGCGAGGTGATCCGCAGGCGCACCGAATTTGATTTGAAAAAGGCCGAGGAGCGCGCGCACATCTTAGAGGGCCTGCGCCGCGCGGTGGATATCGTAGACGAGATTATCGCGGCCATCCGCGCGTGCAGGGGCGGCAAGCCCGAGGCAAAGGCCGCCGTGATGCAGCAGTTCGGGTTCGACGATCCGCAGGCGACAGCCATTGTTAATTTCCAGCTGGGCCAGCTGGCCGGCCTGGAGATCTTAAAAATTGAAAAAGAGCTGGGCGAGCTGCAGGCGAATATAGAAGACTTGCGCGATATTCTGGCAAACGACGCCCGGGTGCTGGCCGTGGTGGAAGACGAGCTGAACGCCATGCGCGAAAAATACGGCGACGACCGCCGCACCGAGATTGCCCATGTCTCCGGCGAGGTGGATATCGAGGATCTGATCCCCGAGGAAACCTGCGTCTTTACGCTCACACACGCGGGTTATATCAAGCGCCAGTCGTCCGATACGTATCAGGTGCAGCGGCGCGGCGGGCGCGGCATTACGGCGCTTTCCCGCAAGGATGAGGATTTTGTCGAGGAGCTGTTCCTTGCCTCCACGCACGACCCCATGCTGTTTATCACCGATCAGGGCCGTGTGTTCCGTTTGAAGGGATATCAGATCTACGAGGGCAGCCGCACCAGCCGCGGCGTGAATATCATAAATCTGCTGCCGCTGCAAAACGGCGAACAGGTGGCAAGCATGCTGCGCGTGCCGGACGGCAGTGCGGAGAGCTATCTGACGATGGTAACCCGCTCGGGGATCATCAAGCGCACACCGCTTTCCGCATATGCAAATATTCGCAAAACCGGCCTGATCGCCATCAGTCTGAACGAGGGCGATTCCCTTGCGTGGACGCGCATTACAACCGGATCGGACGAGCTGATCCTCGCAACGCGCGGCGGCATGGCAATCCGCATCCACGAGAGCGACGCGCGCCCAATGGGCCGCGCGGCCACCGGCGTGCGCGCCATTCGCCTGAAGCCTGGGGATTATGTGGTCGGCGTTGGCATTGTGCGCGCCGGCGCAACGGTGCTTACGGTGACGGAAGAGGGCAAGGGACGCCGCACGAGCGAAAGCGATTACCGCACGCAGTACCGCGGCGGCCTCGGGATCCGCAATTACGGCGCCAAAGGCCATGTGGCGGGCCTGAAGGTGATCGACGAGACAGACGATATCATCCTCATCAGCCTGGAGGGCGTCATCATCCGCATGCACGTGGCGGATATCAATGTGCAAAGCCGCTACGGCTCGGGTGTGCGTGTAATGCGCCTGGGCGAGGGAGACCGCGTGGTGACGGTGGCGCGTACCGAGCATTCCGATGAAGAGGAGACCGCAAAGCCCGAAAAGGAAGGCGAAGCCGAACCGACGGCCGAGGAGCTTGCCGCGCTAAAGGCCGAAGAAACGGCGGAAGCGGCGGAACTGGAGAACGCGGCGGACGAAACCGAAGAGGACGAAACTACAAACTGAGAATCTGTACCATTAGCCAAAGTGTTCAGATTTGCGAGACAAAATCGCCATTGACAAGGCAAAAAATCGCAGGAATACTTTGTGTATTTCAAGATTTTTTAACGCAGCCAAGGGTGATTTTGGCCGCAAAGATGGGCGCTGAGGCTATTGGTACAGAGCTTCTGAAAAAACAGACGGAAAATAACGGTTTCTGCCGCGGCGGATCGAAAAACCCCCAAAGCGTTGCCCATCCGGCCTGCCGCAGGAAGGCGGACTTGTCGGAAGAGCCATCAAAAAGGAGTGTTGTTTTATGGATATGAAAAACTGGAACGTCGATAAGACGCAGATCGCCGCGCAGCAGGAAGCGCTGAAAAAGAGCATGAATTTTTCTTATATCGGGCACGGCCCGCGTGCAACGGGCTTTTTGGCCAAAGAGTTTAAGCGCAAGCCCGGCCTGTATGCGCGCTGCGTGCAGTGCGGCTACTATATGCCGCTGGATGCAAAGGGCGAGGAAAACTGCCTTTGCGGCAACCTGCACCGGGACGAGCGCACCTTCAAAAGCGAATTGCCTATGACGGAGGTAGAGATCTTTAAGGGCGAAAAGCGGTAAAGGCTTTCCGGAAATCTCCGTCAAAAAGCGAAGCGGTCGCCTGTAAAGACGTCTGCTTCAAAGAAACGCATCCACTGCGGGCGAAAATTTTTATGGGAAGATCTTTCTGCCTGCAGAACAGGAGCCATGCATCCGCCCGGAGGAAGCGATTCCGCTTCTTCCGGTTTTTCTGAAAGCGGGTAAAACAGCCGAATTTTTATCGCACCGGCAGAAGGTTCCCGAATGGGAGTTCTGCCGACTGTTTGAGGATGGAAGAAAACGTGGAACAAAAACAGCAATGGGAGCAGGGAACGACCGTCGCGGCGATCGCCACGCCGCCGGGCGTGGGGGGCGTGGCGATGGTGCGCATCTCCGGCGCGCGCGCATACGAGGTGGCCGCATCGGTATTCCGGCCGAAAAATCCAAAGAAAGATCTGCGCGAAGCGCGCGGCTATACCGCGCTGTTCGGCCATTTTGTGCACGGCGGCGTAATCTGTGACGAAGTGGTAGCACTTTGCTTTCGCGCGCCGCACAGCTATACGGGCGAGGACGTGGTAGAGCTTTCGTGTCACGGCGGCAGCACCGTCAGCGCACGGCTGCTGCGCGCCTGTTATGCGGCGGGCGCTGTACCCGCCGCGCCGGGAGAATTTACGCGCCGCGCATTTTTATCGGGCCGCATCTCTCTTACGCAGGCCGAGGCGGTAATGGATCTGATCGGAGCCGTTTCCCGGCAGGGAGCGGATGCCGCTGCGGCCGTGATGGAGGGCGCTCTGTACAAAAAGATCGAATCGGTGCGTGCAATGCTGCTCCCGCTTGCGGGGCACATTGCCGCCGCGGCCGATTACCCCGAGGAAGATGTGCCGGAGCTCTCCGAGACGGCCGTTTGTGAAACGCTTTGTGGAGCGAAAGCTGTTTTGGATGTGCTTATTGCGGGATACGATACAGGCGCGGTGCTGCGGCGCGGTGTGCGCACAGCCATTGTCGGCAGCCCGAATGTGGGCAAGAGCACGCTCTTAAATCTGCTCTCCGGCTTCGAGCGCGCGATCGTTACCCCGGTGGCCGGCACAACGCGCGATGTGGTGGAGCAGGAGATCCAGCTTGCCGATGTGCGCCTGCTGCTGGCCGATACCGCCGGCCTGCGCGAGACGGACGATGTTGTGGAGGCCGAGGGCATTCGGCGCAGCTATCAGCATCTGGAACGCGCGGGGCTGGTGCTTGCCGTGTTCGACGGCTCCGCGCCGCTTTCCGCGGACGATCTGGCGCTGGCAGAAAAATGCGCCGGCCGTCCGGCTGTGGCAATCGTAAATAAAACCGATCTTTTGCAGCGAATGAATCCGGATGCGCTGCGCTCTTTTTTTACCGCTGTTATTGCCATCAGTGCGCGGGACGCGGCGTTTCTGCCCGCGGTGGAGCGTGCCATTGTGCAGACGCTGGGCCTGGCGCAGGCAGACCCGGACGCGTGTCTTCTGGCAAACGAACGCCAGCTCTCTGCCGCCCGCGCCGCGCAGAATGCGCTGCACGACGCGCTGGATGCACTGCAGGGCGGTATGACGATCGACGCCGTCGGCGTATGCATCGACGACGCGCTGAACGCCCTTTATGCGCTGACGGGGGAACATGCCTCGGAGGATGTAATCGATGAGGTTTTTTCCAGGTTCTGCGTGGGAAAATAGTCGATTTTCTGTAATATTTTATTATGATATTACGATTTGTTTATTTTTTGCCGCAAAAATGGGTTTGACAAACGATAAAGTCTGAAACCTTTCTCATTTGTCGGAAAGTTTGCGCGCGCTGCAACCGGCAGCGCTTTTTGTTCGTTTTAGGGATGTAAGAGCGGCACAGGGCGGCGAAATTCGTAAACAATGCCATAGAGTGCATGGCAGACGTACGGCACAGAGAAAGATTGCGGCTTTGCTTTCGGAGCAGAACCGCCCGCAGCCGAAAGAAAGGGAAAAGGCACATGAGCGACGATTTTATCCGGCGCCTGATCCGGACGGTGATGGAATCATTTCGGATCGACGGGGCAAAAAAGGCGAAAATCCTGCACAGCATTGTGGGGCAAAAAAGCGAAAGGAAGGCAAATCAATGATGGATTGCACTTTTTGCGAAAAGCAGATCGAAGACACGGCCGAATTTTGCCGGCACTGCAACAATCCTGTGTCCCAAGGCGGCGTATTCGCAAATTTGGTGGCTGCGGCGCGCGCCGGCGATCAGGACGCCGTCGGCGCTTTATATGAAAAAACCTACAGCAAGGTATATTACACCGTCAAATCCATGATCCGGGATGAAGATGCTGTATTTGACATTGTGCAGGATACTTACCTTAAGGCGTTTGCCCATCTGGACCGCTTTGAGGGCGATACGAAGTTTTTGCCGTGGGTACGGCAGATTGCCGCGAATACGGCCCGGGACTGGCTGAAAAAGAAACGCCCGATGCTGTTTGCGGAGATGGGTTCCGGCGAGGAGAGCGATGCGCCGGTGGAAGAGCTGTTGCCGGATGTGCGCAGAGAGGCGTTGCCGGACGAGACGCTCGATCAGGAGGAGACAAAGCGCCTGCTTCGGGAGATCATCGACGCATTGCCGGAGGATCAGCGCGCAGTAATTGGAATGTTCTACTACGAGGAGATGTCCGTAAAGCAGATCGCCGCCGCGATGGACGCCTCCGAGAGCGCCGTGAAAAGCCGGCTGATGTATGGACGCCAAAAAATAGAAAAGAAGGTTCGAGAACTGGAAAAGCAGGGCACGAAGCTTTACAATCTCGCTCCGCTTCCGTTCCTGCTGCTGCTTTTCCGCAGCCTGAAAGCCGGCGCGGCCGAGGCACCGAATGCGCAGATCTTGCAGGCTGTTCTTGCCTCGCAGCCTATGGGGGCCGCCGCTGCTGCCGGGGCCGGCGCTGGCGAGGCTGCTGCGGGAACCGGAGCCTCCGGCGCCGCCGGAACAGAGATGGCGGGAACAACGGCAGATGGGGCAACGGGTGCGGCCAATGCGGGCACAGCCGCCGCGTCATCGACCGGAACTGCGGCAGGCGCCGCAGCGGGTACAGGTGCAGGCGCGGCAGGTGCAGGCAACGCAGTGGGCGCCGGCCTTGGCGCGCTGAAGCTGGGGCTGATTGCACTTGCCGCCGTGGCGGCCGTCGGCCTTGGTGTTTTCGCCGCATCCCGGCCGGACTTCGGTCCCGGCGCGCCTCAGGGCTCGCTGCCGGCGCAGGGGATTTCCGGCCGGGAGGAGCAGAGGCAGCCGGATGTCTCTGGAAAGCCGGAGACGCCGACAAATGCAAAAGTGCCGAAAGAGCTTCGTCTCATCGACGCCGCTCTGGAGCAGTACCGGATCATTCTTCACCAGGCAGGCGACTATGAATATGGAACCGATTCTGCGTCAACCGGTTTTCGGTATGCGCTGGTTCAGATGCGGCCGGACGATCCGATCCCGGCACTGCTTTTGGAAAAAGAGACCGAATCGTTTATCAGCGGAATCCGCGTTTTTCAATATGATCCCGAGACAAAAACGGTGCTGCAGCCTGCCCAGACGATGACGGAGGGCGTTGCGGGCGTTGGCGGCTATCGCGGCGGCCTTATGATGGCCGGGGACGGCGCGGGGGTCATCTGCACGGAATGGTCCAGCGGGACCGGCGAAACCACCATTACCCGCATCACGCTGAACGGGGACATTCTTACTCATGATATCATTTGGACAGGCATTTTCGACGATATCCCGGATTCCATTTCCAACATTGCGATCGACTGGCACGAGATCGAGGATCTCTCCGCTTTGGAAAGCCGGACAGCACCTGAGCCTGACGAGGCCGCATTGCCTGGTGCAGGCGGCAGCAGCGCGCTTCCCACCGACGGGGATCGCATTGTGCTTACGGGTACGGTCGGCACATGGCACATACAGTTATGATGAGATGGTTGAACTGCAGGGGCAGCCTGACCCAAATGCCGGGCCCTATACGGATAAAAGCCAAACCTATCGTGTGATCGTGATGGATGCGCCGCAGATGTTACATCTCCGCCACAGAGCCGATAGCGATCGTTATTCCAGCAAGGAGGTCATGATGATCTGCATTGGTCTTGCTGACGGCCTGGATGCGTATGAAGGCCGGCATATCACGTTCAGCATCGATCTGGCCAGTACCTGGTGGCCAAGCGAATGGGCGGTTCCCGTGGGACAGCCCTTTACCGGCGACATTCATGTTCTGGAATAAAAAAGTTTTTCAATAATCTGCAACAACCTGCAACCGAACGGTTTTTCCATTCGTTTCATGGGTGCAAACAGGCAGAATTGCCTTAAGGAATCTCTGGATCGATCGCCGCGCACGTCTTGAAGGCATGCCGATTCGACAGATCCGATCGAATCAGAGCTTTTGCAGAAAACATCCATGAAAGGTTGGAAACGGAAAATGAAGAAAACACTGATCATTAGGATTTTGTCCGGCGCTGTTTTTGCGGCTTTGTCCGTTGCAGGTGCAGCCCAAATTACGACCACCGAGGCAAATGTCTTTGTCGCCGCCAAAAACAGTGTGTATACTGCCGAGGCGGATACGGAAGGTTTGGCACTGGGCGAGGACGCGCTTACCGCTGCCAAAACAGAAGAGGCAGAAACGCAGGATGAGGCCGGGATGGCTGAAGCGGCCAGAGATGACGACAAGACCGTTGAGGCCGGCGAGACCGATGAGACCGATGAAGCCGGCGAAACCGATGAGACCGGCGAGACTGACGAAACTGACGCGGCTGTCCCGACGGCCCAGACCGCTACAGGTACGTCAAGCAGTACAGTTCAGACCGATACGAGTGCAGGTACAGACACATCAGGTAATGCAAATGCAGAACAGAAAGTATATCAGTGTTACGGATGTGATTTTATAACGCTTGACAAGGCTGTTATGAGTAAGCATGTATCGGATAATGGACATATTACCTGTATAGTCTCTCATGCGCCGGACGAGGCACTGAAACAGAAAGCGGCGGCGGCAGACGCGGCAAGACAGCAGACGACTCGGCCGTCGCAGACAACATCGAATGCGCCGGCATCTTCGGTCACTCCGTCAACCACCCCGAGCACTCCGGTTACGCCGGGCGATCCCGATCCGGCCCCGCAGCCGACGGTTCAGCCGGAGCCGACGCCCCAGCCCCAGCCGGAGCCTGCTCCTGCCCCCCAGCCCGAGTCTCAGCCTGTTCCTCAGCCCGAACCCGAGCCTGCCCCCCAGCCCGAACCCGAGCCTGCCCCCCAGCCCGAGCCACAGCCTGTTCCACAGCCAGAACCACAGCCTGCTCCTCAGCCCGAGCCGGAGCTTTGGGTTTGCGAATACTGCGGTTATACTTGCATCGACTACACGGAGTTTTTGGCACATTTCAAAAATCCATCTTATCATGAGCAAAAGGTTGCGCATTATTGGTGCAGCTGCGGCTTTGAAACTACCGACAAGCATGAATTGGCCGTGCACACCGTTGAAGGTGGGAAGAAAGGTGAGATGCACCATTACACTACGACCTATGAGTAAAGAAGCTTTCGGTCGGTTGCAGAACACATCCCGGCGGCGTACCTTTCTCCATGTTTTCCCGCCTGGATGTATCGTCCGGTGCGAGCGGGGCGTTCCAAAACCCTTTGGCTACGACGTGGTTACGGCGCTGCGCGCCGCAGAAACAAAGGTTTTCTTCGTCCTTACGGCTTGTATTTTGCGTACCGCAAATGCTATAATATGGTTGCGTCAAGAGGGATTCAGAACGTTAAAAGGAGTGTTAATACAGTGAAATGCTTTAATCATATGGAAAGAGACGCTGTTGCTGCCTGCCAGAAATGCGGAAAGGGCCTCTGTAAAGAGTGCGCCGAGAAGTACACGCCCTGCCTGTGCGACGCCTGCGCCGCCAAGGCCGGAAGGGAACGGCGGCAGCAGGCCCAGAGCAGGGAGGAACAGCGAAGGCAAAAGTACAAGGACGCTCTGGTGGATACCCGCAGTGAGTTTATAAAAATTGCAATGATCGGAATCCTCGTCGGTATCTTTTTTGTGTGGTGGGAGGCTACGCACGGAAGCTCTGACAGCGGCTTTCTCGACTATATCGGATTGTTCTTTGGTGCGTTTTGTATCCCGTTTGGCTGGAAATTCCTTACATATTTGCAATCGTTCGTACCGGTTTCCCTGTTTGGAACCTTCTGGTTCTGGATTATATATATCGCGGTTAAGGCGTTTCTTTCGGTTTTCGCAGGGATCCCTGCTTTTATCTATCAGCTTGTGAAAACGATCATAACGCAGCGAAAAATAAACAGGCTGGAGCAGAAGGGAGAAAAAACTTCCGAAGAGAAAGCGGTGAAGGAAGAAAACGAGGCGTTTTAAGTCGGTGCGGCAGATGCGTTTGCGCTGCAGTTCCCGCGGCTTTGTTTTCTGATGAAACCTCCCGTGATGCTGCAGGGTGCAAATCTTTAATGGCAAAATGGGGCGAGAACTTGGATTTTTTGGGCGGCTATGATGTTGTGGTGGTCGGCGCCGGGCATGCGGGCATTGAGGCGGCATGCGCCGCAGCGAAGCTGGGCGCAAAAACAGCGCTGTTTACGCTGACGCTGGACGGCGTGGGCAATCTGCCCTGCAACCCCTCTATCGGCGGCACGGCGAAAGGGCATTTGGTGCGCGAGATTGACGCTTTGGGCGGCGTGATGGGCATTGCGGCGGACGCGACCTTTTTGCAAAGCCGAATGTTGAATCGGGGCAAGGGCCCGGCGGTGCATTCGCTGCGTGTGCAGACAGACCGCCGAAAATACCACGCGTATATGAAGCATCTTCTGGAATGCACGGAAAATCTGGAATTAAAGCAGGCCGAGATCGTCTCCATCGAAATCCAAAACGGTGCGGTGCGCGGCGTTGTCACGCATTTGGGGGCGTATTATACGGCGAAGGCCGTTGTCATCGCAACGGGCACCTATCTGGGCGGCCGCATTTTTGTGGGCGAGGCAAGCTTTGCAAGCGGGCCGGACGGCCAGCACGCGGCCTGCGCGCTGACGCAGTGCCTGAAGCATGTGGGCCTGCCGCTGCGGCGCTTTAAAACCGGCACGCCCGCGCGGGTGCACCGGCGCAGCATCGATTTTTCGCGCCTTACGCGCCAGCCGGGCGACGAAAGCATTCAGCCCTTTTCGTTTTTGACAAAGGGCGAGAGGAAAAACCGGGTAGATTGCTACATCGCGTTTACAAACGAGCAGACGCATCGCGTGATCCGGGAAAATCTGCATCGCAGCCCGCTGTACGGCGGCCGGATCGAGGGCATCGGCCCGCGCTACTGTCCTTCCATCGAGGATAAAGTGGTGCGCTTTGCCGAAAAAGAGCGGCACCAGATTTTTGTGGAGCCATGCGGACTGGATACCGAGGAAATGTATTTGCAGGGCATGAGCTCCAGCCTGCCGGAGGCGGTGCAGAATGCGATGTACCGCACGATCGAGGGCTTCGAGCATTTGGAGATTATGCGCCCAGCCTATGCCATCGAATACGATTGTATCGATCCCACAGCACTTTTGCCCACGCTGGAATGCAAAAGCGTCTCCGGCCTTTACGGCGCAGGGCAGTTTAACGGCACCTCGGGCTATGAGGAGGCCGCGGCGCAGGGCCTTTTAGCGGGCATCAACGCGGCGCGCGCGGCGCAGGGCAAGCCCGGCGTCGTTCTGGCGCGGCAGGAGAGCTATATCGGCACGCTGATCGACGATCTGGTGACAAAGGGCGTATTGGATCCTTACCGTATGATGACAAGCCGCAGCGAGTATCGGCTGTATCTGCGGCAGGATAACGCCGACGAGCGGCTGACGCCGCTGGGGCGCGAGCTTGGCCTCGTGGACGATGCGCGCTGGGCGGAATTTGTGCAGCGGCGCATGCTGCGCGAGGCAGAGATCCGGCGGCTTTTTGCCACGACTGTGCGCCCGGCGGACGCAAACCCGGTGCTGCAGGAAAAAGGCGAGCCGCCGCTTTCCGGCGGTGCTTTGGCGGCGGAGCTTTTGCGCCGGCCGGCGCTGCACTATGCGGATATTGCCCGCATGCTGCCGCCGGCGGAGGGGATCACGCCGTTTATCGCCTACTGCGTCGAGACGGAGATCAAATACGAGGGGTATATCCGCCGGCAGCGCGCGCAGATCGACGCCGTGCGCCGGCAGGAAGAAACGCCGATCCCGCCCGGGTTTGATTATGCGCCGCTGGAAGGGCTTCGTCTGGAGGCGCGCGAGAAGCTTGCCAAAATCTGCCCGCGCAGCGTGGGGCAGGCGGCGCGTATTCCCGGCGTAGGGCCGGCAGACATTGCGTTCCTGACGGTTGCGTTGGAAAAATGGCGCAGAGAGCACGCACGCGAGGGTTAGGCTGATTCCAGAAAAAGCGGCTGAAAAAGCGACAAGGCCCAGTTTGGAAGCGACAGGCCCTGCCGCAAAGGCGGCCAGGCGGCGCGCGAAACGCCGTGGGGCCGCCCGTGAGCGTTCAAAAAAGCATATGTCCATAAAGCAGGAGGGGGAGAACAGCAATGATTGAGCCGCAGCGGCTGATCCAAAAGGCGGCGGGGTATGGCATTGATGCCGCGCCCATTGCCGAAAGCCTTGCACGGTATGCGTCGATGCTTGTTTCCTATAACGAAAAGGTGAACCTGACAGCCATCACGGATGCCGAGGGCATCGAGAACAAGCACTTTATCGACAGCCTGCTGCTGGCCGGCTGCCCGGAGGTGCGCGGCAAAATGGTGGACGTGGGAACGGGCGCCGGCTTTCCCGGCATTGTGACAAAGCTGTACAAGCCCGAAATGGAACTGACGCTTTTGGAGCCGACCGGAAAACGTGTGGATTTTTTGCGCTATGCCTGCGCGCAGCTGGGGATTGAGGCCGAATTTGCCAAAGAGCGCGCGGAAGAAGCCGCGCGCAAGCGATGGCGAGAGGCATTCGATGTGGCAACAGCCCGCGCAGTGGCTGCGCTGCCGGTATTGGCGGAATATTGCCTGCCGCTGGTGCGCGTGGGCGGCATGTTCATTGCCATGAAGGGGAGCGGCGCCGAGGAAGAACTCAAGGCGGCGCGCGGCGCCGTGGAAAAGCTTGGCGGGAAATATTGCGGCCGGCGGCTGTTCACACTGCCGGACGGTTCGGTGCGCACGCTGCTTTTCTTTCAAAAAATATCGCATACTTCTCCCGTTTATCCCCGAAACGGCGGAAAAATCGCAAAAGCTCCCCTGTGCTGACATTCCCTTCGTCGATTGCTGTCAATGGAAAATACTGGATTTTACCAAAAAACCGTGCTATAGTTGTTTTTAGAAGGCGCCGATCCGATCCCAAAGCAGAGCAAGGGGCAGATCGGCAGGCAAACCGGCAGGCCGATTTTTCAAAGGCCAGGAGCCCGCGAGCCGTCGGAACGCGCCTGACGATCGATTCATCGGTTTCTGAAGACAAACAGAGGGCACGGTCTTTTTATATCCTTTTTGTTTTGCCTAATTATTTCCCAAAAGAGGGTTGCGGCCGGTCGTGTCAGGATTTATGCGAAAAAAAGTTTGTGGCCGGCTGCCGCCTTTGCCCTGTTGGAGCAAAGCAAAAGCCGTTTGCGAAAAAGGCGATCGACCAAAAAGGGGGCATTGATGTGGCAAGAGAAAAGCTGACGGAACAAACGCGGGTATGGCTGCTTCCCATAGAGAAGGTTACGCCCTCGCCGTTTCAGGCGCGCACCGCGTTCGACGAGCTGGAGCTGAAAAAGCTGGCTATCAGTATTTTGCAAAACGGCCTGTTGCAGCCTGTCAGCGTGCGGCCTACGGCAGACGGCCGCTATCAGCTGATCGCGGGCGAACGCCGTCTGCGCGCCTGCAGGCTTGCGGGAATGCAGAACATCCCCGCGATCATTTATCATTTTGAGGACGAAAAAACAGCCGCGCTGAGCCTTTTGGAAAATCTGCAGCGGGAGCAGCTGAATCCGTTTGAACAGGCGCGGGCGCTGCGCGATTTGCTGAATCTTTGGAATTGTACGCAGGAAACGGCTGCCCAAAAGCTTGGCATTGCGCAGCCCACGCTCGCCAATAAGCTGCGTCTGCTGATGCTTACGCAGGAGCAGCAGGAGATATGCATTGCCGCGGGCCTTACCGAGCGCCATGCCCGCGCGGTACTGCGTCTGCCCTCTTCGGAGCAGCGCACCAAGGCGCTGCGCGCTGCCGCCGAGCATACTTACAATGTACAGCAAACGGAGGCGATGGTGGAACGTCTTCTCTTGCAAAAGCCGAGGCAGAAACGCACCGTGATGGTGCGCGATGTGCGCATCTTTGTGAATACCATCGACCGCGCGGTAAAGCTTATGACAGGCAACGGCATTCCGGCCACGGCAGAAAAGCGCGAGCAGCCGGATTATATCGAATATATTGTGCGTATTCCAACCGCGCATTGTGTGAGCCATTAGAGAAACACA
>Ga0137307_100704_pt1 | contig 39101 bp, 31 predicted proteins | sample NAcewD2O_March_2_FD_97180 | JGI IMG/M metagenome (GOLD analysis project Ga0137307, IMG submission 97180) | Mouse cecal microbial communities from Vienna, Austria - N-Acetylglucosamine amended D2O_March | ecosystem: Host-associated > Mammals > Digestive system > Large intestine > Cecum | place... | reverse complement strand
TTATATCTCAGGCACAAAAATGCCTTTTCCCCTGTAATACTGTGATATCCCTTTAAGGCTTGGAGTTTTTTTACCACGGATTCAGCAACTACAATCTCACGTCCCGCCCCGTCCAGGGCTGCGCCGTTTTCCACCAAAATGGAGGAATCCTCCAGTTCCAGTACATTCAGCCCGCAAATTACCCCTGTCCCGTACAGCGCACGGTTTAAAAAACGCCGCTTATTATTCATATAGAGCTGTTCCGCTGTAAAATCTGCGGAAGTCAGCATTTTTCCGCCATAATAACGTTTTCTCTCAAATGGGAATAATTGTTCATTTTTCATTCTCAATCCCTCTGGCTTCCTCAAACATCTATATATATTGTCCCATATTTCGACATAACCCGCCATGACCAAAGATTACACATAAACCTACCAAGTGTTACACTTACTCTTAAAAAAGTTATTTTTTAACCATGCACAGGCACTTTTTACCCGTAAAAATATTGGGATTTTCACACAAAAAAACCCGCCTCTTGCGAGACGGGTTTTAGGGAAGAGTTATGAAAAAGTTTGTTTGTAATCAGTTGTCCTTCAACTGATGTTATTAATATACCCCAAAAATATGAATTTATGATGGAAAGTTTATTAAAAAAATGTGAAAAATTATAAGGATTCTTTTAAGATGGCTTTTACACCTTCCTCTTTATCCTCTGCAGGGCATTGTCAATGGATTTGGGGGACTTCCCCAGCTTTGCCGCAATCTGCTTATAATTAAGCCCCTCTAAAATACCGTCTAAAACCTTTCGTTCCATGGTGCTTAAATTTTCCGACAACTTCTCCAAATCCTGTAGAAACGTCTCCCGGTCGATAAACATGCGCTCCGGATTTTTTTCCCCCTCCTCGGAGAGCACATCCGCCAGCCGCACGCCGTTTTCCCCCTCCTCGTCATAGAGGGAAATGTAGGAATTTAAGGGGGCATGTTTTTTCCTCCGGGAAGCCTCCACCGCAGAATACATCTGCCTGGTAATGCAAAGCTCGGCAAAATGATAAAAGGAAGATTCTTTTTCCTGGTCAAAACTTTCCACTGCCTTAAAAAGCCCAATCATCCCCTCCTGAATCAAATCGTCCGTGTCCCCGCCGATTAAGTAGAGGGCGTTTGCCTTTTTCCGCACCAGGGGCTTATATTTTCCCAGCAGGTAGTCCATCACTTCCGGTTCCTTTTTTCCAAACCGGGACAAAAGTTCCTCGTCTGAATATTTTAAAAAATCTTCCAACCTATACTCCCCTCTGACGCACAATCTCATAGGCCAGCACCCCTGCCGCCACAGATGCGTTCAAAGAATCAATGTCCCCTTTCATGGGAATGGATGCCACAAAATCACAGTTTTTCTTCACCAATGGAGACACGCCTTCCCCCTCGCTTCCGATGACAAGGCCTATGGGACCTTTTAAGTCAAGGTCGTACATAGGCGTCCCCCCCATATCTGCACAGACGAACCACATCCCCTTGTCTTTCAGTTCTGCGATGGTATTGGAGAGATTGGTGACTTTCGCCACCGGGGTATAGTTGACGGCCCCTGCGGAAGTCTTTGCCACCACCGCCGTAAGCCCCACCGCCCTTCTCTTTGGGATAATCACCCCGTGGGCCCCGGAAAGGTTGGCAGTACGGATAATGGCCCCCAGATTGTGAGGATCCTCAATATTGTCAAGAAGGATAAGAAAGGGGGGCTCACCCTTTTCTTCTGAAATTTTTAACATATCTTCCACCGTGCCATAGGCATAAGCCGCCGCCAGGGCAATCACACCCTGGTGCCTGCCTGTCTGGGAAAACTGGTCTAACCTTTCTTTTGCCACAAAATTTACAATGGTATCCCTCTTCTTTGCCTCCCGCAGAATCGTCTGCACCGGGCCGTCTTTGCACCCCTCTAAGACAAATAGCTTATCTATGGTCTTACCGGAGCGAAAGGCTTCCAATACCGCATTTCTTCCCTCAATTTTTAATTCCTCTGTCTCCATATGTTCCTCCGTTTTTATCTGCGCCGGCTGGCTGAATGCCGGACTCTTTTATATCTGAATATCAAGGCTGATAAGCCCCAGCTTCACCAGTTCCACAATGCGCTTAAAATCATCCGTAAGGTACAGATAGCCAATCATGGCCTCAAACCCCGTAGCCTTCCTGTAATCCGCCACAGTGGCGTTTTTTGCCATGGTAAAGGATTTTGCATTTCTACCCCGCCGGTAGATATCCTGCTCTTTTTCTGTGAGGTTTGGCATAAGTTTTTCTACCATTAAAGCCTGGGTATGGGCTTTTACAATATAGCTTGTCCTTTTGTGCAGCTCGTTTACCCTGGTATTTCCCCTTCCCACCACAATAGAGCGGATCACCAAATCATAAATCCCGTCCCCTATATACGCAAAGGTGAGAGGTGAATATGTGCGAATATCCACCTCCCCGATATCAAATTGTTCCCTTATATATGCATCTATGCCCTTTTCCATTGTACTCCTTCTCTGGTATCTTTTAAAACAATCCCTTTTTCGAGAAGCAAATCCCTGATTTCGTCCGCCCGCTTAAAATTCTTTTCCTTTCTGGCCGCCTGGCGCTCTTTCATGAGATTTTCTATCTCCTCTTCTAAAATATCCTCTTCTTTATCCAGAATAATTCCAAGGACATCGCAGAGCTCCCTTAACAAATCAGACAGTTTCTCCAAAAATGCCCTGCTGCTCTCAGAAGAAACTTTTGTATTGATAAATTTAACCAGCTCAAATACAGAGGAAACTGCATCCGCCGTATTAAAGTCATCCTCCATGGCCGCCTCAAATTTTTCCCTGTACCCCTGGGCTTCCTTAAGCCACTGGCTTTCCTGGCCTGAAGTTTCCCCTCCGGCTGCATTTTCCTGTAAATGCTTTAAATTTTCTGCCGCAGTGACAATGCGCTCCAAACTGTTTTTTGCGGCCTCCATTAAATCCTCACTAAAGTTTAAGGGACTTCTGTAATGGGCGCTTAACATGAAAAACCGAAGCACCTGCAAATCGTATTTTTCCCCGATTTCCCTTACGGTAAAAAAGTTCCCTGAAGATTTGGACATTTTTTTGTTATTGATATTTAAAAATGCGTTGTGCATCCAGTATTTTGCAAATTCCACCCCGTTTGCCGCCTCGCTCTGGGCAATCTCGTTTTCGTGGTGGGGGAATATCAAATCTTCCCCTCCTGCGTGGATGTCAATTTCATCCCCCAGGTATTTTTTGGACATAACGGAACACTCAATATGCCATCCGGGACGTCCCTCACACCAGGGAGACTCCCAGAAAGGCTCCCCTTCTTTTTTGGGCTTCCAGAGAACAAAATCCAAATCGTCCTCTTTAAAGTCCCCCGTAACTTTAATATCCCTGTGCCCCGCCTGTAAATCATCCAGGTTTTTATGGGACAATTTGCCGTAATCTTTAAATTTCCTTGTCCTGAAATACACCGTGCCGTCCTCCGCCCGGTAGGCATAGCCTTTTTCTATCAGAGCGGAAATCATGTCAATCATCCCCTGGATTTCCTTTGTGGCCAGGGGATGGGTGGTTGCAGTTTTCACATTTAAAGAGGACATGTCCTTTTTGCACTCTTCAATAAAACGCCTGGAAATTTCCTCAGAAGTTACCCCTTCCTCTATGGCCTTTTTTATAATTTTATCGTCCACATCCGTAAAATTGGATACATAATTCACCTCATACCCTTTGTATTCCATGTAACGCCTTACGGTGTCAAAGACAATCATAGGCCTGGCATTTCCGATATGGATATAATTATACACAGTAGGCCCGCAGACATACATTTTCACTTTTCCTTCTTCTAAGGGAATAAACTCTTCCTTTTGTCTTGTTAAAGTATTAAAAAGTTTCATTCGGTTATCCTTTCTGTTTTTCCAGCTCTTTTAACTTCTGCTCTAAATCTATCACTTTATTGCACAGTGCAGTATTTGCTTTCTGCAGTGCGGTAATATCCTCTTTTACCGGGTCAGGAAGATGTACATGGTCCATATCGCTTCTTGGAACTTTCTGGTTATCCCGTTTTACAATCCTTCCGGGAACCCCCACCACGGTACAGTTTGCAGGCACTTCCTCTAAAACCACGCTCCCCGCCCCGATTTTGGAATTTTCCCCTATGGTAAAGGAGCCTAAAATTTTTGCCCCTGCGCTGACCATAACATTATCCTCCAAAGTGGGATGGCGCTTTCCCGTCTCTTTTCCGGTTCCCCCCAAAGTCACCCCCTGATATAAAGTCACATTGTCCCCGATTATGGTGGTTTCCCCGATAATGACCCCGCTTCCATGGTCGATAAAAAAACCCCTGCCGATCTGGGCGCCGGGATGTATCTCAATCCCTGTTTTTCTGGCCGCCCTCTGGGAAATATACCTTGCCCGGAAAAAATGCCCCTTTAAGTAATGCCTGTGGGCCCGCCTGTAACTTAACATAACACGGAATGTGGGATACAGCAGGACTTCCATGGGAGATTTGATTGCCGGATCCCTCTCTTTAATTACCTGAAATTCTTCCTTTGCAAAACTGATAAAACCCATAACACACGCTTCCTTTTTTATTCAACTATAGTTTATGCATCTAAAAGGGTTTTGTCAACTCTTACTTAAAAACTTTCCGGAAAGGGGCAAAAATGAGGTATAATATTTCCGCAAAATTTCTTTTTTCTAAAATCCCCCTGGGTAACCTATTGCTTGTAACCCTGGGTAATATGGTAAATTTACAGCCGAAAGGAAGTGAAAGGCTATGTCCAAATACACAACAGGTGAAATCGCTGATAAACAGGCAAGATTCCAAAAACTTCAGGAATTAATTTTGCCGGGGGTGGTATTTTACTGTTTCAAAAAAGGCAGATATAAGGAAAAATGGCAGCAAGATTTTTTCTTCTGCTGCCATTTATTGTTACTCTTTAATATAATCAATTTCAGTAAGATTGATTCCCGATGCAGTGAGTATTACTTTTAATTCTGCATAGCGTCTTTTCATCCTTCTGTAAGGTTCCGAATCTTTTTCACAGACAGACATATAATCTTGTAATCTGGAAAACTCTTCTATATTCTTTTGCATCTGCTCTTTTTCTGTCATTTCTGCCACCTCCATATTTTCACCACCCTTTTATGATTCTGTATTTATTATAAGTGGTTTTATACTATGTGTAAAGTCCTTATTCATTGTCAACAGCTAAGGTTTGGAACTGTTTCCCTTTTATGCAGTTTATGTAACCCATACCGCATCTTACGCACAGAGCCATTGCTTTTAAGTAAAATCCTGCTATACTTCTTTTGAAAGGAGTTGTTCCCACATGCTTTTAAAGTTAATTGAAAATCTCAAAATTGAGAACACAAAAGTAACGGTAGAATATAAAGAACAGAATGAGCAGGTGAATAAAATCATTTACTTTCTGGAACATCTGGAGGAGATGGAAAACAGCTTTACCGGAAGTGCCAATGGAAAAATATTCAACATCGGCCTGGATGAAATTTTTTATATCGAATCGGTAGACAGAAAAACCTTCGGATACACGGCAGAAGAAGTGTACGAACTGGATTATAAACTGTATGAAATTGAAGAGCGTTACCACCTGATGGACTATATCAGAATCTCCAAATCCTGTATCATCAATCTGAAAAAAGTCCATTCTTTAAAGCCTGATTTCGGCGGAAAGATTCTTGCCACTATGGAGAACAGGGAAAAACTATACATTTCCCGGCAATACGCACCTGCATTAAAGGAAAAGCTGGGATTAGGAGGGAAAAGACGATGAAAAATTTCATGAAAAATATTCCTGGGCAGATTGCCGGAACCTTTACCGTTATGACAATATGTTTCACAATCATTTCCTTTGCATTAGACGTAAAAACCATACCTGTCACCCGTTTGGCTGAATTGTTTCTCCTCTCTGTCCCAGGGGGAATCTGGATGGAATTTTCCTTCGGAACCTGTTTTATCAAAAAGATGGCAGATGCAAAGCGGGCCTGCATCTTTGTGGTCCCCTTTGCCGCTGTTACATTTATCTGCGGGGTTATATTTCGGTGGATCACGGAACTGACACGGATTGGCACCTATATCAAATTTGTGGGAATTTTTCTTGTATGCCTGGGGATTTCTATTCTTTTGTTTGAACTAGAGCACAGGATAAGGGGAAAAAAATACACGGAAAAACTTAAGGAATATCAAAAGGGAGGAAAATGTAATGAATCATAAAGAAAAAGATTTAGAAAGAGTTTCTTTTGGGATTACAGTTATGTTTGACCTGTACTGGACATATTCCTGTTTTATAAAACGGTATCTGCCCATTTCTGACAGCCTGAAAACAGCAGTAGGTTTAGGGGTATTGTATGTCATTGGCCTGGGTTTCTTTCTCTGCATCACACAAAAAATTTCCCCCTGTAAATACGATAAAAAGAAGATTCCGGTAAAAACTGTTTTTCTGTGCTTTCTCCTGCAGTTTACTTCTATCCTGGTATTTACTATGCTTGTAAATGTATCCGCAGCATTGGGCCTAGGCAGTATTCCATCTGACAGCAGCGCCCTATCCGGATATATGCTCTTTATGCTGCTGCTTTTTAACCCTGTTGTGGAGGAGCTTGTCTTCCGAAAGCTGTTTGCCCGGAAATTATTAAAATACGGGGAACGATTTTATATCCTGGCTTCCTCCTTCTGCTTTGCAGTTGTACATGGCGTTTCCTTAGGGATACCCCAGATTGTTTACACTTTTATTCTAGGAATGATCTGGTCTTACCTTACAGTAAAAACAGGGGATATTAAATTAGCAATTTTCATGCACGGATTATCCAACCTTTTTGGCAGTATCATTACCCAGGCGCTCCTTGGCATTTCATTGACGGCGGCGGGAATTTATTCTATGATACTGTTTCTGCTTGGCATAACAGGGCTCGTACTGTTTCTTGTCAATCGGAAAAAAATTGTTCTTGACGGCAGTACAGGGCTTGTGAAAAAAGCAGTTATAAAGGATGTGCTGGCGAATAAAGGGGTTTTGTTTTTCGCAGGATTAACCGGAATTGTAATGCTTTTAAAATAAAGTCTCTCATGTATTATCCCCAAACAATTCCATAGCTTTCTCATAGGCCTCCCCGGAACTTGTCTCTATATCGGGAATAAGCATCCGAGAGTTATCTTTTTCATCCGGCCGGATAAACTGCTTGTGGGAAACGGATGCGTCCAAATGGGAATTGGGCAGGGAGAGATAAAGAATATCCCCGTAACTGTTTGGGGCATTGGAACTTGCCTCCCCCACGATTTTCCCCAGATTCCCGTCCCTCACCCACACAAGGAGCATGGTGGCGGAGCTGAAGGTATCCCTGTCGCAGAGCAGGGTAAGTTCCACATCCTCATTGCATTTGCATTTGTCAGACCCCTTCCACTGAACACTGCCCCTGCTCCTTAAATATCCCGCCTGCTCTTTTGCTTCTTTTGAAAAACGCACCAACATATCGTATTCCGGAGCTTCCATTCCCATAGCTGTTAAAAGACGCTTACAGGCATTGGAATTTCCGCCCCCGTTTCCCCTTACATCCATGAGCACCTTCCCACACCCGTTTTTTACCGCAGATTCCAGTTCTTTTGCAATGGATTTTAAATTATCATCGTCCACACATTCCACAAAATTTATAACAAAGACATCTTCATCCATAATCCAGGTATTTTGGAGCCTCTCCTGCTCTGTCCCGGAACTTTTTTCCGCTTCTCTAAACATGCATTCTTCCTCTGAACCGTCTGAATAGGTCACCAGAACACTGTCCCCGGAAATTTCCGCCCCAGCCAGCTTTAGTATATTCCTTCCTGTGGCATAATTGTCCCTGTTCTTCTCTTTGGCCTTTTCATTTTCCGCCGGAATCACCCTGTCGATAGCCTGGTAAACCTTTTCCATATCCCTGCCGCCAATGGATGTCACATACACATCCGTGATTTCACCATTCTTTCCCACATATGTATGGCCCTTTTGATATACCCCATTCAGTGACAGATACTCCTGCTCCTCCCACCAAATGCATGTGTGCCCGTCCTGGAAAAAGCAGAGATACTCTGCCGTAGCCGCCTTAAAATCTTCCGCCGTCATCTCCTTTTCCGTACTATCCATATAATCCTGGCGGGCCCTTTGATAAGCGGATAAATCTTTTTCCAGGATAAAATAAGGGTGTACATTTTCCACAAATCGGACTGCCGCTTCCCTGTCCTCAAAAACCTGTTCTTTTGTCAACAGAGTATCCGGGGGAAGGGCAGGCAAAAGCGGCGGATAAGATCCGCCGAAACTTATCGGAATATTGTAGCCAATCACGCCTCCTAAAAGTAATACCAGAAAAGTCAGGCTAAGGATAACTATAAATTTCTTTTTCACTTTCTTCCGCATCCCGGACATCCCCCTGCACTGTCAGAAACCATAACACTGTTTTCATAAAGGCTGCTCAATGCACAGACAGCCTGGGCAGCAATCCCTTCTTCCCTCCCGGTAAACCCCAACCCCTCCTCGGTGGTGGCTTTTACATTTACCTGGTTATCCTGAATTTTCAGCACTTTTGCAATATTTTTTTCCATCTCCCCAATATAGGGCCGGAGTTTGGGTTTTTGGGCTATCACGGTGGCGTCAATATTCTCCACCAGATACCCTTCTTTTTCTATAAGCTTCCCCACATGTTCCAAAAGTTTCATACTGGAAATCCCCCGGTACGCCTCATCCGTATCAGGGAAATGTTTTCCGATGTCCCCAAGGGCTGCCGCCCCAAGGAGGGCATCCATAACGGCATGGACTAAAACATCCGCATCCGAATGTCCAAGAAGCCCTAATGTATGGGGAATTTCTACCCCTCCCAATATCAGTTTCCGCTCTTTTACTAACCTGTGTACATCATATCCTAAACCAACCCGCATCGTATTTTCCTTTCAATGATTGCATTTACATTTTCTATATTCCGGCTCACAAGCTCCGTCATAGCTTCCGTTGTCTCCTCCAGCCCCTCAATAAAAGTGCCTCCTCTTATATACCCCTATCCCCCCAGCCAGTTCATCCTGAAGCTGTTTTAAAGTCTCTCCTTCTCTTATAATAATTCCCACTCCATCCGGATTAGAATGGACAATGCAATGGGAATTCCATTCTCCGATATAAAGCCCTTCCCAATTATCCAATATCTCAAAATATTCTTCCGTGTAAGCCTGGGCAGTCTTTTGCTTTTCCCCATTTCCTGCATCATCCCTTTTAAGGTTTTGTGAGCTATCATGTACAACAATCCCATACAAATGCTACAGTCAACATAATTCCCAGCGTGATTTTTCTACTCAGTTTCCAATTCTTCAAGTAAAATTTCTCCACTTTCAGTTTTGTATAAATATTCAAATATGCCACTTTAACACTGGGCAATATTTATTTTATATTTTAACTTACCAGGATTTAACAGTCAATCAAATTATACATGTTGTGTATCATTGATGACATAAAAACTGCCCCTTAAAATTTCCGGGCAGTTTTGTAAACAATGTTAAAAATGATTCTTATTCTATTCCTACATAAATATGGACTTCCTGCCAGGCTTTGGCAACCGCCTGCACCATATCTCCATGGACAACAAATTTCGCATATCTTCCGGCGGGAATCCGACAGACTGTATCAGCTTCTCCGGAAAGTTCCTCCGCAGCCTCACAGGCAGCCACCACCGTATAGTCCGCCGATAACCTCTCCATATCCTTTGAAGCATTATTTGTCCGGGCGGATATTCCCACTGCATTTTTTTCCTGATTCCCTCACCAAAGGCTAAAAGCAGCGTCCCCTCCGGCAGAACAGAAAAGCTCTCCGGCCCGTACTCCTCAATAAGCCTCCATTTATACTCCGGCTGTATCTTCGCTTTTACCTGGTATCTGGGAGTAAAAAACTCCTGGGGTGAGAGGTTTGGAGGAGGTACTTCACGTTTTGAAAAAGTTCCGCCATACAAATCGCTTCGATATCCCGGTTAATAGTTCGTCTGGAAACCTCAAATTTTTCCGCCAGATAAGGAGCCGTTACCTTCTCCTTCTGCAAAAGAATTGACAAAATACCAATCATTCGTTCCAGCTTCATGCCTACCTCCAAATTTTATTTTTCCCTCCGCCTATTTTGCAAACCTATTCTGGAATTCCCCGGGCAAGCTCTTCCATCACCTGATGAACCGTGGTAATCTCATGAATTTTTCCCACATTTGCCCCGCAGAACACAAGGCCGTGGTCCACGTCCCCCTTCACCGCCTTAATTAAAGCGTCTGTAATACAGTAGGGGATCTCACTGGGCTTACATTTTGCCAGACAGCCATAACACTTCCCCACTGCAAGATTGTGTTCTTTCACTTCCTCCAAAAACTCATTCCGAAGCGCCCGCCCCGGCATGCCCACAGGGCTTTGAATCAATTCCACATCCTGCTCCTGTGCCTGTACATAAGCCTGCTTGTAAGCATCCGATGCATCGCATTCCTCCGTTGCCACAAAACGGGATGCCACCTGTACGCCGTCTGCACCAAGAGCCATGGCATGGCTCACGTCCTCACCGGAAAAAATGCCTCCTGCTACAATCACCGGAATCTTCCGCCCAAACTTCTTCCCGTACTCCTTTACTGTTTTTATAATATTTTTTATCTCAGAATCGTAGTGAAGTTCTTCCACATGGGCCAAATCCTCCTGGGAAAACCCTAAATGCCCCCCTGCCTTAGGCCCTTCTATTACCACAAAATCCGCCGTCCTTTTGTATTTCCTGTCCCACATCCGAAGAATCACATTTGCCGCCTTTTCCGATGATACAATGGGGGCAATCTTTGTGTCGGAATTTTCCACAAGCTCCGGCAAATTTACCGGAAGCCCTGCCCCGGAAATCACCACATCCACCCCGGCTTTCACCGCTGCCCGCACATGCTGGGCATAATCTTTTAAAGCCACCATCACGTTGACCCCCACCAGGCCATCCCTGGCCTGCTCTTTTGCCCGTCTCACATGCTTTTCAATGGCCCTTAAGTTGCAAAGCTTCTGGTTCTCCTCAAACCCTTCCTCATTAAAACCAATCTGTGCTGTGGAGATAACCCCGATGCCTCCCTCCGCCGCCACTGCTCCTGCCAGGTGGGAAAGGCTGACTCCCACTCCCATTCCCCCCTGAATAATAGGTAATTTTGCAATTTTATCTCCGATTTTTAAATTTCTTAACATAATGACCCGCCTTTCTACATTCTTTCCAGAAATATCCTATCACCGCGCGGTTCTTATGTCAATATAATTTGGTTTTAAATACTTATTTCATATAGTTATTGATACTACTTATAATGCTATCACTTACTCATTAATTAAATACACCATACATATTATTTTCCCACTCTCATCTCTCCTGGCAACCCAAAACTCGGCATCATCTTCAGAATATGCGCTTCCCAATAACACAACATCTGTTTTACCCTCCAGAAATTCATCCCCAAGAAAGCCTGTCACTTCACTTACTGAGCCGTCGCTGTATTTGTATGCAAATTCCACTATCCCATTTTCACCCGCTGTTACTTCCTGTTTAGAATCTTCTAGCAATTCGGCATAGCCTAACAATATCTCCAATGGTATGTCATCCAATGTAGTAATACTTAAGTCTTTTTCCCTCTCTTTTAATATAATCTCATCTAAAACTCTGCAGTCTGTAGACACAATGCCGTTTTCCCCTGCCACTATCTCTTCCGTATCTGGCTCCCAGCTCTTCTTAAGCTTTTCCAGATATTCCTGAGCTTTTTTTTCATCCGCCCTTTTTTTGTCAATGGGAAGCTCCATTAAAAGATTAATTCCCTCATAGTATTCATTTCTGGTAATTGTGCCGTCCGATTCATTGTAATTGTAGGCAGCCGTCTCATAAAAATCTGTATCCGTAATGCACAGATAAATCTGTCTGTCTGCAAAAAGTGCAATGTCATCACACTGAATCATGCGGTAGAGTACGCCATCCTTCACCATGGTACTATGTCCTCCCCCCATGGAAGCCATATTATACTGCCAGGGCTCTAACCCCTGAATTAGGGGAGAAATAAAAAAGTGAAGATTGTTATAGGCATCACTGCTGGTATCCGGCATCGGCTCCCCATTAAGCCTTTCTATGGAAAGAACCACATAAGTGCCCCCCTCTCTCTCCATATCCTCCTTAAAACCGCTTTTTATCAGTTCTTCTTCCGTAGTCACCCCGTAGAGATTAAACCGGTAATCCCCCGCCTCCAAGGATTCATCCAACTCCAGGGATTCCCCCTCCTGGAATGCTTTTTCCGCCGCATTATTTTCCATTCCCGTAACAATCTCATCTTTTGTTAAATATTTCACCGCCGCAACTGCTGCCGTTGAAGACACTGCCAAAACAAAAACTGCTGCCGCCGCTGCTATAAATCCTATTTTCCGTTTTCCCATATTTTTTACCTCTTTTCTGCATCCAGGATTATCTGCCAGATTAGAAGCACGTTTTTTCTCCCATTCACGGATAATTTTCTTGTTTAAACTCTCATCCGGCGCTATTTCAGAAGCAAGCGCTTTTTGCATCATGAGCTCCATTTCTTTTTCCTTCCTCATAGCCATAATCCTCCAACTTTTTCTTTATTAATATTCTTGCCTTGTGCAGTCTGCTTTTTACGGTGCCTTTCGGTATGTGCATCATTTTTCCAATCTCTTCCACAGAGAGCTGGGCGGTATAGTAAAGATAAACGGGAATCCTTAAATGCTCTGGGAGTTTTTTCGTCTCCATCCGTATAATTTCCGCTGTTTCACGGCGAAGATATGCTTCCTCCGGCGTCTCCCCCTCATCTGCAAGGACTGAGGAGAGTTCCTCCGTAAGTTCCCCCACCGGGGCTATCCGCTGCCTTCTGGCAGCCTTTTTCCTGTTATTTTTATAAATCCCAACACAGAGGGAAATTAAAAAACTCTTTGGATTTTTTGTACAGTCAATATAAGAAAGCCGTTCCGTTGCCATAAGCATGGTTTCCTGGTAAAGCTCTTCCGCCTCCTCCTTACTCCCTGCAAGCATACGGCAGAAAGAAAATACTCCCGTCCCTTCCCTTTCCAGTAAATCAATAAATTCCTGACGCGTCATGGTATACCTCCGGATTCGTAATAATGATTACAATAACTGGCACCTTTTTCATCCTACACCTATATATTGTCCTATGTTTAAAACAGGTTCACGGATATAAAAATTCCTACAAAAATCCATGAAAAAGGCAGGTAAATATCACCTGCCTTTTCCCACAAAACTTACTGTGCCCTAACTTTTTCCACAAACGCCTCACCGCACACCGGCTTTGAATAGTAATACCCCTGGAAATAATCACAGCCCATCTCCGCCAGTTTATGGGCTTGTTCCTGCTCCTCCACACCCTCTGCCACCACATCCATATTCATATCCTTTATCATGGAAATACTGTGCTTTAACACACTCATAGCCTTCTTGTTCTTCATAGAATCCCACACCATGGACTTATCCAGCTTAATGGTGCGGAAGGGATATTTTATCACAGCCATAGTGTTAGAAAAACCTGTTCCATAGTCATCCAGGGCAAATTCCACCCCCACATCTATCAGCCTCTGCATATTTGCCCACAGAGTATCCTCCGAAACCACCGCCGCTGTTTCCGTAATTTCCAGATGTACGCGGAAATAGTCCACCTGATATTCATCCATAATGCGTACCAGCTGTTCGTAAAGCTGTTCCTGCATACACTGCACTACCGACAAATTAATATGTATCGTCTCGATCCCAAGCTCCCAGATTTTTTGTTCCGTCATAAAATGACATACTTCCCGGAACACATAATCTCCAATTTCCAATATAAGCCCGTTTTTTTCCGCCACCGGAATAAATTCCTCGGGGCTGATAAATCCCATGTCGCCGTAAGAGAGGCGAAGCAGGGCCTCCGCCGAGGTAAACCGCTGTTTCTCCACGGAAAAAATAGGCTGGTAATACACCTGAAACAGATGTTCCCGGATTGCCTGGCTTAAAATCTGGAGAATCCTGTTTTCCCTTTTTCCCTGTTTTAAAAGCTCCTCCCCTGCATATATGACTTCCTCCCGGCTGCCCCTCCCCTTCTCCTCAAAACAATAATTCAGGATATCCGTCACATCTTCCAGCTTCTGGACGCTTTTTGGCAAATCAATTATGCACACGGGAGCAGTCAGGGCAATTTCAACGCCCTGGGAGGAAAAAGGCTTTTGAAATCGTCCCTGGATTTCTTCTATCAAACCGGACCAGTCAAGAGCCTTTTTCTTTTCCACAATGGCAAACCTGGTATCCGTCAGGGCAAATACCCTGCGGCTTCCTGCCGCCTGAACGAAAAATGCCGCAATACTCTTCACAACCTGCTGCTGGTTTTTGACTCCCAGCATCTCCCCCACATAGCGGAGCCCCTCAATCTGAATGCCTGCAACGCAAAAATCCTTGTCTTTTTCAATATAAGAACTCACCACTTCATGAAAAGCCAGGGCATTGTACACCCCAAGAATCTTATCTCCGTAATCCGAAGGATTTTCCAGGGAGAGATAAATCAAAAGCACGGATATAGCAACTGCAAACTGGGCCACCATAAGATTGGAAAAATAAATCTGTAGAATTACCGCCCCAAAACTAGATATTGTATAAAAGTATACCGTTGCATTTTGCAACAGCGTCATGGTCTTTCGGTATCTTATGGTATGGACAAGGGAGGCCAGGACATAAAATAGCGCAAAGGCATAAAGAACCATAAACAGCCTGCCATGGAGATAATTTTTCCCGCTGTCAAAGTAAAACACCGCCTGGGTAAAAGGCGTGGAGAGCACCAGGACAATATCTATGGAAATAGGAAGCAAAATCCTTGTCATCTCCCACTTGCTGATCCTCTCCCTCCCCCTGGTAACCCCAATGATATAACCATAATATACTGCCGCGGTAGCGTTAAACGTAATCAGGTATATTTCATTTACTGTAAAGTGCAGCCAGAGAGGCACCTCCCTGGGATTTTCTATCAGATAGATGGAAATTAAATCTGCAATGTTGGACACTATGGCGGCCAAAATTAACAGGGTAAAAATCCTTGTCTGACGCGTGCTGATTGTTTTCTTGTAAAAAAAATGCACCATTGCAGCTAACACCACAAAGATCGCTGCAATATCGTAGTGAATGATGTACTTCATATAAGTTCCCTCTAACTCATTTTATCTTTCCTTATGGTATCACACATCAAAGGCTTTCACAAGAAAATTCCGTTTCACCGCCTATGTCACGGCAATACTTTGCATAAAAAAAAGGCAGTGCAATTTGCACTGCCAATACGAAAGGAAAATAGCGGAAGGGAGACTTGAACTCTCGACACCACGGGTATGAACCGTGTGCTCTAGCCAGCTGAGCTATTCCGCCATATGATATGGGACCTATAGGGCTCGAACCTATGACCCTCTGCTTGTAAGGCAGATGCTCTCCCAGCTGAGCTAAGATCCCATATGGACAAGCTGAGTTACTTTTCTGAACTATTTCCCGTTCCTCAACCTGCCCTGCTATTATACAATGGTTTTCATACAAAAGTCAACATATTTTTTGCAATTTTTAAAAGAAACACATTTGTATGAATTTTTTATAATTTTCAGACAATTTATGCCAACGCCGCTGTGATAATTGCCATGGAGTACACCTCAGAGGCATTGCACCCACGGGACAAATCATTTACAGGCGAATTTAATCCTAAGAGGATTGGGCCGTAGGCCTCGAAACTTCCCAGGCGCTGTGCAATCTTGTAGCCGATATTCCCCGCATTGATATCCGGGAAAATAAAAGTGTTAATATGTCCAGCCAGTTTGGAATCCGGACATTTCGTGCGCGCCACACGGGGAGAAACCGCTGCGTCAAACTGCATTTCCCCTTCAATCTCAAGCTCCGGCGCCCTAAGTTTTGCCTTCTGGGCTGCGTTTCTCATCTTATCTACATCCTCCCCTTCACCGGAACCAAATGTAGAGTAGCTTAAGAAAGCAACTTTTGGGTCAACCCCGAAAATCTTTGCACACTCTGCCGCCTCCACGGCAATCTCTGCCAGTTCATCCTCATTGGGATGGATATTGATGGCACAGTCTGCCATTGCAAGAACCTCGTTTTCGCCGGTAGCCCTTGGGCGCACCAGAATATATACGGAGGAAACAATACTGTTTTGGGGTTTTGTCTTAATGAGCTGCAGTGCCGGGCGCACCGTATCTGCTGTGGTATAGGTTGCCCCTCCCAGCAAAGCGTCCGCCATCCCCATTTTTACCAGCATTGTTCCAAAATAATTTGCCTGGGATAATGTCTCTTTTGCCTGTTCCGGTGTTACCCCCTTACTCTTTCTGAGTTCGCAGAACATCTCCACCATCTCGTCCATTCTGTCAAACTTTGCAGGGTCGATAATCTCCGCTCCCCGGATATTAAAACCGCTCTCCTCGGAGGCATCAAAAATCTCATCCTCGTTTCCCACTAAAATGGGGTGAAGGAAATTACTTGCCAGAAGACGGGAAGCTGCCTCTAAAATACGGGGGTCCGTACCCTCTGTAAACACAATTTTCTTTGGACTTTTCTTTAAAACCTTAATCATATCACCAAAACCATACATATTTGCCTGTCTCCTTTACATTTAGTTTTCTGCCAGCTTTATCCAGAAAAGCTGACTGTTGCTTTTATTGTATACAATTTTCTTAAAAAAGCAAGATGCCTTTCCCACTGTATTAAAAAAAAACCATAAAATGTCTCTAATATTCCATTTTTCCTTTCATATCAGCAGGTCAAAAGCCGTTCCACCAGTTTGACGCACTCCGCCGCATCTTTGGAGTACCCATCCGCACCGATTTCCTCCGCAAAGCTCTCTGTCACTGCCGCCCCCCCGATAATCACTTTGCTCTTACAGCCTTTTTCCCTTGCCAGGTTTACCACATCCTTCATCCGCATCATGGTGGTGGTCATCAGCGCAGAAAGCCCAATCACCTGGGCATTTTCTTTTATAGCTGTGTCAACAATCACATGTCCTGCCACATCTTTTCCCAAATCAATCACGTGGTAACCGTAATTTTTCAACATCATTACCACAAGGTTTTTCCCGATATCGTGGATATCCCCCTCCACGGTAGCCATGATTACAGTGGCCTTATCCCCACTGTTTTTGTCCCGTTTGATCATAGGTTCCAGATAGGCGATAGCCCTTTGCATGGCACTGGCACTGGAGATGAGCTGGGGCAGGAAATATACCTGTTTTTCAAAGAGTTCCCCCACCTTGTTAATGGCAGGAATTAAAACCTGACTGATAATCTCCCCAGGTTTCTCCCCCGCTGCCAAAAGTTTGTCTGTCTCCTCCACAATGCTTCCTTTGCTCCCCGTTATGACACAGTCAAAAACTTTCTCTTTGGGTGAGCTTTCCCTGTCTTTTTCCCCGCCCCTCAGGAAAGACTTTTCCTCCACAGCGGATTTCCGGTTCATTCTCTGGATATAGCGCAAATCCGCACCTTCTTTATTCATAAGCAAATCTGCGCCGTATGCGGCATCCACAAGGGCCTCCTGGGCGGGATTTGAAATTGCCATGGTAAGCCCCCTTGTGATGGCAGCAGTTAAAAACGCCGTGTTAATACAGCTTCTCTCCGGCAGGCCAAAAGAGATATTGGAAAGGCCGCAGATGGTGGCAAGGCCCTGTTCCCTGCAGTAGGAAATGGTATCCAGGCATTCTATGGCCGCCTTGGGATTTGCCCCCACAGTTGCCACAAGGCCGTCCACCACAATATCTTCCTTTGTCATGCCAAGGCGGATGGCTTCTTCCCGGATCGTCTCAATAATCTTGTGCTTCTCCTCCTTGGTCTCAGGAATCCCTGCATCGGAAAGGGGAAGAAGGATAAACATAGCCCCGTACTTTTTTGCAATGGGCAAAAGCTTTTCAAATTTCACTTTTTCCAGGGAAATGGAATTAATCAATGCCCTGCCGGGATAAATCCTAAGGGCCTCCTCTATCACCTCCACATGGCTGGAATCAATACAGAGTGGCAAATCCACCATGGAAGTCACCTCGTAGATGGCGTCTAGCATCATTTGCTTTTCGTCTATTCCGTTCATTCCCATATTGATATCCAAAATAGCTGCGCCCTGTTCCTCCTGCTGTTTTGCCATATCGCAGACCATGGTAAGGCTGCCCTCTTTTAATTCCGCCTGAAGTTTTTTCTTTCCGGTGGGATTGATGCGCTCCCCCACAATGGTAAAAGCGCCCTCCAGGGCAATTTCCATATGGCTGCGTTCCGATGCCAGAAATCTTCTGCGCTCCTGCTTTACAGGGAGCAGATCTGCAGATTTCAGTGCCCCTGCCATTTCTCTGATATGTTCCGGGGTCGTGCCGCAGCACCCTCCAAAAATCCTTGCCCCGGCCCGGGCCAGTTTTTCTATCCCCCGGGCAAACTCCTGAGGCCCCATATCATAACAAGTCCTGCCCTTTGAGAGTTTTGGCAGTCCCGCATTGGGCTTTACCAAAATGGGCACATGGGAAACGTCATACATTTCTTTTACCCTCTGTGCCATCTGCTCTGGCCCCGTAGAGCAGTTAAGCCCCACGGCATCCGCTCCCAGGCTTTGCAGCACCACCGCCGCCGTAGCCCCATCTGTTCCAAAAAGAGTCCTTCCGTTTTCCTCCAGGGTAAGGCTGACCAAAACAGGCTTATGGCTGGTCTCTTTTATGGCAATTACCGCAGCCCGGCACTCCTGCAGGCTCATCATAGTCTCCACCACAAAAAGGTCTACCCCTGCAGCCTCTAAGGCCGCAGCCTGTTCTTTATAGATATCCACCAGTTCCTCAAACATCATATCCCCGATGGGATAGATCTGTTCTCCTGTCATGGAGATATCTGCCGCCACGTAAGCCTTATCCCCCGCTGCCTCCTTAGAGAGTGCCGCAAGTTTCTGATTCATCTCCCAAAGTTTCCCTGACAGCCCATACTCATGAAGTTTCACCCGGTTTGCCGTAAAGGTGGGGGCATACAAAATATTGCTTCCAGCCTCCACATACTTTCGCTGCAAATCTATGATAACTTGGGGATTTTCTAATATCCACTGTTCTGGGCACACCCCCATTTTCATCCCCGCCTCCTGGAGGTTTGTGCCTGTGGCGCCGTCTAAAATCACAGGCCCCTTCTCCACTAAATCCAAAAATTCCTGTTTTGTCATTTTATATCTCCTGTTTTAACTGTTGAATGATCCGGGCAATCATGGACGCCCTGTTAAAGGGTGTAATAAAATAATACCCATCTGCAATATCTTTTAATCCCCGGGCAATGGAAAGGGCACACTGGATTCCAGCTTCCTCCCCCTCCTCCCTGGTCATATCCTGCCGGTATCTTAAAATCACATCCTCCGGCACCCGGATTCCCGGCATCTCATTTGCCATAAATACAGCATTTTTATAGCTGACCAAAGGCATAATCCCGCACATGATTTTTGTCTGTGTGCGCCCTTTGATATAGGCGATTCTCTCTATATCTTCCCCGGAGTAAATGGGCTGGGTTAGGAACATGCCGCAGCCATTTTCTATTTTCTGCTCCATTCTCTTTATAATGGCATCTGGGTTTGCCCCGTGGTAATTTAAAGCGCCCCCAAAAAACACCGGCTCCTCCCCAAATACATCCTCATTCATCCGGGAAAGATATTCCATAAAAGAAATGGAATTAAAATCAAATACGGAGGTCACGCTTCCCCTTTGGTCCCGGGCCACCGCATCCCCCGTCACCACCAGGAAATGTCTCAGTCCGTTCATATAATCTCCCAGAATTCCAGAACGCATGGCAATCAGGTTTTTATCCCGGCAGGCAATGTGGGGCATCACTGGAATTTCCAGTTCATTCTGGATTTTTGCCGCAAGCTTTCCTGCATCTGCCCTGGCCCTGGCCATAGGGGAATCCGCCAGAGTGATTAAATCCGCTCCTGCATGCTTTAGTATTTCCGCCCCTTTTAAGACTTTCCCAAAATCTGCGGAAAAAGGCGGGTCCAATTCCACAATAAAAGGCATAACTCCCGCGGAAATTTTCTTTAAAAAGCAAGACTGCACTTTGGGCAAAACTTTTTCCTCCCTTTTTGCAATCTTCTTTTTCCCCCTAGGTACAGACTCTAATCTTTCCCTCAATGCCCGGATATATTCCGGGGTGGTGCCGCAGCATCCCCCTAAAATATCCACCCCCAGGCCTGCCACCTGTTCCATGGTATCCACAAAATATTCTCTGCTGTCCCCATACAGGGTTTTTCCCCGCAGCGTCAAGGGATACCCTGCGTTGGGCAGCGCCGTTACATATTTTTCATTGGGAAACGCCGCATGTTTTAAGAGACGGAACAGATGGGCCGCCCCAACACCGCAGTTAAAGCCGTATGCATCGACAGTATCCATCCCCGCAGCTTTTTCAATTATTTTTTCAAGGCTTATGCCGTCTCTTGTGTATCCGCTTTTATCCACGGCAAACTGCACCAGCACAAAAACATCCCCTCTGGATTTGATATACTCTGTAATCTCTTTTAAATACGCAAAATCCGTCTGGGTCTCTAAAACAAAAATGTCAGCCCCGCAGGAAAAAAAGGTATCACAGATTTCTTTATACTCCTGCAAAACCACTTCCTTCCCCAAAAATCCCGTGTCATAAATGGGGCCGATATCCGCGCCGACAAAGATTTCTTCCCCAAGCTCCGCCGCTTCCCTGGCCAGCTCATACCCTCTGGCAACGGCAAGTTTTACCTGCTCCAAATCAGAAAGAAACATGGTATTGGCGGCAAAAGTGTTGGTGCGGATTAATTTTGCCCCGCTTTTAATATAATCCCTGTGGACCTTTTTCACTTTCTCCGGGGCTGTAAGGCTGCAAAGCTCCGCCACCCCGGATTCCTCCGGAAAACAGGCTTCAAAGTATGTGCCGAAAGCTCCGTCCATCACAAGCCTGTGATGTTTTAAATATTCTGCTATTTTCATGAATGTCCTTTCCTGTGAAAGAAGAAAAAAGCGGTTCAAAAAATGAACCACTCCCCTCCCCTGACGTTACAGTAACTCCCCTTTCTTATTGTAAAAAGAATCGCAGTACCAAAGCTCCCCCTGGGCCACACCCTGGGAACCTGCGTCAAAAAACAAAATCTGTAAAAATTCGTTTCCCTGCTGTCCCTCCGGAAGGAAAATCCCCCAGGTCTTAGCGGACTCAAAGCCGAACCGATGGTAAAATTCTCCCCCCAAAACTGCTGCCCAGGGAAATCCCGCCTCCCTGGCCCGGCCTAAACAGGCATCGATTAATCTTGTGCCAATCCCCTGGCCCCTGAACTCTTTCTTAACAGCCACAGGCCCTAGGGCAAGCCCTTCCTCATCCTCAATTCTGGCATCTGTCATAATACAATAACCCACAATCTCCTCACCCTGGGATGCCACCAGACAAAGTTTTTCCCGAAATCCTTTATCCAAAAGAATCTGCTCTGCAAACTCCCATTCATTGTAAACCTCATCTTTCCCCTTCACAAAAAAACTTTCCCTTAAAACTTCTTTCACATTTTGCAAATCACCCTTGCGAAACGTTCGTATGTCTTCCAAAAAAACTCCTCCTATTTTCCTTCCACTACTGGTTCATTTTGTAACCGCATTTGGGACAGATATTCCCCCCTTTGTAGGTGTACCCGCAGCGGAAACAACATATGGTCTCATGCTTGTCCTTTGCCAGATATGACACATTTCTGCTGTCCGGCTTTTCCTGGAGATACCTGATAAAGTCCCGCAGAATCACACCCCAGGCTTTTAATTCTGAGCGCTCCACCGCATAGGGTATCTTTGCCTTTGTCCCGTTTTTCAGTTCCACAAAAATCCCGCTGTTTAACAGCCCGGTGGAAGTCTTAAGCCCTTTAATATCCCAGATGGGGATGTCGTAGGCATTCATCATGGTATGGTAAAAGAGATGTTCCGGCGTTAAAATCATGCCCTCCTTCCCGGACTCGTTTCTGGATGTGTCCACCACAAGAATAGGGTACTCAAAAATGCCCCTGTTGGTGCCGTAAGTATCCAAGGCATACTGAATCTCCGAAAGTTCCTCCTTTGTGCACTCCTGCATCATCACTTTTCTTGCAGGATAAAAATGATGCCTGGGATTCTGCCTCATTTTCTCCGTCATAGCAAACTGCAGCTTACTCACCAAAAGTTCACATTCGTCGGTTTTAATCTTTACCAGGCGCTTATTTAACATCTCTAAGGCGTGTGTCTTTAACTCCGGCAAAAACATGCCGTTTTTAATTTTTTCGATGGCCTGCTTTGCTTCCTCCTCTGTCAAAGACATGGGATTGCCGCAGATTTTATCTATGGCCTCCTCGTCCATCTGACGGATTCTTGCATTTATCTTTTCCAGATGGGGTGCAATCAATTCCTCGGCAAATCCCCGGCTCTGCAGACGCTCTGCCAAATCAGAAAGGTCCTGCCTGCTCCCTGTGCGGGCATGGCGCATCATAGATGCTATCTCATTGCCCTCCGCCTGCTCCCTGGCCGCCATAAGCTTTTCTTCATACACGCTTAAATCCGCCTCGGGATAGCCGGAAAGCTTCTTTTTTAGTTTTTCATACCCCGCCCGGTCCAAAGTCTTTGGCATATTGGCCATTAATTTAGCCACTTCCGTCTCTGCCTGGGTTTTACGCCTCTGATAAAGAGGTGTGAGGAGTTCTTCTTTTAAGTCCAAAGGAAGTTCTTCCCCCTCCAGCTCTTTTATAATTTTCATTATCTGTCCATAGTTGGAACTGCTTTGCCCCTCAATGGCCCTCTGGCGGATATGGTTAAGCTTTTTCTCCTGCTCCTTTTTTGTGATCCTGTCCAGATAATCTTTCCTGTCCTCCCAGGAAAGCTTCGTCTCCTTCTCAAGCTGGGAGCGAAGCTCCTTCATCTGAGGAATGGACAGCCTGTCCAAAACCCCGAATTTGGCATCATATCTTCTCTTGGCCGCCGCCTGCTCCCCCGGTGTAGCCTTAGTCTCATATGGAATTTCCTCTTTTTCCTCCTCCGGCGGATTCACTTGCTGGGGCTCTTTTGGGATTTTTACTTCCTCTACATCTTCTTTTTCCTCCCAAACCACCCTGCGCTTCTCCCCTGTCCCAGCAGAGATCTCTTTTTCACCGGAGCCTTCGGGCTTTTTAGGGCTCTCTTTCACCGGATGCTTTTCTTCCCGGGGCAGCGGGTTGCCTTTTCTGGTACTGCTGGCCCGAAGCACAGTGGATTCCAATGCTTTTACGCTCTCCCCTGGATAAAATCCTTCCTCTATCATATTTTCCAGGCGGAACAGCTCCTCCCTGGACAGATCTTCAATGGAATCGCAAAGGTTTTCAATAGCTGCTTTTCCCTCACCGGAACTGTTCTGCCCTCTCTCTGACTCAAACTCATTAAAATTGTAGTTGGACACCCGATCCCCATGGTTTCCCAGAAGTTCCACATAATCCCCGTAAGCTCGAAGGTCGTTTAAAAACTCCATGTCGTAAACGTCCCCTTCTATCAAAAGCTTTTTGGGCCGTGGGGTGTAAAAACAATGGCAGTGTTCGCAAGTGTAGGCCCTTGCCAAAAGAACCCGCCCCTCCTCTGTCTCAATTTTAAATTCCTTCCCCTCCGGAAACACCACCATGTGGAGATTTTCCCTGCATATGGGACACTGGTATCCCACCATATAAAAATTATTTCCAAGACGTCCTGCCTGGCGCTCCTCAAAGGTAGTCTCCGTCTTTATAAAGGAGGACATCCGCTTCTTCCACACCAAATTGTGCCAAAGGCCCTGGGACGCCTCCTCTTCCTCCCCTTCATCCTCAATTTTTTCCTCTGTGGACTCCAGGGCAATCTGTACCACATCCTCATAATTTATCCGCAGGTTATCCCTGTAAAAGCGGAAGTTCTCCCGGGTATATCCCGGCTCCACATGGATTTCACGAAGCACGCTTTCAAACAATGCATTTACCTGTGCATAATCCTTTTCCACTTTAATCCCATGGATTACCCCCCATTTTCCAAATGCGTATAATACAAGATTCAACACATTGCAGACTTTATTCCCATCTTCAATCTGCACCACATCCTCTGTTATGGGAATATCAACAACATTTGTAATCACTTTTTTACTTTCAAAATTAAAAAACAAAGAACGTACCCTTCCCTGGAGAATCAGATAGTCCCCGATTACAACAAAATGTTTTGTCCATTCCACCGGAACTCCCATAGTTTTAATGAGCCGGTCAAATGTCATATCCAATTCCCGGTTTGTCTTTAATACGATCATAAATAATTGCACCTCGCAGTTTCGTAATCATTTCCCTACTCTATATAATATTCCCTAATGATAGATACGGTCAAGTCTTGATTTTGGAATATTTTTGTTTATAAAATTTTAAGAAATAAGAAATCCTTTATTTTCAAAGGTTTTCCGCATTTTGTTAGCACTCATCACTAAAGAGTGCTAATTTTTTATTGACTTTTTTTCCGTTCCGTCTTAATATAGATTTCAACGGCAGATTGTATACTATGAATATTTTTATAAAAGGAGTGTTTTTTATGGCAAACAAACATGGAAACTTATCAATTAACAGCGACAATATTTTCCCGGTAATAAAAAAATGGCTCTATTCCGACCATGACATTTTTTACAGGGAACTGATTTCAAACGGGTGCGATGCCATCACCAAGCTGAAAAAACTGGACATGATGGGGGAATACGAACTTCCCGCAGGCTACAAGCCCAAAATCGAAATTGAGGTAAACCCGGATGAAAAAACCTTGACCTTTACGGACAACGGCCTGGGAATGACCGCCGACGAGGTGGAGGAATATATCAACCAGATTGCTTTTTCCGGGGCAAATGATTTCCTGGAAAAATATAAGGACAAGGCAAACGACGACCAGATTATCGGCCACTTCGGATTAGGTTTTTACTCTGCCTTTATGGTAGCCGACGCCGTACACATCGATACCCTCTCCTACCAAAAAGGCGCCCAGCCTGTCCACTGGGAATGTGACGGGGGCACGGAATTTGACATGCAGGACGGCATTAAGGAGGAGGTGGGTACAAAAATCACCCTGTACTTAAATGAAGACTGCCTGGAATTTGCCAATGAGTACCGGGCAAGGGAAGTCATTGAAAAATACTGCTCTTTCATGCCCACGGAAATTTTCCTGAAAAAAGCCAATGCCCCGGAGGAATATGAAACCATAAGCCCGGAGGAGAAAAAGGACACAGATAAGGTAATTGAGACAATTATTGAAGAGGCAAAAACCGAGGAGAAAGAAAACGAAAACGGGGAAAAAGAAATCGTTGAGGTTTCTCCCAAAACAGAAAAGTTAAAGATTGTAAAGCGCCCGGTTCCCTTAAACGACACAAATCCTCTGTGGGCAAAGACGCCAAAGGACTGCACCGACGAGGAGTACAAAACTTTCTACCGGAAAGTGTTTATGGACTATAAAGAGCCCCTGTTCTGGATTCATTTAAATATGGACTACCCCTTTAACCTAAAAGGAATCCTGTACTTCCCGAAAATCAACACGGAGTACGATTCCATTGAGGGAACCATTAAGCTCTACAACAACCAGGTCTTTGTGGCGGACAACATTAAAGAAGTAATCCCGGAATTTTTAATGCTTTTAAAAGGCGTTATCGACTGCCCGGATCTTCCCTTAAACGTATCCAGAAGCGCTCTGCAGAACGATGGTTTTGTAAAGAAAATCTCTGATTACATTACAAAGAAAGTGGCTGACAAGCTTACGGGAATGTGCAAAACCGACAAGGAGGCCTACGAAAAATACTGGGACGACATCAGCCCCTTTATCAAATTCGGATGCCTAAAAGACGAAAAATTCTGCGATAAAATGAACGATTATATCCTGTTTAAGGATATCAACGACAAATATTTAACCCTGCCGGAATGGATAAAACCTGTGGAGGAAGAAAAAACCGACGGTGAAGAAAATGCGGATGCAGAAAATGAAACCTCTGACCAGACTGTGGAAAATGCCGACGGCACCCCTGCAGAGGCACCGGGGGAAGAGCCAAAGGACGACCGCAGCGTGATTTACTATGTCACGGATTTAAACCAGCAGGGACAGTATATCAAGATGTTTAAAGAGCAGAATATGAACGCTGTCATCCTTGACCACAACATTGATACCTCCTTTATCTCCCAACTGGAGCGGAGAAATGAAAAATACAAATTTATGCGCATCGACGCAGACCTTACGGAAGCGTTAAAAGAAGATGTGTCTGAGGAAGAATTAAAGGAAATCACCGACAATTTAACGGAAATTTTCCGGAAAGAACTGGAAAATGATAAGTTGAATGTGAAAGTGGAAAAATTAAAGGATGAGAATATCTCTTCTGTCATCACCCTCTCCGAGGAAGGCAGACGTATGCAGGATATGATGAAAATGTACTCCATGGGAGGCATGGGCATGGACGCTTCCATGTTTGGAGGGGATGTAACCCTTACCTTAAATGCCAACCACCCTCTTGTAACCTATATTTTAAACAACAAAGAATCCGAACATGTAAAGGATTTCTGTGAACAGCTCTACGACCTGGCCATGATTTCAAACCAGCCCTTAGCGCCGGAGGCAATGACAAAGTTTATCGCAAGAAGCAATAAGATTATGATGCTTTTAACAAAATAAAAACCCAAAATGGGGACAGTGAAAAACTTCAATTTCACTGTCCCCATTATTTTACCGAAGGGGCGGCACCGGAGGGCGCAGGGAATCTATCACCTCTTTCGCATCAAACAAATCTGATACGCTGTCCTCTTTCCCAGCGGCATTGCGGTAAATCCGGTATCCGTCCAAATCCCTCCTGCCCTGGCGCAGATAATCCCTGCCAAAATGCACCCGGTACTGTCCCTGATCCACATTGCAGAATATATGATATCCCTCACCCTTAAGGAACTGGTACTTTTCATCATACTCGTTGTAATTTCCCCAGTCTCCCAAATCCTGCCCGTGGGCAAAGACAATCACATCTGTACCCCCAACCAGTGGCTCCACATTTTCACGCCATTTCTGGGTATCTCTTATGAGACGGCTTAAGGTCACATCTCCGATTTTAATATGTCCCCAGGTGTGGCTGGCAAACTCCCATCCTTCTTCCTTCAGGGCATCTGCAACTTTTTTTGCCTGCTCCCGCTCTTTTTCAATATCAAAATCAGGATTGTCTATAAGCCACTGTCTCTTATCATCGTTTAAATTCCCGTTTATATTCAGATAACTGTTATCTGTGCGGTAGCCCAAAATCCCGTTGTATCCGGTGAGGGCTATGATGCCTTTCGCTCCCCGGTAAGATGCGTCGGGATGCTTCTCGATAAACTTATCCAAAATGGGAACCAGGTCATAATCTCCCGTAACCCTCTCCCCTTCCGGCGTTATGTACTCACAGGTTGGTCTGCCTTCCTCATCCAAAATCATTTTTGCAGCATACCCGTAATTATCGTAACAGTGATAATAACTTAAATCATCCTGTGACAAGACGTAGGCTTTCTTACCCTTGGGAAGCATAATTTCCCCTGGCTCAAAGAGGATATTCCCCTCTTCATCCTCCCTTTCCCTAACCATGTCGTGGATGCCTACAATCACATACCCTCTGTCATACATTTCCTGTAATATTTTTTTAAATTCACTTATGGTAGTCATCCATTGGTTATTTCCCACTGCCTGGGGGTCTCTTTCCTGATTGGCAAACGCCCTCTCCGGGTCCACCACCAGGCTGTGGTAAAAGACATGGGTAACTTCCTGTATGTTTACCGGTTCACAGGATTCCTTTTCCTTCTGGTAGAAATCCGCCTTCCCTTTTAATTCCCTGTCATCCTCAAAGCCTTCTATCCCCTGTATTAAATCCAGGGCACCGTCATAATCGTAAGAGAGAAAGAGACGCTCCGCCTGATTTATCACATCCTGGAATTTGTGGGCCAATGTTTCCTCTTTTTTATCCTCAGGCTTTTCTTCTGTATTCCTCTCCGCTGCATCCTTTGACACCTCTATTACACTGCTTTTCTGCCTCCTAAAACGAATCCCTGGGCAAATTAGCAAAATATATACCAAAATTACGCCCACAGCCAGTGCTGTCAGCTTTTTTCTCTTTCTATTTTTTTTGTCTATTTTCATCTGTATTCACTCTTCTATTTTATAATATCAAACTGCCAGTCTAAAAGTAACCAATTTGCCCGGAAGAGACGCATAATCTGCCAGTAACCCGCCCCATTTAAACCATATTCCTTTATCAGTTCAAATTTTGCCTGCATACTCCGAACATCCTCAAACCATACCTCGTGCTCCTCCCCGTTTTCCCAATAGTGGAAATACGGGGACATGGCACGCTCATCAAAAAATATTTCCGCATTCTTTTCTATGGCAATCTGCACCGCTTCCACGTTCCCTATAGTTCTCGCTTTTGTCACTCCCCGCTCAAAGGGAAGTTTCCAGTCATATCCGTAATTGGGTATCCCAAGCCTGATTTTATCTGTAGGAATCTCCGTCACCGCATAATCCAAAACTTTCCGCACCTGAAAAATCGGAGCCACCGCCATTGGGGGGCCGTAGGTATAACCCCACTCATAGGTCATTAAAAGCACATAATCCGCCGCCGCCCCAAGACCCCCGTAGTCTTTTCCCTCATACAAAAGGCCTTTCTGTCCGGCAGACTGCTTTGGCGCCAAAGCCACCGAAACCTGTCTGCCAATCTCATGGAGGCTCTGGGCTATTTTAGCCACAAAATCTGTAAAGGCGTCCCTGTCCTCCGCCAGAATATATTCAAAATCCACGTCCACCCCGGCATAGCCTTTTTCCTCCGCCACGCTTTTTAAATTTAAAATTAAATTGTCCACCGCCTCCGGGGACTGCACCACGGAGTGGATTAAATAATTGTTAAACTGTCCGTCCGCCCCAAACGGCGTCAGGGTAAGGATGGGCAATGTTCCGTGGCGGTAAGCTGCCTCTATCATAAAATCCACGGAAAGAACCGGGGGAATCAGTTCCCCTTCCGGCGTGAATCCATAGGAAAACACAGATAATTCTGTGAGATAAGGCAGGGTCTGCTCCAACACCCAGGAATTGATATAGGGATAGGCATAGCCATTGATCCTTACAGGAATTTTTTCATAGGGCTCTTCACCCCCGGGAATCAAAAGGGCCTGCCCCACTGCCAAGGGGTAGGGGGGCGTCATCTGATTCGCATAGATAATGGACTGGGGCTGTGCCTGGTACATCTCCCCAATCAAATCCACCGTATCCCCTGGTTTTACCACATAAATTTCCATATACTAAATTTCCGTTTTTTATCAGTATATGTAAGCCGCCTTGTCTAGGACATTGTTAATGGTTTCAAAATAACTGTCTGTGGTTATACTCCCGTCAGTAATAAGGTCTGCCTCCCTCCACACTTTCTCATTTAAATTGGAGGAGAGGCCGGAAATAAATGCCTCATACACATCGTCAAAAGCCGCCTTTTCCCTTGCCTCCACAATATTGGATTTGTTGGCGTCTGTAAGCTCTTCGTTAAACTTATTGATACATTTAATATAATAATAGCCTTCCTCCGTGGGGATGCAGTCTGAAACCTCCCCGTCGTCTAATTCAAAGGCAACCTCTTCCACCTCCGGGGGCATTTCCCTCCGCCCAAAAGAAATTTCAATGGCGGTTTTCTGGTTATAATTGCTGGCAACTGCGGCGAAATCCTCCCCGTCAGAAAGCTTCTCTTTTACCTCTCCCGCCTTATTCTCATCTTTTAAATAAATCTGCATTGCCTCCATAATACGGGCTTCGTCATCGCTAACCTCCGCGTTTACCCCCTCTGTGAGCACATGGTACACTTTGTTTGCAAGGGCATAATCTTCATACATCCCCTCCAGATCCGCAAGACCTGCCCCGGTATAAGTTTTTTCCGCCTGGCTTAAGGAATCATAATAAGTCTTAGCTGCCCGCTTCACATCCTCCATCTCCTCCTCTGTCAGGGAAATTTCCTGCTCCTTGGCCAGAAGGTCCATGCAGACGATTCGGGTCATCTCTGATAAAGCCACATCTTTTACATACTGTTTTAATTTCCCATTTTGAAATTTCTGTTCCCACAAATCGATGCCGTAGGTTTTTCCATATATATTCTGAAAATTAGCAAGATATACTTTTGCTTCCGTAAGGCTAAAGGTTACCCCGTCAATGCGAAACACATCTCTGCTTCCCATGCCGCTTGTCAGAATCACTTCCTTGCCGCCAATACTGCAACCTGACAAAAGCTGGGCTGCCAAAAGGGCACCCGCCAGCCATATTCCTTTCCTTCTTCTCATGTGTTCTCCGTTTTTACACCCTGTCTTTTCTGTTATTTTTTCCTGGCCGCCAAAATGCTCCTTGCCACTGAAATTCCGTTGGCGGAAGCCTGCTGCAGCCCTCTTGTAACACTGGCCCCGTCCCCAATGGCCCGCAGCCCTTTTGTGCTTGTCTCAAAATCTCTGTTTACCACTACTTTATTGGAATAAAATTTCACTTCCACTCCATAGAGCAGCGTCTCGTCGCTGGCAATCCCCGGCGTCACTTTATCCAGGGCTAAAATCATCTCCTCAATATCTACCATAATGCGGTGGGGAAACACCAAAGACAAATCCCCCGGCACAGCATCCTTTAAAGTGGGAATGAGATTGTTTCTGCAGAGCCTCTCCTCGGTAGTCCTTCTCCCTCTGCGGAAATCCCCGAAAGTCTGTACCATAATCTTACCGTCACAAAGCATATTAGAGAGCTGGGCAATCTGTTTGCCGTACTGAATCGGTGTCTTAAATGGCTTGGTAAAATTCTTGGACACCAAAACGGCAAAATTTGTATTATTTGTCTTTAATTCCTTTGATTTGTATGCATGGCCGTTTACCACCGCCAATCCCCCGTCATAGTATTCCGCTGCAACTTCCCCAGAGGGGTTTGTACAGAATGTCCGCACTTTGTCGTCAAAGGTAGGGGTGTGATATACCAACTTTGCCTCATAGAGATTTTCATTTAAAAACTCCATAATCTCATCTCTCACTTCCACCCTGACGCCGATGTCCACGGTTCCCACTTTCGTATCAATCCCATGATTTTTACATATCCCGCAAAACCAGTCCGCTCCTTCCCGGCCTACAGCGGCAACGATTTCATCCCCGTAAATTTTCTCTTCTTTATCTGTGAGAATCCCTTTTGCCTCTCCGTCTTCTATGATAATATCCTTTACCATAGTGTGAAATTCCATATCCACTCCGCTCTCTAAGAGATGCTGCTGCAGCCTGGCGTATATCTTATACCCCTCCTCTGTTCCCAGATGGCGGATGGGACACTCAATTAATTTCAAATTGGCCTGAATCGCTTTTTTTCTGATTTCCCGAATCTCCTTCTTCTTATCCAGGCCATATACATTTTTATCCGCTCCGAATTTCAGATAAATTTCATCGGATTCCCGGATAAAAGCTTCCGCCTGGTCATACCCTAAAATTTCCGGGAGATTGCCCCCCACGTCCGGGGACAGGGAGAGCTTACCGTCGGAAAAAGCCCCTGCGCCGGCAAACCCCGTGGTAATGGAACATGGCTTACAGGACAAACACACTTTCGTCTTCCTCTTAGGACACACCCTCTCCTCAATTTTCCTGCCCTTCTCCACAATTAAAATATTCAGTCCCTTTTCTTTACCAATGAGTTCATAGGCACAAAAAATTCCGGAGGGGCCGGCTCCTATAATTATCACATCATATTTTTTCAATAAAACACACCTTAACTTTCCACAATTAAAAACCTGCCCTGAGGAAGTTCAAAGACTTCCGCAGCTTCCTCTAACTCCTCATCATCCATCCAGGAAATATCTGTTCCCTGCTCCTCAAAATATTCCCGTACCTCTTTCATACTGTCACAGACATATGCCATGCAGTCTGACAGAAATTCATCCGCCTCCTCCGGTGTGTCTGCAACTTTTTCCCGGAAGAGCTGAAGCTGTTTCTCCAAAAATGTATGAATACATATCTCATCGTATTGAAACATATTTATTTTATCCCCTGTTCTTCATTTCTATATAAAAGATAGCACAAAACTTTTCCAAAAGCAATCATCACCTAACACACAATCACTTCGTCAAAGTAAAAAGAATAGATTAATTTCTCCTTCACCTTTTTCTTTAGTTTTTTAAAAAGGGCCTCCTCATACAGATTAAGCTGCATCCGGTAACGCTCCGCCAGTTCTTCCCTGGTATCCACTACATCCGTCTTATAATCCAGAAGGACAATTTCCCCCTCCTCCTCAAAAAAGGCATCAATAATCCCCTGAACCAAAATTATGGTATCGCTTTTGTCGTGCTCTACTTCATCCGCCGGTTTTCCCATAACAAAAGGCCGCTCTTTGTAAAGCTGCCCCAATAGGGCCGCCTGTTTCATACGCTCCGCCAAATCGGACTCATAAAACTTTACCAGTTTTTCCCTGCGCAATAATTCCCCCATTTCCTTAGAGAGATGCCCGTCCAGTAGTATTTTTTCAATCTCCTCATTTAACACTTCCCTGAGATTGGGATTTTTTGAGAGAATTTCTATGGGAAGGCATTCCACCGCCCGGTGCATGGCGCTGCCTCTTAGGGCTCCCTGGTTGACCTCCTTTTCCCCGCTCATAAAAACCGGAATGTATGGCACAATTTCCGCCTCCGGGAATAGGGGTTCGGCAAAATCCGGCTCCTCACCTGCCATGGCTTCTATGGCCCGGTGTTTTAATTCCGACACGGAATATTTTCCCTTCCGGCTGGTTTCTTTCTCATAGGGATAGCGGTAAGAAAGCTTTTCCTCTACAATTTTATCCGCCCACTCCTCCGGTGCCTCCCTGTGGCAAAAAAGTTCTTCCATCCCCTGGGCCTTATGTACCTGTTTTTCTATCTCATCCATTACAAGCTGCTGGGTGCCCCATACTTCCATGGGATATTTCACCTGCCCCGACAGAACAGGGAGAATCCAGTCCAAATAGCAATCCGCCCCCGCCCGCTCCAAAAAAGACAGGGGTTCCTTTTCATTTAGTTTTATCTCCTGTTTTAACTTTATTTTCTCTATCTCTTTTTTTGCGTCTTTTCGGATTCCTGTGATAATCAGCTTTTCCTCTGCCCTGGTAAGAGCCACATATAAAACCCGAAGCTCCTCCCCCAGGTTTTCCAAATCCAGTTGTTTTGCCACTGCTTTTTTATAAAGGGACCCCCCCTTTACCCTGGTAAAGGGATTGATATAATCTACTGCCGCCCCCAATTCCGGGTGTACCACCAGAGTGCTTCTGGCATCCTGGCGGTTAAACTTTTTTCCGGTGCCGCTTACAAACACCACGGGAAATTCCAGGCCCTTGCTCTTATGGATGGTCATAATCCGCACTGCATCGGCATTTTCACTGACAATTTCTGCCTCCCCGTAATCCACCTCATACTTCTGCAGTCTGTCTATATAGCGTATGAAGTGAAACAGGCCCTTGTAACTGGTACTCTCATAGGCCGCAGCCTTCTCTAAAAGCATCTCAATATTGGCTTTCCTCTGGATGCCAGCGGGCATGGACATAGCATAACAGAGATACCCTGTCTCCCTTAAAACCCGGTACAGGAGTTCATGCACAGGCAGTTCCGTGACTAAGTCCCGGAAATAAGTTATCTTCTTTTGCATTTCCTGCACTTTTACAAACAGTTCTTCCGGCAGGGAATCTTTATCCGGGTACAGGAAGCAAAGGTGAAAAGCCCTTCCGCCCCCCCCTGACTTTAACACTGCCAATTCTTCATCCGAAAAACCTCCAAAAAAAGAGCGCAGCACCGCCGCTAAAGGGATATCCTGGCAGGGATTATCCAGTATCCGGAGGAAATTTAAAATCGTAAGAATTTCCTGGGTCTGAAAATACCCTGTTTTTGAGGAGGCGTGGGCCGGTATTCCCCTCTGGGAGAGCACCTCTAAAAATGTTTCCCCATAGATTCCAAAACTCCTTAAAAGAATTACGATATCTGAATATTTAAGGCGCCGGAATTCCTTTGCATCCTTATCCCATATCCGCTGGTTTTCCATTAATTTCCGTATCTTTGCAGCCACAACTTCCGCCTCAAGCCAGATGAAATCCCGGATTCCCGCCTCTTTTAACAGTTCTTCCTCCTCATCCGCCAACAAAAGTTCCGGCTTTCCCCCTTCCGTATCAGGGTAATCCGCCCCGGGCTTTAGGGCTGCATCCTCATCGTAGGCCACGTTCCCTAAGTCTTTCCCCATAATCCGATAAAAAATTTCGTTGGTACAGTCTAAAACTTCTTTTCTGCTTCTAAAATTCTGGTGAAGTTCAATTTTCTGATTTTGGGAATCCTCCTTTTCATACCTGTCATATTTTTCCATAAAAATTTCCGGCCTTGCCAGGCGGAACCTGTAAATGCTCTGCTTTACATCCCCCACCATAAAACGGTTGTACTCCCCTGCGCTCTCCTTAGACACTGCCCCAAGAATCTCCTCCTGAATCAGGTTGCTGTCCTGGTACTCATCCACCATCACTTCCTCAAAAAGATTCTGGCATTCTTTTGCCGCCTCCGTCAGTTCCCTGCTCTCTTCCTCTATCAGTATTTTTAAGGCGAAATGCTCCAAATCATCAAAATCCAGCATATTTTTTTCCCGCTTTTTTGCAGCATATTTATCCATAAAAAGTTCCGTAAGGCTTGCCAGCTCTTCCATTGCGGGCCTCATATCCCCAATGCGCTTAAGGGAAACTTCTGCATCGGCAAAGAAAAACTGAGCCTTTATTTTCTTGATGCAGTCTTTGATTTCCTCCCTGTTTTCCTTTAAAAGTTCCAGTTTTTCCTCACTGCCCTGATACCCTCTTTTGGAGGGCATACGGTCAAAAGAAAGGGCGGAAAGGTATTTTCCAAGTTTCCCATAACTGTCACAGGAAATCAAACTCTCCACCAAATCCCTGTCATGTTCCGCCACGGTTTTTGCATACTCCGGGCCGTCATTTTCCTTGGTAAGCTGCACATTTTCCTCGGCAATTTTCAAAAGGCCCTCAAAGAGAAAACCTAAATATTCCATGGTTTTTTCCATCCAAGGAGCCTTTTTTAACGCCTCTTCCCCGGAAATTTCATATGGAGTTATAAGCCCCGAAAGCCATTCTTTCGGCCAGGGATGGCTGTTGGCAAAATGATACAGCTTTAAAACCAGATCCTTTAATGCGTCGTCATTTTTCCCTGTGGCAAAGGTTTCCACAAACTGGAAAAAAGCCTCCTCCCCCTCCTCATATTTTTCAATTAAAAGTTCTGAAAGCACATCCTCCCGAAGGAGATTTAACTCCCCTTCCTCCCCCATACGGAAATCCGGCTCCAAATCAATGTGATGGAAATAATTGCGGATTAAGTACAGACAGAAACTGTGGATAGTGGTAATCTTTGCATGGTGCACCAGGGAGGACTGTTTTAAAAGATTTTCATTGGAGGGGTCTTTTACCAGCTCCTTTTCAATGGCCTCCCGTATCCTCTCCCGCATTTCCGCCGCCGCCGCATTGGTAAAAGTCACAACCAGCATCCGGTCAATGTCCACCGGGTGGTTTTTGTCCAAAATCCTTCCGATAATCCGCTCCACCAAAACCGCCGTCTTCCCGGAGCCTGCCGCAGCGGAAACCAATATATTCCTGTCCCTTAAGGTAATTACTTTTTTTTGGTCATCCGTCCACTCCACGGTTCTGTCCCCCCTCCCTCATTTTCTCTAAAATCTCATCCTTAGAAAGTTCCTCTAACTGCCGGTAGGCAAAGCCCGGAATTTTGTTGTCAAAATGACAGATGTTTTTAAATTCACAGTAATCGCATCCCTTTTTATCCCCCAGGGAATAGGGATTTGCAGTGACAAGTCCCTGCATCATCCTTTGTCCAAGGTGAAATATGGTCTCGTTTACATAGGAGGAAAGGGCGGAAAAATCTTCCCTGGAAATAGTTTTTGAAGTCTTTTTCACACTTCCGTCCTTATTGATTCCTGCAGGGATTACGTCAGAATTTTTACCCGGCGCAAGTTCTCTGTCAAGCTCCCCCATAACTGTTTCGTCATCACTTAACACCCCGTTTAATTTCAGTTCCCCGAAAATTTTTTTCTGCAGTTCCTCCTCCGAAAGTTCCCTTTCCGTTTCCACCACAGGGTCTTTCACATGGTAATAAAACACCCCTGCAGGTACCACCTCCTTTTCGGGATGGCGCTTTTCCATCATCTCCAAGGCCGCATTCATGTAAACCACAAGCTGTAACTGCAGTCCGTGGTAAATATTTAAAAACTGGAAGGTGGTATTTCCGGATTTATAGTCAATGACTTTCACATACAGCTTATCCCCGGCATTTAAGGTATCGATTCTGTCAATCCTACCCTTTAAGTGCATCTTTTCCTCTTGGCTTAACTGAAAACGAACCGTGCTTAACTCTTCCGGGAAATCAAAGGACACCTCAAAGCTTTCCGGCACAAAACTTCCCCGCCTGATTTGTTCCGTAAGGGCCCAAACCGTCCGCTTTAAAATCCGCTCCATCCTTTTTTTCCCGTAAGCGTTTCTGGCATTGTCATAAAGGGCTAGATTTTTATTTTTTAATAGGGCCTCCTCCATGGCAAGGCCCAGTAAATGCTCACTGTCCTCCTGGGAGATTTCAAACCAGCTAAACCCTTCCTTTTCCATACTTTTGGCATAAAGTTCCAGTACTTGATGAAACACATTTCCCATATCCACCGCCGCAAAACCGCTTAATTCCCGCTCCTTTAAATTAAGGCCGTAGGAGAGAAAATGGGCAAAGGCACAGGCGGCAAATTTTTCTAACCGGGTGACGCTGTTGTTAAGTGTGGTTCCATAGAGAGCCTTCGTCACTGCCGCCCCAATGTTTGACTCCTCCCCTTTAAGGTTTGCCGCCAAAAAAAGTTTCTCTATCTCCCTTTTTAAACCCTCATCCCTCTCAAAATAGCGGCACAGCGCCCCCCAGAGAGCCTGCTCCTTTTCTCTTTTCTCTAAAGCCCATCTCTCCCCCCAAAAAAGCCCTTCCGCCACCAGGGAAAAACTGTTTTTTTCCGTGACAATCCGCTCCTCTAAGGGAGGTTCTTCCACCACATCTACGGACAGGTTTTCAAACATTTTTGTTATGGTGTGAATCAAGTAGGAACTGCGCATCGCCTTTCCTTCCCCGTTCACCCTGGCATAGGAAAGGTACAGTTTCTCTGAAGGTTTTGTCAAATTTAAGTACAGGTAAAATTTCTGGATAAAGGTCTGTTCCCTGGCTGTTGGGGCAAGTTCCATATCATGTTCCTCCAAAAGTTCCCGCTCCCACTGGGATAAAATGCCGTCCCCTCCCTGGGATTTGGGTATGACCCCGTCATTTACCCCTGCAAAAAATAATATTTTGATATTGTCAAGCCTGGTTCTCTCAATATCCCCAAACACCACCCTGTCATATCCCGGTGGGATAATCCCCACCTTTGCCGCCTCAAATCCTGCGTCCATAATTTTTCCATACTCTTCTAAGGAAATGGTTTCATCCCCCAAAAGCTCCACCATTTTATCCATTAGGTCCATAACAATCCGATAAATCTGGGCATACTCCTTGGCGTTTTTTAAATCCCCCGCCTGCTCATAAAATTCCTCTTTCTCCTTTAACTGCTTTTGAATATCCCTTTCAGCGATAAAAGTATATACTGCCTGGCTAAACTCCCTTACGGTTTTTCCCCTTTCCCGTAAAACAGAGTAAATCTCCCCAAACTGTCCCGCCACTTTTTCCCGGATTTCATTGATAAGAACCACATCCTCCCCGGTAAATCCCACCGGTACATAGGAAAAAATCTCCTGCCATTTTTTATACCCCCGGATGCCTGCCGCAAGAACGTAATTTTCCAAAAAGTCCACTTCCTCCCTTGGAATCCGGGATAAGCCGCTGCGCAGATACCGGAAAATACTGTCACAGGAAAAATCTGTGCTCACTGTCTCTAACACAGACTGGAAAAATTCGATAAAGGGATGGAACACGATCTTTGTTTTCTGGTCAATAAATAAAGGGATATCATAATCCCCGAACAGTTCCCTGGCGTAGGCGCTGTATGTGGGCAAATCCCCGCAGACAATGGCAATCTCATTGTAGCGGTAATGTTCTGCCGAAATTAGCCGGCGGATTTCCCCTGCAATATATTTCAGCTCTTCCCTTGGATTTTTGCAGCTTGTAATTCTTATTTCCTCTTCCAAAAGGCAAAAAGACCCGCCCCCTCCCCGAAACAAGTTCTGCTGTAAGAAAAACAGGGCGCTCCCCTGTTTAAAACGACTGTTTTTCCCAAAGGGGATTACCAGGGGTTTTAAAACCTCCACATGGCATTCCCCTGCCATTTTTGTCAGAGATAAAATCATTTTTTTGCTCATGGCAAAAAGCTCATGGCTTCCGGTGCACCGGTAAAAACTCTCCCTCTCATCTATGGTTACCGTGACATAAATTTCCCCTGCCAGCCCCAAAAGCTTTCGGAACAGTTTTTTTTGGATAGGGGTAAATCCCGTAAACCCGTCGAACACAAGGGTACAGTCCCTTAACAATTTTGAGGAGTCCGCCACATCTATCAATAATTCTAAGATTTCCTCCTGGGTGACAAACTTATCCTGAAGGAAATCTAAAAATCCCTGATACATTACCAGCACATCTTTTAATTTCATGGAAAAACCTCCTGCCGGAAGCTCCCCGCACACTTTCTCAAGGTCCTCCGGCGTCACATTATACTGTGCCAGTTCTGAAATCAGGGATTTTATCTCACTGATATAGCCCATCTTTGTAATATTTTTCTGTAAAACCGAAAGTTTTTCCTGGTTTGCCTGGGCCACCCGCCTTAAAATCAGGTTTTTTCCTGTCTCCTCCAGTACCTGATAAGGAAAATTCCCAAGCTCGTCAAATACCCGGTAAGCCAGGCGGGCAAAACTAACAATGTCGATATTCATCACACAGTTAGCCTTCTGCATCAAAACCAGTTCCCGCTGGGTCTGCATGGTAAACTGCTCCGGCACCACAAAAAAGTAATTTTTATGGGGATATTTGTCCGCCTCTCCCGTTATTTTCTTTTGAATATCATAGGTTTTTCCGCTGCCGGAACCCCCAAGTATAAACTGCAAAGCCATATTTAT
>Ga0137307_100703_pt1 | contig 39120 bp, 34 predicted proteins | sample NAcewD2O_March_2_FD_97180 | JGI IMG/M metagenome (GOLD analysis project Ga0137307, IMG submission 97180) | Mouse cecal microbial communities from Vienna, Austria - N-Acetylglucosamine amended D2O_March | ecosystem: Host-associated > Mammals > Digestive system > Large intestine > Cecum | place... | reverse complement strand
ATTTCATTTTTCAAAAAATCCATTCCATTTCATAAACACCATCCGCCCTTATGATCGACGGGCATCAAATGAACAATTCGGAGGAAGCCATGAACCAGTCATTATCTACCGTAAAAGAAGAAATCAAAAAGGTGATCCGCGGAAAAGACGATATATTAGACACGGTATTGTGTACACTGCTTGCAGGAGGCCATATTCTGTTGGAGGATATACCAGGCGTGGGCAAAACCACCCTTGCCGTGGCTCTAAGCCGTTCCCTTGGCATGTCTTATAAAAGAATGCAGTTTACCCCCGACGTTCTTCCCAGCGATATTCTGGGTTTTTCCATGTATGACAATAAATCCGGGGACTTTTCTTTTAGAAAGGGCGCCATTTTTACCAATCTGTTTCTGGCGGATGAAATCAACCGTACCTCCCCCAAAACCCAGTCGGCGCTTTTAGAGGTTATGGAGGAACGAAGGGTCAGCGTGGACGGTACTACCTATGACTTAGAGCCGCCTTTTTTTGTCATCGCCACCCAGAATCCCGTAGGCGCTTCCGGTACCCAGAAGCTTCCCGATTCCCAGTTAGACCGCTTTTTTGTAAGGCTCAGCCTGGGCTATCCCGACCACCAGTCCGCAACGGAAATATTAAAGGGTCATTCCATGGAACAGATCGATCTGGTCAATCCTATTTTATCCGTAGCCGATTTACGCCTCTTACAGCAAAAGGCTTCAGAGGTTTTCGCCAACGACGACATCTGCGATTATATCGTTTCCATAACAGAAGCAACCCGACAGACGGACATGCTTTCACAGGGTATTTCCCCCAGAGGCTCCCTTGCGATTCTCAAAATGGCAAAGGCACGGGCATGCTTTGAGGACAGGGATTTTGTTACTCCCGGGGACATTCACAAAGTCTTATATTCTGTCTGCAACCACAGAATGATACTTTCCACCAAAGCAAAAGCTTCCGGCTTCGATGCAGCGGATATTATTGAGCAGATTCTGGATTCCGTTCCTGTTCCGAAGTTTTCTTAAAAGCATTCTTTCAAAGGGGTTTTTTCATTGAAAAGAACGACGTTTTTTATTTCTTATTTATCTTATATTATGCTGTTCTCAGTTACGATGTTCTGGGCGCTATTTTATCGGCAGAGCTTCTTTTTTCTCCTTGCCGCACTGGAAATCTGTCTGCCTGTTTTTTCTTATTTTCTGACCAAATACTGCCTTTCCCGCCTGGAGCCTGCTTTATACTTTAAGCCTATGACTACCGTAAAAGGCGAAAAAGTCGGTCTTTTTTTGCAGCTGAAGAATCCCACCCGGATTCCTTTGGCCTCCGCCCTGGTTTCCTTCTCCATCCAATCCGGATTTTATAACGGAAAGGATGAATCCGTGCACATTCTCTCCTTACGCGCCCTGTGTGACAATCAATTAATATTTCCTGTTGCTTTGACGAAATGCGGTCTCTATGAGGCTTCCATCTGTCTTTTACGGGGGTATGATTATCTGCACCTGTTCCGTTTTGACCGGAAACTGGATTTATCGGCGCAGATTCACGTCTTCCCCCATGCACAGCCAAAGGAAGAGCGACACGAAGCCCTTTACAGCGAAGGCTTTGACGAATTTGAAGAATCCTCCAAATTGGGAAATGTTTCCTCCAACGTAACGGATATCAGGGAGTATCTTCCCGGCGACAGATTACAGAAAATACACTGGAAGCTTTCCAGCAAAATTGATAAATTGATGGTAAAGGAAAATGAATCCACCTCTACCAATGAATTCTTTCTTTTAGTAGAACTGTATCAGCCCTCTGAAGAAAGCTGTGGTAAAAACGCTTTCCTGTTTAATGCCCTTGACAACGCTTTAGACGAAGCCTGGTCTTTGTCCCTGGAGCTGATACAGGAAGGAGAAATCTTTACCTTCGCCTCCTATTCCACCGCCAGGGAAGATTTTGTTATGTCAACCATTCGCTGCCGGGAGGATTTGGAAAGCGCCTTCTCAGAATGCTTTTACGAGCCCTCTTATGATACCGAAAACCTTGCCCTGGATATTTATGAAAAATCCGGTATGAAAAAAGGCACTTTACTGCATGTAACCCATAAAGGAGTCGCTGATGTCCCTGCTGAATTTTAGTTTTAGAAAAAAAACTCCATATTCCGAAAAGACAGCCCCCTTTTGCGGCTTTGAAATAGGGGAAAATTCTGTCCACGATTCAAAGGACGCCTTATTCCACTGCCTGATTAAAGGGCTTTTGATTTTTACGTCCTCTTTCGGCTGTATCAGCGGGGTTTTGTCCGAATTTGACATTGCCTATAACTACTTGTTTGTATTAGTCATTATTTTTCTTTTCTCCATGCTGCTGTCCTTAATGCACATCAAAAAGTGGATTTTTAACATCGGATACCCGGTGTTGTTTATAGTGTTCTCAACAATGCTCATCCGCTACCGGATGTTTGTCAACAGTGGTTTTCAGGCTCTGCTAAATATTGTCAACGAAAGCTACAGCGCGCACTTTTTGATGCTATTTACAAGAGAATCCACCGAGGTCATTACAGACCGCTACCTGACGGTAACTGCCGCCACCATATTTATCGGAATCTTTCTTGCCATTTTGATCAATGTAGGCATTTTTAACGATATGTATTTCTGTACTGTTTTTAACCTTACCTTCTGGCCCTTACAGCTTGGTATTTATATTGGCAGATACCCTTCCTTTCTATCTCTGGGGCTTCTGTTCTTTTCTTATTTTGCTATCTATTTCTTAAAGCACAGCGGACATTACCAGTTTATTTATCCGGAAAAAGTGCCCCGGTATACAAAAACCTACAAACGAAAATCTACAAAATTTATATTCCATAAATCCAATGCCAGAAACATGGCGCAGCTTTGTGCTTTCGCCCTGATTATATCTTTGTTTTTCTCGGCTTTCGGTATCGCTTCCATGCCCCGTTCCGAGCAGGAGGCCCTCAGTTCCTCTCCATTAAAGGAATCTGCGGATCAATATGTAAAAATATTTGTCCAGAACGGATTCTCAGGATTTTTCAACCGGTACGAAGCTACCGGCGGCATCAGCAACGGACGTCTCGGCGGCGTAAGCAGCGTCCGTCCCGATTATCAGACGGATTTAATCGCTACCTTTGTTCCCTATGCCTATGAGACTCTTTATTTAAAGGCTTTTGTCGGCATGGAATATACCAGTTTATCTTGGCAGGCCCCCGGCAGATCTACCCTGGACAAATATCGCTACAGCGCTTCGCCGGACAGGTCTATTTCCGAAAATGCTTTTACGGAGGCGGCCACTTTAACCGCTATGATGGAGGATGGGCGCATTCCTCCCATGACAGGAACCATGATCATTGAAAATGTGGACGCCGCCCCCAATCATTTATATCTGCCCTATTATACCTCGGAGCCCGTAGATAATTCTGCCGTTACTTTAGAAAATATTCTGGACGGCTCCCTTGTCCCGGAGCGTCCAGTTTCCGTCAAATATACTCCTTACTCTCCCGCACAGACGGATTTAGACAAATTGGATGCAGACATATTCAGTCATTACCGTGACGATTCCGGCAACGCCAGCTTCCATGCCTATAGCGGAGAGGTTTATGATAACTATCTGCAGATTCCCGATGAAGTGCTTCCCGAGCTTATGAAATATCATACCGCAATCGGCTCTTCTTCGAATTTAACGGAGCAGATTTTCTTAATCAGACAATTTTTAGCTGCCAATTATGATTACAGTATGACTCCCGGAACAACGCCACGGAATGAAGATTTTGTAACCTATTTTCTGGATACCCAAAAGGAAGGTTACTGCGCTCATTTTGCTTCTGCTGCAACTCTTTTATTCCGCTCCTATGGTATTCCCGCCAGATATGTAGAAGGCTATATCATCAGCCAGGCCGCCATTTCCGACCGTGCTTTGGCTGCGGAATACGACTATGATGACTTTTTCTTCGGCGAAAACATTTTAGGAAACAGCAATGTAGTAGAAGTGGAAATCAATGACGGCGACGCTCATGCTTGGACGGAAGTATTTGTAGACGGCTTCGGCTGGATTCCCGTGGACGCCACGCCACCGTCCCAGGATGCGGAAGAAACTACCTATTCCGATTTCCTTTCGGCTCTTTCCGGACTTTTTGACGCCAACACCATAACATCAAATACCAACGACAACAATACTGATTTTAACGGCCTGTTTTCTTCCCTGCGATTCCAGAATTCCCCTGTCATGATACTGTTTCTGGCACTTTTGGCAGTGGCCCTTCTGACGCCTTTACTTTTAAAATCTGTTCGGGGCATCACTTCCTATATCAGGCGCAGACAGGCCTACAAGAGAGGACAATATGATATCTGCATTGCCTATGCATATCGGAAATACTGTCGTATTCTGCGCAAAAAATATCCTCAGGAAAATCTCAAATTACCTGAGGACGTGGGTAGCTTTACCGACAAGCTTCTTTCCGGTTCTGCAAGTCACACAGATCTGAAAATGTCGGTTTCCCAACTGACCGCTCTGACCCAGAAAGCATGCTTTGATCAAAAACAGCTTCCAAAGGAAGCTGCCGATTCGCTGATAGCTGCATATAAAGTTTTGCAAAAGCAAGTGAAATAAATTGCTAATATATTCGTTCGTCTCTCTCTATGTACTCGAAGAGTGCAAGTACTCTAAAGCACATCGCTTGTAAGGATAAGGTACTCAGACTTCTTTTAGAAGTTCCCTCATCAAATAGAGAATTTCCCGGTTCACGTTCTTTTCTGTAATGCCTACCGTCTGGGACATAATTCTCAAGCCTTCCAATGCGTACATAATATTGCGTGCCGCGCCTTTGGGGTCTTCGCAAATAAATTCTCCCGTTTTCACACCGTCTGTAATCAGCTTTTCAATAATCTGAACCGCCGCGTCAAACTGTACCTTTAAAGGATTCTCATTTTTGGGTAATTTGTTGGCAAAGAAAAATTCATAAGTTGCCATAGTCAGACTTTCTTCCTGATTACACAATTCCTTTTTCTGCTCCTGTAAAAACAATGCCAGAATATCCGAGCTGGGGGCGTTCTCACGTACAGCTTTTGTAAAAACATTTTCCTCTCCGCTTTCAGAAGCGTCCTTCATATTCAAGACTTCCAGAAATATTTCCCTAGTACTGTCAAAATATAAGTAAAGACCGCCTCTGCTGATTTGACAGGCCTCCACAATATCCTTCATGGTCACATCCTTAAAGCCTCTGTCGGCAAAAACCTCTCTTGCCTTCTTTAAAATAAATGCTTTTTTCCTGGCTGACTTTTCTCCCATAGTCCCTTACTCCGTTTCTTCTGCTGCGGTATTTATCTCCTCGTCCATGGTTTCTGTTTCTTCCCTCTCCCCTTGCTCTGCTTCCACAGGATCTTCTGTTTCCGTTTCAGGCTCAGCAAATTCCTCCGTCTCAGCTTCATTCGCTGCTTCTGCAGGTTCTTCTAACTCAGCTTCATACACCTCTTCTACGGGATACTCTTCCGGTTCTTCTGTTTCTTCTCCATTTCCGGCTCCTGCAAATTCTTCTTTCTCTATTCCATAATCTTCTTCTACAGCTTCTTCTATTCCTTCTTCATCCCGGATTCCCTCGGAATCCTCGATTCCTTCTCCGCATTCTGCTTCCACAGAGTCTTCTACTTCCTCTACATATCCGGTTTCCTCATAATCTTCCACTCCTTCTACATACCCGGTTTCCAAGGAGTCTCCCATCTCTTCTTCATCTTCAGGGAGAATTTCATCTTCAACAATAAGAGGCTGATCCCAGAATTCAATAATCTGTCTTGCCTTTTTCAATATGCTTAGGAAAATCTTATGGTCTACGCCATCCTTCCACAAATAAGCCTTGGTCATACCGCCAAATATGTAACGGGATAAAATGCATTGTAAAACATCCATATGCATAATATCCGCAGTCTCTATCAGCCTTAATTCGTCTTCATAATTCTGAATACGATTCCTTGTATAAAAATAGTGATAATTCTGCTCCATAAAAACTGTAGTGCTGGCATCATTCAAAAAGGATAACAGAATGCTGTCATACACAGGAAAGGATAAAGTGTGCTTCATCTTATCCCCGTCTTCATAATTTCTGGAAACATCATTTCCGTTCTTTTTCTCAAACCATGGAATGTAGCGGGATAGCCTGATAACATCCTCCCGAAACATGCCCAAAAATTCATCCCTGCTCAATTTTTCCTTCTGCATATGTCTCCCCTGACCTTCCCATTTGTTTATCCTTTTATGACATTCATGTCAATCATTTTTATTTTAACATACTTTTTCCAAAAGTAGTAGACAGGAATTAAAGAAACCTCTCGTATGTAAAAAATATTCTACCGTTTTTTTGCAAGCGGCGCAAATATTGTCTTCCTGCCAATAAAGCCAACGATTCTGGTAATAAAAATTCCCAAAAATACGCCACAGCTGTCTATGAATACGTCCTTTTTAGAAGGAGTCCTTCCCGCCACAAAGGATTGATGGTACTCATCAAAACAGGCAAAGCCCACGCAAAAAGCCCCTGCAAAAATGACCAGCCATATCCCACGCATACCATATACATACAAAGGAAAGGCTACTGTTACTGCCAAAATAAAATACTCCGTAAAATGAGCAAGCTTTCTTACATGGTAATGATATTTATTGGCATATGCCGTAATCTGTTCTTCTGTGAACTCTTTATCAAGCACCTTATCCGCCACACGGACAATTCCTCTGCTGACCTTATAGCTAAGCGCCGAGGAATCCTTACCGCCCTGAGCTGAAAAGTGAAAAATCATCGCCATGACCAAAATAGCCGGCACAAAGGACAACGGTTTTAATACCATGCGCAATAAAGTTTTTATAAATAACCATATATATTTCATTTCACTTATTCCTCATCATATTTATAATTCTATTCTTACAGGAGATTTCCCATCTCATCCACTTCAAGCGGAAAGTTCTTTTCCATTCTCCGTTTGCAGCGCCAATTCCATCATACCGTCCGCCTCATACAGGAGCTTCCCTCTATGATTTCAGGCTCCATTAAAATCTGCTTGCCTTTTCCGTCTTCCCCGCTTTGAATCAGCTCAAGCAGGAGGCCTGCTGCCGTCTCTCCCAGCTTTTCCTGGGGATGCTTGATCGTGGTAAGCTTCATCCCCGCCGCCATCTGGGAATTGTCATATCCGGTTACGGAAACATCCTCCGGCACCTTAAGGCCCCCGTCAGTTAAAGCACGGATTACCTCAAAAGCAATCTGGTCATTATAGCAGACGATTCCATCCATTTCTTTTCCATCGGCAATCATCTCCTTCATGCGCTCATAGGGATGAACGGTTCTGTCCTCCGTATAAAACCAGATAATCCGCTCCGGGTCATAGAGAATCCCCGCCTCCTGCAGCGCCTTTACATAGCCCTTATGGCGGTTTTGTCCCTGGGAATCATCCGCTTTAAACACCCCTATGATATTTTTATGTCCAAGATCAATGAGATATTTGGTAATGAGATAACCACCCTTAAGATCATCCATCAGTATATGCGGCTTATCCTTCATCTGTGAAAAACACCCTTGGATAAAAACATAGGGAATTTGAAATTCATCCATTTTTTTATATAAATGCATATGGCGGCAGTATATTTCACTTTTACTTGGCTCGATGATCATCCCATCTATGTCCTTCTGAAGCAGTTCCTCCAGAATCTTTGCCTCCCTGCTGCGGGAATTTCTCGTGTTCTTCAAAATAATGCTGTATCCTTCATCAGTCAGAACACTGTCTATTCCCTGAATCACTCTCGGAAAAATGTAATCAGAAAGGTAAGTAGTAACCACTGCGATATTTTTGGAGGATTTCGTATACCTTGCCAGTTCGGAACAAAAAGTGCCCTTGCCATGGATCGCATATACATAACCTGCATTTTCCAAAATGGCAAGGGCCTTTCGCACGGTGTGCCTGCTGACCTGATATTGAACGGACAGCACATTTTCAGACGGGAGCTTATCCCCCGCCTGAATCTGTCCCGATAAAATCATCTCACGCAGTTCTTCCGTAATCTGATCATATTTTAACTTTTTGTTACCGGTATCTACCATCTTTTGTCTCCCGATAAGCTTCCAAAAGACTGCCGTTTATAAAACAGCCCTTTTCTTACTTTGTCAAAAGCAGCATAATGTCATTGCTGCGGGCAATAAATTTAGTCATTGCCTCCGGCGATAAAGGCGCATTTTGGAGCATTGCCAAATCATATAACTGCTCGCAGATCATCTTGGTATTTTCCCCGTCTTCATGCTCCATCACATATGCCACTAAAGGATGGTTTGCATTTAATACAAGGGTCTCTCCCTCACTTCCGAACATTCCCATATCCATTCCGCTTGTCGCATACATTTTCATCATATCCTGCATACGGCGGCTTTCTTCGGAAACGGTAATCATGGAAGAAATCTTCTTGTTCTTTAATTTCTCAATTTTAACAGAAAGCTTATCCTTTTTCAAAGCTTTTTTCATGATCGCAGCAATTTCTTCCGCCTTGGCATCAAACTCCTCCTGTGCTTTTTTGGAGGTTTTCGACTTAAAGGTATCCGTCAAATCCGCATCGATTCTGGAAAATTTGATTCCTTCATTCTTTGCCTCTAGCTGGTTGACAAAAGGCTGGTCGATGTTTTCTGTCAAATATACAGCGTCCATTTTAGCCTGCTTAAACATATTGATATACTGGCTCTGCTGTTTTTCATCGGTTATATAATAAATGACTTTTTCCTTTTTCTCCTCTTCTTCCTCTACCGCATTGCCGTTTTCATCCACAATTTCTGCCTCAACCTTTTCTCCCTTTTCGTCAACGGCATTTTCTTCATTCTCTTCTCCCTCGGTATCAATGGGTTTTACTTCCAGACATTCCGGCAGGGTCATATAATTGCCGTCTAAGTTCTTAAAGAGAATATAGTCGGTCATCTTCTCACAGAATTTATCATCCTTTAAACAGCCGAATTTAATGAAGGGACTGATATCATCCCAATATTTTTCATACTCTTCCTTTTCGGTTTTGCACATACCTGCCAGCTTATCCGCGACTTTTTTGCTGATATAATCTGAAATTTTCTTAACAAAACCGTCATTCTGCAGCGCGGATCTTGAAACATTCAGCGGCAGATCAGGACAGTCAATAACGCCCTTTAATAACATAAGAAATTCAGGAATAACCTCTTTGATATTATCCGCAATAAACACCTGGTTGTTGTATAATTTAATAGTGCCCTCAATGGATTCATACTCTATATTAATCTTGGGGAAATAGAGAATACCCTTTAAGTTAAAGGGATAATCCATGTTCAAATGAATCCAGAACAAAGGCTCCCTGTAATCCCTGAATACCTTGCGGTAAAACTCCAGATATTCTTCTCTCGTGCATTCATTGGGATGCTTTGTCCAAAGAGGATGCGTATCATTCATTAGCTCAGGGCGTTTTTTGATTTTAACTTTTTTCTCCGGCTCTTTCTTTTCCTCTTCCCCTTCTTTTGCTTCTTCCTTTTCCTCTTCTTTCACTTCAGGTTCAATTTTTTCAATTACTTCATCAGTGGGTAGCACTTCCTCTTCTTTGATGATTTCCGTCTCCGTGGTATTCAGCTTGCCCACATAAATTTCATAAGGCATAAAGGAACAATACTTTTTGATAACCTCTTTTGCCTCATATTCATTACAGAATTTCAGACAGTCTTCATTGACAAACAGCGTAATGGTAGTGCCCACTTCTGTTCTTTCCCCGTCCTTCATATCGAATTCCGTACCGCCGTCGCACTCCCAATGTACTGCCACAGCCCCGTCTTTATAGGACAATGTATCAATATGAACCGCATCCGCCACCATAAATGCGGAATAGAAGCCCAATCCGAAATGACCGATAATCTGGTCTTCATTTGTCTTATCTTTATATTTTTCAATAAAATCCGTTGCACCTGAAAATGCAATCTGATTAATATATTCTTCTACTTCCTCAGCAGTCATGCCGAGACCGTTATCGGAAATAATGATGGTTTTGTTTTCCGGGCTTACCTTAATATCCACCTTGGGAGTAAAGCCCTCGGGCAGAGAATATTCTCCCATCATATCCAGCTTCTTTAATTTGGTAATTGCATCACAGCCGTTAGAAACCAATTCCCTGTAAAAAATATCATGGTCGGAATATAACCACTTTTTAATAATCGGGAAAATATTATCGCTGTTAATGGATAAGCTGCCATGTTTGTTAGACATAAAATCACGTTCCTTTCTTTATCAAACCTCTCAATAATATGAAGTTTACAACCCCGTGAACCATTCGTCAAGCAAAAACTAGCACTCATTTGGAAAGAGTGCTAGTAATTTATTGGAAACCCTGATTTTTCAAGGCTTTTTCAATTCTTAAATTTTTATAAATCACAATCTATTCCGGAAAATACTTTTCATAAATATCGAAAAAGTCACTGGTTGTTACCTGCTCTTCATGAACCATAAAAATGCTTTTCCAGAGCTCTTCATTTAACTGCCGGATCTGGTTTTCTGCAAAGGTTCCGTAAACCTCATTGAAGGCTTCTTTTTTTCTACGGGTAATAATCTTCTCCTTATTGACGTCTGTTTCCTTACGATCCAGCGTGCTGACACAGTGGATAATATAATATCCTTCCTCCCCCTTAATTACCTCTCCGGTTTCATTGCCCGCCAGATTAAAGGCGCACTCCTCTACCGCACTGTCTACCACGCCTTTTCCGAAGGAATGGGTAACGGTCTTATCATCGCTGTAGGAAAGAGCCAGTGTATAGAAATCCTCGCCTTCGTCAAGTCTTTTTTTAAGCTCCTCTGCCAATTCTTCCTTTTCTGCATTTTCCTCTGACGACCTTATAAAGATCCAATCCACGGTAACGCTTCTGGCTTCATCATCGCTGATCTCCGGATTGATATCCCGGATAATGTACTCATACACCTTGTGGGCAATGGCATATTCCCGGTACATCTGCCCAATTAATTCCTCTGTCACATTCATGGATTGTATCTCATCGTCATTTAATGACTGATAATATTCTGCGGACGCCTGCATAACCAGCTTTTCTTCTTCATCCGTAAGCCTAACCTGATACTGGTCCGCCAAAAGGTTCATGGTCTTGACCTGGGCAATTCTGGCGGCTACCGTGTCCTTGATTCTGCTTTCCATGGAAATGCCATTGCTGGAAACACTCCAGATCTGACTGCCGTACACTGCTTCATAGCGGTTCTGGATATTGGTCAGATAAACCATGAATTCATTGGTATAACAGGAGCTGCTTCCGATCCTGAACACCTCATCCTTTTCAAAGCCGGTGGTCAGAACAATCTGGGTAACCCCATTGCCTTTATCAGCCTTTTCGTCTTCCCCTTCGCCTTTTCCGCATGCGCAAAGCAGCAAAATTCCTCCCATTATCAGTGCCAGTATAATTATTTTTTTATTTCTCATATGCTTTTAAAATACTCCTTGCAACGCTGATGCCGTTTGCCGATGCCTGCTGTAAGCCACGGGTTACTCCCGCTCCGTCACCAATGGCGCGGAGTCCTGCAACGCTGGTCTCAAAATCCTCGTTTACAACAACCCGGTTGCTGTAAAATTTAACCTCTACTCCGTATAAAAGGGTCTCATCCGCCGCAATTCCCGGCGTAATTTTATCCAATGCCACTAGCATTTCTTCTATATCCACCATAATACGGTGTGGAAATACCAGGGATAAATCTCCCGGCACCGCATCCTTTAAGGTTGGAATCAGATTATTTCTGCAAAGTCTTTCCTCTGTAGTCCTTCTGCCTCTCTTAAAGTCCCCAAAGGTCTGGACTAAAACCTTCCCTCCGCAAAGCATGTTGGAAAGCTGGGCAATCTGCTTGCCATACTCAATAGGCGTCTTAAAGGGCTTTGTAAAATTCTTGGAAACCAGTATGGCAAAATTGGTATTGTCCGTCTTGTATTCCTTGGATTTATAAGCATGGCCGTTTACTACCGCAAGGCCGTTTTCATAATATTCCGTGGCAACCTCCCCTGAAGGGTTTGTGCAAAAAGTGCGCACCTTATCGTCAAAAGTAGGGGTATGGTAAATCAATTTTGCCTCATAGAGGTTTTCATTCAAAAATTGCATAACCTCATCGCGCACTTCTACCCGGACGCCCACATCCACAGTTCCCGGCGTAGTTTCGATTCCGATTTCCTCACACTTATCTTTAAACCAGTCGGCGCCTTCCCTGCCTACCGCCGAAACAATTTCCTTTGCGTAGCAGCTTTCGCCCTTGTCCGTTACAACACCCACGGCCCTGCCATCCTCTACCAGGATCTGGTCCACCATGGTCTGAAACTGCAAAACTACTCCCTTTTCCTCCAAATGCTTTTGAAGCTTACTGTAAATCTTATAGCCTTCTTCCGTTCCCAAATGCCTGATGGGGCATTCCACCAGCTTTAAATTGGCATTTATAGCTTTCTTGCGGATTTCCCTGATTTCCTTTTCCTTGTCCAATCCGTATACATTGACATCCGCGCCGAATTTCAAATAAACGCTGTCTGATTCCTTTATTAATTCTATGGTTTTATCATATCCTAAAATATTCGGAAGATTCCCTCCCACATCGGGAGAAAGGGATAGCTTTCCGTCAGAGAAAGCGCCTGCTCCCGCGAATCCTGTTGTAATAGAGCAGGGCTTACAGCCTACGCACTGTTTGGTTACCCGCTTAGGGCAGGTTCTTTTTTCAATGCTTCTCCCTTTTTCAATCATCAATACCTTTAATTCCGGCTTTGTCTCAAGAAGCTCATAGGCACAAAATATGCCACCGGGTCCCGCGCCGATAATAATGACGTCATACTGATTTTCATGTGTTTTATCCATAAAATGTACCGCCTTTCCCAAAAGCATACTAAACTGCAGCTTCCTCCTTCTTGTCATCTCCCATGAGATTTACCGCTTTTCGCAAAAACATACAGCCGTATGCACAAAATTTCATAATCCATCATTGGAAATTTTAGCACGGAACGGAAAATATATCAATTTTAAAATAGTTTTTCATAAGGGTTTCCAGACAATTCAGCTTTCCTATGACAATGCTTTTATCCTTTGTGCTTTTCTCATTGAGTTGATCAAAGCTGATTCCTCTTACCGCCTTACTATGCAGCTTCCCCTTAAACTGAATCACAAAATCCGCAAATCTTTTATCATCCTGGTTCAGCCTCGTAAATCTGTCAAACAAAGCAAACCACAGGAAGGAATCTTTTATATTAAATACATCCGCAATTCTTTGATCGGAAATACTGCCAAGCCTTTCGATCAGAGAATAAAAATCCGTAAAAACAGCGTCGTTAGCTTCCTTTGACAAATACTCGCACATTTTCCTGAAATCCTTGTTGTAGCTGTCCAAATAGTTAATTGCCATAATGCTCTCCACAACCATTCTGCGCATCATGCCGGATTTGAGATTACTTTCCCTATATGCACTGATTCCGGAATCCGCCCGGAAAAAGTTCATTTTCAGAATATTATCAACCAGTTCCGCATAATCTTCATTAAGGCCTGTCCATCCGTTCTGAGCCACCGTCATAGGCCTGCAACGGTTAAAGCGGGCTATGTCATAGGCGATTTCCTTTTTGCTGCAATTTAAATTCAGCATGGCGGGAATCTGATATTCCAGAAACTGATCGCGCAATTCTTCCGGCAATTGGGAGAATTTTTTGTTTCTGATATCAAAGATCTTTTGTTCCGGAATGGGAAAACCGTCTTTATTTAATACTTCCTTTCCGTTTTTATCCTTTTTAAAGGTCTGGTATTCGATTTCGTAGCGCTGAACATTTTTGGATATGGCAAATCCGTCCTTTAGATAATGTTCGATATTGGTACAGCGCTGTTTGCCGTCAATCAGCCAGTACATGGTAATGCCGTCCTTGATTTCTTCTGAAATAATGATCTGGGTCAGGGCTTTCCCTTGTAAAATATCCGCAATCAGTTCACTTTTGTAATAATTGTTCCACTGACCACTGCTTCTTTGCAAAACATGGTTGTCCCGAAGCTGGTGTCGGCTTAATTTTTTGCTGATAGCCGAAATGGCGTAGCTTGTATTCTTGGTCTTTTCTGATGTTGTAGTCATAGTATCCCCCATAGTGTCAGTCTCCTCCTTTATGGAATCAGTTTTGCAGTCCGTATCCCTGAATAAATATCTGGTATTTTCATAAGCTCTTATGGTCGACATATGCCTGTCATATTGCTTGCCGGTAAGCCCCAATTTTTCCTTTATGACAGAAACGGGCTCATCATCCATCTTCATCTTGAGAATCCGCCTCTGTATTTCTGATAAATGACTGAGATATTCGTTTATCCTCTCGTCCTGAAAGCCGCCCATCCGCTCTGACAGGGCCGCTTCTATTGTAAAATCAGAAGGAATGGAATTCCCGATGGCAAAGAAATCACATTCATCAACGGGCTCATCCATGGAAATGACCGAAACCGGACTGTCTTTATCCGTTCCTTTTCTCTTTTGTCTGTTTCTCGCCGTTATTTCAGACTTTATTTTGTTGCATAAACAGGAATATAAAAATCCCTCAAAAGGTCTTTTGTTATCATATTTGAATAAAACCTTTGTAAAAACCTCATTTGCCAGGGAATAAAAATCCTGGTAATCCTTGTGGCATAGCCCTCCAAATCCCGCCAAAATCCTGTCTACCATATCCCGTAGCTTTTTGGCATTGTCTTTATAATATGTATCTAACAACTCTTCCGTAAAATCATCTCCCCTCATTTTCTATTGCTTGAAATCCCTTTTAAAAAATTTCCATATTCTTCCTGTAACACTAACTATAGAACATGTGTTCGTATTTGTCAATTACTTTTTCGAACATTTGTTCTGTTTCGGAGTGGGCAAATGAAAAAAGGAGAAATACATATTGTACCCGTTAAACAGACAACATACAGGGAGGATAAAAAGAAATATGATAAAAACAAGTTTTTGCAAACCGGACTACACGCGCTTTGGCGGAATCATCTATTCGTCAGATTTTGAAACAGAATGGAAAGGAAAAAGATATCAAAACGGTTCCGTGATCGCTTCAAGAATTGCCGGCGATAAACGCTTTGACGAGCAGTGCCGGCAAAATATTCAAAACAGAATCAGGAGGAACGAATATGAAAGCATACAAAAATAAAGGTTATACTATCGAAATTGATTTGCCCAAAAAATGTGATTTTAAAAATTATTCCGTGGAATGTACCTATCAATATGACAAAAAGGAAGCAAAATATTCCCTTTCCATGTGGTTGAAGCGAAAAGACATTTCAAACAGACATGCCATTATTTCACAGGAAATTGACACCCAGTTTATTAGCGGAACAAAGGAAACCATTAAAGGAAACATTTGCCGCATTGTAGAACAGGCGCTTATATCCGGTTTCTTTTCCCCCTATATTCAGGACTATGAATATACTTACGCATGTTTTGATGAAGGGAATGCCCTGTTTGAAAAACGACGCATGGAAGCAAAAAATCAGATTACTGCCCCCAAAAAGGAAAGTGAGGTGTCCTTATGTCCAGTCAATGCACACTGATTAAACTGCCTTTAAAAGAATTAATCCGTCAAAACTTTGACATGAACCTAAGTCGCGATCAGGAAATTGAAAAAGGATATTTCATCACACAGGAATCTTCTCTTCTTTTTGACCAGATTGAGAGACTTCGGGGAATCCCTTCATCCCATATCAACGAGGTTATTCTTCTTACGGCTAAAAAGAACCCACGACAGGAAAAAGATTTGAGGCGTGTTTTAAAGGAAGGCTTCTATTATAACGGCACTCACTATTCCCGTTTCGGAAAATCCGCTTCACAGGCCAAGGAAGGCATTACCGCCTTTGTATGTGACAGTATTTTTGACGAACTTTACAAAATTACCCAAATGGAGCTTCCCATAGATGAATGTGTGATTTCCAAGTATGAAGCCCAAAGATGCCTGGTATTCAGTTCCTGTACTTTAATCGAGGAATATATGCCGAATATTGTGATTACAGGGGAATATCAGAAAGAACTGCAAAACCAGCTGATTAAATATGTTGTGGAAAAAGAAGAAACTTTTACGGATAAAGAAAGCGGCAAGGAAATCCGATACCGATCCAGAAAAATAGAGGAAGGCCGTCGGGACATCCCCCTCTCTCCCTTTGACGGATGCGGTTGTCATGAATATGAATTTACAAAAAAAATCAGCAAACAGCTTCAATTAGACTATAACGCCGTAGGTATGCAAATCAGGCTTCCTTTTATAAAAGGCTTTTCCGTCTATGTTCCTTTCCGGAAAATTTTAAAGGAATGGGGCTATGAATCCATTACAGACGTTTATGGCACGGAACATCCCGTTGACAGCGTGGACTGTATCTGGAATATTACCATGTTTAAAGGGCACAAATTGTTTCTGGAAAAATACGGAAATCGTGCCTGGACCGCCTATATGGACACGCTTTCCAAATATCATTTTAAACTTGGTATCAGCAAATACAGCCATCATATAAAACACATAAATAAATATACGCGCATGAACTTCCAGTATCTGCAATGTCTGGATTTGTGGAATCCCGATTATATTCGTTGTTATGAAAATAAAAGCTTTGACAGCTACGACATTCTTGATAAAAAACACGAAGGTAAAATTATCAATCTGGCAGCCTACACCACCGGGCTTTTTGAAAAAATAATCAAGGGGGAGCCTTTTTATACTTTTAAATTTATGGGTATTACCAATACGAAGGATTACGAACCCGAAAGCAGATATTTAGAGGCCGCACTGATTGACAAGGCCATGTTAAAGGATCCCGCCATAAAGCAGTTTTTATACCGGAAATTAAAAAAATATATTGACGAAGCAAAGGTGGGAAAAATTTACTGTTCCGGCTTCTATCATACAGGCGTGGGGGATATGATCGGCTATCTGCAATATGCGGCGGGGCTCTCCCCTGTGGGCTGTCTTTGTGAAAATGAACTGTATTCCGGCAATTTGGATTGCGGTACCGCCCTTTCCTTCCGTTCGCCTTTAGTCGACCCTTCGGAGGTAAATAAAATCGAAATCGTTCAAAACGAAGTAATAACTAAATGGTTCAGCCATTTTAAAGACCAGGATATCGTAATGTTCAATATGTACGATATATCCGCTCCCGGACAGGGCGGGGCCGATTTTGACGGCGATATTTTCTTCCTGTGCGATGATCCGGTCATGATTTCCTCAAAAATTGACAAACCGGTCATACTCGATATTGCCGACAAAGCCACTACTCTATCGCTGCCTTATACAAAAGATAATATTATAGAGTATGAAATCATGACCAGAGACAGCCGCATCGGGGAAATAACCAACGTAGCAACCAGCATTGAAAACCGGTATACGGACAATGAAGAACTTCAAAAACGATATGACGATTATACCTCTTTACTCAGAATTTTTCAGGGAAAAGAAATTGATTTCTTAAAAACCGGATTCCGGTGGCATATGAACGCAGGATTAAGAAAGCATTTAAAACAGCTGCCCTATTTTTTGCTGTACAACTATCCCGAAAAGAGAAACACTTATAAAGCCCTCGTAGAAAAAAACAAAAATACGGAGCATAAAGAAGACAGAATTCCCCTCAATTTTTACCGTTCCCCTTCTCCCATGAACGAGCTGTGCGACTATATCTGCGCCTGGGAAAAAAAGAATATTTTATGGAACAATTCCCCTGACCGCCTGAAAGACACTTATGAGTTGATAAACCGCCACGATCTGGATTTTGACGATAAAAATGTCATCCGCACGGTTCGGCGTTATATCAACAGATATGCTGATGAAATCCGCAGATATAAAAATCTGCAAAAAGAAAACGGCCACGACGAAAGTCTTAAATTGAATATGGAGCTTACTGTCAATCGTTTTAAATCCCAGCTACAGGAATCCCTTTCCCTCGACGAGGAAACCATAGCCAATTATGTGATTCATGTTTCCTACGCCAGTCCTTCTATCAGCAAGGCTTTTGCCTGGGCCGGCTATGGAGACTATATCCTAAAAAATCTAAGGAAAAATTCCCCCCGGGAAAAGATTATTTCCATTAAGGAGGTTGCCCCTAAAACCATAGAATCTTACGAATACTTGGGGAAATATTATAAATGCAAAGAAGGCTGATAACCATGGAACAGTATTTATATGAAATAATGGAAGATTATAAAAATGCAGAATCGGATGCGGAAAAAGGAAACATTTTTAAGGAATTTTGTACTTCTCTCTGGTCCTGTGAAAACAAAAGACGGACCTGTACCAAAACAATCCGTTTTTATATCAGAAAAGATTTGCAAAGCACCGAAACGGGACAGGTTTTTAACACATGGTCTGAAATTGAATATAAGGGCTACAAGTCTATGTCAAAAGAAACCGACTGGTGCAGCCTTATAAGGCAAAAAATCAACAATCTGTATACCCGTCATTTCGATAAAGAAGTGATTCTGAACCGGGATTATATGGATCTGTTACATACGCCTAAACGTCTTTACCACCAATGGATAGACGGCATGGAGATGGATGCGGACGAACTTACCGCCATGATTGACGATGCCATAAATGAAGCGGAAATTCTGAAAGCTTCTTATCAGAAAGCAAAGATGCAGTTATCCTGGGCTGACTATAAAATGCTTACGGAAAAATTCTTGGACAGAATTTTTCAAAGCTGTAAGCTTATTGACACCTTTGAAAATGGCGCCCCGGAAACAATTTACAGCTTTATAAATGAAGACAACTTCTATATCCGCTATTTTTGCAAAAGCCTGGAATACCATATGAAAAACTATACCAAAGAATATTATGGCTTAAAACGCGGCAGGAACAGGCAGTATGTTCGCTGCCGCCTCTGTCAAAAGCTTATTGAGAAAACAAACAACCGTATTATTTACTGTAAGGACTGCTCCACTAAAGTCCATAATGCCGCAGCAAAGGAACGGATGAGGAGACATAGACAAAAATGTTACCATTTAGAAAATAGGCAGGAAGCATGATATTTAAGGGATTTAAAGGCATTTTTACGGTGTTATGTTTACAGTGGTGGAAAGGATGGTGACTGCCTTTGCCAAAGGATGAATTAAAACTGTACCGTGGCGAGGATTTTATAATTTCCGACCACATACATATCCATCAGCCTACCTTAAATGAAATCTGTGATTACGGAGAGGCTGACTATTATGCCATGATTTACCAGTTAACTGCAACGCCCCAGTCCATGAAGGCACAGCTGTGGGACGCGGGCATTGATTACACCAAAATAACCCCATTTGAACTTTTTTATAGCATTTTATATAAGCTGTTTCCCATGGAAAAAACTTCCATTCTATTTGGCAGCTTGGACCTTTCAAAGTTTCAGGTTATGCAGAAGCAAGAAGATGGAACGGTTCTATTGTTTCAGGCAATCGACAACTGCCCCGTCATTATTGATGAATTTACCTATGAAGTCATAACGGATTATTTAAGACAGGTACATATGATACCGAAGGATGACAGACTTCCGGCAAACAACAGCACAAAAATGATTCTCATTGAAGATGCTAAGGAAGAACTCAGGCAAAATGCTGACAGGGAATACCATTCCCAGCTGAAAAACCTGATTTCTTCCATGATAAACCGCGAGGGCTTTAAGTACAACCACTCCCAGGTCTGGGATATGAAAATAAACGCCTTTATGGATTCCGTTAAAAGAATATCCAAAATCAGAAATGCGGATCTGCTTCTGCAAAGCGGATATTCGGGATTTGGCGTAAATCTTAAAGATATACCAAACAAACAATTAGATTGGTTTGGAGAGCTTTCATAAAAGCTCTTTAAATAGAAAACAAAAAAAGAGGAGGAAAAACAATATGTTTAATCCAAATGAATTAGTTCTTGAAAAGATCAGAGCCGTTGAGGAATACGACCCCGCCACAAGCGAACTGACAGGCCGCTACACACAGATTGAAGAGCCCAGCTTAAAAACATCTGCGGAAGGCACTACGGTAACCGACGCTATGGGTGCGGAAATCGTAACCTTCTATCAGGCACAGACAGGTACCTTCAGCTTCACAAACAGTCTCTTATCCTTAGACCTTGCGGCGACACAGTTTGGTTCCGACAAGGAAATGGCCGGAAAAGACAACAAAATTGTGATTCCCGTATCCGAAACCATTACTATCGGCGCCGACCATACTGCCGTATTGAAGTATGTGCCCGTAGGCCCCGCCGGTGCGGAAGTAAAATTTGCCAAGGTTATCAATGAAAACAATACTTTCGGAAAAACCTATGAAGTGTCTGCAGCTGCCGGAGACGGCGTATTTACACTGAATGCGGAAACAAAAACCCTTACTTTCCCGGAGGATGTAACAGGCAGGGTATTCGTTCAGTACGAAAGAGAATCCGATTCCGCAGTAAAGGTAACCAAGAAAGCAGACGCCCTTCCGAAGGTGCGCTCCCTTTTAGTTCATGCTATTTTCCATGATCCCTGCAATACAAATATGGTTTATGCCGGCATCATCTCTATTCCCAGAGCACAGATCAATCCGGAATCCGTAGAGTTGAGCTTGAAGCCCGACGGCAAGCACGCTGCTGAATACAAGCTGCAGAAGCCTTACTGCGACGAAGCTGCCAGACTCTTCGACATTATCGTCTCCGAAGACTAAACAATGGCAGAAAAACCAACAAACGCCCACTGCTCTATATGCGGCAAAGGCTACCGTCTCTGCCGCTCCTGCCAGGGGCGGGACTCCCTAAAGTCCTGGCGGTCCGTTACCGATACCATGGAACACTACAAAATATATCTGGCAATTCATGGGTTTACGCTGTCACAGGATAAAGCCGCCGCAAAAGACGAACTGTGCCGCTGTGATTTATCCGGCCTTCCCGGCTTTAAGCCCGAAATCCGGGCGGCAATTGAGGAAATTATGTCATAATCCTTTTATGGGCACAGAATTTATTTTGAAATCTTCCTAATACAGGGTGGGTGGATGCGCTATGGCCGTCTGCCTGTCCTGCTTTTGTTTTTTCAAAGGTAGCCCCGTAGAAAATGCAGAACCTACATTACACTTTATATTGACAGCCCCAAACGGCAGAATGGAGATTTTTATGAATATCTACCTGGACCACGCAGCTACCACGCCATTATCCCCGCCCATGCAGCAATATTTGTCATCGCTGCTTCACGATTTCGGAAACCCTTCCTCTCTGTATTCCCTTGGGTTACATACAAAGTCCATTATCGAGAACGCCAGAAGAAACACAGCCGCATTCATCCATGCTTCCAGACAGGACGTCTTCTTTACCGGCGGCGGCTCCGCCAGCAATACGCTGGCAATAAAAGGCTACTGCTCCCGGCACGACTGCAATATTTTCTACTCTCCCCTTGCCCATAAGTCCATTTTAAAATGTGCCGCCTCCTGCAAAAAAAGCCGTCCTTTAAAGGTAGACAAAAAGGGCTTTCTGGATTTAAATGATTTGGAAAAACAACTTTATGAACAGAGCAAAACACCTTTTGTTATCATAGAGTATGCCAATTCCGAAATCGGAACCATTCAGCCTGTAGATGAAATCATCCAAATCGTCCACCGCCACAAAGGCATTATTTATATAGATTGCACCGGGAGCATTCCTTCAATCCCTTTCGATGTAAAAAATACAGATGTAGATATGTGCGGATTTTCGGCCCATAAGCTGGGCGCACTGAAAGGCTGCGGCGTTTTTTATAAAAAATCCTCTATCGATATCGAACCGCTGATTTACGGCGCACAAGAGCAGGGGCTGTGGGGCGGCACAGAAAATGTGCTGGGAATTGCTTCTCTGGGCAAAGCCCTTGAACACTACGACTATTCTTTTGTCTCCTCCAAAAACCGCGATTATGTCTATGATTTTATTCGTACAAGCATTCCCGGCGCCTATCTGGTGGGCAGTCTTACAAACAGGCTGCCCCATCATTTATATATCTGTTTTCAGGGAATTGAAGGGGAAGCTTTGATGATGCTTTTGGATATGAAAGGCATTCAGGTATCTACCGGCTCCGCCTGCAATGCGGGAAATCTTTCTGCTTCCGATGCTTTATCCGCTATAGGCATGAATGAAAAAGACATTCACAGCTGCATCCGCATTACCTTTAGCGGCAGGGAGACCAAAGAAGAATTGGACTACTTCTGCCGCATTTTAAAAGAATCCGTTAACAGACTAAAATCCATGAACAAAATCAAATATCCGTACAAGCAGCATAAAGCAGATTTGTAGAACACATCTGTCCGATTCGCTTGTTTCAGTCAAATTCCCCGAGACAATGGGGAATAAAAAACACAGGAAAAGGAGGCTGTAAAATGGCACTTACAATTTCAGACTATGGAATCAACCTGATAAAAAAATTTGAAGGCTGTCGTTTAGCCGCTTATAAAGACGCCGTGGGCATTATTACCATAGGCTACGGGTGGACCAAGCCCATAGACGGAAAAGCCCTGACAATGGGCACCACCATTACTTTGGCAAAAGCTGATGCCTTGTTAAAAGAAGGACTGAAATCCTATGAACAGAAAGTCCAAAAATACGACTACCGTTACCACTGGAACCAGAATCAGTTCGACGCACTGGTCAGCTTTGCATACAATATCGGTTCCATCGACCAGTTAACAGCCTCGGGAACCAGAAGCATTGCCGAAATTGCCGAAAAGATAACGGCCTATCAGAAAGCCGGCGGCAAAATACTTCCCGGTCTGGTTAAAAGGCGAGAAGCCGAAAAACAATTATTTTTAACCCCCGTATCCGGCACTACTCCATCAGATACAGCCTCCGCTTTTCCCGTTACCTCTCCCTCTGTCGCACCTGATGTGCAAAATGCTGCGCCCAAAGCCAATACAAAATCCATTCAGACATGGTTGAATGCAAGTTACAAAACGGGGCTTGTTCCCGACGGCATCTTTGGTCCCAAAACAAGGGCCGCCTTGCTGAAAGCATTTCAAAAAGAAACCGGCTGTGTTTATATAGATGGAATCTGGGGCAGCGAGTCCAAAGCCGCTGCCTCTTTTCATATTCTAAAAAAAGGCTCCGAAGGCATTCTGGTTACAATCTGGCAGGCATGCCTTATCTGCTGCAGCTTTTTTCCCGGAGAAATCGACGGAAGTTTTCAGGAAAGCACGCTGAATGCAACCCTTTCCTTCCAGAAAGCAGAAGGCCTGATACAGGACGGAATTGTGGGAGATAAAACCTTGCAGAAAGCTTTAGGGAACTAAAAACAAATTCCCAAAAGACTTCTGCCCTTTCCCCACGTTTATATAAAAAGAAAGAGAGATGTTGACTCCATGAATATGACCACCTTTTTAATTTTATTATCCGCCTTCTCGGTCATCAGCAGTCTGGTAACCGAAGGCATTAAAAATATGGCCGCCCATAAAGAAAACCTGTCTTATAATCTCATAACACTGGTTACCGCCCTGATTGTAGGCGGATGCGGAACGGCCGTCTATTACCAGCTGAATGCAATCCCTTTTACAACCAACAACATCATTTACATGCTTCTGATGGGCTTCGCCAGCGGGCTGACCGCCATGGTAGGCTTCGACAAGGTAAAGCAGGCCATAGAACAGTTTCCCAATAAATAGGAAAGGCAGATGGATTCCCTATGAATGATTTATTAATAAACTATCTGTCCGCGGCAAATCCTTCCATTATATTTGCCGCCGTAATACTCTGTCTCTTAAGCTTCTGGTCTCTTTTTAAAAACCGGGGCACAGTCTCGGATTTCTTTAACGGCCTTTATCACAGGAAACAAAATCATGAAAAGCTGCTGGCAACTATTCAGGAAAACCAGACGGCAATTAAAACCATTATGGAGAACCGGATTCACGACAGAGAACAATCTTTTGCCATTCAGAAGGAACTGACGGACGCCCAGAAGGAACTTGCCCAATCTTTTTTTACGATCTCGGAAAAAATTGACGCCATGCAGGCTCATACGGATAAGCGATTTCAGGAAAGCGAGCAAAAGAACAATAAACGGATTCGGGCTGAATTAAAAGACAAAATCAGCCGTTCCTACAGATATTACCACTCCATCGGGAAAATCAACGACATGGAGTTGGAAGCATTAGAGGATTTAATCGAAGAATATGAAGCGGCAGACGGCCAGAACAGCTTCGTACACAGCGTAGTCCAAAAGGAAATGTATACCTGGGAAAAGGTTGATAAAATATAAGTCTAATACCCCGCCGCAAGCAGTCGCTTGGCTCGTTGCCCGCGGGAAAAATGAAAAAGTCAGGATGGTGATGAAATGGCAAACGGAAATGTCGATAACAAAATTATCGTTGGTATTGACCAGGCCGCCTCAAAAAAGTTAATCGAAAAGGAATTGAAAAAGCTTCTGTCCCAAATTAAGGATCTGGAGGTACAAATCAGTCGTATCAAATTGGACAAAAAAGCAATCAGTGAATTGGAAGCCGGATTCCAGTCATTGGGACAGGCTTCACAAAAGCTGTCGGACGGGCAGAAAGGGTTGTTTGATTTCAGTTGGATTTCTACTGTTTCAAATAAATATAAGGAATTTTCCTCTTTTATCAAACAGACAGCCGAAGTGGCAAAAATAATGAACGGCGGAAAGGATTCCCCTTTAGCGCCGATTTTTGAAAGCTTAGATCGCCGAAAGGTACTTAAAATTGCCCGGATTTTAAGTCGGTCTAACATGGATAAGGAAATGATAAAACGGTTCATAGTACAAGTCCATGCGTTTGGGAGCTTTAAAATAAACCAACGAGGAGTAATTGCTGGAAGCAGCTTATGAACATTCTACTAAAGCGGAACCGGTAACGGTATACGTAAATGTGCGAAAGCGGAAAAAACAGAATGTTCGGCATATGGTAACTTATGTGAAAACATAAGGCAGGCCTAAGTGCTGTTAACAAGGCGTAATCAGCCCCACACATTCTTAAGAGTCATTTCTAACTGAATAACCCCTATAGACGGGACTAAATCAGTGAATAAGAATGTATGGTCAGAGACATACCCATCCTCAGAGTATATTCTGCCTCATTGAATATGCTTTTAAGGTATAGTGCGTATTGCGATTTTATAAATTTCAGTAATACGTTTGGATTTAAAATCCAACCATTAAAATTTATCGGCACGTTCATTGCCGTACCAGTCATGAATATCCTACTAAGCGATTAAATAATCTGGGCAATTCCATCAATGCGGCAAAGGATATTCTGAATGTTTTTGAACAGATGTCTGAATTTAAAGGCTCCGGCGCAAAGGATGAGACAATAAAAAAGCTGACAGATGTACTATCTGACTATTCCCTTGAGACAGTTGGGGCAGCTGCCGGACAGATGGATTTAACAGAAGTTCAGGCTCAAGCTGTGTTTATGGCAAAGGGATTGGCGGATGCTGAGTTAGACACGGCTGTTAAAACTGCCACATTATCCGCGGCACAAAAAGAAGCTTCTTCATCTGCTTTAAATGTCAAATCAGTTTTTACAGGATTAGGAGCCACCTTAGCCGCCCATCCTGCACTAATTGCCGCACTGGCTGCCGGAGCACTTGCCGCAGGCGTTGCATATATTGCATGGTATAATTCAACCGAGCAGGTATTAAAACGTCAAAGAGAACACAGAGCTGAAATGCAGAAAAGCATTGACAGTTTAAATAGCGAATCCACTTCATTTACCCAACAGGCAAATGCACTAAAACAACTTTTAGAGCAGTATAACAATGCAACGAAATATAGCGATGAATGGTATGAATCCGCAAGGAAAATAGCCGATTTGTCTGAAGATCTTGTTATCGGCTATTCCGATGAAGGAGAAGCCATTCTTGCTAACACTGACAAAATTCGTGAACAAATACAAGAATATCGGAATTTGGCAGACGAAAAATATAGTAGTTCTATTATAGCGTCCAAAGAATTTATTGATACTTCCGTTAAGGATTATGAAAAGAACCAGAAAAAAAAAGAGAAAAAAGATAATAAAGCTCAAAAGTTGCAGACACGGTTAGAAAAAGATAAAGCTTACATTAGGGCTAATCCTTATGCTCCTGATGCTCAGTCTTACAATGATGCTATCACTGACTTAGAAGGCGAAATAGATGCTATCTTAGAAAAATCTGCGTTATACGCCACTGAAATGGATTACATACAGGAAAATATTAAAGCCTCTTACGCTAATCTTCTTCCCTTGTTAAATGAAAACGAATTTACAGATTTTGAAATAAATCTCCGAACTTCCCTATTAGATTATGCTTCAACCGCCATGATCGATTCCAGTCAATTCACGGCATTATATGATAAAATAAAATCATCTGACGTAAACAAAAAACTATTTGACAGCCTATTTACATTACAGGATTCAGACAACAGTTATGCTGAGTATTCCAGACAGGCTCAGGAAATTTATGAAAAGCTTTTAACTCAGTTAAACATTACGGACGAAAGTGACCAGCTTGCATTAAAACTGGTACTGGGTATTGACGACGAGAGCCTTGCAAACGCCCAGTATGAAGTAGACGCATTAATAGAAAAATATGCAGGACGGAGATATAACGGCTCTATGCTGGAGTACGGAGATATAGAATTTGCAAATTTTGCCAATACCCTTACGGACAGCGAATTAGATATTGCCAACTCAAACGAATTTGCCAGCGCAATTGAGCAAATTAAGTTAGAGACCGGAGAAGCCAAATTATCACAGGAGGAATATAGAACTGCCCTTGATCTGGCATCAGAAGCCATACTGAATCAGAAAAATGCAACGGAATTGTTAAAAACGTCTATATCCGACTCCGTATCATCCCTAAGTGATTTACAATCTCAACTTAACACCTTAGATTCCGCAGTAATCAGCTACGATGAAAACGGCACCTTTTCCTTGGACGATTTAGCCGCTATTTCCGATTACTTCCTGTCTCTTGAGGACTTTGACACTTCTGCCGTCGACAATGCATTATCGGTATTAAGCGACTCCTCTTCCACTACGGAACAGCTTGCCAAAGCCGTAACCACTGTAGCAGACCAGTATTTACAGGCCTCCGGTATTTTAGATACAGTAACCGACCGGAATAAAGCCCTCATCATCTCACAGCTTGAATCCATGGGAATCTCAAATGCCCAGGAAATTGTCAATGCAAAACTGGCAGCCTCCTATGGGACGTTGGTACAGGCAGAGGCCATAGCTACCCAGCACTCTATCAATCTGTCCGCAGTTACCTATGACGAAATCAATTCTTTATTGACGGAAGGGCAGATTTCAGAAATAACGGCAAGACAGCTTGCTTATTATGCTATACAGAAACAATATTGCAACGGCGCGGTCATATCCACTGTGGCAGACTGTCAGAACATGATAAATCTTGCCAAAACAGCCGGATACAGCACAGAAGTATTAAGCAGACTGGAAGCCTTAAAAGCCAGAATGTCCTCTGCCGACTATATATTCAGCGAGACAGTCAGAAACAACGTTTCCAACCAAATTAACAGCATCCTCTCCGAAGCAAGCGCCAATATGGCAAACTACAATATTGAAATCCCCCAGGCCACATATAACGGCGGATCCAATATTACAAATGCATTGAATGACGCCAGCCAGGCCGCTCAGGCCTCTGCCCGGGAAATAGAGGACACCTACGAAGAACTTTTTGACTTTTTTGAACGACGGACGGACGTATTAAACGATGCGCTGGATCTGCTGAATACGAATCTGGAAAATGTTTTTGGCTCATTTGCTAAAAACCAGCTGATTGATGCTCAAATAGGCATCAATAAAGAATCTATTAATAACCAGACAGACGCCCTTGCCATGTACCAGCAAAAAGCGGCCGAAGCTCTTGCCAAAATTCCTGCCGATTTACAAAGCAAAATAACCGAAGGCAGCGTATCTTTGGTAAACTTCATCGGCTCCGGTAACGAAGATGTGGTGGAAGCCATTAAGGAATACCAGAACTGGGCGGATAAGGTTGCCGACTGTAAACAGGAACTGAGCAGCCTGAAAAAAGAATTAAGACAGCTTGAGCTTGATAAATTCAATAATATCGTTTCGGATTTTACAAACCGTTTTGATATTTCCTCCGATGCCCAGGATTTCATCCAAAAACAGATAGCCTTATTTAAAGAAGCCGGCCAGTTAATCGGCGAAGGCTTTTATCAGGGACTTATCAAGGAATCAGAAAGCCAGCTAACCATTTTAGAACAGGAAAGGCAGGCTCTTGCCGATGAACTGGCCTCGGGATTTGACAACGGTCTTATCGAAAAAGGTTCGGAAGAATGGCTTGAAATCGTAGATGCTTTCAATAAAGTGGACAGCTCCATTCTTGACTGCAAAAAGGATATCGAAGAATTCAACAACGCCATACAAGACCTGCATTGGGACATTATAAAAAGAGTACAGGAGAATTTTGACAACCTGTCTGACGAAATAAATAATCTCACAGACTTAATCGACGATGTGGATATTTCAGATGCCGAAGGGAACTGGAGCAAAGAAGGCCTTACCCAGCTGGGATTATATGCCCAGGAATATGAAAAATCCGTTTATGCCGCCAACATGTATGCGGAAGAAATTGCAAAGCTCAATGAAGCCTTTGCTAACGGAGAATACTCGACTACGGAATACGCCGACAAGCTTGCCGATTTAAAGAAAGCCCAGTGGGATGAGGTAAATGCCTCCGAAGCCGCCAAAGACTCTATCATGTCCTTAAACAAGGAACGGGTTGAAACCATGGTAACGGCTATTGAGGACGAGATCGACGCCATGAAGGAGCTGATCTCTTCCAAAAAGAATGCTCTTGATGCCGAAGAGGAATTATACGAGTACCGCAAATCAATCAGCGAAAAAACCAAATCCGTTACGGATATCGAACGCCAGATTGCGGCAATGCAGAATGATGACACCGCTTCTACTGTGGCAAAAAGAAAAAGATTGGAAGAACAGCTTGCACAGGCAAAAGAAGAACTGGCAGATTATGAATATTCTCATTCCATAGATACCCAGAAATCGGCTCTCGATCAGCAGTTTGAAGAGTTTGAAACAGATAAAGATGCAGAAATAGAAAGACTGCGTGAAACACTTAGCGATAGGGAAGCAGTTATTGCGCTTTCCTTTGAAACCGTAAAAACCAACGCGCAGCTTATCGGCAGTGAAATTGCTTTGGTTGCACAGGCACATGGCATTACTGTTTCAGAATCCATAACTACTGCCTGGACTTCCGGCGAAAATGCCGTCGCATCTTATGGCGAAGCCTTAGGAATCGGAGCAAGTAATTTTATCGGGAATATGATTAATATGGTTCAGGGCGTATACGGGCTTCAAGGCCAGGCCGACGCCACTTCCCTCTCACTCGCCAATATGTATAACCAAAACAGCAAAAATCTGCAGAACAGTCTGATAGCCTCCTGGTATAGCGCTGCAAACCTGAATACCGTTGCCCAGGCGTTAGATGACAGCCTGGGCAATGCTCTTGGACGTGGATATGATGTAAGTTCTCTGGTAAATAGCATGAATTCCATTGGAGACGCCGCCGCAAATGCAGCTAATAAGGTAAGAGATTTAATGGCTGCCATAAATGGCAACGGAAAAACAACTCCTGAAGATACTAATTATGGTATTGCCATAAATGGTCATAGTGTAGTAAAGGATCTTACCAAAGAAGCTGCATATAAATTAAAAGCAACCCAATATAAGCATGACTATTATTATATTTATTCTTATGCCAAAGGCGGTCTGGTCACAAAAGATGATAGCAATCCTCTAAACTATATTGCCAAATCAGTAGGCGAAGACACCCTGATTGCTGCAAAGGACGGGGAGCTGGTATTAACCCCTGCCGAAGCCGAAGCATTTTTGAAACTGGCTCCGAATATGGAATCTTTTAACCGTTTCATTCCCCGAATAACCCCCGACAGTTTCGTAAATAGCATTCCTCTCATTGAAAATGCGCCCCCGTCTGTACAAATCCATTATGACAATTTAGTGCAGGTTCAGGGCGATGTAAACAACAGCAATATCAGGGAAATGAAAACAATTGTGAACGATGCAATTACAAAACAATTTAACAAATTTAACTCCGACTTATACAAAGCCGGAGTCAGATAATATTTTTACTCAGTGCTGTATGCAATTAACTTAGAAATTCTAAAAGCTACAGCCCTGAGTATATATATGCCATGATGTCCCGTAGGCAGTGCAAACCCGTTTCTTTTGAAGGCCATTCTATTTGCACCTGCCTGCCAAAGTCAATGCTACACTGCTTAAGCGGGATATTTGACCCTTGCAGAAATATAATCTGCCGGCATAGGCATCATCATAAAAGAAAGGAGTTAGCCATGAATGCATTTTTTAAGGACATTCGGATTGGAGACTTCGTCGCTTCCGAATACGGGTTGATACCTGCCTCTTTTGATTATTCATGGGATGAAGAAAGCGATATCGCTATGGAATCAGAATCCGATGAAGAATATACAGGCAGAAATACTATTCCGCTGGATTATGGAAGCACGCATCAGAGCAAGCCGGAATTTTCTGTTACCTTTATAAAGAAAGCTTGTGGCGTCAATGAGAAAAACGCTTTTGAAAATCATGAAGTCCGTTCCATTCTCCGGGAATTGACCGGGAAACAGTATTACAGAGACTTGTACTTTTTAGATGACAAGCTGCATACTGATGAACGGATTCACTATAAGGTCAAAGTGGTCAGGACGGAGCAGCGAAAAATCCACGATCAGACTATGGCGCTGAAATTTACCTTCCAATGCAATTCCTTCTGGGCTTATACCGATATACAGTCCCGGGAATTTACCGTTAAAGGCGGACAGACCATTCATTTTTATAACTCCTCTGACGAGGTAAATGACTACTTATACCCGCAGATAGAGTTCTCTCCAGTTACCGGCGGCAATTTAACCTTAACAAACCTGTCTGATCAAAACAGGCGGACATCTATCAGCAATAATACCGCAGATGAAATCATATCGTTGGATTCCCGCAGCGAAATCATATCGTCATCGCATCCCGGCAGAATCATTTTAAACGATTTTAATTTAAAATGGCCCCGATTTGTACCGGGAATGAACCAGCTCCTGGTTTCTGCCGACTGCAAAATGAAAATAACATATCAATTACTGAGGAAGGTGGTGCTCTAGACAAAATGGGACTACATTTTAATTATGACTACTGGAACAATATGGAAACGCCTTCCTTTGTTTTATGTACTGTTGACAAAAGCAAAATCGGCACATTGAATGTCAGCGAAAAGCATCTGCACTACAATAATGAAATTCCCGAAATCTCCTTTAGAATGTGTCAATATGTAGACGGGAAAGAAAATCCTTATTACGACAGGGTTTTAGAATTTCAGTATGTACTGCTTCCTGACATAGGCTACTTTCAGATAATACAAAAGCCGGTGATCATCACTGACCGTAACATAGAATACAAGGAGGTTACTGCCCAGAGTGCGGAAATCGAATTGGGACAAAAATATCTCAATACCTTCAGCATTAACATGGGCACCGTGGAGAGCATCGACGGCGTATGCCTGTATCAGGCCGGGGATTTAGGACACAGTTTGCTGAACCTGGTATTGGAAAAGCTTCCTTCCTGGTCTATCGGCTATGTTGACCCAAAGATTGCCACGCTGCAAAGAAGCTTCGAAATTGACAATCAGGATGTATACAGCTTTTTAACCTCTGATGTTTCAAAAGCCTTTGAATGCGTTTTCATTTTTGATACCCTGCATAATACGATTAATGTTTATGAACAGGACTCCGTCAGTGAGGATACAAATATTGTCATCTCCTTTCAGAATCTTGCAAAGAAAATCAAACTGGACCCGGATGCCGAATCCGTTAAAACCTGCGTCACTTTAGTGGGTAGCGACAGCCTGACAATCCGGGAATTAAATATGGGATATGATAGGATTTATAACTTTGATTACTTTACCACACCGGAATATATGAGCCAGGAGTTAATCGCTGCTTACAAAGCCTATCAGAAAGCTTATGAGCGATATAACAAGCAGTATACGCCCCTGCTTGCCGAGTACCAGGATCTGATTTTGGAAATCGCAAGACTGGATCACGAAATGCTGCCGGAAACTCCTCTTCCTACTAAAGACGGACAGCTTATTACAACGGATGAATTGGCAGAAGATACCGAAGTTTGGAAAGAATACTGCCTTACAGAATTAGAAACCTATAAAAAAGCCTATGAAGGCAGACAGTCTGTTTTAATGCAAAAAGGCTATGGAAATCTTAAGAAAGTGGAATACGATGGTACAAGCAAAAGTGTGACATATACTAACAATGACGATAATAAAGATCACATGAAAATCGAATACAAGTCATTGTACCTTCCCGTCTATCATATTTTACAAAATATCAATTCTGAAATTGCAACAAGGAAATCTCAGATTCAGAAACTTGAAAATCGTAAAAAAAGCTTAACGCTCCAAATGGATAATATCATATCCCTGATTGACATTCAAAAGAATTTTACCAAAGAACAATGGTTATATTTAAACAAATTTATCAGGGAAGAAACCCTGTCCGATTCCAATTATGTGGTAACTGATGCCATGTCCAAGGAAGAGGAACTGGAAATGAAACAGGCTTTTCTCGATTTCGGAAAAAAAGAATTGGCAAGGGTTTCACAGCCTCAGTTTTCTTTTACCATGGATATGGCGAATATCTTTGCCTTTCCGGAATTTAGAAACCAGCTGGACAAGTTTGATTTGTTCAACTATATAACCGTTCTCATTCGTGACGATTATTATATGAAGGTAAAAATTCTTTCCTTTGACATTGATTTTGAAGACAGGAAAAACTTTTCCGTGACATTCGGCAGTATTTATAAATACAAGAATAAAGATATTTTTACAACTGCTGTGGATGCCATGGCAACAGCCGCTTCCGCTTCCACTTCCGTATCCTTTAACAAGTTTCAATGGAACAACGGGACGGAGGATGCTTTTGATATAAAGAATAAAATCTCAAGCGGACTGATCAACGCCGGAGTAAGCCTAAGCAATTCAAAGTCTACTATGGAAATTGATGAGCGTGGATTGTTTATGAATAATGCTTCTGATTCTGAATTTCCGAATGAAAAAACGGCGTTAACCGGCTCTAATCTGTTGTTTACTACTGATAATTGGAAAACTGTAAGAACTGCTTTGGGCAGAATACAATATATAAAATCTGATGGAACGTCTGTTAATACTTATGGTTTGATTGCAGAAACAGTTCTTTCCGGATATATTGGCGGTTCCACAATTGAAGGTAATACCATTAACGGGGGAACTATTAATGGAAATAACATTAATGGAGGAACTATAACGGGTTCTACAATTAATAATGGCAATGGAACGTTCTCTGTTGATAAAGACGGAAATCTGACAGCATCAAAAGCAACGATTACAGGTAACATTACTGCAACAACATTAACTGCAACGGAATCGGGGAAAATCGGTGGATGGGAAATATCCAAATATGCATTATATAATGGAATCCCCTATAAAGGAAGCATGAACAAAGATTCTGAATCATATAATTCATGCGGTATCGGAACATGGAACGCTGATGGTAATGGTAATTGGGCTTTTTGGGCTGGCGACGGTTTGTTTTCTGTGACAAAAGATGGTGTATTACATGCTGAAAATGCTACAATAAAAGGCAAAATTGAAACTCATAATATTACCGCTACTAATGGTAATTTTATAAATGTTACAATTGGAGATTCTTGTAGAATATTAGGAAATTGTATCATCGATGGAAGAACCTGGGGGGAAGATTTCAATATTGACGCTAATTGTGGAATAGATGCCAGAAGCTTTGGCACTGATTTCAATTGGCTAGGAAACGCTATTGGAAGTGGTTATATTGATGATAATTTAAGTAGCAAAAGATTTAAATTATGTTTTACAGATGGGAATTTAGGTATCAATGGTAATAGTGATTATGTCGGAAATAAAGATGGAAAAGCCTGTCTAATAGGTTCATCAGGTGCTATTGTAGGAAGTTCTGGTTCAACTTATATGGAAGTAAATTCTCTTGGAGTTAAAGTTAACGGGAGCTTTTATGTATCTGGCAGCGGAGGTAAAAGTCGACTTGTAGATACATTAAGTTATGGAAGTATATGCTTAGATGCTTATGAAACCCCTACGCCAATGTTTGGCGATATTGGTACTGCACAATTAGATGCCCATGGAGAAATTTATATTTGGATTGATCCCGTTTTTAATGAATCAGTTGAAGAACAGACACAATATAAAATCTTTATTACCAAATATGGAATGGGAGACTTGTATGTTGATATGAAAAATTCCACGAAAGATTATTTCATTATACGTGGAACGCCTTATATGGAATTTGCTTGGGAAATTAAAAATACCCAAAAGGATATGATGGGAATTAGATTTTCTCCATATAACTTATTGGATGCAGACACAAGTGAATCTGCCAATTATGAAGCAGAATCAGATTTCATTTTAAAAGAACTGGAAGGAGAATTAGACTATGCAATATAAAATCACAAGCTTTACATCTTTTACCACCGCCGAAGGAGAACGACTCTCCTACACATACTCTAAAATCAACGAAGAAACAGGGGATATTGTGGATTCCAATATCAGAAAAACCATCGTCATCCCCGATTCGGAAACCGAGGCTTTAGATGCTTGTAAAGTAATCAAGCAATTTCTGTCTGATAAATACTTAGCACAGTAAAGGAGGGAATTATTCCCATGGAAAGCAAAACTCAAAATGGAAAACCCTTATCCCTGATCATAAAAGAATGCCGGGAAAATATTGAAAATGCCATCAACGGTTCAAATCTTCCGCCCTATTTATTAGAACCGGTTTTGAAGGACTACTATAACCAGGTTTCCTTTCTTGCACACAATATGACAACTGAAGAGGAAAATGAATATTTAAGCAATCTTAAAAAAGATTAAGATAAGCTTATGAAAGAGAACTGCTCCTTTTAGGATAACAGTTCTCTCTTTATATTAACTAAGGAGGGATGAAATGAACCCTATTATTACTTATATCACAACCGATCTGACGGCCAACAACAATTTTAACTATGTTCGTGCCGTTCAGGGCGACAACCAGACCCGTTATGTTCACATCACTTTGCTAGACAACCAGATTCCCTACAATCTGTCTGATATCGAACCTGTTTTAAGGGGCGACAAACCGGATGGAACTACTATATTCAACCACTGTGAAATATCGGACGATGGCGAAATCATTGTGGAATTAACCAGTCAGATTTTAGCAAGTGCAGGCACGGGAAAATACGAAATAGCCCTGTATAAAACAAACGGACAGAATGAAGTCCTTACATCATTTCCGTTCAATATCTATGTAAGCCCTGCATCATTTAATGTTGATAATATTACATCTTCCAATGAATTCACGGAATTGTCCGACATTATCAAAAACATTGACACTATCAATCAAAATGTTGAATCTGCAAAGGATTCTGCCAAAAATGCCGAGCTGAGTGCAAATCAGGCTGCTACAAGTGCCGCAGATGCTTCCGATTCTGCATTACAGGCCGGTTTAAGCGCCGCAGATGCCTTATCCTCTTCCGAGCTTTCCAAAAGCTGGGCCATAGGCGAAACAGGTATGCGCGAAGGCGAGGATACGGATAATTCCAAATACTATTCACAATTGTCCTCTGACCATATGGATACTGCAAAAGTCTATATGGATGAGACAAAAGTCTATAAGAACGAAACAGCTTTATTACAGGAATCAGCTTCAGACTCAGCAAACGCTGCATCTGACAAGGCTGCTGATGCTTTAAATTATGCCGAATTATCAAAAAGCTATGCCATCGGCACAGAAGGAACCGTACGGGAAGGCGATTCATCAGATAATTCGTATTATTATTCATTGCAGTCAGCTTCCAGTGCCAGAAGGGCTAGTGATTTACTGAATCAGATTGATGAAAAAACCCAAAACAGCCTAAAGCAGATTGAAGACGCCCTGGCAAGCACTACGCCTCAATTCTATTTTGACCATACTTCCGGTATGCTCTCCTACTCCGGCGGGCGTTTTCATTGGGCTTTGAATAACAACGGACATTTATTATGGGAGGTAACAATATAATGACTGACATTGGAAAAATTTCTTTTGTTTATAAAGGCGACTACGACGAACTGACAACCTATGAAGAAAAAGACTGCGTTACATATAAAGGCAGCACCTTTTGCGCATTAAAAGCCGTAACAGGCATTGCCCCTGTGCACGATAATGAAAACTGGTGGCAGATGTCCAAAGGCATAGAAGGCAATGGCGAAACAATTTCTCCGGAAGAACCCACCGAACAGGAAGACGGTTCTTTCTGGCTGTCAGAATACTAATTTGGGAGGAAATATATCATGGGAAAAATTTATAAAAACGGTATATTATTTGCGGGAAGCACGGAAAATGCCGGCTCTGTCACTTTTAACAATGAAGAAACAAGCCTTGAATCAACCAATGTCCAGGGAGCCATTGAGGAGATTAATAATCTTTTTAGTTTAAAAGAAATATCTATTACGGGAGAACATGTACATCCTGCCGCATATGCTTATCAATCAGGGCATATGGTATTTGCAAATATCTATTTCAACAATTTAACTATTACAGCTAATGAAACTTTACAGCTTGGAACTATCGAAATTTCTCCCAACAAAGCACTAGGGTTTTCGTGTATATTCATGAATGTTAGCAACAATAAAGTTTTAGGGTACGGATATTTACAAATAAATACAAGAGGAAACATTTCCGTTTTAAGTAATTTTGATGCAACACAGGCAAGATGCACTGCCAACATAGCGTATCTTTGTTAGCTAAAAACGATACAAAAATATTATTCATTGATTAAAATCATATAAAGTCATCAAACTTTAAGGAGAACAAAATGAGCATACTTTCAGGTTATAAAAAATTCAAAAAATATTTGAAAACCACCGACGGCTATCAGCTTATTTCCTACTTTACCTCTTCCGATACGGTTAACATGGTAGACGAAAATGGAAATATTACGGATACCACATTAACAGAAAGCATCAGCAAAGCTGGAAAAGGCCGGGAACTAACACAGGCAGAATATAATGCCTTAAGCGAGGAAGAAAAGAGAAACGGAACTGTATATTACATAACCGATGATGACGGTGCTGTTTCCATTGTTGCATTGAACCGTGCTGCATATGACGCTTTAGGCGATACAACTTCGACTGACGGACGTATCTATTTAATCACAGATGAAAATATTGAAGAAACAGCAAAAAATATTGCATTTGACGATTCCAATACAACTATTGACGCATCAACAGTTCATGACGCAATTGAAGCACTAGATTCTAAATTAGCCAACAAATCAACAGATTATTCCATTTTATTAAACAATAAACATTTATCAGGAACTGTAAAGGAAACTGTTAATTTATTAAATGAAATAAGCAAATACAAATATATCTCATTCATGTTTATTTGGAACAACGGTTCTGTATATAGCCAGCAAATATATCCTGTCGATTTATTTAGCAATATTGTTATAAATGTGGTTTTATATGGATCAAGTAAAGAACAACTCATCCAGGTATGGCCAAAAGATGATAATTCTATAGACTTACAAATGGCAGACAATGAAAACATCGGTTTAACCATTATTGCATGGAATTAATTTTATAAGTTTATAAATAACAAAACATTAAAGGAGGATTAGTATGCCTACATTAAGATATAACGGAAATAAAATCGGAGGCACTGTAGAAGATTCCCTACATGTTAATTTTAACAATACCACTACAAATCTTGAAGCTACCAATGTTCAGGAAGCTATTGAAGAAATAGATAATAATATTAACGAAGTAAGTAGTAATTTATCAACAGTTGACACAACAATTAACAATTTAGGAAAACAAGAAAAAATTGGTTCCGGATTTTCGACAAATACACAAAATCCATGGCCTCTTTCCAAAAGTATAAAAAATTACAGATACATTTTGGTTATAATAAACGCAGACTGGAACATCTGGACATCAGTAATTCCATCTGCAAGAATAAATAATAACATGAGGTTCTACTATAAATGCAAAGGTAATAACGATTATTACGTGGAAGGTCATTTTCGATTCAATAGCAATACAACCATAACAGTAGAACAAACTGCATTAGTTGGTTGGGCAGGAGCCCCAGGCCAAGTAGAAGTTTATGGAATCAGCTAAACATTGGGCAAGTTACTATTTATATTGTTTGAAAGTTTAAAAAGCAGAGACAGACAATCTCCCTATCTCTTGTCTGTCTCTGTATCATAATCACTATTTACTATCGTCCAAAATCTCAGCAATGGCCTCCTGAATCTCTTCTTGCGGGAAGCAATATTCCTCTTTATCCAGCATAGGCACAAAAAACATACATGCAGTACGGTATACAGTACCCTGATACATTAACAACGCTCCATTGGTTCCATTACCATAGCCATGTTTTTCCGGACTTTTTGGCATATCATAATTATCCAGCATTTCATTCAAGATTAAAGGCTTCAGCCTGTCGAACCCCTCCTCCATCTCTCTTACAAATAACTCGTAGTTTTCAATATCCTCCTCATATTTGCATTTCTCCCTAATTATCTGCATAATCGTTTCATATTGCGATTTCCATGTATTATAATAAAGCTCCTGACACATACGATATGTAATTTCACTTTGACCTCTTGCTTTTATCAATGCATCCGAAAAAAGTGGATCAATAGGATTTTCCACGCAGCCATAAAATACATGCGTTTCACTTTCCTCTCCTTTCTCCCTATCATACATGCGCAAACACATTAAAGCAGAATCATAATAAAGATTCCGATGCATATGATATATAGTTGATTCTTGGGCATTTATATCTATTGATATATCTGCCAAAAGCAAATTGATGAAATTCTCCACACAGTCATCGTGCATTTCATTTTCCATCTCATTCTTTTCATTACATATGTACACTCCCATTAAAATAACAGCATACAATAATATTATATTAACAAGCAATAAACCCTTTGTTTTCATAGAAACTTCTCCTAGTATATAAAAAACGCATCAACATATATCATGTTGATACGTTTCCTTTTAGCAGAGGAAGAGGGAATCGAACCCCCGTTAACGGTTTTGGAGACCGCCGCA
>Ga0137307_100448_pt2 | contig 39388 bp, 38 predicted proteins | sample NAcewD2O_March_2_FD_97180 | JGI IMG/M metagenome (GOLD analysis project Ga0137307, IMG submission 97180) | Mouse cecal microbial communities from Vienna, Austria - N-Acetylglucosamine amended D2O_March | ecosystem: Host-associated > Mammals > Digestive system > Large intestine > Cecum | place... | reverse complement strand
TAGCAATAAGAAAATGCGTATATGACTTGAATAGTTTTCTTATTTTATCTGATACAAAATATCCAATATATGCACCTAATACATTAAATATCAAGTCATCAACATCTGTACTCCCAAGCGCAAAAAGGAGTTGCGTAATTTCAATTAACAGGCTGAATATGATAGCGGCACATAAAACCCCTTTACGTTTTTTGTTAGAGATAATTGGAAAAAGTATTCCAAACGGAATAAATAAAACGATATTTCCTACTACATTTTCAATGATTCGTCCTATAGAGGTATTTGAAACAGCCATATCATAAATTGATTTAAAGGGAATGACACTGATTGTCCTTTCACTTGCACCTATGGCAGAAAATAAGTTATTTAATGTTACTTGTTTGAAAAAGGTTATGCGAAGCAGAAAGATAACATATATAATAAAAAATACCCACTGACAGCCACGCAAAATTTTTTCATGGTTCTTATTTTGATTGTCCATAGCAATTCCTCCAAAAATAAAACTCACTCTACTGGGGGATTATTATACCCTGTTGAAGTGAGTTTTTGATTCTTTATTTCTTTTTGATTTCTTATTTTTTTCTTATCGCTGCTTTTCCGCAACAGGCAGCTTGACTTCAAACACTGTTATTTCATCATCACTCATGGCATATATGCTTCCATTGTGTATTCTTACAATTTCCTTTGCGATTGCCAAGCCAAGCCCTGTTCCGCTTTCTTCTGATTCCCCATATTCTTTGGAACGGTAAAATTTATCAAAAATATGCCCCAATTCATCAGCAGGTATTGTTTTGCCGTAATTCTTAATGGAAACAGTTATATAAGATAAAGTTTGGCTGGCATAAATCTCAATCGAACTTTTCGGATAACTGTAATTTATAGCATTTTTCAGAAGATTATTGAATACTCTTGCAATCTTTTCTGAATCCCCTGTTATAAACAGTCCTTCCCCTAACTTTAAATCAATATGCAGCTCTTTGGGTTTAAGCAACGGGTAAAATTCATCTGCTAACTGTTCTATTAAAAAACATATGTCTATTTCCCGTTTCACCAAAGTTTTGTCTGATAAACTATATCTTGTTATATCAAAAAAATCATCTATCAGTTTTTCAAACTGTATAGCCTTGCGGAAAGCAACTTTTGTATATTTTTCCCGTTGTATGGCTGGCATATCCGGCGCTTCACACAATAGGCTCAAATAGCCTACCACGGAAGCAAGCGGGGTTCTAATGTCATGCGCAAGGTAAGTAAGCGTATCTGATTTTTTCTGTGCTTCAATTTCCAGTAAATGCTGTTGCTCACGGTTCTGCATTTTTATAAGATTAAGCCAATTTTGCAAATCGGAAAATTCTAAAGGGAGTTCTATGTTATCCGCTGAATTGTCAACAACATACTCCAAGGAATCCAATACTTTTAATATCTTCCTTGATGAACTTCTTTCTATTGCAATCCACATAAGTAACTCTAATATGAGAAAACCAAATACAATAATTGAAGGCTCATAATCATGTACAAAACACGCAAAATCGTATCCTGCTACTTTTTCTACGAAAACATAAAAATTGTTGTTGCCTACACTTTCAATTACTAAACAAACAGCCAAAAGGACAAAGAACACAATAAATGCACCTATAAAATGCCTAAGCAATAATAGCTTTCTATATTTCTTTGAAAATTTGTTACTCAACAATATATCCTACCCCCCATATTGTTTTAATGAATTTCGGCTTTTCACCAATATCATTCAATTTTTCTCGGATATGTCTGATTTGAACCATTACCGTATTTCTGCTGTTCTTAAAATACTTTTCTCCCCATACAATCTGAAATAGTTCATCAGCACTATATACCTTTCCCCTGTTTTTACATAAAAGCCATAATATTGAAAATTCTGTGGGGGTTAGTTTAATCTGTTCCCCGTTCAATCTACATTCATGCGAAGTTTTATTTAACAGAAGCCCGGCTATTGTAACCATTTCATTTGAGCCAATTTTTTTACCGTCATAATCATGTACCCTCCGTAGATGCGCCTTAACTCTTGCCACAAGTTCAATCGGAAGAAATGGTTTTGTAACATAGTCGTCTGCCCCCAAGGATAAACCTGTAACTTTATCTGTTCCCTCTGTTTTAGATGTAAGCAATATAATGGGATAGGTATATTTCTTCCGTATTTCTCTGCATAAAGTAAAGCCATTTCCGTCTGGCAGCATTATATCTATTATTGCCAAGTCAAAACATTCACTGTCTATCACTGAAAATGCGTCTTGAAATGTGTAATATTTAAAACACTGAAATTGTTCATTTTGCAAAAATACCTCAATCAAATCAGCAATTTCTTGTTCATCGTCTACTAACAATATTTTACCGCTCATTGTTTTTCCTCATTTCCTTTTACTTAGTGGTATTCTATGGGTATTATTATACTGTGTTTATATAGATTTTTCAATTATACAGAAATAATGAGTGGGATTCCATAGCCTGTTATGCACATTTCCACAATGCTTCTTTTCTTCCTCCCGGCGTGGGGCTTTTCTCGCTAACTGACGTTCCTTTTCGGTTGGTCGCTTGCGGTAAATGCCCGGTTCCCTATGACATTGTGGTGGAGAAGATACGCTTTGACGAGCCAGAGCATGGGCAGACAATAGAAACGCCGGTTCGTATCTGCAAAGCCCTGAATTGTGGTATTTTGGATGTAATCGAGTTAGAAAATGATAATAAAAAATAGCTATTGCTATCTTTCGCAAAACACCATAGGAAAAGTTGTCTTTTAATGCCGGGAGTGAAATTAACTACTTCACCCCGGCATTTTACCTGTAAAGATTTTTAAAAAAAGTGAACCGCATACAAAGTCATGGCGAATATAGGGTGAACGGGCAGAGGAGGTGAAACATTGGACGCAAGAGAAATCGAGAAATGTATTGACGAGTTCGGTACAGATATATATAGATTTTGCCTGAAACTCTGTATGGACAAATCAGAAGCAGAGGACTTATATCAACAGACTTTTCTAAAAGCGTTAGAAATGGAATGGACGCTTGACTGGGAGCAAAATCCTAAAGCACTGTTTTTTTCCTTGACGCACAATCTTTGGAAAAGCAATAGACGAAAGCAGGCCCGCCGAAATATGATTGCTCCATGTAGTAATTTGGATGATGAAGCAGAAGCAGTCTTACATTCCGAAGAAAGTATTGAAGAAAGCTATTTGCAGGAAGAGTTGATTTCAGAAGTTAATCGGATTATTGAAACACTACCAGAAAAAATCCGAATACCGTTGACCCTGTTTTATCTTTCTAATTGTTCCGTAGAGCAAATATCAACAATCATTAAGAAACCACCCGGAACAGTAAAAAGCCGATTATTTAAGGGAAGAAGTTTGATTAAGAAAAGATTGGAGGAAGCAGGATATGAAAAATGACCTTTTCAATACAGAAATTGATGAAATCATCCGGGCTTCTATGAAAATGGCTGACGAACCAGCCCCGGAGTTGAACAACAAACTGAAAGCGACATTGTATCAAAAAGAAGCGGCAATGCGAAAGCAACCCGCCACATGCGGTTTTTCTCTTTGGTATTTGCCGATGATTTTGAACTTAGTTACATTTATTATGCTGGCAGGTGTAGCACTAATAGTAATCAGCAACATTTATTTGTCTTACTTTGCTGCTGGTATCTGTTTCTACATTGGACTGGCTGGCGTTTTGCTTACCATAGTTGGTGTAAAAAGAACAAATATGAAAGAGGATATAACAATCCGTGTTGAGAAAAGAGGTGCATTGGCGTGAATAATACAAAAAAGAACAGACTTCCGCTTTATATTGGTATTCCAGTTATCTTGCTGTTGATTTTCCTGCGGTTTGGCCTGTATTTTCTAAAAAGTGATGGCTTTAGCGGTCTTTCTATGCTGCTTCCCATTCTTCTTCTTCTCTTTATCCTTTTTGCCTTGTGTACTGCTGCTTTCTTTGCGGCGTGGGTATATCAAGATTGCAAAAAGCGGGGCGATGACCCGGTGCTATGGGCGATTGTAGTTTTTATCGCAACCCCTTTTATTGGCTTGCTGATTTACTTTCTGCGCCGTTCAGAGATAAAAGCAACGTGTCCTGCCTGCGGGCATCGAATTTCATTGAAAGCAAAATATTGTGAGGAATGTGGTACACATATTGAAAATAGGGAGGGTAATGGTGTTATGGTAAAACAGGGAACTCATCATTTGAAATTTATTGCTGCGGGTATTGTCAGTATGGTGCTTATGCTGATGTGCTTGACTGGCTTTATCGTCAGTGCTGCTACCGGAAATGGTGTGAATACAAATGTTGCTTCTAACGACCGTGTTTGGAATTTGGGTGTAATTAGCATGAACTCTAACACCTATCTGAATGGTGTCTGGAAGTTGGATTTTAGATGTGCAAGCGATGGTTTTGTGGAAGAACAGAACATAATGATAGAGGACGCAGGCGCACAAATGCTTTATGCAGACATCTCTTGTGAAACGGTGCCTGAGGGCGCAACACTTGTTTTGTGGTTAGTACAGGGCGAGGTTGTGAAATCCGTTGATGTGACAAATCTGTCCGAACCGCTTGAATATCCGCTGAATGATTTTGAAAATGGAAAAATCCATGTAAGATTGCAAATCAATGGTGTGGAAGATACTATTTCAGAGATTTATGTGAAATATATTGAAACAATCATTCCGGAAGATGATTCAGTGCGGTTACACAGTCAGTTTGTGGAGGCAATGGATTTGACTGACTTATATTCTACTTAAATAAGATTCAAATAGGCAGAACCGGAACGCATTTGTTTCCTGAGAAAAACGCTTAATTTTTAACATCTTAAAGCAAACTTTCAAACCATGGGGAATGGCTTGTTTAAGTGCGTTCCTTTTATAGAATAACAGAATAATATGGGACTCTTTCCTGAAATCACATAGAAAAACAGCAAAAATGAAGCTGCCGTTTCAAGAATTTTCATTCCTTAAAGCGACAGCCCCTTTTCCATCTAATTCCATTCACTAACTTTAATACGAAAACTTAAACACAGCAACCCCAAATGGCGGAAGTGAATATTCAAAAGAGTAATCCCTTCCATCACATTCTTCTTTCTTCGCCTTGTAGCTTGCAGGGCGCTTCTCCCCGCTGCCCCCAAATTTGGCATCGTCACTGTTTAAAATTAACTTATATGTTTTTCCCACAGGAACACCTACCCGGTAATCTTCCCTGGCCACAGGGGTAAAATTACATACAAAGAGCATACAGTCTTTTCCGCTTTTGCTCTTTCTGATAAAGCTGAAAATACTTCTGTCCGCATCGTTGGCATTTACCCATTCAAAGCCGTCCCATTTATGGTCAAGTTCATACATAGATGGATATTTGCGGTAAAGATGCAGCAACTCTTTTACATACTCCTGCATCTGCCTGTGCTTTGGATTGTCCAAAAGATACCACTCAAGTTCCGTTTTTTCCGTCCACTCATGGAGCTGGGCAAATTCCTGTCCCATAAACAAAAGCTTCTTTCCGGGATGTCCCATCATAAAACCATATCCTGCTTTTAAGTTGGCAAATTTGTCCTCCTCATTTCCAGGCATTTTATTTATCATGGAACATTTTAAATGCACCACTTCATCGTGGGAAAGCACCAAAATATATTTTTCGCTCTCGTTGTAGGACATAGCAAAAGTCATCTTATTGTGGTTGTTTTTCCTAAAATAAGGGTCAAGTTTCATGTAGTCCAAAAAGTCATGCATCCAGCCCATATTCCACTTTAAGGAGAAGTTTAATCCTTCCTCCTCCACGCTTCCCGTTACCTTAGGCCATGCAGTGGACTCCTCCGCAATCATTACCGCCCCGGGATTACGCCCGGTAATTAAGGTATTGATATGTTTAAAAAATTCAATGGCTTCCAGATTTTTATTGTCCCCGTACTTATTGGCAACCCATTGTCCATCCTGTTTGCCGTAATCCAGATACAACATGGAAGCCACCGCATCCACCCGAAGGCCGTCTACGTGATAGTGCTCCACCCAAAGGAGTGCGCTTCCGATCAGGAAATTTTTTACCTGGTTATTACCGTAATCAAAAATTTTAGTTCCCCAGTCCGGATGTTCCCCTTTTCTGGGGTCTGCATACTCATACAGCGCCTGGCCGTCAAAATCAGCCAATCCGTGGGCATCCCTTGGGAAATGGGCCGGAACCCAGTCAAGAATCACACCGATATTGTTCTTATGAAAATAATTTACAAGCCAGGCAAAGTCCTCCGGCGTACCGTACCTGGAAGTGGGCGCATAATACCCCGTTACCTGGTAACCCCAGGAACCGTCAAAGGGATACTCGGAAATCCCCATAAGTTCCACATGAGTATACCCCATCTTCTTTACATAACTGCAGAGGGCTTTCGCAAGCTCCCGGTAAGTATAAAAACCATTATCCTCCTGGTGTCCCGGATGACGCATCCAGGAACCGGGATGCACTTCATAGATACTCATAGGCTGTTCATCCATAGTTTTTGCAGCAGCCCTCTTTTTCATCCACACTTCATCCGTCCATTTAAAATTGTCTATATCCACAATTCTGGAGGCAGTTCCCGGCCTTACCTCCGCAAAATTAGCGTAAGGGTCTGCCTTATAAAGCTTTCTGCCATCCGGTGTAACAATCAGATACTTATACAAACTTCCACAGCCAAGGCCAGGCACAAACAGCTCATAGATACCTGTCTCCTTTGGCTCTAACCGCTCCATCTCATGGGATGTCTCGTCCCAGTTGTTAAACTCTCCCAAAACGAATACCTGGGCTGCGTGGGGTGCATATAAAGTGAAACAGATTCCCTCTTTTTTCCGCCGGGTTTGCGGATGGGCACCCATTTTTTTATAGATGTCATAGTGGGTTGCCTGTCCAAACAGATACATGTCTAACTCAGTAAAATTTCCCATTCTCTTTCCTTCTTTCCGGAATACCAACGGCATCCTTTTTATTCTTCAAAATCTTTCTCCCTTAAGATTATATAATCATCTTCATTATAACGCCTTGAGGTTATAATAGAAAATGCTTTTTTTAAAGATTTTTTTTCTGCCCTCTCTATGGCCTGATCTATAATGTCTTTTACTTCTGTCAATGTGGTTGCATGATCCAGTCTTTGAATGTTGCTGATTCTGTTATACAGGGCTAATATCCCCATCGCATCTATCTCATAATCTAAATCATTTGCATATGCCTTTCCAAAAGCCACCAGCTCATCGCTGGTAAACACAGGAATCACAATTTTTTCCGTAAATTTTTTGGAAAGCCCTTCGTCTTTGGAGAGTGCCTGGTTTAACCCGGCCCTGGTATCCTCCATAATTACCAAAAGCCCGCTGGTCTCATTTTCCAATAAAAGGGAGAGTTTCACAGCTGTCTCCCGGTTTAACTCCCCGGCCTTTTCAATTATCAGGCATCCCCCGGCTATTTTTTTCAGCAAATCGGGGATATCTTTTCTGTTTAAAGCCTCCGCATCAATTTTTCCTATCTTTCCATTGGGCTGCTTCACTTCCCTTTGAAGGGCTTTTATCAGGGCTGTTGCCAATACGGTCTTTCCACATCCACAGCCCCCCTGTACCAACACGTTACCCGTAGTGGAAGTAGGCTCTCCCATATATTTTGCCATTACACCGGATAAAGCTTTACAAATCTGCTGTTCCATACCGTCCACAGGGACAAAATAAGAAAATATCCCTTTCTGCTCTGGATTCAGTTTGGATATCACAGGCCGCATTTCCACCTTTTTCTTTTCCTGTGCGCTTTCCAAAACTTTTGCGGTATCTTCTGCCTTTATATCCTTTGTATTTTGTTTCACAATATCATCTGTAACATCTTCCGGAAGGGGAATCTTAGGAAGGTCTGTTGTTACCGGGGTAATGGGGGCGGTATCTCCCTTTTTAGGCCCTTCTGCAAATTCCCTTGCCGCCAGGGCAAGTTCTTCCTCCGTAAACTCTTCCTGCTCTTCTTCCGGCACGCCTGCTTCTTCCTTTTTTTCCGCCTCAATCATCTTCCTGGCAAGAATCGTTACGTCATCCTGCTGTATATCCTGGGCTTCAAAAGGATTTCTTTCCTCCGGGAAAAATTCCTGGGTGTTTTCCAAACTGCCCTGGTAAGGACTTTCCACCCTTTCTTCTGGCGTATCTTCCGTCTCAAATCCCGCAGTTCCCTCTGTGCCGTTCTCCGAAGCATATTCCACAGCTTCTTCCTCTGCATTTTCAAGTATGTATTCCCGGGATTCTTCTAAACCGTTTTCTGGTGTTTGCGCTACCTCCTCTTGCACTTTGCCCTCACTGGCAAAATCCTTATCTTTTTCTATTTCATTTTCAGAAATTTCTTCTATTTTCGGCTGTTTCTTGGAAAGCTGATCCGGCACATAGGGCTTAAGCCCAATCTGCTCATCAAAACTGGGCTTTGCCTCTTTAATTTTCCGCATAAGCTCAGGTTCGCCGGAATCCGCCTCTGCTTTTTCCTGCTGGCCTGCCTCCTTCAGCATATCAATCTGCCTCTGAAGAATCTGGTTCATCCCTGCCATAATCCTTCCCGCCCGCTCTGTCTCTGAAAGGGATTCATCCGGCTTTTCTTTGGCAAAAGTGGCTGCCCCCAGTTCTCCCAAATATTCTTCCCTCAAAAGTTCTGAGGGCGTCATACCCGCATCCAGTTTGGGAATCATATCGGAAAGACGCTCCATAATATCTCCGGCCTCCTGAAGGGCCTTTGCCTTTGCAGTCTCAAGCCTCTGTTGTTTCGCCATCTCAAGGGCTGCCTCCGCCGCCCGTTTGGTGCGCTCCCACTCACTTAATACATCTTCAATACTCATCTGACCGTTAATCTGAGGCTCCTTGGACTGCTCTGTCACCATAAGGCTTATCTGTCCATCGTTGTCCTCCGAAAGCATTTCCTTAAAATTAATTCTTAAAGAAGCGTCAATCTCTTCCTCTGTAGTGACTTCCTCCGGCACTTCTTCTTTGGTCTCAATAGGCATCTGCAGGTATGGAATCTCCTCCACCATCTTTTTAATATTATCCATGGTATCTGTCACAGTTTCTTTTTCTGTGGCATCCATAATCTGCTGCATGCTCTTTGCCAGCTCCTCCTGGAGATTGGATGTACTGAACCTGCCGGTGTGCTCTTCCACTGCGGGGATGGTTATCTGGGTTCTCCCTTCTTCCCTGGGATAGACCTCTTTCACATCCTCTTTCCTCTGCTGGAAAGAGCGGTATTTGTCCTCCTGGGATTTTGTCAGGGGCTGATAAAGCATTTTTAGTTCCAGGGCACGCTCCACATAAATTCCGTCCCCAAACCACAAAATAAGTTCATCACAGGCTTCAATACACTGGGCGCTCATCCCTGCCTGATGGTAGAGGTGAGCCAGTTCATAGGCCCACTCTTCCGTATATTCCACATCTTTTAACTCCTCCAGTATCCCTATCAAAGTCTGGTAATCCGCGCCTTTTGCCTTATTTATTTTATACCGCAGTATATATTTCAGATTATCATGAGGTGCAATCTCCACAAACTCTTCGTAATATTCCTCAGCCTCGTCAAAATTCTGCATTTTAACGGCCAGTTCCGACAAACGGTATATAATCATCCTGCCAATGGGCGAGCGGTCATATGCCATTAAATACACTTCTCTCGCTTCATCATAACGTCCTGTCTTGGAATAAATATCTCCTGCTTTAATCAGAAGATTCACATTTTTCACTTTTCGCCAGTTAATGGAATCTGCAAGCTCTGCTGCAGTGCGGTAATTTCCTTCTGCCGCCAGGGTTTTTATCTGATCCAATTTCAATTTGTACTCATATTTATCCAATTTGTGTCACCTCAAAAAGCGCTGTTTCACTTTTTTCCTGTTTCTTATCTTTTTTGGGTAGAACCGTAGCGAAGCTCCCTTGTCTTAAGGTCCACATCATTCATCTCAATATAATCCACTGTGGCCTCGGGAAGCTTTCTTTTCCGAAGGATATATGCCACCAGCTCCCGGATTAAATAATAGATAACCGCAAAGGTGGGCACCCCTAAGAGCATACCCATAAATCCGAAAAGCCCGCCTCCCACTAAAATGGCAAATACAACCCAGAAGGGGGAAAGCCCTGTGGAATCCCCTAAAATCTTAGGCCCGATAAAGTTGCCGTCAAGCTGCTGCAGCACAAGGATGAACACCAGAAAATACAGCCCCTTTACAGGCTCCGCCAGCGCAATCAGCACAAAGCTTGGCACTGCGCCGATATACGGGCCAAAAAAGGGAATGACATTGGTCACGCCTACAATTACAGCTACCAGCATACTATAGGGCATCTTTAACGCTAAAAGCCCCACATAGCACAACACGCCGATAATGGCGGAATCCAATATTTTTCCGCTGATAAAGCCGCCGAATATCTCATTGCTCACCCGCAGGGTCCTTGTGATATAATTCCCAATTTTTGAGGGGAAAACCGCATAGACAACTTTTTTCCCCTGGCCGATAAATGTCTCTTTGCTCATCAATAGATAAATGGCAACCACAAGGCCGATTAAAAAGTTCACAATTATTTTAACAAAACTAACCACACCTGTGGTAATGGAAGTAACATAAATATTAAGCTCTGGGATAAGCTGCTGGACCATATGCTCCACGTTTTTGCTTAACTGGGCAAAAATGGTATTTAACGTATAAGCAAGCTGGTCGTCCCCGTTAAATATCTTTTCCACCCATGCTGTCATGGCATCAATTTCTTCCGGCAGGCTCTCCATCATATTCTGGATACTTGAGACTAATTCCGGAATCATCATATTCAACAAAAGGAATATGATAAACAAGAGAAAAAGGATAGCCCCTATAGTTGCCGCCGTGCGGGATATTTTTTTTGCCTTCCTGGGGCTTTTCACCCGCTCCTCCAAAAACGCCAGAATATTCCTCTCTAAAAACACCATAACAGGGTTCATCAGATATGCAACAATAAATCCTATGATAATAGGCTGAAGAACCTTCATTAATTTCTGCCAGCCTTCCCTGAACCCGTGATAGCGGTACAATACAAAGAAAAACAGAATGCAGCAGCAAAAAGTAACAAAAGTAATCAGTGCAATTACCAAATATTTCTGCAAATCCCAGTCCGGTTTCTGCTTTTTCCCGTTGGTTTTACCAGTTTCTTCCAAAACCTGCCTCCTATACTCTGTTGTAATTAATTAAACAGCCTTTTAAAATAATACTCCGCTCATCGTCGGTCATTTCTCCCAATGTCATTTGAAACTCTTTTAATTTCCCGTCTTTTACCAGGACTGCCTTCACCTCACCGGATTTTTCCTCCACTGCTTTCTTAATATCCGGGAGGAAAATATAATCTCCGTTTGAGAAAGGAAGTTCCCCTTCCTCAATCAACAGCGGAAGCATACCCCAGTTAATCAGATTCGAACGATAGCGCTTGGTGGCGTATTCATGGGCAATATTTGCCCAGCCTCCCAGTACTTTCTGACAGGATGCCGCCTGCTCCCTGGCAGAGCCGTCCCCGGGTTTTACCGCAAAAATCGTACTTCCGATTCCAAGGTTTTCCCGTTTCACATCCTCAAAGTTAGCATGGATCGTATCCATCACTTCCCTTAAAGCAGGAACTGCCTCACAGGGGCAAGTATCCTCCTCAATGGCCTTTTGCGCCTTCTGAATCTCTTTTGCCTTCCCAACGTAGGAGGGGTCTTTTCTTGACAGCGCAAATTCTGCCAGTCCAAGAGGATTGGAGCGGTAAGAAGATGTCTCCCCGGAAGGAATCAGCTCATCCGTGGTAGTAACCGGGTCATGGATTTCCGCCACAACCTGAAGAAGCATATGCTCCGGCAGGGGGCTCATTTTCGGCCAGTCCTTAATGTTTGGCCCAAATTGAATCTCCACAGAGGGGTCTGCCTTCCCCTTGCTGTCAAATACCCGGTTTGCGTATATATTTTTGTCAAAGAAATATTTCGGTTTTGTAAAGTTTACATCTACATCTGTTGCTGCCGTCAAATACCCTTTATTTGCTGCCGTTGCTGCAATGGAGCGGGCATCCATAAGAGCCACGGAAGCCACTTGGCCGTTTTGCACCTTAGAGCCTTCCCTGTTAGGGAAGTTCCTGGTGGAATGACGAATGGAAAACGCATTGTTTGCAGGGGTGTCCCCGGCTCCAAAACAGGGCCCGCAGAATGCGGTTTTCATTACGGCGCCTGTCTCCATTAAAGCTGCCGCCGCCCCGTTTTTCACAAGTTCCATGTAAATAGGCATGCTGGCAGGATATACGCTTAAGGTAAATTCATCCGGCCCGATGCTGGAGCCCTTTAAAATATCCGCCGCATCGCAGATGTTCTCAAATCCGCCCCCGGCGCAGCCTGCGATGATTCCCTGGTCCACATAGAGTTTTCCGTTTCTCACTTTGCTCTTTAAGTCCAGGTCCACCGCACCGTCAAAACTTACCTGGGCGCGCTTCTCACAGTCATCTAAAATATCTAAAAGATTGGCGTTTAATTCCTCTATGGTATAAGTATTGCTGGGATGAAAAGGCATGGCAATCATTGGGCGGATAAGACTTAAATCAATTTCTATCATACCGTCGTAATATGCAATGTCTCCCGGATTTAATTCCTTGTAATCCTCACTTCTTCCGTGAATATCATAAAACTCTTTTACCTTATCATCCGTCCTCCAGATAGAGGAAAGGCAGGTGGTCTCTGTGGTCATAACATCCACGCCGATACGGGTATCCACACTTAAATTGGAAACTCCCGGCCCCACAAACTCCATAACTTTATTTTTCACATAACCGTTTCCGAAAACTTCCCCGATAATGGCAAGGGCAATATCCTGGGGCCCCACGCCCTTTACAGGGGTTCCTGTAAGGTAAACCCCCACCACCCCGGGCATGTTAATATCATATGTCTGGTTTAAAAGCTGTTTTACAAGTTCCGGGCCGCCCTCACCCATTGCCATGGTACCAAGAGCCCCGTAGCGGGTATGGGAATCGGAACCTAATATCATCCGTCCTCCCCCAGAGAGCATTTCCCTGGCAAACTGATGAATCACCGCCTGGTGAGGGGGCACATAAACCCCGCCGTACTTTTTCGCACAGGTAAGTCCAAACATATGGTCATCCTCATTGATGGTTCCCCCAACGGCACAAAGGCTGTTGTGGCAGTTGGTCAGCACATAGGGAATGGGAAATTTCTCTAACCCTGATGCTCTTGCAGTCTGGATAATCCCCACAAATGTAATATCGTGAGATGTCAATTTATCGAATTTAATCTGAAGTTTTTCCATATTGCCGGAGGTATTGTGGGAGGATAAAATGCCGTAGGCAATGGTATTTTTCGCAGCCTCTTCTTTTGTGACGAAATTTCCGGTTTTGTTTTTAACGGCCTCTGCCGCATCCTTTCCGTCTTCCACAAGATCCCTTCCATTAATTAAATAAACGCCATTTTCATAAAGTTTCATAATATATATTCTCCTATTCTGGTCGAATCGCTGATACACCTAATTGTCCTAAATTATAAAGCTAGCACCCGCAAAAGTCAACATTTAGGTGGAATGCTTAAGTCCCCGCAGAAAAACCGATGCAGGGAAAGACAATGGAAACGGTAAATAAATCCCCGTCTAAATGAATCTCAAAAGTTCCACCCATAAGATTGGTAAGGCTTCTCGCAATGGAAAGCCCTAGTCCGCTGCCTTCCGTCCCCCGGGATTCGTCTCCTCTCACAAACCGCTCACTCAAATCATCCGGGGCTGTCTCTAACTCCTGCTCCGAGATATCCTTCATGGAAAATTCTGCCCATCCCTCCTCCACTTTCAGTTCTACATAAACCCGTGTGTCTTTTAAAGCATACTTTGCCGCATTGTTATATAGGTTTTGCACCACCCTCCAGAGGCGGCTTCCGTCTGCAAAAATCATTACCGGTTCTTTGGGAAGCCTGGTGATAATGGTAAGCCCTTTCTCTTCAAAAATCTCGTTAAACTCCCCCCCGGTTTGATAGATTAACTCTACCATATTAATCTGCTGCATATCCAGTTCAATATTTCCACTGGAAATTTTAGAGACTTCCATCAAATCCTCCGTAAGCTGTTTTAACCGCATGGATTTTTTTTCCAGGATATCCACATAGTTTTCTATTTTCTCATTCTGAATATTTTCCATCTTAATTAGGTTCACATAATTAATAATAGAAGTGAGAGGTGTTTTGATATCGTGGGATACATTTGTAATTAGCTCTGTTTTTAACCGCTCGCTCTTTAAATTTTCCTCCACCGCATTAGAAAGCCCCATGCCGATATTATTGATTCTTTCCGCCATAATCCTGCATTCTCCGGTGTAATCCGACTCCACAAATTTGTAATCCATATTTCCGCCTGTGATTTGCGTAATTCCGCTTAAAATTTCCATCCTCTGGTTTTCCTGGCTTAAAGTACAAGTAAACACCAGGGCAATTTCAGCCAGAAGTCCCACATACCCCCACCAGCGTCCTTTGCCAAAAGCCTCCTCTGCAAAAAAGAAAGCAACAACCACAAGAAACACCATACGGATTACAGTCCCTCTCTTGTAAGGCTGCAGCCTCATCCTCTTTTTCACCGTCCGAACTGACCATCCCAAAAGGCTTGTGGAAACAAAAATATCCGCTTTAATTTTCCGCACAAGGCTAAGGTATAAGGTTAAAAGGACTCCATCGGAAATAAACACCAGGGTTCCCGCCAAAATCAGGGAACTGGCAATATCCCATGACTTTTGCCCCAGTTTAGCGCAAAAGGCAAAGAGAAAGGATATGTATATGAGAAACACAGCCAGCAAAATCTCCATGGGAAGATAATCTATCCGGTAAAGCCTTATTGTCTCATCTTCGTCATTTCTTCCCGTGGCCAGCGTAAGGTATATAATAAACAGCACAAAACACATGGAAGATAAAATCCCCAAAAACACACTGATTTCCACCCAGGGAAAATAGGCATAATAGATATCAGCTGCCTCTTTTATCTCATCATCATTGGGCAGATGCATATCCACAGCCACAATCAGCCCTCCGTTTTCCCCGCTGTTTTGAAATAACCGTAAAATATTCCGCTGAAAATAGTAACTCTTGCCTTTTATATTTCCCTCAAAGTAAATCCGGGAATCATCATAATAAAGATAACTTCCCAGCTCCCTGGCATATTTAAGCACATATTCCCTCTGGTATTTTTCCTCTATCTCCATATTGGTGCGGATATTCCCGCCGTTTTCATACCAATAATAGAGATTAGAATTCTCCCCTTCAAACTGCATTTTATACTGTTTATACTTTATGGTATCTTTCTCCGACTTCTCCCTGCTGCCCTGGAATTGAAGATAATTTCCCAAATCTACCAACTGGCCGGAGAGGACTTTCGTATAATAACTGGAATCAAAAAAGGAGTCGGTTCCCACATCGCTCAATGTGAACATACTCCTTCCAAATAAATTCACCAACAGGGAGAACACTACAATCACAATAATTAAAAAAACCATCTGCAGCAAAACCGCCACTGTCTTAAATGCGTTGCTATAATGTGTATTTCCCATGCCAACCCTCCGCTAAACTTTATCTATTTTGTACCCCACACCCCACACGACTTTTATATACCGGGGCTCTTTGGGGTTAATCTCAATTTTTTCCCTAATATGGCGGATATGTACCGCCACCGTGTTATCGGCTCCGATTGCCTCCGCATTCCAGATCTTCTGATAAATCTCACTGATGGAAAACACTTTTCCCTGGTTTTTCATTAAGAGAAGAAGAATATTGTACTCAATGGGGGTAAGCTTTACCAGTTCTCCATCCACCGTCACCTCTTTTAAATCGTCATTTATCAAAAGCCCTCCGCTTTGATAGAGCACGCCTGGGCTTTCCGCCGCATTCCCAAGCTTTGTATAACGGCGAAGCTGGGATTTCACCCTTGCCACCAATTCCAGGGGATTAAAAGGTTTTGTGAGATAGTCGTCCGCACCTATATTAAGCCCCAGTATTTTGTCAGAATCCTCAGACTTGGCGGACAGCATGATAATAGGGATGCTGCTTTTTTCCCGAATCTTTAACGTCGCATGTATTCCGTCTAAACGGGGCATCATCACATCGATAATTAAAAGGTCCACTTCCTCCTGCTCTAAAATTTTTATAGCTTCTTCCCCGTCAAATGCCTTTAAAATCTCATATCCTTCCTGCTGCAGATAAATTTCAATGGCCTCAACAATTTCCTTGTCGTCGTCACATACCAATATCCGATTCATGGCTTATCCCTCCCGGTATCACTTAAGTATTTTTTAGAAATCTGGCAAGTCCTTTCTTTTCCTGTTTATCCTCAGGCTTCTCTTTTCCAACCCACTGAAAGTATTCTGAGTCTAAACTCTCCTTTAAAATTGCTTCCATCTCTGCGTCAATGGCTGCATCCTGTTCTTTTGTCAATTCCTGATCCACAGAAAAAGGCTGCTCCGGCAAAACGGCTTGTTCCCTGGAATTTTTCTGCTCTTTGGAAGCCTTCTGCTCCTTGGAATTTTTCTGCTCTTTGGAGGCCTTCTGCTCCTTGGATAATTTCTCTCCTCTCACCTCCGCCAATGCCTCTGCAATGGTCTGTTTTTTCCCGATTACCCTTGACTGCCCCAGCTCTGAGGGAGCATTTGCATTTTCCTCCCCCTCCAAGGGAATCCCGGCCCTCCTAAAATAGTCCTCATTAATCTTTATCTCCGGCTTTTCATAAACCGGCTCATCACTTGGGACAGGAATCCCCTCTGGTGTCAGTCCGGCCCGTTTAAAATAATCTTCATTAATTTTAATCTCCGCCGACAAAGGAACAAAATCCGGCTCAGGTTTTTTCTTGCGTTGATACCTCTCCGGCTTATCCCGGCCTTCAATTATGGCCTTCTCCCTGGCAATCTCTTTGTTCCTCTCTTCTATAATTTTTATATACTTTGATGTATCCTTTAAATCCTCCAGCTGACTCTTTAATTCTCTCTGATTACTTCTGACTTTCCTTTTTTGCTTTTCTAAATCCTTTCCAAAGGTTTCCATAATCTCTTTCATAGAACTTTCTGCGGTTTCTATAATGTCCTGTATCCTGCCAAGGGCGTCATCCGTGTACAAAACCGAAGCAGCATAGATATCTTCCGCCTGCCGGTTGGCGTTCCGCACCGTTTCTTCCCGGCGCCTCTCCGCTTCCCTGTCCCCCTTTGCCCTGCTCTGCTCCGTAATCTCATACTCATCCATCATTTCGTTTATTGCTTCTTTTAAAACATCTAAAAGCTTTATCATATCTTTTTTATAAAGCAAAACGTATTCTTCATACCCTGGCACTTCTCTCCCCCGGGAAATCATAACATGTATATCCCGCAGCGTCCGTTCCAACTTGTCCTGTACGCTCATAAATCTCTCCTCGTATGCATATATATTTTTTCCCTATTATTAAGCAGTATAACATATATTCATTTAAGAATGGAGAAGAATACAGGATTTTTTCTTAAGTTTTTATATATTTATTCTTTATTTATATTTTTTCCTATCAATCAAAGATTTCCAGACTTCGTTTTAATATCCCATGGATGTGGGCAATAGCCATCCCATAGTTTGTCATGGGCACTCCTGCCTTTTTGGCACACTCCAGGCGATATTTCATCTCCCTCTCGTTTATCATGCAGCCGCCGCAGTGAATCACCAGAGCATAGTCTGCCAAATCCTGTGGAAATTCTGTCCCGCTGCAAAAAATTAGATCAAGATTCTTTTTCGTGTATTCCCTCATCCAACCCGGAAGCTTTACCGTTCCAATATCTCCGCACTGCCTGTGGTGGGTGCAGCTCTCGGATATTAAGACCTTATCCCCCTCTTTTAAGGTGTCCAGAGCCATAGCCCCTTTCGCCTGGCTTTTAAGATTTCCTTTATACCTGGCAAGAAGTATGGAAAAAGACGTGAGAAACATGTCTTCGGGAATTATTTTTTCCACCTGCTTAAAGGCCTGACTATCAGTTATCACCAGCCTGGGCCTTTTCCTCAGGGAGGCAAGAGTTGTTTTTAGCTCCGTTTCCCGGGTTATCACAGGAACCGCCCCTGCCTCTAAACAGTCCCTGATAACCTGCTGCTGGGGTAAAATCAGCCGTCCCTTAGGTGCTGCGGAGTCAATAGGCACCACAAGTACTGCCAAATCTCCTAATTTTAACAAATCCCCCACAAGTTTTCCTTCTTTTTTTTCTTTTTCCTTTAATGCCCCAAGCCTGTCTTTTAATTCATGGATATTAGTCATTTGTTCTGCACTGACAAACATAACCTTATCCCTTTTGCCGATAAGTAAAACCGCCTGTTCTTTTTCTTGGGAGGAGAGAAACTCCTCCTTATTTACCGCAATAACATAGGGAATCTTCCTCTTCTCAAATTCGGCCAGAATAGGTTTCTCTATTTCCTCATACTTCTCCTTCCCCTCTCTCAGCAGCGTTTTCCCGTCCACCACCAGTATCCCCATATTTGTTTTATGGAGGACCTGAAAGCTCTTTTTCACCCGAAGTTCCCCCAATGTACCGCTGTCATCTAAACCCGGGGTGTCAATAAACACCACCGGGCCTAAAGGCAGCAGTTCCATGGATTTGCTCACCGGGTCTGTGGTTGTGCCCTTTACCTCTGACACAACGGCAAGGCTTTGCCCGGTAATGGCATTTAAAAGACTGGATTTTCCCGCATTTCTTCTTCCAAAAATGCCGATGTGTATGCGCTCTCCCTTTGGCGTATCATTTAAGCCCATGTTATGCCTCCTGACGTTAAAATCTGAAATCTCTTTTTCCCAGATGGATATTGTCTATATATTCCTGGGCTTTTATCCTGACTTTTTCATTTGGTATTGTTTTTAATTCCCGGGCAATCAGTTCTTCCCCTACAGCCTTTGTCTCCGGGGAAGCATAATCTTCCAGATATTCTTTTAAGGTCATAAGGGCGTTGGGATGGCAGCAGTTTATAATCTGTCTGCTCTTTAGCAATTCCATAAAACGGTCTCCTGTGCGGCCTTCCCTGTAGCAGGCAGTGCAAAAGCTGGGCACATACCCCAATGTCATAAGCCAGTGAAGCACTTCATCTAAAGTCCGGTTGTCACTGACGTCAAACTGAGCGGAGTTATCCTCCGGTGCCTCCTCCTTCGCATATCCTCCCACACTGGTGCGGGAGCCTCCGCTTATCTGGGAAATTCCAAGCTTTAACACTTTTTCCCTTGTCTCCTTCGTCTCCCTGGTGGACACAATCATGCCAGTGTAGGGAACGGCAATGCGGATGCATGCCACAATTTTTGCAAACATTTCATCGGAAATTCCATTATCAAATGTGTCCGGGTCAATATCATCCGCCCGCCTTACCCTGGGGACGCTGATGGTGTGGGGGCCTACTCCGCCGTAAGCCTCCATATGCTCTGCGTGCATAAGGATTCCCGTAAAATCATAGCGGTAATTGTTAAGGCCAAACAATACTCCGATACCCATGTCGTCAATCCCGGCTTTTCTGGCTCTGTCCATAGCCTCGGTGTGATATGCATAGTTGCTCTTTGGCCCCGTTGGGTGAAGCTCCTCATAGGATTTTTTATTATACGTCTCCTGAAAAAGAATATAAGTGCCAATACCCGCATTTTTTAACTTCACATAATCTTCTTCCTTTGTTGCCGCTATATTCACGTTGACCCGGCGAATCGCACCATTTTTATGCTTAATCCCATAAATTGTCTCGATGCTTTCCAAGATATATTCAATGGGGTTGTTTACCGGGTCTTCCCCCGCTTCTAAGGCCAGACGCTTGTGTCCCATATCCTGCAGGGCAGTGACCTCCTTTACGATTTCCTCCTGGCTTAGTTTTTTCCTGGCGATATGTTTGTTCTTTGCGTGATAGGGGCAGTACAAACATCCGTTAATACAGTAGTTTGAAAGATATAAGGGGGCAAACATCACAATACGGTTTCCGTAAAATTCTAATTTAATTTTTTCTGCCAGACCGTATATTTTCTGATTTAAGTCCTCTAACTCACAATCCAGGAGCACAATGGCTTCCCTGTGGCTAATCCCCTTCATCTTAGAGGCCTTTTCTAAAATTTCCTCTATCAGGGGACGATTCGCCTTATTCTTTTCCCCATATTCCAGACATTCTAAGATTTCTTCATTGCTGATAAATTCTTCCGCTTTTGGTGACATAACATTGTACATTACTACAACCTCCTGTTTTTTGATATTCTATTATGATATTTTTATTATATTAAATTTTCTTATAACTTTTATTCTATTTTCCTGTTTACTGCTTCTCTCGGGCAATTCACAGGATCTCCTCTGTCAACTGCCAGCTCATAACCGATGGCTTCCATACGCCGGCCCAGGCATTGCCTGCATTCCGCAGCCTCATCCCCGGTACAGATTTTGTTATCGTAAAGTTCATATTTTTTCCGAACCCCCACCGGGGAGAGATTTGGCATTACCACATTTGCCCCGGCCAGAATCCCTTTTTCTCTTCCCTTTGGGTCAATAGTACCCAGGGCAGTGGTTGCCGGAAGCAGTAAATTTGGTTTTAACAAACGGAGCAATCCCAGTAAATACAAGGTTTGTTCCAGACTTCCCTGAATTTCCTCTGCAAAGGGCGTGCTATGGTGGGGGATAAAAGGTCCAATCCCCACCATGTCCGGCTGTAATTCTGTGATAAACAGCATATCCTCCGCCAATGTCTCCTTTGTCTGTCCGGGAGAGCCCACCATAAAGCCGCATCCCACCTGGTATCCAATCTCCTTTAAGTTCCAGAGACAATCCATGCGATGTTTAAAGGAAAGTTCCGGGGGATGGAGCTTGGCGTAATGGCGGCTGTCTGCCGTTTCATGGCGGAGAAGATATCTGTCCGCTCCTGTCTTATAGAAGCGTAAATAGCTGTCATTTTCCCTCTCACCCATGGACAGTGTCAGGGCACAGTCAGGATATCTATCCTTAATCTCCTGAATTATCTCCACAATTTTATCATCGGTGTAAAATCCGTCTTCCCCTCCCTGGAGCACAAAGGTGCGAAATCCCAATTCATACCCCTGGCTGCAGCAGTCCATAATCTCTTCTAAAGTGAGGCGGTAACGCACCGCCTCTTTATTATCCCGGCGGATTCCGCAGTAATAGCAGTTGTTTTTACAGTAATTTGTAAATTCTATCAGCCCTCTAGTAAAAACCTTGTTCCCATAATATTGTCTGCTCAATTCCCTTGCCCGCCGAAAGAGATATTCCCTCTCCCCCTGGCTTTCTATGAGAAGCGACCATTCTTCCCTGGAAAGCCTGTGCTTTTCTGAAAGTTTGTCAATCAGTTTCTTCACTGCATCCCTCCTGTAGTTTTGCATAAAGGGCCTTTGAAGTAATCCCCTTTAACATGCCGATTTTCCCTGTCATTGCGCTGATTTTATCTGCCGGAGCGTCCACCGTCACGCTGATTAGTGAAATGTTCCGCTTAGGATAGGGAAGCCCCATCCGCCCGATAATATAACTGCCGTATTCATGTAAAATTTGATTTAATTTTTCTATATCTCCCTGGTTTTCCACTACTATGGAAATCATTGCCACTCTGGTATCCATGTTTTCTCCTCTTTTTGGGTAACAAAATAAGGCCATTTCCAGACCTGCTTGGAGTAAGGATTCTTGTTCCTCGCATAAGAATGAAAATTTCCTGTAAAAAATTATCCCCTGCGCCCTTAGACTGCTGGGCTTTAGGCCAATGGATCCGCTTAAAAGCCTGATGCAGTCTTTGGGGTTAGGTGTAAGTATTTTATTTGTTTTTTAAGTTAAAAATAGTATAATCTCCCGATAGAAAGATGTCAATTCCTTTTTTGGGGTTTCCTTAGTTTTTATGGAATACCCGTTTTTTCCATTCTTGGATGCCTTCCATTCTTCCTGTTAAAAACAGTATGTTTAGAAACAAAATTGCCATGGTCAATCCCATTGTAAAGTCCATAATGCTGCTATAGGGCCTTTGTGCAATAAAACCGCCAAACCCTTCCGTTACATCCAGCACTGTACAAAATATAAGTAAGATCAGCGCTGCGGCACAATTTCCCGCCATTTTCTTCTTTAACTGCTCTTTTTTCTGCTCTGCGTATTCTGCTACTTTGTTTAATGTTTCCTTGGTTTCTTTGTTCATCTCGTTTTTCCTTTCGCCATCAATGATTTCCCTGATATCTACATCTCTTAGTTCCTTTAAAAACAGACCTGCTTTTTTTTGCTCCATCTGTGTACCTCCTTGATACCAATCATAGATTATTTTGTTTCCCCAAAACAGGACACCCTGCGGGAATTCCTTAATTTTCTGGGATTAGACATATGTGTCCTATATCTTTTTATAAAAATCACAAAAGTTTAAGAATATCTTAATTGTATTTTATCCATCCCTGCTGTATAATCAGTCAAAACTAGTACAGTGCTATCTTGCGCTGGCCCTTGTTAGGAGGTTTCATATGAGAAAACCATACTGGCTAATACCGATTTCGATCATAACGCTCGCCTTATCTGGGTGCAGCCCTAAGAATAACGCATCCATCAACGCCAATGCTGCGGAAAAAATTTCCCCGGAAGATACGGAAGCGGCAGAAACCACAGCGGACTTTGAGACAAAGGAAGAGCCCCGTACCATTACAAACCAGCATAATATTTCCGTGACAGACATATCTTCCAACGGCACCTATTATGCAAAGGATGGCAAAACTCCGGTTCTTGAAGTAGACATATCTTATCCAACCATTTCCATCCCCGACCGGACAGAAGTGTCGGAAAAAATTAATGCCGCGATTAAATCGGAAGTGGATACCTTCTGGAATTTTGAGAAGCAAAATGCTTCCTACGCCAGGGAAGATTACGAAATGGCGGCAGATGATACAAATTACACCTTTGAACCATATACAGGTTCTTTTTCTTATACCGTCAAACGGTGCGACAAACAAATAATATCCATAGTTTTTTCCCAATATGACTACACGGGAGGCGCCCATGGCAATCCCTGGAAATACGGGGTAAACTTTGATGCCTCCACAGGAGACAGACTCCAGTTAGAAGCCTTAAGCAGCGATTATACGGATTTTTATAATCTGCTTTTAACAAATTTGAACCATCAGGCAATGCTGCCGGCATACCAGGATTATATTTTTTCCGATTTTGCCGCTGATGTGGAAACTGCCCTTTTAAAAGATTCTGCCGCCTGGTACTTAGACAGCAGCGGTATTACATTTATCAGCAATCCCTATGTGCTGGGTTCCTACGCCGCCGGCACTTTTGAGTTTAACATTCCTTACAGTGAATTAAAAGGGCTAAAAGAAAAGTACAATTATAGTGGAAATTACATCCGCAAATTATTTCCCGGAATTTCTGCATCTTTTGACATCAACGCTGACGGAATTGAGGAAGAAATCTGTTACTCTATCATAAAAAACGAAGAAAATGATTACACTTTATCTTTAACCGCTAATAGTGAAGATTTTTCGGATGAGTTGAAAAAACTCCATATTGCCTACCCCTTTACCGGGGCTTACTATCTTGTGGACATTGACCCGGAAGACGAATATGTGGAAATTGCTATTACCGACGATAATTACGACGGAAACAAAGAATTTACTCATTTCTTCCGGTATACCAAAGACAAAGAAATCAGCTACCTTGGAAACATTCCCAAGATTTACCATGAAGGGGAAATCATCTGCTACAATTCCAACGGAAACCTGGTTTTATTAAACAGTGACGGTTCCCCTGTGGAATAATATAGAACAGCGGAAAACCATATGAAATGTTATGGTTTTCCGCTGTTATTCTTTAGAAAGAGCATTTATTTCCAAAAATCAATAGGTTCATAGTCCCTTAACTCTGCCAAAAACCCTCGCTTTTGCAGCTCTTCCTGAATTTGGTCTAAAACTTCCTCTGACTCGGCGGTAACGGTATGGTAATGGTAATCAGAAGTCACATCTTTTAAAGATTTTGACTTCCCGCTTTTCAGTTTTTCCATATATTCCTTTATCTCCCGCCTTGATTTTAACCCCATCTCTACCCGGATAACATTGTACACTTTATGATAGACAAACTCGTCCTCTATTTTTCCGCCGTAATCCACAATGAGGTTTAATTCTTCCTCCATTTCCTCATCTGTGTGATGGACTTTAAATATTCTATGATTGGGTGAAGACTCCTTTAACAGATAGCCTTTGTTCGTAGATATAATCTCCTGTTTCTGGGCCCGCAAAAGGGCAATATCCTGAACAACCACCTGCCGGCTCACGGCAAAATTTCTGGCAAGGGCAGCGCCCGACACCGGTTTCGCCGACTGCCTTAACACAGTAAGCATCTCCTCCCGCCGCTTTTCTCCGCTCATATCTCGCCTCTTTCCTTTAAATCTGATGGAGATTTTTCATGGAAATATCCATAATGGGTGCAGAGTGGGTTAATGCGCCGCTTGAAATATAATCTACCCCAAGCCCTGTCAATCTTTGAATGCTCTCTCTTGTCACATTTCCGGATATTTCAATCTCCGCTTTCTTATCTATGATCTGAATGGCTTCCTTCATTTCTTCCGGCTGCATATTATCAAGCATAATAATATCTGCCCCGGCTTCCACAGCTTCCCTTACCATATCCAAATTTTCCACTTCAATTTCAATTTTCCGCACAAAGGGCGCATAGGCTTTTGCCATGGCAATGGCTTCTTTTACCCCTCCTGCCGCCCCGATATGGTTATCTTTCAGCAAAACCCCGTCAGACAAATTGTAGCGGTGGTTATTGCCTCCCCCTGCCCGCACGGCATATTTTTCAAAAATGCGGTTGTTGGGGCTGGTTTTCCTGGTGTCTAAAAGCTTAATGCCTGTCCCTTCCAAAAGTTTTGCTATGGAATTGGTGTATGTGGCAATTCCGCTCATGCGCTGAAGGTAATTCAGTGCAGTGCGTTCCCCGGACAAAAGAACCCGAATATCCCCCCGGACTTTTCCCATCAAATCTCCCGCTTTTACCTTGTCCCCATCTTTTACAAAAAACACTGTTTCTGTCTTTTCATCCAAAAGCTCAAACACCCGGGCAAACACCTGCAGGCCGCAGATAATTCCCTCCTCTTTACAAACCAAATCCACCTCTCCCGGCACAGAATTTGGCATTACCGCATTGGTGCTAACGTCTTCGCTGCTGATGTCCTCTTTTAGGGCGCTTAAAATAAATTTATCTACATTTAGCTTCATGGTAATCGGATCATACATACTTTTCATTCAACCTTTCTATCTCATTTAACACATTGTCTTTGTAACATTTCGCCAGGGCTTCGCCGTCTTTATATTTATTTAAATCTAAATTTAATAATCCTTCCGGGATTTTCAGTTCTCCATAAGATTGAGAGATTCTCTTTGCCGCCCTTTTGGCGAATACCAGGCTTTCCAAAAGAGAATTACTTGCCAGCCTGTTTTTTCCATGTACCCCGTTGCATGCTGTCTCACCGATGGCGTAAAGACGGTGCATGGAAGTATGGCTGTTCATGTCCACTTTTATCCCTCCCATAAAATAATGCTGGGCGGGAACCACGGGAATACACTCATGGAACACGTCATAGCCCATTTTACGGCAGTGCTCCACAATATTGGGGAAATGGCTCTCAATCTCCTCCCTGGGAATATGCTCCATAGAAAGCCACACATAGGGCATATCATCCTTTTTCATCTGCTCCCTGATTTTCGCCGTCAAAACATCCCTGGGCAAAAGTTCATCCACAAACCGCTCCTTTTTTGCGTTGTAAAGCACGGCCCCCTCCCCCCGGACAGACTCCGAAATGAGAAATCTCCGCTCTTCTTTCGCCTTAGAATACAAGGTGGTGGGATGTATCTGGATATAATTAATGTGCTCCAGCTCAATGCCGTGGGCAAGGGCCACCGCAATACCGTCCCCGGTAAGCTGGGGAAAATTAGTGGTATGGCTGTAAAGCCCTCCGATTCCGCCGCAGGCCAGTATGGTCTCGCTTGCTGTAATTGTCTGAATCTCACCCTCTAAATCCCGCACAACGGTGCCGTAACAGGTATTGTCAAGACACAGTAAATCCAGCATGGTGCAGTGTTCCACAATCTCTATATTTTCCCGTTTTCTGGCCTGATTCCAAAGTTTGCCGGTAATTTCTTTCCCTGTAATATCCGCATGGAACAGAATCCGCTTGTCCGAATGGCCTCCCTCCTTTGTAAAACTTAAGCTGCCATCCTCCTCCCGCTGAAATTCCACTCCGTAAAACAGCAGGTCTTTCACCGTATCCTGGGAATTCCGTATCATAATATCCACAGACTCCGGGTTATTTTCATAATGACCGGCATGCATGGTGTCCTCAAAATAGCTGTCGTAATCCGACTCGTCTTTTAACATGCACATGCCTCCCTGGGCCAGAAAAGAATCACTGTGCTCCACCGTATCTTTGGTTATAATCTTAACCTTTTTTTCCGCTGGAAGATTCAGCGCGCAGTAAAGCCCGGCGCATCCGCTTCCGATAATCAATATATCTGTTTTCATCACATTCTCCGTAAAATTCTATTTTGCCAGAGCTAACATCTTTTCCAAAGGCTCTTTTGCCGCCTCCATCATATCATCCCTTAAAATAATTTCTTCCTGGCTGTCCAAATCACTTAATACCTCATGGACTTTATCCAGGGTAACTTTTTTCATATTTGTGCAGACCTGCTTTTCCATGGCAGGATAAAACTTTTTGTCCGGATTTTCTTTCAAAAGCTGGTGGCATACCCCTGTCTCCGTCGCTATAATAAATTCTTTTTCCCCGCTTTTTCCTGCAAAATCAATGATTTCCGAAGTGCTTCCGATAAAATCCGCCTCTTTTAAAATTTCCGCCGGGCATTCCGGGTGAGCCAGTACCGGGGCACCGATATGCTGCGCTTTTGTGCTTTTTATGTCATTTACTGTAATATCCTGATGCACCGGGCAGAATCCGTTGTGGAAAATAAAAGTCTTTTCCGGCACTGCATCCGCCACAAAATGGGCCAGATGATTGTCGGGAATAAAGAAAATCTCTTTCTCCTTCATTTTCTTCACCACCCGTATGGCATTGGAAGAGGTTACGCACACATCCGACAGCGCCTTCACCTCCGCTGTAGAATTAACATAACAGACAACTGCCGCTAAAGGATGCTCTGCTTTTACCTTTTTTACCTGCTCCGCAGTCACCATACGGGCCATAAAACAGTCCGCTTCCAAGTCAGCCATATACACATGCTTGTCTGGGTTTAACAGCTTGGCGCTCTCTCCCATAAAACGCACGCCGCAGAATAATATATTCTGCTGGCTCACTTCCGTGGCCTTCTTAGCTAAAGCATAGGAATCTCCCACAAAATCCGCAATCTCCTGTACATCCCCTTCCACATAATAATGTGCCAGGATAACGATGTCTTTTTCTTTCTTCCACGCCTTTATTTCTTCGATTTTGTTCATGCTCTCCTCCATGGATATTTTTTCCTGTGAAACTTCATGTCTTAGGCATTATAACACACAATTGTCCGACTGACAAGACAGTTGTATAGATTATTGTCTTGTTAGCTGTAAAACAGAGAAAAAAGCGGCACCAAAAAACGATGCCGCTTTCACTTATCCTAATATAAAACATTACATACTCTTTACATTAATACGGGTCAGGGCTTTCCGCAGTGCAAACTCCGCTCTGGCAAGGTCAACATCTGCCGCTTTTCCCGCCAGGCGTCCCTCTGCCCGTTCTTTGGCTTTCTCTGCCCGGGCCACGTCAATTTCCTCTGGCCACTCGGCAATCTCCGCTAAAAAAGTTACCTGGCTGCCTAAAATCTCCGCAAATCCCGCATGGATTGCCGCCACCTTCTCACCTTCCGCCTCATGGATAATCAGGGCTCCGGGAGCTAATACGGTGGTTACAGGAATGTGGTTCTTATACACACCGATGGCACCGTCTGTGGTGTTAAACTCCACCATCTCGGCTTCCCCCGTATAGAAAATACGGTCCGGTGTGATAATCTTTACCTGAAACATTTTTTCATTATCCGCCATACCATCACCCCTTACTTCATACGGGCGCGTACTTCGTCAATTGTTCCTGCATTTAAGAAGTAACTCTCCGGAACATCATCTAACTTGCCTTCCAGAATTTCCCGGAATCCACGTACCGTCTCGGTAATGGGAACATATTTTCCTTCCAATCCGGTAAACTGTGTTGCCACGTTAAATGGCTGGGACAGGAATCTCTGTACTTTTCTGGCACGGTTTACAGTAAGCTTGTCATCCTCGGAAAGCTCATCCATACCAAGGATTGCGATAATATCCTGAAGTTCTTTATATTTCTGCAAAATCTCCTGCACACCTCGGGCAACTTCAAAGTGCTCCTGTCCCACAATACGTGGATCAAGAATACGTGATGTGGAACCAAGGGGATCCACTGCCGGGTAGATACCAAGCTCTGCAATGGAACGCTCCAATACGGTTGTGGCATCCAAATGGGCAAAGGTTGTGGCGGGAGCCGGGTCAGTTAAGTCGTCCGCCGGCACGTACACAGCCTGAACGGAGGTAATGGATCCGCTCTTCGTGGATGTGATACGCTCCTGCAATGCACCCATCTCTGTCTGCAGGGTTGGCTGGTAACCTACTGCGGAGGGCATACGTCCAAGCAAAGCGGAAACCTCAGATCCTGCCTGGGTAAAACGGAAGATGTTATCGATGAACAACAACACGTCCTTTCCGCCTCTGTCACGGAAGTACTCTGCCATAGTAAGTCCTGTAAGACCTACCCTCATTCTTGCTCCGGGGGGCTCATTCATCTGTCCGAACACCATGGTGGTCTTGTCGATAACCCCGGACTCTTTCATTTCATAGTAAAGGTCGTTACCCTCACGGGTACGCTCCCCTACACCGGTAAACACGGAATATCCGCCGTGTTCTGTTGCAATATTGTGAATCAATTCCTGAATTAATACGGTTTTACCTACACCGGCACCGCCGAACAGACCGATTTTACCGCCCTTCTGATATGGACAGAGCAGGTCAACGACTTTGATACCTGTCTCCAACATCTCCTGGGAAGTTGCCTGCTCCTCAAAAGTAGGCGCTTTTCTGTGGATTGGCCAGTATTCTACATTTGACGGGGCTTCCACCTCATCGATTGGCTCACCTAATACGTTAAAGATACGTCCCAGGGTATTCTCACCAACAGGAACGGAAATGGATGTTCCGGTTGCTTCTGCATCCATTCCCCGAACCAATCCGTCAGTGGGACCCATGGCGATACATCTCACCGTATCATCCCCCAGATGCTGAGAAACTTCCACTACCAATTTCTTACCATCATTCATAGTAATATTAATAGCGTCATTTATCTCCGGCAGACGTCCCTCGGAAAACTTAATATCCAGGACGGCACCGATAATCTGAGTGATTTTACCAATATTCTTATCTGCCATCTTTCTCTATCACTCCTTATTTTTTTATGATATCGCAGAAGCACCTGCGATAATTTCTGTTAATTCCTGTGTAATAGAACTCTGACGTGCCCTATTATACTTCAGTGACAAATCACTAATCATCTCTTCTGCATTGCTGGTTGCAGAATCCATTGCCTGCATTCTGGCTCCGTTCTCACTGGCAACTGCCTCCACCAGTGCGCCGTAGAAAAGGCTGGTAATGTATTTAGGAATAATCATATCCAAAGCCTCTTCCTCATCCGGCTCATAGTTCATCAGAACATTGGTATCCTCTGCCTCGCCTTCCCCTTCTGCAAACTCCACAGGAAGGAGCTTCATCATCTTCGGCTCATGGCTCACCGTATTTTTAAAATGGGTGTAGGCCAGATAAATTTCGCCGATTTCTCCATTCTGATAAGCCTTTAACACACGGCTGCAAATTTCAGCCGCATCTGCATAGGTAGGCGCCTCAACCACCTCAGAATCATCCGATTTAATCTCGTATCCGTAGCGCTCCAATGCCTCTCTTCCTTTATGTCCAATGGCATAAACCTGCACATCTTCTTTGGAGAATCCGCTTCCAGTCACCAATTTTACAACATTTGAGTTATAGCCTCCCGCCAAACCACGGTTGGAGGTGATGACGACCACTGCTTTTTTCTGAGAATCATTTGCCTTCAGATATGGATGCAGTATGGTTCCGGAGCGCCTTAACATAGAAGACACCGTCTGATACATATAATTAAAATATGGATTTGTTTCCTCTGCACGGTTTTTTGCTTTCTGCAGTTTAACAGTAGAAACCAGTTTCATGGCTTTTGTGATTTGCTGCGTACTCTGTATGCTGCCTTTTCTTCGCTTTATGTCCCTCATTGAGGCCATATCTTCTCACCGCCTTCACAAAAATAATTTCTACTTAAAGGATGCCTTACATTCTTCAATGGCTTTTACCAGTTTCTGCTCCATATCTTCCTTAAGCTCTTTCGTCTCACGGATAGAATTTAAAATTTCCGGATACTTTGTCTCCACATAGTCAAAGAGATCTTTCTCAAAACGGAGAATCGCATCTACCGGAATGTCAAGGAGATATTTCTTAATCGCTGCATAAATAATCAAAACCTGTTTTTCCACAGCCATAGGCTGATACTGAGGCTGTTTCAAAATCTCACGGATTCTCTCACCCTGTGCCAGCTTCTCTTTTGTGTCTGCATCCAATTCGGATCCAAACTGAGAGAACGCTGCAAGCTCACGGTACTGTGCCAGTTCCACACGGATGGGAGCCGCAATCTTTTTGATTGCCTTAATCTGTGCCGCACCACCTACACGGGATACGGAAAGACCTGCATTGATCGCGGGGCGGAAACCTGCGTTAAACATATCTGTCTCCAGATAAATCTGACCGTCCGTAATAGAAATTACGTTGGTAGGAATATATGCGGAAACATCTCCGGCCTGGGTTTCGATGATTGGAAGAGCCGTTAGAGAACCTCCGCCCAATTTATCTGATAATCTGGCTGCACGCTCTAAAAGCCTTGAGTGCAGATAGAATACATCACCTGGATATGCCTCACGTCCTGGGGGCCTCTTAAGAAGCAGGGAAAGTGTACGGTAAGCCGTTGCGTGTTTACTCAAATCGTCATACACAACAAGAACGTCCTGCCCATTTTCCATCCACTCTTCCCCGATGGCACATCCGGAATAAGGAGCGATATACTGCAAAGGAGCCAGCTCACTGGCAGTAGAAGCTACTACTGTAGTATAAGCCATTGCCCCGAACTCTTCCAAAGTTTTTACAATGGAAGCAACGGTAGAAGCTTTCTGGCCGATTGCCACATAAATACACTTCACACCTTTACCCTTCTGGTTAATGATAGTGTCAATGGCAATGGCTGTCTTACCTGTCTGCTTGTCACCGATAATCAGCTCACGCTGGCCTCTTCCGATAGGAATCATGGCGTCGATAGCCTTAATACCGGTCTGTAAGGGTGTATCTACAGATTTTCTGGAGATAACGCCGCTTGCTACTCTCTCAATCTGACGGAATTTACTGGTTTCAATCGGTCCTTTTCCGTCAATAGGCTGACCCAATGCATTGACTACACGTCCTAACATTGCATCGCCCACTGGAACTTCCACAACTCGCCCGGTGGTTTTTACAGTATCTCCCTCATTGATGTTTCTGCTGTCACCTAACAAAACAGCACCCACATTATCTTCCTCTAAGTTCAACACCATTCCATATACTTCACCAGGGAATTCAAGAAGCTCTCCCTGCATTGCATTCTCAAGGCCGTGGATACGGGCAATACCGTCTGCCACCTGGATAACGGTTCCCACATCTGCCACCTCAAGCTGCGCCGCATATCTTTTAATCTGCTCTTTAATAACAGAACTGATTTCTTCTGGTCTTAAATTCATGGAGCGCATTCACCTACTTTCAACTGTATTTTGGATAATTCTCTGGACAGGTCATAAAGCTTCGTCTTTATGCTGCTGTCAACGACTCTGTCTTTAATCCGAATTACCATTCCGCCGATTAAAGCGGTATCCACATCATAGTGCATCTCAAATTCCACATACTTGGTGGTCTGAATCAATCTCTTTTCTACCTGCTGCCGCTGTGCCTCGGATAACTCCGACGCCGTAGTCACATAGGCAGTTCCAATATTTTTGGACTCTTTCACTTCCCCGATAAAATAATTCAGCACATTCTCTATTTCACCAAAATGTCCCTTATCCACAATCATACGCATTAAGCCTACGATTTCGTCTGATATACGTCCTTTGAAAATGTTTTCTATAACCTGAATTTTCTCTTCTTTTACTACCTTTGGATGATTCATCAGTTTGGCCAAATCTGCATTTTTAGAAAGAACGTCAAGGACATCTTTTACTTCCTCAAAAAAGGTATCCATCCTTCCGCTTTCCTCTGCAATCTCAAACAATGCATCACCATATGTTTTTGATACTAACTTTGCCATGTCGAATCACCCATTTCTTTTAATGTTTCTTCTACCAGCGTATCCTGAATTGTTGTATCAATAGAAGCCGCAACCACTTTGGCTGCCATCATGGATGCAACAGTAATCATCTCCTGTTTCACCTCATCCATTGCACGTTTCTTCTCAAGCTCAGCTTCTTCCTTGGCTCTCTTGATAATCCGGGCCGCCTCTTCCTTGGCCTCGTCAATCATTTTCGCCTCATTCTTCATTGCCTTCTGGCGCGCTTCGCTTAAGATCTGCTCTGCTTCTTTATCTACTTCTTTCAGTTTTCCTTCATACAGTTCCTTCAGTTCTGCCGCACTTGCCTTATCGGCAATAGCAATGTCAATATTGCTCTTAATCGTTGCCTGCCTGTCCTTAAGCATCTTACGCACAGGGTTAAACAGCAGATAAGATAACAGCAAAAACAGCACAAATACAGAAATAGCTGCCTGCAGCACATCCATAAGCAACTGCATATCAAGATCAAACAGTCTTGTCATAGCTTAGAAGTTCCCCCTCCTTTCCGTAATGAATCCATTGTTTACGATTAGCCTACTAATGGTTTTACGAAAAGTAAGAGCATAGCTACCAACAGACCATAAAGACCAGTTGTCTCTGCTACCGCCTGTCCCAATAACATGGTAGACATAATGTCAGATTTTGCTCCTGGGTTTCTTCCTACTGCATTTGCCGCATAACCTGCTGCAATACCCTGTCCAATACCAGGTCCGATACCTGCGATAACCGCAAGACCTGCACCGATTGCTGAACACGCTAAAATTAAATCATTTCCTGAAATATTCATATTGAATTTCCTCCTTCATAAAAATACATGATTTTTCCCGCTTAAGCTTACTCTGTCTCAAGCTGCTGGTTGATGTATGTCATAGTCAACATACAGAATACATACGTCTGAATTGCCCCGGAGAACAAGTCAAAATACACATGCAATACCGCCGGCCAAAATGTAGCAATCCAGCCGAGAAGCCCATACACAAGGGCCATCATAACCGTTCCTGACAATACGTTTGCAAACAAACGCAGGGACAGCGAAATCGGCACTGCAATCTCACTAATCAGGTTAATGGGGAACCAAATCGGCAGCCATGGCGGCAGTGGAGAACACATATCCGTCCAGATAGTTTTTAAACTGTGGTATCTGAACTGGTTTACATGAATCAAGCCAAATGTAATCAATCCCATTGCCAGTGTTACGCCATAGTCGGCGGTGGGCGGCCTTAGTCCAAACACACCGGAAATATTGCTCATTAAAATAAAGATAAAGATTGTACTGATATAGTTGACGAATCTGTGGGAATTTTTTCCCATAACGCCCCCTACCACTCCATCTAAGGATTCCACAATAAGCTCTAACACGTTTTGGAAACCGTCCGGCACCTCTGTAGCATTTTTCATCTTACGGTTGGCTATCACTGCAAAAATTACCAACACAGCCATAACGATAAGGGCACAGACATGGGTTGTAGTAATCCAGCAGGTCTGCCCAAACACTTCGTAAGAAAATATCCCATGGATCATAAAGTCAATATCCGATGAACTGGACATCAAAATTGCATTGTTCACATTTTCACCTCCTTATTAAGTTGTTTGTTTCCAATCCTAACTTATTTTTATATATCCTCTTCCCTCCCTCTTAATTTGAAAATCATTTTATGAATGAAAGGCTGTGCGTATGCAGCCGCTTTCAAACCCATAACACCTAAAAACGCAGAAAACAGGTTTCCCAGTTTAAAATACATCATACAGAAAAATACTGCCACCACCGCAATATAGCGAATCATGTTCTGGGCAATCAGTTTTCCCTGTCCGGAATCTATGCTTACGGCATCCTGAATCACCACTGCCATATGAATAGCCATAAAACATGCAAGGGCAATGCCAATCCACAATCCACTGGAATAGCGAAGCTTATCTGACACAAACCACACACCGGCGAGCTGTAAAACTATTCCATATAAAATGATGCCCAATATAAGCTCCGGCAATACTTTATTTAGTCTTCTTAACATGTTTTGTATCCCTGTCACTTTCCTGTTCAAATACCTTTTTTGCCATAATATAGATATTCCGAAAACCTGCTAAAGCTCCCATGATAAAGAGAGGAATAAAAATCCAGTCCATATCAAACTTGTCTCCAATGTACAATCCGATTCCCATGCATAATCCGATAGGGACCAACATGCTGATTCCAAACTGCATGACTAAGGCAAAAGACTGGTATACATTTTTTTGAAATTTCATATATACCTCCCAAAAGACGGTCAAAATACATGCCGGCTCTTTTATAATGAAAACTCTATTTTATTATTATACCATTTTTTGTTATATTGTCTATTAATTAATCTCAATTTTCCAGAGATTTTGGTAATTATTAAATAAAAAAGCACAAAGAAAGCAGACTTAGCTATGCAAGTCTGCCCTTTTTATTTTGTTATACATTTAATTGAATATCTCTATTGGTATGCTCATATTTGTAGTAGCGCACTCCCGCCGCATCTAACATCCTCTTTGAAGCAATCACAGGAGGCGTATGCTCATATTTGTCACAGTCATATACCACCGTTTTAATTCCCGCCTGTATAATTGCCTTTGCACACTCATTGCAGGGGAAAAGAGACACATATAACTTTGCCCCCTCCAAACTGCCGCCCCTGTAATTTAAGATGGCATTTAATTCACTGTGGGTAGTGTAAAGATATTTGTTGTCCAAAGGTTCCCCCTCCCTGGCCCAGGGAAAAGCGTCATCGGAACATCCGGAGGGAAATCCGTTATAACCCATGGAGAGAATTTTATTGTCACTGCTGACAATACACGCCCCTACCTGGGTATTTGGGTCTTTAGAACGCATGGCAGAAAGCATTGCCACCCCCATGAAATATTCATCCCAGCTAATATAATCTTGTCTCTTATCGCTCATACCAAAACCTCCTGCTTTTTATCCCTTTTGCTTTAAAGACCTCGAAAAAATCCAGGGTATCCTCTAAGTAATTAAATCCACCAGCTTTTTTACAGAAGTATACAAAGTTTCATAACACAATCCATATACCTGAAGCGCTCCCCCGTAGGGATTTACAATTTCCAGCTCCTCTCCCACAAGCTCCGTTAAGACCCGGACCTGCCTTTCCTCAATGCTCTCAAACATTTCCAGTATTTTCAGGCGCTGGGCCGACTCCATGGTAACTACGAGGGTGTTTTTTCCCACATCCCCCAAAACAAAAGGTGCAGACATATATTCCTGTGCACTAAACCCGTTGCTGGCCATCACTGCTTCCGCTTTCTGATTTAAAGGTTCGGGGAACAGCACCACCAGCCCCCTGGGGCACGCCTCTATCCCGCTGCCTGCTGCCATATCCTTAAAAATCTCTGCTGCCATGGGAGCCCTGCAGGTCCCGTTTTCATCTACAAAAATTACCTTATCATAAAGTTTCATATTCTATACCTCAAGTATCTGATGACCTGCTGCCTTTAAGAGCCGGTTCATAATTGCCTGCCCTATGCCTTGAGAAGAAAAGCTCTCCGAATAAATCATCTCAACGCCCAGTTCATCAAAATCCCTTAAAATTCGGTACAAATGTCTGGCAATCCCTTCTTCGTCTTTCCTCGCCCCGATACTTATCACATAATCTCCAAGATACCGGGAAACTGTCTCATCCGTTCCAATTATACCTACCTTTTTCTCATGTTTTTGCAATTCTTCCGTCAGAGCATTTATTTTTGCAATGACATTTTCCTCTTCCCCCTCCACCAGCACCAGACCTGCTTTCGGCGCATAATGGCGGTATTTCATCCCCGGAGCTTTTGGTTTCACCCCCGAAACTTTCGAAAAAATCCCCCGGACAATCGGTATCGCCCCCACAACCTTCTTTAAAAATTCATTTGTAATTCTTCCCGGCCGCAAAATCACAGGAATCTCTTCCGTAAGGTCAATGATAGTGGACTCAATGCCAATTCCCACTTCTCCCCCATCCAATATCAGGGGAATCCTGCCATTTAAGTCCTTAAGTACATGCTCCGCCAAAGTAGGGCTTGGCCTGCCTGATGTATTGGCGCTTGGAGCTGCGATAAGGCAGCCGCTCTCTTCAATCAGCCTAAGGGCAATCTCATCCTTTGGCATGCGCACTGCCACTGTATTAAGCCCCCCTGTAGTCTCTTTTGGAACCTGATCTTTCTTATTTAATATCATAGTCAAGGGCCCCGGCCAAAATGCATCGGCTAATTTTTTTGCCTTGCCGGAAATATCTCTGGCAATTTTTTCTAAATCTTCCCATTTGCTGATATGCACAATAAGGGGATTATCGCTTGGCCTTCCTTTGGCAGCGTATATTTTCCTGGAGGCATCCGGGTTCATGGCGTCCGCCCCAAGGCCGTACACCGTCTCAGTGGGAAATGCCACAAGGCCGCCTGTTTGAAGGATAGCTGCGGCCTCTTTCAGTTTGTCTGTATCTATATTATCTCTGTTTATTTTATAAACTTTCGTTATCATGTGAATTATTATATCATGTTTTGAAGATAATGAAAAGATGCATTGTGATTGCTGTAAAATGCAAAAAATTTTGAAAATGAAAAGTTTCTGCATTTCAGTGCAAAATCACCTTAAGGTGCTTAAGGGCCTCATTTGTTCTCCCCTTACCTGGCTTTGATTCAGATAGTAATCCTTTCCATATACGTTAAATACAAGCAAAACAACTCCTGCACATTACTTTCATGCTCTCCCGAAAGGATTCCTCATCGTCGCATATAGCTATATTTATCCCCGTTCCCATGTTTACTGGTTTTCCTCTCTAATTCATATCACATTATATATTTATTAATATAATCAATATATGGCTTCTTTTTCACATCATTTTCATTTGCAAAATACCATTTTGAAGATTCCTTTAATCCTTCCTCTAAGGAAATTGTCTCTGAATATACATTTTGTTGACGCTGGACATCTAAATAGTATTCATAATTATAAAAACTAAAATAATTTCTCTGCTCTATATCCTCATAAACATATTCAAATACCGGAATCTTACCCAGGCATGAATAGCATTTAGTAACCCAGTCCTTTATCGATATTGTATAAACATTTCCTACATTCATAATATGAGCGGATGGACTGGTCTTAATAATCTCTTCGATTAATTTGCATAAATCTCCCACATAAAAAAATTGCATTTTCATCCCGCCGTCTTTTGGCAAATAGAACTTCCTATCTGCTTTTGCACAATCAAATACAAATGCTTCTCTATATATATTATTCATAGGGCCATACAAATAAGGTGGCCTTAAAATATATGCATCCGGAACTCTTTCTAATAATTTTTTTTCTGCATTAATCTTGTCTGTACCGTATTTCCCCCAAAATTTATTGGCAGCAAGTTCTGCCTCTTCAAGAAAAGGCTGCACTCCATATTCTGGATACACGGCACTTGAGCTAATCAAAATGTATTGTTCAAACGATCCAAGTGCATTATATAAATCAATAACATCCTCAGCATCATAAGCAGTTATGTCAAGCACAATATCAAAATACATCTTTTTGAGTTTATCACCTAAATGATGTCGATCACCCTCAATTAATATAACTCCTTCAATTTGAGGCTTTGTATTTCTGTTAAGTACATAAACTTCATATTCATGCTCAACAAAATATTTTGATGCATATTTGCTGACAAAGGTTGTTCCACCAGTAACTAATACCTTTTTTATCAAATTCTCCTTATATGGGTCATTCTCTCAACCTCCCTGATGCCTCATTCCCTAAAACCAATCGCTGATATCAATATCAAAATGGTCTTTTCCCGGATATTTTGCGCTATAACAATTATACTGGTTCAGAAAAGGAGAATAGGTGGTTACCGTAAGCTTCTTATTACGTTCGTCAATAGTCAGCAGTCGCATAAAACCATTGCCGCCGCTGGCCGTTGCCTGATAATCCGCCATGAGCTGATATACTGTTCGGTCTTTTATTCCGTCATTATTATCATCTAAATCATCCTGACGACACTGTGCATCATGATTATGTCCGCATAAAACAAGATGGACATTAGGATTTTTCCTGACAATTTCTTCAAACAGTTTATCTCCCGTATCGTTGCGCATTCCATCCACACTCATATAGTCGTGGGTTGTCAGGATGGCTGGTATTTCCGTATGTTCCTTCAATATCGTATCCGCCCAGGTTATCATATCCGTATCCGGCCAAACCCCTAAAGCCAGGACAAGGTAATCCTACCTGCCGGCATCTATAATCTGCGCACTTGCCTCCCCGTCATGGTAATACCAGACAGTATTACCTTTTATACCCATTGCATCCATGCGGTTCTTTCCAAAATACGTTAAAAAATTCTCATATGGATTCCCTGAATTCGTCAGGTCATGATTGCCCGCAAGAATACTATAGGGAACCGTCCCGTCCAGATACGTCATCGCCTCATCTGCCCGCTGCCATTGTAAGGCATCCCCCGTCTGGTTCACCACATCCCCGGTATGGAGTACAAAGTTTATATTCCTGTCCTCAATGTGCTCCGAAATCCATCTTGTCATAGTCATATATATATCCGGAGCGCTCTCACAGTAGTACTGCGTATCTGTCATCCAGACAAAAGTATAAGTCCTGTTTTTTCCCCAGCCGCATCCTGCAGTGCAAAAAATTACTGCAATCAAACTCATTTCTGCAAAAAATAGCTTTACCGCTTTTTTCATATCTGCAATTATACTTCCCTTCATTTCTATTCTGTTCCATTATATCATGTCAGGAAACCTTAAATATAATCTGCAAATAAATTTTTTCGGTTTGCTTCTGAAAAATTAGTATAAATATTAATATCCCCACTGTTTTAAGTCCGCCACCAGCTGTACATAAAATTCCCGCACATCAAATTCAGAAATATTTTCACGGTTTAAGTCAATCATATCCCCATGGGAAATACCCCGCTTCCCCTTTACGGTGAGCATTTTGTAGGAACTGCCCCATGGGAAGGACGCTTCCCCCACAA
>Ga0137307_100696_pt1 | contig 39397 bp, 34 predicted proteins | sample NAcewD2O_March_2_FD_97180 | JGI IMG/M metagenome (GOLD analysis project Ga0137307, IMG submission 97180) | Mouse cecal microbial communities from Vienna, Austria - N-Acetylglucosamine amended D2O_March | ecosystem: Host-associated > Mammals > Digestive system > Large intestine > Cecum | place... | reverse complement strand
TTCGGTTTCCCGTAAAAAAGGGATTCTTGCAATATTGTATTTCTGTTCTATCAGTCCTTTTACCACATCCTCTTGGAACTCGCTGCATAGCTTGGATAGTCTGGACGGGAATACTCCAAAATCCTCATAATCTCCCGTTTGCAGATAGTTAAGAATCCACTGCCAGCCTTGTGCGTTGAGTTGGTATCTTATACCCGTTACTCCTTGACTGCTTATCCATGCTTCACCGTTCACTTGGATATAAAGCTGCTTGTGCTGCTTCATCAGTAGCTTCACTTGTCTGTGTGCGGCTTCATTGTTATATGTTTGGGCAAACTGTATCTGTTTCATTTTCTCTGTTCCGATTAAAAAGAAAGCCGAGAGAGGTTGTTCCCTCGACTTTCTTCCAAGCTGACTGTTTAGGCTACTTCATTCTGTTCGGGAACTTGTAATTTGTCTCTCCTTGTTGATTCGGGCTTGCAGGCTTCGCTGATAAGGTTGTTCACTTCAAGCGTTGCTTTTATACAAAACTTTACATTTCCTTTGGGGGTGGGAGAAAATCTCACACAACGGTAACGCTCTCCATAATTGTTATACCAATCCTTTTCAACATACCCATATATGGGAGAATTTATATGCTGTTTGAATAGTTCCATTACCAAGTTTTCGCCCTCTTTGGCAGTATCTACCTCATGTTCTTCCGCTTTGTAACCATCCAAGAGCTTTGTAATTTTTGCCATACAGAAATTTATTGCAGTAATAAGGTCTGAATCTCCTGCACCCTCAAGATGTTGTTTCATACCAGTATCGTAAGCGAATGTAACAGAAATAATCAGTTGACCTTTTGAAGATTGTTTGAAACGCATATCTGTTTGGGTGGGAGACATGGAGAATGCTTCTTGCAGTTCTTGAACGAAAGTTGCACTCACTTTGGTATTCTCTACTATGTTTTCACTAACAGCAAAATCTATTGATTTCATAAATCTAAATTTTAAAGTTTTACACATTAATTATCAGTTCAATCGGTCACTACTAAAGCTATGCGCACTTGCTTATTTGTTCCTTTTGACATTGCAAAATTAGGGCAGAAATAAGGGGTAACAAAGCATTTTGCCTAATGCCCATGTGTGTAGAAAACGTGTCCATTCCAGTACGCAAAAAAAATGCGTACCGAAAAGAATAAGCCTTTCAGTACGCATTTCTGCTATTGTTTTTATGTATGTCGTTTATGAAACTACCATGTAGTTATTAGCTATAACAGACGGAAATTTCTCGTTCTTGTATCTCCTAAGGAGATTGGATAACATTCTGTTCTTGTTGCCCTCCGAATCGTATTCTTCATTATACCTTTTGCCATCATAGCCCACTGTATAGATAAGCCTTGAAACAAGCATCATCTTGTCTTTAGATACCTTTACCTTTTTATTGGGTATGGTGGCAGCCTTTCTTCTTTCAATGAAGAACAGAAACATATCTGTAAATTTCCACTTCTTATAAGATATGTCAAGACAGAACTTGTCTTTGAAGTTCATTTGTGATAACAAACTGTTGTCTATAAAACCTTTCAATCCTAGCTCTTTTAATTGTTTGATTTTTGTTTCTTTGTCTTGTTCTCCATTTACAATCTTGCCGTATGTTTCGCTAAAATGACAGACTGCAATTTGAATGATATTTAACAAATCTTCTCTTTCCGTATAGTAACTCTTTCTGTTGCCTTGCTTCAAAGTAATACTTGACGCATCACACAAATTAACTAGAAAAGTGGCAAAGTCTTCAAGTACGGACTTACCCATAATGGGTGTGTTGGTGCCAATATCCTCTATAAAGTCATATACGAATAGAAGTAGATACCAAAACTTACTAACATCTAGCTTATACGCTTCAATGGTATTCTGTAAATCTTCATTAGTTAGAAACTTCTCTTTGTAAGAATCATCCAGCTTTCTGTATTCCCGTTTTTTGTATTCTTCCAAAGTTCCTTTGAAAGTGTTCATTTCTTTGTTTCTCTCGTATCTTTCTTCAACGGACAAGTTTCTTTCCGCATATCTGTTGGCAAATATAGCAGGTGCTGTAGATTCTATTGGTATCATTCCCTTATCTGTTTCTTCATAATCTGGTAGAAAGTGGTTGGCTACTTCCCACACATATTCTAATAGTGGCTCATCCAGACATTTGTAGCTTTCAGTCCAATTAACTTTCAAATCTGAAAGTTCCTCTATCTGATATAGTTTTTCTTCTAGCATGGTACATTCATTATTAGTTCTACTGCAAAATAACAGAAAAGTTTGTAGAATACAGACTTTTATATTTTATATTCTTCCAGATTGAAACTTTCCTGCAACTGTTTAAATGTGTATTCTTTCTCTTTGATACGTTCCAAGACAAAAGAAGTCATTTTAGGTTGCTCTGGTAAAGTTGGAACTATTACAGTCCGTTTTACCTTGTTGAATCTGAAAGTTATAGGAAGTGCCCATAAAAATGGTTTGTTCCTATTATGATACGCTATGATAGTTTCCAAGTCATTCTTGTAAGTAATGACTATGAATCCGCTATTTAAAGAAACGGAATAATAAACTACTTTACTAAGTAATTCTCTGAACATTTCTCCCTTGCCCTCCAGAGAAAGGCTGTCAAGTTCTTTTCTTGACTGACTCTTTATTTCATCCGCTATTCTTCTGTTATTGGATGCAATTTCTTCATCAATGGCTGTCTTTTCCGCTTCTATACTCTTTATCTGGCTGTCTATTGAATCCGCCTTGCCATTCAATGCCTTGACTATTGTTATATTGGTGGAAGCCATAACATTATCTATGACTGTTTTCAAATCAGACTGTAGTTTGGCTATTTCAGAATCCTTTTCTTTTATGCTTTGTGTCAGTTTTATATTTTCAGCTTCTATTTCTGCAATTTTCTCATTGCTCTTGGCTTGGTAAGTTTCATCCAGAGTTCTAAGTCTGACATCTTTCCACACCGCATATATTAAAGTTTCAGCCTTTATGCCAACATTGGTGCATGGGCTTTTTATTCCCATCTTTATTCTGTCAAGACATCTGTAGGTAATGCAGGATGAGGTTCTGCCATACATTGATGTTTGCCCACAAGGACACTTGATAATGCCTTTCAACGGGTTATAATGTTTTTGTGCCTCACCGCTATAATTCTTGTTCTCCTGCACTTTCTTGTGTGCCAGATTCCAGATTTCATTTGATATGAATTTTACGGGAAGTTCCAGTTTCATGCCTTTCCAATATCTGACACCGTTATAAATGGAATCATTTATAATTGTTCTGATAGACTGTTCATAGAACGGTTTGTTTCTTGCTGTCCTATATCCAAGCATATTCAGTTTTTCTGCTGTTTTTCCTAGAGAAAGACCGTTTGCCACATAGTTAAATATATCTCTGACTAACTGCATACGTTCTTCATCTTCCACCAATAACATTTTTGGGGTTGCTCCCTTTATATAATTCGGATTGGGCACTGCCTTAAAGCCAGTTGGTATATTACTGTCTGTAAGCATTAACGGAAACGCTTGTACTTTACTGTCTTTACCTGTAGTCATACGGCTTACTATTTTCTTTCTTTCATCCGCTGCTCCATAGGCTTTGATTGCAAGCATTAAAAAGTCAGAAAGAATGATAGTTTTTCCAGCTTCATATACCTTGTCTGGTTCGTCTAGTATTACTAAATCCACGTTTCTAATGATTGTGTGAATCTGTGTCAAAGTTTCAAATATATCATCTTGACGTGACAGTCTAGACAACTCACTAACTACTACCATGTCAGCAACGCTATTGGTAATGTTTAGAATACTGTTCAATCCGTTTCTGTTGCTGACTGTTCCAGATATGGCATAGTCTTCTTCTATTCTTAACAGAGAGTACCCCTTATTCTCACAATACTTTCTAATCAACACCCTTTGCCTTTCAAGGTCTTGATTATCAGTAGAAACACGAATATAACCTATAACTCTTTTCATTGTTTATCTTATCTTTGATGCAAAGATAAAGAGTATTTTCAATAGCAAGGTATAACTTTAACAACTTAACATTTTGCCAATCTCTGATGCCCGAAGTACTGGCACGTTACTACACAGACAACCTAAAACTGACCTCGCAGGGGCAGGCAGAAAGGATGCTGGCAGAAATGGGGCTACTCAACATGGACGAGTTCGACAAGTACGCCGAGAGCCGGATGCCGCTGCTGAAAAATCTGATGCAGATGTCGGTGCTCAACGTACGCAAAGCCTACCAGCAGAACTTCAGCCAGCTGCCCCGCATCGCCTCGTTCATAGGCACCAGCAACCGGTTCGACCTACTGACCGACCCCACAGGAAGCCGGCGTTTCCTCTGCATTGAGGTAAAACACCGTATTGACTGTGCCGACATAGATCATGACCAAATCTTCGCCCAGCTGAAAGCAGAACTCACCTCCGGACGGCGTAGCTGGTTCACCGGGCAGGAGGAAGCGGAACTGCAGAAATACAACGAAGCTTTCTACCGTACCAGCCTCGCCGAAGAAGCGGTACACCGACTGTTCCGTGCCCCGCTCCCGACGGAGAAGAGCCTCAACCTGACAGCAACCGATATTTTTGAAGAGTTGCAGGAGATGTTCCCCGCGCTGATGCGCGGCAACACGCCCATGCGGTTCGGGTTGGTATTAATGCAAGCAGGACTAAAACGTCGGCACACGAAATACGGGAACGTGTACGAAGTAGTGAGAAAACAAAAAGATGTTTCACCGGAAAAGACTGGTAATAAGGTACAAAAGTAACGGGTGAAGGATGTGTAGGATGAAAACTTATACAAATAATAGAGGAGATAAAGGGGACGGATTATTTATATATGTGCCACAATTCGTACCCCTCCCTCCTACTTTTGCATTCATTCGTTTTACCATAAACCATTTTGTTCAAACGTCGGTCAGTTTCATGGTTTTACCATTCTTTCATTGTTTTACAATCTTGCTTATCACCGGGATATTGAAGAAACCATCCTGAAGTATCTTTTGTCGATTTGTTATATTTATTATGTCTATTATGTTTCTTCTGTTTCATAATCCTTTGCAAGTATCATCAAGACCACATTGTTCAAAAGTAATGTATTCCTTTGAAACGACAAAGTTCCTTATAGAGAAATCAACTTTCCAAAACGGCAAGATAAACAAACTATAACATTCTCAATAATTAATTATTCAGCTGATTCACTTATCTTTGAAAATTAATACCCTATCTGATGAAAGCGAAAACTAAATTTATCATAAGGCACACCCTACTTGGCCTGCTAATTTTCTGCATGATGGCACTTGCATTCACTATCTATGCCAACGTCTGTGTGGAAAAAACAACTAAAAAACGGATTTACACAAGCGTTGATTCTATCCCCCATAACCGTGTGGCCCTATTGCTCGGCACCAATCCGCTGAACAGGCTGGGAAGACCTAACTCCTATTTCACCAACCGGATCAAGACCGCGGCGGCATTGTATCATGCCGGAAAGACTGATTATATCATCGCCAGCGGCGACAACCATACTAAATCGTACGATGAACCGACCGCTATGCGTAATGCACTCATATCGGAAGGTGTACCGGAAGAGCGGATCATTCTTGACTTTGCCGGTTTCCGCACACTTGATTCGGTAGTCAGGGCTAAAGAGGTGTTCGGATGCGATACCTTAACAATCATTTCACAGGCTGACCATAACGCACGCGCATTATATCTTGCCAAAGAAAACAATATTGAAGCGGTAGCCCTGTCTGCCCCACTCAAAGCCGGACGATGGGTACGCACGCGACTTACGGTGCGCGAATGGCTTGCACGAAACAAAATGATGCTTGACATTTGGTTTGGAACGCAACCGCACTTCCTCGGGGAAAAGGTTGAGATACCGGCTTTTCATGAAGGAGTTAACAGGATTTAGAATATTAAAAAAAAGAAGTGTGAGAAATGAGACTGACTGATAAACGATTTTGGTTCTTATTCCTTGTGATGGCAAATGTGGTCGCCACATCTGCCCAGACCTGTTTTTCGGTTGACAAAATCAGCAAGGATGATTTTGAAAAAGCAAAAAACAGTATCGAAAAATACGTTCATGACCTCCGTGAAGACAGCGTAGTTGAGAACTACATAACGAGCAGGATACTGTGCGATGCAAGAATACGCTTTGAAAAATTGGACAGCATTACCCGTCTTGAAAACTATGACATCGGGCTTGAACGCGAGGAATATGAGAGTTTATTTTCAATTCAGTCTCTGAAGCTCAACAAATCATTAGGAATGTACTGGTTCATTCTCCCGTCCATACACGATAACGAGTTATATTGTTATGATATGACCGGTAAGTTCTTAGGAGAGATGCTTATGCCATTTGCCGTTTCACCTCATGGAATCATGGTCTCACAGAAAGGATTTGATTGCGACGGGTATCTCCAGCTGCATTTTTATAAGCAAAATGCCGATATGCTTTGGGAGTTCCTGACATTTAAGAACCAAAATATACCTCTACCATACATCACTGATTATTACACCTGTTTAGAGAGTGACTTACCCGCTACTTCATTTTGGGTTGGAGATAATTTGTTGTTCATTTCCTCTCAGAAACCTTCAGTAACCCATATCGAACAGGTATATTTAAGGATTACCCTGTCGGAAGAGTGATATCCGGAAACTCTGTCCGATACAAGCCTGATCGAGAAACATACAAAGCGCTGACCATCCATTGATTGAACATGGAATAGCACCTTCATGGAGTGAAACAAGTTAAATTAACGCAAAGCCCATTTCCAATGAAATAAACTCTCCCCCTGACATAAACGGTTATTAAAGCAATTACCTTATCTTTGTAACATGAATAGAATAAACTGACTGGAGCATGAAAACTTTCATCAATATTTTTCTTCTGTCCCTGATTCTTTGCACAGCATGTGGAAACCGCAATGTATCCATGAATCAGACCGAAGCGACTAAAAACGATAGTACAAGAAACTTTGTCTTGCCCGTTATACCGGCTATGCTGACCACCCCTGAGTCGCGTGCAGACCATTTGGTGCGCCATTATTGGGAGAATGTAGATTTCAACGACACGATTTGGCTCAACCATCAGGAGATGCTGGAACAGGCATGGGTAGACTACATCGACCTCATGAGGCTCGTGCCGAAAGAGACCATCAACAACGCACTTAGGCAGGTGTATAAAAACGCGGAAAAGCAGAAACCGTTTTTCTCCTATTTCACAACCTTAGCAGACAAGTATCTGTACGACCCAAACTCGCCCATGCGGAATGAAGAACTTTATATTACAGTGCTGGACGCCATGCTGGAGAGTGACGTATTAGACGAAACAGAAAAAATCTTGCCGAATGAACGCCGGAAACTGGCAGAGCGGAACCGACCGGGCAGATTGGCGGAGGACTTCACCTATACCCTGTCATCGGGAAAGAACGGTACGCTGCATGATTTGAAAGCACAATACACGCTATTATTCATCAACAATCCAGGGTGCCACGCTTGTGAGGAGAGTCTCACGGAGTTGAAGCAAGCCCCTGCCATCAACAGGGAGTTGGAGGCAGGAAGACTAAAAATCCTCGCCATCTATCCGGATGAAGAACTGCAAGAATGGAAACGACATCTGTCCGACTTTCCCAAGGAGTGGATAAACGGATATGACAAAGGACTGGTGATAAAGGAAAAGAACTTGTATGACCTGAAAGCAATACCCACTCTCTATTTGCTGGATCAGAAGAAAATTGTGATACTGAAAGATGCCCCAATAAGAGAAATCGAAGAGCACCTGAAACAACAACCGTAATCAGAAAAGCGCTCAATCGCAAAACGCATTATCACATAGATAGATACGTGTACTTGACAATACTTTTTGTAAGAAACTTACTAATACTAACCCATATTATGATGAAAAAGCTTAATCATGTACTCCTTGCCGGTACCTTTGCTTTGGCATGCGCCTCATGCAGCCAAACAGGGCAAGAAGCAAACTATCAAGTAATCCCCCTCCCGCAGGAGATCAGCCTGACACAAGAGAGTCCGTTCCAACTGAACAAGAACACCCTCATCGCTTATCCTGAAAACAATATCCTGCTGCAACGCAACGCCGAATTTCTGTCGGAATACATCCAGCAGTCTACAGGCTATGCACCGAAAACGAAAGCCATCGCCACAGGCGAACAGATGAAAAATGCAATCGTACTGGAACTCAATCCGGAGATAGCCAACAAAGAAGGCTACGTGTTGACCACCACCCCCGAAGGCATCAGTATCACCGGACAGACAGAAAATGGAGTATTCTACGGTGTCCAGACACTGCGCAAATCCATCCCTGCCGAAGCCAAAGGAGCAGATATCCTGTTGCCCACTGGAGAAATTAAAGATGAACCGCGATTCTCGTACCGCGGCATGCACCTCGACGTATGCCGCCACTTCTTCCCTCTCGAATTTGTAAAGAAGTACATCGACCTGCTTGCCATGCACAACATGAATACATTCCACTGGCACCTGACGGACGACCAAGGATGGCGCATCGAAATCAAGAAATATCCCAAACTGACAGAAATCGGTTCGCAACGCAACCGCACCATGATCGGCAAGAACACGTCGGAGTATGACAACACGCCGCATGGCGGATTCTTCACCCAAGAGGAAGCCAAAGAAATCGTAAGATATGCACAGGAGCGTTACATCACGGTAATTCCGGAAGTAGACCTGCCGGGACACATGCTTGCCGCACTGGCTGCCTATCCGGAGATGGGATGCACGGGCGGTCCGTACGAAGTGTGTCCTCTTTGGGGAGTGTTCGAAGACGTGCTTTGCATCGGCAACGACCAGACCATGCAGTTTCTGGAGGATGTTATGGCAGAAATCATAGAGATCTTCCCGTCAAAGTATATACATATAGGTGGAGACGAAGCACCGCGAAACCGCTGGAAAGAGTGTCCGAAGTGTCAGGCACGCATCAAGGCAGAAGGTTTGAAAGCAACCCAGAACCATACTGCCGAAGACCGCCTGCAAAGTTACTGCATGACTCGCATCGAAAAATTCCTGAACAGCAAAGGACGCCTGATTATCGGTTGGGATGAGATTCTGGAAGGAGACATCGCTCCCAACGCGACAGTGATGTCATGGCGCGGAGCATCCGGTGGCATCAAAGCCGCACAAATGGGACATGACGTAATCATGACACCCAACACCTATTGTTATTTCGACTACTACCAGACAGCAGACACCAAAGACGAACCGTTCGGCATTGGCGGATATGTGCCCATAGAGAAAGTGTACAGTCTGGATCCTACCTTTGACCTGAATGAAGAACAGAAAAAACACATCATTGGAGCACAAGCAAACTTATGGACAGAGTATATAACGACTACCGAACATGTAGAATATATGGTGCTTCCCCGTATGGCTGCCCTTGCCGAAGTACAATGGACGCAACCCGAAAAGAAAGATTTCAAGGAGTTCACTAAACGCCTGGCACGACTGATGAAATTCTATCAAAGAGATGACCTCAACTATGCCAAGCATGTGTATGACCTGAAAACTGATTTCGTACCCGACACGGATAAAAAAGCTGTGACCGTCACCCTGAGTACCATCGACGATGCCCCTATCTATTACACTTTGGATGGGACAGAGCCGACCACTGCTTCACTGAGGTATACAGAACCCGTAACTATCACCGAGACAGCAGACTTCCAAGCCGTAGCAATCCGTCCGGAAGGAAGAAGCAAAATCGCCAATAAGAAGCTCTTCTTCAATAAAGCCACCTATTGCCCTATCGAACTGGCATTCCAACCTTCGAAACAGTATAAGTTCAAAGGTGCCATAACACTGGTAGACGGCATGAAAGGCAACGACAGCTACGCCACCGGTGCTTGGTTGGGATTCATAGACAACGATGTGGAAGCCATCATCGACTTGGGTCAGGAAACGGAAATCAAACGGGTGGCCACAAATGCCCTTGTTGACATGGGCTCTTGGATCATGGGTAGCACAGGCATGAAAGTGGCCGTGTCGAACGACAACAATACGTTCCGCGAAGTTGCTTCCAAAGAGATTCCGGCAGAAACCGACATAGCCAAGAAAAGCATAGAGAACTACGAAATCACCTTCGAACCGGTGCAAGCACGCTATGTGAAAGTTGTCATCAAGCGTAGCCCCACCCTACCCAAAGGACATGCAGGCGAAGGTAAAGCAGCCTTCCTGTTCATTGATGAGATAGAGATAGACTAAAAAAAGGAACGGGAGACTTGAATAAGTTTATTGCAGCCCCCACCCTCAGTTATAAATTCCGAGACACGCGGATTCAGAGGATTTCCTTCTTTAGAACTGGAAATAGATAAAGGGCTGGACTTCCGCACTTTTCATCTGAACTACCAGATAAATCAAAACAAGCAGCAGTGCCGCCTTTCCCGCAAGGGGGAGGCGGATTACTGTTTTACACCAAGCCTTCTCCCAACGGTCGGGACTGAAATGCAGAATGAATCCCACCGCCATCAGCGCAAATACTTTCCAATATCCGGCAATCAGTTGCGGGAAGAGTTGCGGACGGAAGGTAGTACTGATTTGGTTGATCATATCCAACGAGGTAGAGAAATCCGCATTGCGGAAGAATATCCAACAGAAACAAACAAAATGGAATGTAATGAGCACACCGAAGAAACGACGGACACCGTGGCTTTCTTCTCCTTTCTTCCGTCCGGTCAGTGCCATCCAGAACTTATGTGCAGCCAGTGCCACACCGTGGAACAATCCCCAGACTACAAAGTTCCATGAAGCGCCGTGCCATAATCCGCCCAGGAACATCGTTATAATGAGATTGGCATACTGACGTATCTTTCCTTTCCGGTTTCCGCCCAAAGAGATATAAAGATAATCCCTCAGCCAACTGGAAAGCGAGATATGCCAACGCCTCCAAAACTCCGTAATGGAAGCGGACTTATAAGGCGAATCAAAATTCTTATTGAAGTGAAAACCGAGCAGTAAGGCTATACCGATAGCCATATCGCTATAACCGGAGAAGTCGCAATAGATTTGCAAGGCATACCCATAAACACCCATCAGGTTTTCTACCCCTGAATAGAGCGTAGGATTATCAAAGATACGCTCCACGAAGTTCACGCTGATATAATCCGAAATGATGGCTTTCTTGAAAAGACCGCTTGCTATCAGAAACACTCCCCGCCCGAACATCTCGCGAGAAACAAACAACGGACGATGAATCTGCGGGATGAAATCACGGGCACGCACAATAGGTCCTGCCACCAATTGCGGGAAGAAAGAGACATAGAAGGCATAATCCAGCAAACTGGCCAGCGGGGTGATCTCCTTGCGATACACATCAATCGTATAGCTGAGCGACTGGAACGTAAAAAAGGAGATACCCACAGGAAGGAATATATCACAATGATGGAACGTGCCTCCAACGAGCGAAGCCCAAACATCTCCCAAAAAGTTTGTGTACTTGAAGTAACAAAGCAGACCAAGATTAATGAAAAGGCTCACCGCTACCCATGCTTTACGCTGCCAGCGTACACTACATGCCGCTATGAACCGGGCTATGAAAAAGTCTGTCACCGTAACAAGTGCCAACAAACAGAAGTAAGTACCGCTACTTTTATAATAGAAATAATAGGAGAACGCAGTAACAAACAGTAAACGTGCGGTCAGACGGCGTTGCAACAGCGTATATATCAGAATAAATGCGGCAAACAACCACAAGAAAAGGCCGCTGCTGAATATCATCGGTGCTTGCGGATCATAGACAAATACATCCCGCAGACGGTTGAAGTCAATATCCCACATAATCATTATAGGCTTTTAAAAGGGCTTGATAAAACAATTCTCCCTGCAATACGTATCCCTCAGGAAGATAGTGCACATGATCCGGACGCATCAATCCGGCTTCCTGCCAGTTCAGGCAGGCACGCTTCCTTCCCCCAAAGGCTTCATACATGTCCCATACGGCAAGTCCGTTGTCATCGGCAAAGCGCCGTATGGTCTCCACGGCAATGGCAGTGCGGGGATTGATACTATAAGTACGGCGACGTTTTTTCCGGTAACTGTCGTAAGAACCGGGAGGAGTCGTCATCAACAATGGAACGTCAAGCAGGTTGTCGCGAAGCATACGCACCAGTTCATCCATCTGGCGATAATGAGCCTGTGGATTGTAACGACGGTTATGGCTTTCATTCGTCCCGAACGAGAGTACAACAAGGTCCGGATGCAAAGCGGCAATCTCCGAAATACGGTCAGGACGGGTAAAGGTGATACAGAAAGCACCATTGATGCCCTTATCCGTATAAGAGACTGCACCAAAAGTCTCAGCCAGCAACGCTCCGGTTGTGCGAGGGAAAATATGCCCCCGGATATGACTGTCGCCTACATGCACGATACGTATCGTATCCGTAGAAAAACCGGAATGCAGCAGGCGTAACTTCTCCCAAAAAGGATTAAGTATACCAAGACTATCCGAAAGTTCGTTAGTACCCAGTTGCCGGAAAGCAGCCGGAATAGCTATCTGAGGAACGGGAACAGTATCCGTACGCTGAGAATAGCAACGAAGGGTATCGCAATTTGCCGTGATCTTGCAGACAAGAGGACAGGAAGGCACAGGATCTTGGGCACGAACGGACAAGGAGTACAAGAAAAGAAAAAGAAACAGAAGGGGGAACCTGCCTCTACACCAACAGAAAGACACACGCCCGTAATCGTGATTTATTTCTCCGATAAGGTTATTCCGCTTCATAAGCACACCTCCTGTCATACTGTTCTTTTCCATACACCAACGCTTCGTATAGCAAACCCGCAAGGTGTTTTCCACCCCGGAAGTTAATGTGCGTATAATCATAATTGGCCAAAGAAGGTTTGGCATGCACCATATCCGCCATGCTTCCCTCGCCACCCATCGCCTCAAACATGTTCCAAAAAGCGATAGCATTATCGGCGGCAAGGTTCTGCTGGTAACGCACCAGATTCTTGATGCCGGGCATGGTGCGCAAGTTTCCGTCTTCTGCCTTATAGTCCCGGTCGCCCACGCTCACAACCAGAAAGCCTGCCTGCGGGAATGCGTCCTTCAGATGTTCAAGAATGGTTTGCATGCCGGCAATGTATTTATCATAATTCCGTCCTCGCTCGGTGGCAACGTTCAAGCCATATTGCAGAATGATTAAATCGTAAGGACGCTGTTCGTTAAATTCGTGCATCATCCATATCGGAACAGAACGCAACGACAAACCCGAACTGCCCCGCAAAGAGAAATTATCCAAGATAATCCCCTGCTTTCCATCCATCGCCAGACCATAAAACAAAGTTGAGTCAGCCTCATCCACTGTCCAACGAACAGAACCGATAGGACCGTCCACTTTCATTTCGCGTAAGTCTGCCGCAGAAGAAAAAGTCCGGGTCTGCTTTCCATTCCGGTTGACATTGACGGAGAGGGTCACTTCGCCTTTACTATAGAAGAAGATAGAAGCCTGTTCGCAAGTATCCAGATGGGAAGCATATTTGTCCTGCCCTTTCAGTTCGACATAAGCGCCGGGATGGGCCACGAAATAATGCCCGGAGATACCTTGCTTCTTCCTGTCGAAAAAGGTGGAATCCATCACGGAATGGCTTTGCCAACCGCCAAAGGAGTGGCGCACCGTAGGCCGGAATCCACTGGTCATGGAGGTAATCGTGACAAAACCTACCCCACAACCACCATATTTGCTCTGCAACATATCGCGCAAATCCGCTGTCAGAATATCGGCCTCGATAAAGGAATCTCCAAAATATGCGATACGTACCTGCCGCGGATGTTGTGACAATTCATCTAATGCACGATAAAAAGGTGCCATTCCCCGTTGGGTAGAGTCGCTGTAATCTTCAATGCACGTCATGCCCGTACGGCAAGTATCCACAAAAACCGGCTTCACTTTCGGCGGTGGCGGAAGCAGGCTGTCAGCTTCTGCTGAAGGAACAGTCTGCACACGTACGTCGCTCAACACGTCGACACGCCTCATCACATGTTCGCCGATAGTAAATCCCGGCAGAAAGTACATCAACAGCAATCCCGCCAATACGACAAATGCCCAGATACAAGTATATTTCAGGTAGTTCTTTTCCATATTGCCCATATAAGGAACTGCAAAGATAGAGAAAAGCGATAAAAGAAGAGGGAAATCTTCACGTTTTGTAAGACTTCCCTCTATCTGAAATTTTAGTAAATGCTCCGGGCTAATTATATCGTCTTCTCGATATTCCAGACAAATGCCCTAAGACCCAACTGTTGGGTCTCTTCATCTATCCGGTGGAGTGCATCGAGCAACGGGTCAACTTTGGCATCATCTACGATCGTTATGATGGCAGAACACATGCTGGGCCATGCATGACTGCCATAATGTGGTTCACCCGTCTTGCTGCCACGTCCTTGTATCTGTTCCCAGTAGCTGAATCCACGGCATCCCTGACGGTCGAGCAACGCCATTATGCGTTCAAAAAACGCTTGGTCGAATGTTATAAATACGGATTTCATATTTCTTATCTACGATTCTTGGGTTATTATGATTTCTTGGGTTTTGTCATCTTATCCTTATGGGCCTGATAGTAATCGTTCAGTTCACGGGCTTTCTTAATCTTACGGCGACTACGCTTGATACCGATACCGGCAAACGAGCAGTAAAGCACCGGAACAAGAATCAACGTCAGCACGGTAGATACCGTCAAACCACCGATCACGGCTACACCCAGCGGACGCCACATCTCGGCACCTTCACCTTGTCCCACTGCCATCGGCACCATACCCAGGATAGTGGTCAGTGTTGTCATCAATACCGGACGCAGACGGCTACGACCTGCCGTAACCACAGAGTGAAGTACTGCCATACCGCGTTCGCGACAAAGCGTAATATAGTCGATAAGCACAATACCGTTCTTCACCACAATACCGATCAACATGATACCACCCAACAAACTCATCACGTTCAAGTTAGTACCCGTAAAGAACAGCGCCATCAGCACACCGCTAAATGCAAACGGAATGGCGAACATAATAATGAACGGATAGGTCAGAGACTCGAACTGGGCTGCCATCACAATGAATACCAGGATGATGATCAGCACAGCCAACGTTCCCAAATCAGAGAATGAGTCCTGCTGGTCTTCATAAGAACCTGAAATCTGGATAGAGATGCCATTCGGCAAGTCCATCTTATCAATAATGGCGTTACCGGCGGCAACCACATCACCCAGCGGGGCACCGGATATAACGGCAGACACCGTAACAATACGTTCACGGTCTTTACGCTCGATGGTAGGAGGCGCCGAACGTTCCACTACCTTACCCAAATCTTTCACACGGACTCCCGCACCCGATGGAGTGTAGATGAGAATGTTTTCCAAGTCTTCTATCTTCGTACGGAATTCAGGAGCATAACGCACACGGATGTCATATTCATCACCGTCTTCACGATAATAAGAGGCCAAAGCACCATTCACACGATTGCGAAGATAACCGGATGCCGTCGACAGGTTCAACCCATGCAATGCTAATTTCTCACGGTCGAAATCTACCTGATATTCGGGCTGGTAATCCTGGCGACTGATATTCACCTCGCTCACCCCTTTCACGTTCAACAGTTTCTCCTTCAATTCGGCTGATACCTTATCTGTAGCCGTAAAATCATAACCGTACACTTCAAAGTCGGCAGTAGCCTGTGCACTCATACCACTGGAGCTACCACCCAAGATTACCTGAGCCTTGTCCAATTCGGGATATGCCTTCAGGTCTTCACGCATTTCATCGCAGACACTCTCCAAAGAGACATCACGCTTTCCTACGCTTACCAAACTAATGTTAAAGCTGATGATATGGCTACCATTATCCTGCATGGAGGCAAATGTGTTGTCCGAGTCTGCCTGTCCTACGGTATAGTTGCAGACTCTCATCACACCTTCGTAACGTTTCATCCACTTGTCCGTCAATTCTGCAGCCAGCGCTTGGGCACGCTCCACGCGGGCTCCGATGGGTAACTGCAATTTCACTGCAATACGCGCATTATCGGCTGCCGGGAAGAACTCGGAACCTATGTATTTGGCACTAAACAAACTCAATATAAAGAAAAGTATACAGCCTAACGTCACAACAATACGATGGCGGACAGCCCAGTTCAGACGGTTCTGATACCAGACGTCAAGATTGTCAAGCGCATGTTGGATAGGTTTGTAGAAAGCGATGAATATTTTGCTTTGCTTCTTCTGTAAACGCAGCAGTTGGGCACACATCATCGGCGTGAATGACAAAGCCGAAATAGTAGATACAGTCATAATCACACACATCATCCAACCTAACTGGCGGAACAAGACACCGGACATACCGCTCACCATAGTCAACGGGAAGAACACGGCAATCATGGTCAGCGTAGACGCGATTACGGAGATAGCCACCTCATTCGTAGCATGTACTGCCGCCTGTTTAGGTTCGGAACCTCGCTCAATATGGGTCGTTACGTTTTCAAGCACCACAATCGCATCGTCCACCACATTACCAATGGCAATGGAAAGACACGAGAGTGAGATAATGTTCAGTGAGCCACCATCGATGACACCCAGATAGATAAACGATGCGACCAACGACATCGGGATCGTGATACAGATAATGACCGTAGCACGCCAACGTCCCAAGAAGACAAATACCACCAATACCACGAACAACATGGCGTATATGATCGTTTCCTCCAAACTGTCAATGGTATTCAGAATGTTATCAGAAGTATTGACGATGATACCCAACTTCACATCGCTCGGCAATGACTTCTGCAACTGGGGCAACATATCTATTACTTTCTGCGAAATAGCCACAGAGTTAGCACCCGACTGTTTCTGCACCACAATCATGGCACCTTGTACACCGTTACTGTAGGTCTTTTGGGCACGCTCTTCCACAGAATCCACCACGGTAGCCACATCACGGAGATAGATGGTAGCACCATTGTATGTGCCCACCACAATATTCTCCATCTCTTTGGGATCCTTAAACTCACCCTCTACACGCAACGAATAAGTATTGTTTCCCACGTCGAAGGTACCTCCAGGCGTGTTACGGTTTTCAGCGCTGATTATAGCACTGATGGTTTCTACCGACAGGTTATAGGCATCCAGTTTATTGGGATCACAATACACATTAACCTCACGCTTCGGAGCACCGGATATGGATACCGTACCGACTCCCGGCACACGTGCCAACGGATTTACGATGTTGTCATCCAATATCTTGTAAAGCGCCGGTTGGCTTTCATCCGCCTGCACGGAAAGCAACAAGATAGGAATCATGTCCGTACTGAACTTGAAGATGATGGGCGTCTCCACCTCGTCGGGAAGCTGAGAACTTACCATATCCAGTTTATCACGTACGTCATTTGTCAATACATCGATATCATATCCATACTCGAACTCCAACGTAATCACGGAGATATTTTCCGATGAACGCGAAGTGATATGTTTCAGGTTGCTGACTGAGTTCAGCGTATTTTCCAACGGACGAGTCACATTGTTCTCGATATCCGAGGCACTGGCTCCGGCATAGGAGGTCATCACCATGATGGTGTTGGTCTCGATGTCCGGATAAAGGTCCACCGGCAACTTCGATAAAGAGAACAGACCAAATATCGCTACTGCCAGAAAGCAAAGCGAGGTCATAATCGGTTTCTTAACCGCTCCTTCGTATAAACTCATATATTGTTCGTTTTTTAGTTTTTAGTTTGTAAGATTTTGAAAGCTTGAAGGCTTGAGTTTGCAAGTCTGTGAGTTTAAGACTCCAGCAACTTAAAAACTCAAAACTTACTTTTCCACTTCTACTTCCACACCATCGGCAAGTTTCGACTGTCCGGCAATAACCACCTGTGAGTTGTTGTCTACACCGGAGAGCAACTCATATTCGGTGTCCATACGGCGTCCGAGTTCTACTTTATTATAAGATACTTTGCCATCTTTGTAGACGTAAACATATCTGTCGCCCGAACCGGCACGCTTCACAATGGCCAAATCGGGCACAACTACGTGCTCCTGCGTACCTAGATTCAATGTCACACGGCCAAACATTCCCGGACGCACTTTCTGGTCGCGGTTGGCCAACTGTATCTCTACAGGGAATGTACGAGTATTGGGGTCGATGGTCGGATAAATAAGGTTGATCTTCCCTTCAAACTCTTCGTCTCCGTAGACATCTACTTTTACAGTTGCCGGAGCCCCTTTCTTCAGTTTCGTGAAATAACCTTCGGAAACATTGATCATCAGCTTCACCGGAGTGATCTGTTCTACGGTCAATACCGGTTGCCCGCCGCTGTACATATCACCGTTGTCATAGTTACGGGCTGTCACCACACCATTGATGGGGCTAAGCAGAGCCGTGTTCTCCAACAGATTCTTATACGTGGTCTGCTGTACGTCCAATGCCATCTTGGCAGCATCCCATTCCGACTTGGAAGTACCGCCTACCTTATACAATTCGTCGGTACGCTTGAACTCTATCTCCTGATTGTCCAGACGGAACTTTGCCTGCTTCAAGTTGGCAGCATCCATCTGCACCAGTTTCTGGCCTTTAGAGACACGGTCGCCTACTTCCACAAAAATCCGGTCAATACGCACGGGAGAAGAAGGAGCAATATTATTCTTCACTTCAGCCTGCACCGTAGCGGCATATTCCTGTATCTGTTCTACAGGGCGCGCTGTTACAGAGGCCAGTTTCACTCTGGGTTTTTCTTCTACCTTTTCAGTGACAGTTTTGTCTTTATCTCCACTGCATGAGCCCAACAAAGCAATGGTCATCAGGGCAATCAATTGAAAACTTTTCTTCATATCGTTGTGATTATTTTATTTCTACATGTTAATTAATAATTGCGTCCTAAGACTTGGTCAAGATCGGCCTTAGCCACCAGATAGTCGTAGATGGACTGATTGTAAGTCAGTTCCGCCTGAGTCAGGGAGACTTGCGAGCTGTTCAGTTCCAGCACGGTTCCCTTACCTACTTCGTAACGCTTACCGGCGATTTCCACTGCCTTCTGAGCCTGCATCACGTTCTCCTTGTTGCTGACCACCTGTTCGGAACTTGCAGCCATGTTGTTTCTATAACTGGTCACCTGCATGTTCAGCTGGCGTTCTGTGTTCGTGCGGTTCTCGCGCAACTGGTTCATCTGGATCCGCGTGCTCTTCAACTTCGTAAAGTTGCTTGCCTTATAAATCGGAATATTCAAGGTGAACATCAGCGAAGAACTTCCTCCCCAATTATAGTTGAATACATTCCAGTTGTCGTTATACAATGACTGGTATTGGTAACTGAAGTTCATACCCAAAGTCGGCATGAAATTCGTTTTCAAAGTCTTCAGATTCTGACCAAGCAATTTCAGATTCAGATCCAACTGCTTCATGGTGGTGTTGTTCACCAATCCTTCATCGAGCGTATTAAGCTGGTTGGCAAACAGTTCGGATTCATACTTAGCCAGATTGTCGTCTATCTTGATATCGAAATCTTCTGTAACCCCCATCAGCACCTTCAGTTGCAACTTGGACAGCGTCACGGCATTACCTGCCGAAATCACATTGGGCTTGACACTGCGCACCTGCACTTCCGCACTGATCTTATCGAATTCGCTGACGGCACCTTGCTGGAATTTTGCATTTACCACATTGAAGTTATCTTCCGCAAGTTTGTAGCTCTTCTGCAAAACCTCGTAAGAATCTTGCGCCAACATCAACTGATAATAAGCCTTAGTGACCTGATTCACCAGATCCTGCTTAGAGGCGCGGGATTTCTCCACCGCCAGTTCGATATCGGTCTTCGTCATAGACATTGCCTTGTAGACCGAAGGGGCAAACAAGGGCAAGCTGACATTCAGCGTCCCGCTTACCGTGTTCGAGTTGTCCTGTCCCATCTTGAACGACTGACCGCCCAGGTTCATCTCCGCCGCTGTGATGGTATGATTCCATGTTCCGCCAATGCTGGCCTCCGGCAAGAGATTCTGCCACGCTTCCTTATTAGCCACCTTCTTCAGGGCTATTTCCTCTTCAGCCACTTTGATGGTGGGGTTGTCGCTAAGTGCGATTTCCAATGCCTTGTCGAGGGTTAAGGTCAAGGTTTCTTGAGTTGTCTGTGCCTGCACGGAGCCTATCGCACATGCCAAAGCTACAGTCAACATCATCTTTTTACCTAATGAATTAAGTTGTTTGTTCATAAATAAATCAATCTATATGTTTAAAGATTATTGATCATCCGAAGCAAGTTGCCGTTTCTGGCGATACTCTTGAATGAACCGTTCCAATTTCTCGGCACCTTTTTCCGTAGAAATTCCTCGCAAGTAAGTGAACATGATGGACTCATACACTTCGAGGAAAGAATACTCTTTGCAGAGATCCGTGTTCATCAGCAAACCAAGTTGCTCGTGCACCAGCAGATTCACGATAGCAAAATTGACATCACTGCGAAAGTAACCTTGCTGCACACCCTGTTTGAAGAAAGCTATCGTCTTTTCCGAATCCCGATTGCGGTCCTTCACCATCGCTTCATATACCTTGGGATATTTCTTGATATCTTCGAAGAACTTTTTGTTCGTGTTATGAAACGATTCAATGCTACGCTGATAGAGTCGTAACAACACTTCAAGCACACTGGAAGATTCTTCGTAGACACCTTTCAGATATTCATTTGTCTCCTCCCTAGCCTTTTGGACACATTCCATCAGCAACGTCTCCTTGTCGGCAAAGACCTCATACAAGGTACGCTTAGAAATGCCCAACGCTGCTGCGATATCATCCATAGTAATACTTTTGATGCCGTGAGTGCAAAACGATCTCATGGCAGTATCGACTATGCGCTCGCGCAACTCCAACCTTGATGGGTACTCTTTCATGCTGTCGCCCGTTTTCATTCTATATAATTCGTTAGATTTTTAAGAAGAAGCATATTCCCTTTCTGGAGAATCATGTTCCCTTTTTGGAATAAGACCGGGCAAAGATAGGAAGAAAACTCAATCTAACAATTTAGTTTTCTCGTTAAGAACTGCTATATTAATATTAATTAATAGATAAGGCTCATTTAGGGAATGTTTTAAATTCCTTTTCTATTTTTCGTCTGACCTTTTCAGATTTTTAATTACCCGTATACAGAAATCCGTTTGTGCGGAAACAGAGCGGGTTATGCCGTATATAAAAGGAGGGATGTATCGGAAGAAGATTCGACCGGAGTGTAAAATTCAAGTATAAAAAGGGGATTACAAAATTCGTCTCATGAGACGGATAATTTCATACCACGAGGTAAATAAATCCATCCCACGAGACGAATATTTTCAGCTCACGAGACGAAATTATCCGTCTCGTGAGACAAATTTTGCCGGATACCGATGTCAATAGTCGAATTTCGTCCGGCTCAGGAAAGCAACCGTCTTATGAATCTCCTTATACATGACAATATCGTCTTTTATAAAGGGAACTTCCCGACGATATTCATTCAGAAAACGTTCCAAGACCGGAGAAGACTTCAGCGGACGGCGGAACTCGATGCCCTGCGCGGCGTTCATCAACTCTATGGCAAGTATGTGCTCCAGATTGTCCATGATGCGGTAGAGCTTGGTAGCGGCATTGGCACCCATACTGACGTGGTCTTCCTGTCCGTTGGAGGAAACAATCGAATCGCTGCTCGCCGCGTAGCAATACATCTTGTTTTGACTGACCATAGAAGCGGCTGCGTATTGCGGTATCATAAAGCCGGAATTCAGTCCGGGATTTGCCACCAGAAATTCGGGCAGGCCTCGCAATCCCATGATAAGCTGTGCTACACGGCGTTCGGAGATGTTGCCCAACTCGGCAAGGGCTATCCCCAAGAAATCGTACGAGATGGCAAGCGGCTGGCCGTGGAAGTTACCGCCGGAAATGATGCGGTCTTCATCGGGGAAAATGGTCGGATTGTCCGTCACGGAGTTGATTTCGGTCAGCAGGACGGAAGAGACGTAGCGGATGGCATCTTTCGTGGCACCATGCACCTGGGGGATGCAACGGAAGGAATAGGGATCTTGAACGTGCGTCTTCGGACGGGCTATGATTTCGCTACCTTCCAATAGTTTACGGAAATTATCACCGGTCTCGATCTGCCCTTGATGGGGACGAATCTGCTGGATGCAATCCATGAAAGGATCGATACGTCCGTCGAATGCCTCAAGGGAAACGGCAGCTATCAAGTCGGCTTTCTTGGAGAGGCGGAAGGCTTTCAGAATGGCAAATACACCATTGGCACTCATGAACTGTGTACCGTTGAGCAAAGCAAGCCCTTCTTTACTCATGAGCTTCACCGGTTCCCATCCGAACTCGTCGAGGACGCTCATCGCCTCGCGTTTCTTTCCTTTATAATAGACATCGCCTACTCCGATAAGCGGCAGAAAGAGGTTTGCCAACGGAGCCAGATCGCCGGATGCTCCCAGCGAACCACGGTCGTAGACGATGGGCATCACGTCGTTATTGAAGAAATCGAGAATACGCTGCACGGTAATAACCTGCACGCCACTGTGTCCCAAAGAGAGGGCATGGGCCTTCAGAAGCATCATCAGTTTGACAATGACAGGACGAATCTCTTCGCCTACACTGCATGCATGGCTCTTGATCAGGTTCTCCTGCAATGTGCCCAGTTCATCGGACGAGATGTTTTTACTGCACAAGGAGCCGAAGCCCGTGGTGATGCCGTACAAGGGTTCTTCCGACTCGGCAATCTTGCGATCAAGGTAGTCGCGGCATTTCTGTATGCGTACTTTGGCTTCGGGAGCCAGTTCCAGTTTCAGGTTCTCGTTGACGATGCGTTCGATGATGTCGAATGTGAGTTCACCGGACCCTACGTGATATACGTTTTTCATACTCTCAATTCCTGATTAATGGCATCTAATACTTCTTTTTCACGCTCAAGGGTCTGACGTTCCAGTATGTCCGCTTTCTGCTGCAAGTCGTCGGCAAAAGCCTTGTCTTTGATGGAACCCAGATTGATGCGGACATTCAGCAGCGCACCCAGCACAGCCGTACGGGCAGACATCAATGCGACGCAGGCATCTGTCACGGCATTCCGGTTTCCAAGGCGGACAACGTCGGTGATGACGGACATCAGTTCGTAGGCATTGCATGCCACCTGCATAGGAATGAGGGCGGCGTGCTTGGTCGCCTCCTGAATGGCGGCGCTACGGAGTGCTTTTTCTTCGTCGGTGCCTTTAGGCATCTTGAAGCAGGCAAACACGGCATCGTATGCTTCCGAGTCACGGTCTATGTAGTCCGTGAACGTATCTTTCTCCTTCATGGCGAGGGAGAGGATGTGATTCATCAGCTCTTCGTGCATCTCATAATTCTTCTTGCCTATGGTAAGGTTGGCAACCATAGCGGTAAGTGCCGAAGCTACAGCACCATTCAGTGCCGCAATGCTTCCACCACCGGGGACAGGATCGCTCCCTGCCACTTTATCCAAAAACTCTTTTACAGTCAAATCAACTAACATGGTATTTTTCTTTTTATGGTTAAATTAACTCCTTAATCTACTTCCTCACGAACTTCATGCCCCCGGATAAATCACCCCTTCTTTAATCGTGGCACTGACACAGTTCATGCCTACATAGTAGGGCAGGAAATGGTAGTTGTTCGTATCCAGCACAACAAAGTCGCCTTTCTTGCCTACCTCGATGCTACCGATGCTGTCTGCACGGTTCAGGGCAGCAGCACCATTCAGGGTGAGGGCGGTAATGGCTTCTTCGATAGTAAGCCGCATGTAGATGCATGCCAAAGCGAAAGTCAGTGGGATGGAACCGGAGAAACAACTGCCCGGATTGAGATCGGTGGCAAGAGCCACGGCACAGCCGGCGTCTATCATTTCGCGGCCGCGGGCGTAGTTCTCTTTCAAGGCAAAAGCGGTCAGCGGAAGCAGTGTTGCCACAGTTCCGGACTCTTTCATGGCACGGATGCCCTCATCAGAGGCATGCAACAGATGGTCGGCAGAGACAGCTGCCAACTCAGCCGCCAACTCGGCACCGCCCAGTGGAACGATTTCGTCGGCATGGAGTTTCAGCCGGAGACCATATTCACGAGCTGCCAATAGCAAGCGGCGGGATTGCTCTACGGAAAAGACACCCTGTTCGCAGAAGACATCGCAAAACTCGGCAAGTCCATCTTTCGCCACATGTGGCAGAACTTTGCCAATGATGAAGTCGAGGTATTCGTCCGTACGCCCCCGATACTCGTCGGGCACAGCATGTGCGCCCAAAAAGGTAGGCACAATATCCACCCGCTTATGTTCGTCGGCATTCAAGCTCCGCATGACTTTCAGTTGCAGGAGTTCAGTATCTTTATCAAGTCCGTAACCGCTTTTTCCTTCTACAGTGGTGATTCCCATAGCACTCATCCGCTTCAGGAAACCTTCGGCTTTGGAGCGAAGTTGGATGAAGTTGCATCCACGGGTCGCTTTTACGGTGCTCACAATGCCGCCTCCACGCTCCATAATGGACATATAGCTTTCGCCTTTCAACCGCCAGGAAAACTCTTCGGCACGTTCGCCGCCAAAAACAAAATGTGTGTGAGAGTCTACAAAACCGGGCAACAGGCATTTGCCACAGGCATTGTAGTGCCAATAGCGCTGATAATATCCGTCGCGGTTCTCGCCTCGCGAAGGACCGACGTAGGAGATGATGCCATCGGTCACTTCCACCGTGGCATTGTCAATGATGCGCAGTTCTCCCATTTGCTTGCCGCAACAGGCAGCGAAGCCGACAGGCGTCACAACACGCGCGTTGAAGATGATCAGATTTTCAGTCATATCGGAACTTTATCTGTGTGATGTCTTAATTCATATCCGGTTACTCTCCCGTTCCGGTCACTCTTCCATGATGCGTGCTTCAAGCACTTGCTGCATGGAGAAGTTCTCCAGTCCGAGGTAGTAGGAAGCAGTGTCGATGAGTGCCTCCATCGGAACAAGACCGATGATTTCGCTGCCCACGATGCTCACTCCGTAACGGCGCGCCTCGATGCGGACCAGTTCGAAAGCACGGTAGAGGGCGGTCCGCGTATAGTCGGTCATGTTGATGGAGACTTGCGTGATGCCGCGGTCTTTCAGTTCCACTCCCATTGCCTTGCAATAGCGCAGACCACCGCCTATGAAGCGGATTTTCTTGGCGATGTCGTGAGCGATTTCCAGACTGGGAGTGCTGAGGTTGATGTTATATGCCACGAGAGGCATGCGCGCGCCGATAGCTACGGTTCCAGCGGTCGGATGCCGTTCGGCAGGTCCGAAGTCGGGTTTCCATTCGGGAAGTTTGATCTTCTCCGCCATGCCTTCGAACTCGCCTTTGCGCACAGCGGCAAGGTTTTCGCGATGGGGGGCGGAAGCAGACTTCTCGTAGAGGAATACCGGAAGCCCATAACGCTCGGCTGCTGTGGCTGCCACTTCCTTGGAGAGAGCTATGGCTTCTTCCATCGTCACGTTTTTGATGGGAATGAAGGGTACTACGTCGACAGCGCCCATACGAGGATGCTGTCCGGTGTGGTGATTGAGGTCGATAAGCCGAACGGCTGTCCCGATCGCTTCAAGAACAGCGTCACGAAGAGGTTCGGGTTCGCCCACTACGGTAACGACCAACCGATTATGGTCTTCATCGTTACTGTAATCCAACAGTTTCACACCTGGTTTGCCACGGAAAGGGGCTACAATCTGATCTATTTTCTGCAAGTCGCGTCCTTCGCTGAAATTGGGAACGCATTCTACGATTTTATTCATACGAGTTTTTTTTATATGAGGAAGTTAAAAGAGAATTATTTGGGAGTTAGCTGAGGTTAAGAACCGACAATTCCTTTACCTAATTATTCTCTATCACTTTTCTAATCAATTCGTTGTCCGCCACATACGGCATAGTGATATGATAGGTATCGGCATACGCCTGGTTGAACTCTTCGCTCGTCTCCATCGCATGTTCGTTTCGTGCCCACGAGCGGCGTGCCACACCGCCCATTACATCCCAAAGCATCGCCGAACGCAGGATTTCGTCTACCCTTTCACTGCCATCGCACACCATGCCGAAACCGCCATTGATTGCTTTTCCAATGCCAACACCTCCGCCGTTGTGCAGTGCGACAAGGCTCATTCCGCGCGCGCAGTTTCCTGCAAAGCATTGTACCGCCATGTCTGCCATAACGTTGCTACCGTCTTTGATGTTGGAGGTTTCGCGGAAGGGGGAGTCTGTGCCGCTGACATCATGATGATCGCGTCCCATCATAATCGGGCCGACTTCTCCGTTACGAACCATCTCATTGAACTTCAACGCAATGTTCATGCGTCCCACAGCGTCCTGATAGAGGATGCGGGCTTGTGTACCTACTACAAGGTTGTTCTTCTCCGCATCGCGTATCCAGTTGTAGTTGTCCCGATCTTGTCCGCGCCGATTCGGGTCGATGCATTCCATTGCAGCTCGGTCGGTCTTGATCAGATCTTCATGCTTACCACTGAGGCATACCCAGCGGAAAGGACCGTAACCGTAATCGAAAAGCTCCGGCCCCATAATATCTTCTACGTAGCTTGGGAAGATGAAACCGTTCTTGTCGTCTCCTTCTTTGGCAATCTCACGGACACCGGAGTCGTAGATGGCTTTCATGAAAGAGTTACCGTAGTCGAAGAAATAGGTACCGCGCTCCACCAGTGCCTTGATTGCCTGGAAATGGCGTGCCAGCGACTGGTTCACCAAATTGCAGAATCTGCCTGTATCTTCATGCAGTAGGCTGGTACGTTCTTCAAAAGTCAGACCTGCCGGACAGTAGCCTCCTTCGTAGACTGCATGGCAAGAGGTCTGGTCGGAAAGAAGGTCGATATGTATGTTCTGGTTTATGGCATGTTCCAGCAAGTCAACGATGTTGCCATGATAAGCTATGGAGATGGGTTGTTTGTTGTCCATTGCCTCGCGTGCCAGCGAGAAGGCTTCAGGAATAGAACCGGTGACATGTCCTACCCACCCTTGCCGATGCCGGGTTTCGATGCGTGACATATCCACTTCGGCAATGATGGAAGCTGCCCCCGCCATTTCCGCGGCTTTGGGCTGGGCACCACTCATACCTCCCAAACCGGAAGAGATGAAGAGTTTTCCTTGCAGGTTTCCTTCCTGCGGAATATTCAGTTTCATGCGTCCGGCGTTTAGCAGTGTGTTGAAAGTGCCGTGCACGATACCTTGCGGTCCGATGTACATCCATCCGCCGGCGGTCATCTGCCCGTAATTGGCAACGCCCATCTGCATGGCGGTGTGCCAGTCTTTCGGATTGTCGTAGAGACCTACCATCATAGCATTCGTAATAATGACGCGCGGTGCTTCGGGTTTGGAACGGAACAATCCCAACGGATGTCCGCTTTCGATAACAAGTGTCTGGTCTTGCGTAAGTACTTCCAGATATTGCTTGATCAGGCAATATTGCATCCAATTCTGACAGACCTGTCCTGTCTCGCCGTAAGTAACCAGTTCGTAGGGATAGAGGGCGATGTCGAAACAAAGATTGTTGTCTATCATCACCTGGAAGGCCTTTCCTTCGATGCAGTTTCCTTTATATTCATCGATGGACTTGGCTTTCAGGTCGCCCTGCGGACGGTAGCGGTAGCCATAGATGCGTCCGCGCGTATGGAGCTCTTCCAGAAATTCCGGTGCAAGAGTTTCGTGCAGTTCTTCGGGAATATAGCGCAGTGCATTCTTCAGTGCCGTGGCTGTCTGCGCAGGCGAAAGTGTAAAACCACGATCGGGAGCCCGACGGATGCCCTCAACAAATGTCGGGTAAGGAGGCAATGTGTTACTCAAGGTTATTTTCATAAAATCATCAAATTAAAGGTTACAAAATGTCAGCTATTCGCTTTGTAAACAGCCGCAATATAGAAATAAATCCCGATACCAGCAAAAGTTATCGGGATTTATTTAACATTTTATTATTTCAACTTCAACAAGTACTTGCCTGTGACCTCAGCTTTCTCGCTCTCCTCTTCTTGGAAGGCTTCCAGCAGGTCTTGCTCATTTTGCAGCAAATGCTGCATTTTTTCTTTACCTACAAACTCCACTTTTCCTGTTTCAGGATTCAATTCGTAGTAGACGCGGGCATTCACCAACCCCGAAGCTGCAATGGCAGTACCTACCTCACCACCCAATCGCGTAGCGTCGGCTCGCTGCGTAGTACTTGCCGCCACCGAGCCTACAGGTTGCACGCAAAAGTATATCTTGCCCCGTACCCACATCGCAGGAGCATACCAACCGCCAAAACGGAACCGCTTGTAGCGTACCTTTTTGCAATTGACATAAAATGCCGAATCGGATTGTACCGCATAGCAACGGGATTTCAGATATCGGCAAAGACCGGGATTCTTGTCTACTGAAATGCGATAGTCGGCACCTCCCATCAGAAGTATCTGGTTTTTCGAGCGCTTTTCAATCTTCAGTGTGGAGAGTGTGTCGCCACGCTCTTCTACCAATTCTTTCAGATTGGCATAGATCACATGTTGGGCGTCCATACGAAAAACAACCAACAAAACAAATAGGCTCAACAAGCAACATCTTTTCATAACATAACTTTTCCTACTATAAGTGATTCTTATTTGAGCGAAAGTTACGGCATTTATCCAAAAGGAGCAAATTATTGAAAGAAAAAGTGAGAATAAGGGAAATAGGAGACATATCCGGATGTTTTCGGCCTTCTCTCTGACGATATTACGCGTCGGAGAAGATATGGGGAAGGCTTGATAACGGTTCTCTGAAGGATATTCCGATGTTCGGACGGATTATTTTCTTTTTTAGAGATGTACGGATTTATATATCATACTGTCTGATAGCAAGATACAGATTTTCATTCGTTTCTTTTCACTCTCCCCTATGACAGGACGGAAATAACGCATTCTCGTCATTTTAGAAAAACAAAACGCCAGAAAAGTATTTGGCTATAACCTGTGTTTATTTTAACTTTGCGAACATAAAAATAAGAAAAACATGAATACCATCCCTGAAATAATTGCCAACTATCAACGCATTGCCGAAGAGGGGCGTCGGAAACTGAACAAAGTGCAACATGAAATTTACCGCACAAGCACTCTACGCCTGTTACTGTTCGTGGCAGGAGTGGCAGGTGCCATATACTTCCGGTCGACTGGCTGGATCATACCGACATGCATCATTGTTGCAGCCCTTTTACCCTTCATCTTACTGATAAAACATCACAACCGCCTGTTCCACCGTAAAGATTATCTGGAAAAAGAAATCGAAATCAACGAACAAGAAGTAGCCGCCCTCCATTACGATACGTCTTCCTTCGAGGATGGAACCGAATTCATTGACCCGACCCATCTGTATAGTTTCGATCTGGACCTTTTCGGTCCCCACTCTCTGTTTCAGTACCTCAACAGGACATCCACGCAACTTGGGAAAAAGTTGCTGGCCACTTGGCTGAATACACATCTGGAAAATAAAGTAGAAATAGAAAATCGGCAGGAAGCCGTGCGCGAACTGACCCCACTACTGGAATTCAGACAGCAGTTCCGCATATTGGGATTGCTGCACAAAGGCAAAGCCGCTGACGAAAACGAACTGAAGACATGGGCAGGAAGCCCGACCGTCTTTCGGAAACGCCTGCTTTTCCGCCTATTACCCTGGCTGGCAGGTGGCACAAATGCAATATGCATCTCACTTGCACTTGCCGATATCCTCCCTGCCAGCGTCTGCGGAACCGTGTGGGTATGTTTCGTATCCGCAGGCTTCTGTTTCACCGGTCGGATCACGAAAATGCAGGCAGTCTATGGCAAGAAGCTCCAAATACTGGCAACATACGCCAACCTGCTCCGTCTCATAGAGTGTCAACCGACAAAAAGCCCCATATTAAACGAAGTCAAGGCATGGATAGGCGAAGAAAAACAGACTGCCTCCCACTCCATCCAATGCCTAAGCAAACTGATGAACGAACTCGACCAACGAAACAATGTCTTTATGTACACCATTCTTAACGGTTTGTTCTTTTGGGAGATCCGTCAAATCATGCGTATCGAGAAATGGAAAGAGCAATATGCCTCACAATTGCCACAATGGCTGACCGCCATCGCCCATATGGATGCGCTATGTTCACTCGCCACTTTCGCTTACAACCATCCGGACTACACATATCCCTGTATCGTCTCCCATCCCTTCTGCTTGCATGCCCGTAAATTAGGGCATCCGCTCATGCATCGCGACAAGTGCGTACGAAACGACATCGACATCAGGAAACGACCTTTCTTCATCACCATCACCGGAGCCAACATGGCAGGCAAAAGTACCTATCTGCGTACCGTGGGTGTCAATTATCTGCTTGCCTGCATCGGGACACCCGTCTGCGCCCAACAGATGGAAGTATATCCCGCTCATCTCATCACCAGCCTGCGCACCAGTGATTCGCTCACCGACAACGAATCATACTTCTTCGCCGAACTCAAACGTCTGAAACTAATCATCGACAAACTGCAATCCGGTGAGGAGTTGTTCATCATCCTCGACGAAATCTTGAAAGGTACCAATTCTACCGACAAGCAAAAAGGTTCCCTCGCCCTCATCCGGCAGTTCATGACGTTGCAGGCAAACGGTATCATTGCCACTCACGACCTGATGCTCGGATCCCTTGCCGACACCTTCCCCGACGACATCCGCAACCATTGTTTCGAAGCCGATATTACCGGAGATGAGCTCACCTTCTCCTACCACATGCGCGAGGGAGTGGCACAAAACATGAATGCCTGTTTTCTGATGAAGAAAATGGGGATTGCTGTCACGGACTGATATCTCCCTTTTTGGGAAGGAAGAACAAAAAAGAAGAGTTGTATATACTTCCATAATGGTATTAATTTCATTTGATTATATACCACAATAAATCAATGATATAAATACCATATCAGTCCATGTAAGTTCAAATTGAGATTTAACTTATCTTTGTTCCATGCTACATTACAATCCCTAAACATTTCTATCAAAGAATTACTAAAAGCATTTTCTAATGTACTCGTTATCGGCTTCAGTTTGGCATTCTTTTTCGACCGCTATGGATTAATTCCCTCTGCACTTCGACAAGAAAGCCGAAATCTTTGCCGCATCCTTATCTGTATAGTAATAGACTGACGTCATCGGCGTATATGCATAGGGTACAAACTGGAACAACTGAATCGCTACAAATTTATTATCTTGTGACAGTAAGACGTCCATACGCACATTGCCGCTTCCTTCACATTTTATCCCCTCTTCGGTAGCCAGATGCCCCGTTTCAATCATCTCTTTCAACATTTCCATATACTTCAAGTCGAAAAAGAGAGTATATTCCTTTGTAACACTCCCAGTAGGAACATAGACTACCTCTTTCGATTTCCAAAGTAAACAGAATATTCCCAATAAGAAAAATCCCATTCCCAACACCATCAGTAGCATACTAAGTGCCGACGTGCGGTCTGCAATTTCAAAAGTAGATGCGAATACCAGAACACCTAACAACAACATAGCGGTTGAAAAAATAAGTCCGGAAATACTCGTACGTTTCACAATATCAGGATGAGTAGACGTAAATATCATTGCGTCAATTGCTTGAGTTGCCATAATTTAATTAGTTTTGAAATAAATAAATGTTTAACTGATACACAAAAACAATCACTTCGCTCTCAATCTATAACAGCAGACATTGAAAAGCGACTTAAATCATTCCATCAACTAAATAATAATGTGCCTCAATGCAAACACATAATATTCACACGCAGGCCTTAATTGACCAAATGTACTGATATCGAATAGTTTCAATCGTTGCGATGACAAAGCTCCAACATGTCTTGCCATCCGTATCAACACACCCTTTAATGAAAGTAAAAATTCGGTTGTATATGAACGTTGCACACGCAAAAACGTAAGCAACTGGATTGCTCCACCAAGATTCTCAATCTCTGCATCCGGCATGTATGGTAATTGCGAAGCCGAAACGTAACTTTCACTCGAAGCAATAACCTCCACTCTCATCCCCCCTTCTTCTATCACAGTTTCCTGATAAGCAAAAACATTGTCCTCCGCCGCCCATGCAACAGGTTCATCACTTATACTGCCACCAAAGACAGTAGATAGGAGCAGAAACAATATTAGCTTTAGAAACTTTACCATACTCAATACCTATAACAACCTATCTCCTAAAATTGTTCAAAGCCAAGCCCCTTTCCTATCTTCCTACCCTCACATCTACACAACTCACAAATCTATTTTGAACTACCTTATTATCTAATTTCTATTCGTTGAACCAAACATTTACTACCAATTTCCCTCAGATTTCCACCCGAAAAAAGGCAGGTTGGACATTTTGGGTGATGAATTGTCTGTAATCAATTGATTTTATTCTCTTTGCGAAGATAATTATTGATATGATTAAAAAAATGCTTTTTCTGCGGATCTAAAAATGTGGTCCGGAACGGTCTGAGAGGGCGCACCCAACGTTATAAATGTAAGGACTGTGGCCGTCGTTTTGATGGTGGTATCAGGCGAGATAAATCCAAGGTTATCAGTGACTATATAGAAAGCAAACAGACTTTGGGACAACTCGCAACCAAGTATGGTGTCTGCGAAAAAACTATCCGCCGGGATTTGGAAGGCATGCGGTATATCCGTAAGATTGCAAAGCACAAGGATGTAACCATACAGATGGATACAACATATTGGGGCAGGAATTTTGGTCTTATGGTTATCAAGGATGCACTTCGGAATGTTGTTTTATGGCACAAGTATGTGCGACATGAAACAATCGCACAATATGTAGAGGGAGTAGAATGGTTGAAAGGCAACGGGTTCAATATATACGGCATTGTGATTGATGGCATGAAGGGATTGCCCTAGGCATTGAAGCCTATACCTGTGCAGATGTGCCAGTTTCATCAGATTCTTATTGTCCGCAGGTATCTGACTCAGAACCCGGACATTGAAGCATCTCAGGAGCTGCTTAACCTCATAAATATTATCGCAAGGACAGATAAGAAAAGTTTTTGCGGAGCTTTCAATGAATGATATGAAAAATATAAGGATATTGTCAATGAACGTATTCATGATAAAAGAATCAAGCGTCCCACACCTCCATATATGCGGCCGAAACTACGCAGCGCATACCTGAGCATAAAGCGTAACATGCCATTGCTTTGGACTTTTTATGACCACCCTGAAACAGGGCTTCCAAATACAAACAATGCGCTTGAGGCTGTTTTCTCCGACTTGAAAACAGAGGTCAGGGTTCATCAGGGAATCAGCAGGGAAAACAGAAAGAAACTAATAGATGAATATCTCAAAAGGCACTATTGAGACAATCAAGCCAGTTTGACTGTGGCCAATTTGATTCTGCATGGTTATCACCCAAAATGTCCACTTAGAACTTTTGTATTGCAATTCATGTAAACGTCCTATTTTCCGCATACAATTACTATTGTCGACTGTAAAACAGCCGATTACAAAGTTTTTAGTACGCGATAGGATTTTAAGATTTAACATTTATTGTTTGTAAAAGCATGGAAGGTTCTGTTTCCAGTCCACTTGTTCCATACCTAGAGTATTGAAAAGATTTTCCATATAAGGTTCTTCCTTCAACTTGTTCAGCTTACAACTCTCCATCAAAGAGAACATAAAGGAGGCATTCTCTGCTGCCGTTTCAGAACCTATATTCTGACAAACTTTCAAGTTCAGCTTGATAGGCTTCATACGCTGTTCACAGAGGTTGTTGCTCAACTGAACCCTTCCGTCCAGAATGAAGTTCCTCAAACTTTCCCATTGGTTCAACATATAAGTGACAGCCTTTTTCATCAGTGAATTTGCCATTGTGGCTGTGTCCTTAGACAAAGATTTGATCCTGCAATAAATCCTGGTCATTATCGGTACCGCCCTGTTCTCCCTTTCCGTTTTCCTTTCCTGAGCATCAAGTTCCTTCTTTGCACATTCAGCTTCAACCTTGAACAAATCCGCCACATCATTGATAATGGTTCTAGCCTCACTACAGCTGTCCAGGGCTTCAACAAACAAACGACGGGCATGAGTCCAACAACCACAACGGATGATTTCAGGATATTTTTCGGCATCGTCAAAAACACTATAAGCCACATAGCCGTCTGAAGAAATATAACCACAGAAAGCTCCAAAAAGTCGGTTACAACCTTACGGGCACGGCTACCTGATTCATAAAGGTAATATACCATTTTCTTCAGATGAGCATAAAAGGCCCAGATATATTTTTTCTTGAAAGACTTCTGTTCATTCTTAACCATACCGATAAGGGCACAAGTTTCATCAATCATCAGATAGTCAGTGTCCTTTACTTCGTTACGGAAGAGTTCTTCCAATTTTTCCCTAATAGTACGGATACCCATATGAAGGTAACGGTTCAATGAAGAACGGCTGAGGAATACACCCAATGAAGCAAGACGTCTTCTTATCTTGTTCACGGACAGGTTATATACATATTTCCATGACAACATTTCTGCAAACATCCGGGCACTGAACGGGCAACGTCCCACGATGTTAGGGCACTCCATAGTCGGTTTAAAAGTACCGTCAGCCAACTGAACACGGGCTACTTCATACACATGCTTGATAATCTTGGCCGGCTGATATTCAAAAACTGTATAATAGCATAAATCAATCTCACCATTACGTTTCATAAAACGTGCTCCAGTGGGAAGTTCATAATATTCATCCACTTTATGGGTTATGGTCTCATCCGCATGATTGGGAGTCTTGGAAGTACGGGGAGCAGCTTCCTTGGGGGAAGTATCTTGCTGCTCCTGATGACTATCTTCCTCTTGATTGTCCTGTAGCTGTGTATTGGAACTTCCATCGTAATCGGACTTTTCCTCTGCACGGACATCCTTATCGCGATTATTCAAAAGCTTGGACTGCTCTGAACTACGTACAAAACGTTTCTTCTTGCCAAGTTTTGCTTGTTCATGGGCATCATACAATTGCTGTTCAAGATCTGCAATCCAATTGTCTTTTTCTTCCAGCTTCTTGCACAATGACTTTATTTCAGCCAAGAGGGCATCGATGGCCTGCTTGGATTGATCCATAGACTGACGGAGCATAGAGACCTCCTCGGTCAAAGCCTTGACCTGAGCATAAAGCATCCTCTTTTCCTCATTGGCTGCAGCAAATTGGGAGCGATATAGTTCTATAATCCGTTCATCTATCATGGTATAAAGATACTCATTTTTAATGAATTACACAAATAAAATAAGATTTATTCTATTGATTGTCAAAACATTAACTGTTACCCGGCTTTGGGTATGCTTATCTGGATGATGACCAAACTTTCGGTCAAATAAACCATATCGTTCCAATTTATCTGATAACTTTTTGTCTTGTCATCATAGATAGGCTTCTTGAACTTACCCATTAGAGGGCGCTTTTCATAAAGCACATAGAAACCACGCTCATAATGTAGAATCTTGATGATACGACGATTCTTGGACATGAAGATATAAACGTTGTTCGGATTATTGGGATTCTGCTTCATCTCATGACGGACAACATCACTCAAGCCATAAACCCCTTTTCGCATATCAATACTACCATTGAAAAGGTAATAATTCAGTGTTCCTGTCAGACCTAACATAATCAACTAATCAATTTTTGAAACACATGGAGCATCTTCTCGTAAGTGGTATTACGGATAACAACACTTGTTCCATCCTGTAACTGCAGATTGGCATAACGGATGATGGACATGCCCGGTTGAAGTTTTTCCTTTTCTGACACTGTTTCGGATGGAATATCCGTCAGCGTTACCGGAGACATAACGGGAGCTTGTTTTTCCTCCATGCGACCAAGCTTCTCGTTCCATAACCGCTTGCGTTGCCATTCGGTAAATTTATGGTAATTGACACCTGCATCGATGCAGAATTCTTTCAAATCTTTGCCGTTGCTGCAAAGTTGGTAAAGTTCGTAAACTTCTCGGTATTTCTCAGATTGTGACATAACTGTAAATTTTAAATTTGCCACAAAGGTATATTTATATTAAATCGGCGTCAAGGCGGAAAATAGGACGTTTACCGGTCTGGTACTGAAAGTAAAATCTTTCCAGATCTTCACTGCTATACATAATTCTATAAATTGGGTGGGCAGCGAAGGTATCACTTTCAATTAATAGCCTTTTTTTGACTGCTTACTCGCTTTCATATCATCATCAAGAGTAATACCACACTTTGTAATTTCATATATTCAATTTAATCTAAGGAGTACATTGTGTCCTAAGACTACAGTTCTCCTATAAATATAACTCTTCCATTTACCTTGATTCAAATCGTTTTTTGACAAAGTCATGATATTGCTCGAGAACAACATTCTTCGCAAAAAATTCGTTTGCAACAGTCAGTGCATTTGCTCCCATTTTTTCAATTTCAGAAGGTTCACAAAGTATATCCTCTATTTTATCCTTAAGCAATGATGGATTATTAGGCTCAACTACCCATCCAATATTATAACGTTTAATACAAAGTGCAATTTCAGAGTCTGATTCTCCTATGTATAAGATAGGTTTACCTGTTGCCATTATATTGTATGACTTAGAAGGAACCCCTAAACCATACATACCATCGGCCAATGTAACAATACCGATATCACAAGCATTCAAAAAATCATTCTGATTTGATCTACTTCTAAATCCTGCATACACTGTATTCTCATGCCTTTCTGCAAAAGATTCGATATCATTCCTCTTAGCGCCCGCACCAACAAATAGGAATATACATTTTTTACTCTTAAGCATATCAATGGCATTCATCAGATTATCCAGACCTTGAGCTTTACCTAAATTACCAGCGAATTGAAAAACAATCTTACCTGTTAAGGATGATTCCATCTCTTTAAATAAATTAGTATCGACCTTAGGAAAAGGCTTTACTTCATCAACATCTGCCCAATTTGTAATTAAGTTCAAAAGATTCCGACCTTTTGTTTTTCTTAAGACGACCTGCCTCATATCTTCACCTATCGAAATACAAGAATCTGCAGCCCCATACGCCCTATCAAATATATTCTTTAAAAAAGCATATAAAAACGATTTATGTCCAAGATTACCAAGACTTACAAGATTTTCCGGAAAGATATCATGAACAAGAATATGATAATGACATTTAGTCAATTTCTTTACCAAAGGCATGAATAACATAAAGAAAGCAGGATTAGTCAAAATAATAACTTCATCCCCCTCTTTTATCAGCTTCCGAGCAAGATTAAATAAAGATATACTAGAAGACAATAATCTTAATGACCGTTTTATTAAGTTATCTTTATCAACTTGCTTTCCTAACACTCTGTAAACTTCAATACCATTATGAAACTCTCTTGCTTTATTTGAAATAACATCAGAATCATAATAGGTGTTATTAGTGGAGATTACTCCAACATTCATCCCCTTTTTTGAAAGATAATCTGCAATTTCTGTGACATAATATCCTGTTGTAACAACAACAGGATAATAAAATTCAGAAACGAGCCAAACTCTATCCATAAATTTCAAATTAGTTGTCGCAATCTATAAATATACTTTTGCCAATTCTTTTTTAATAAAATTGACGTTGTTATACCTCCTAACATTTTCTAACATACCACTTCCTTTAACTTCCAAAAAATGAGAATCTTTTTGAATTTCATCGTAGATACTACAAAGAATATTCTTTAATTCATCATTTTGGCTATTATTATATACATAAACCATACCACTATCAAGAAAATCAAGGACAGTTCCTATTTCTGTAGAGATTACCGTTTTTGCATATGAAAAAGCTAAGATGGCAACACCTGAATTCAATGATGATTCAACATTATAAGGAATTAATACAATATCAACTTTACTTAATAAAGATGATATTTCACCATTGTCGATAAAACGAAAATCAAATATTACATTATCAGTTCTAACTTTATTCTTTAATTCGATTTTATAGTCATCACTATTACAAATTCCACAAATCCAAAATTCTATTTTTAAATCTGATATATCATTAGCAATTTTAATTATACTTTCTATATTTTTATAAGGCTTTATTGCGCCAAAGGTAAGAACAACAAGTTTTGAATTTTCTTTTCTATGAAGGGGGCTTTCCATTATATTTTCATATATTCCTTCATAGCTTGGATGAGGAATATACACTGTCTTTAATCTATATTTTTCAGGAACAAAATTTATACTATACTTACTATGCAATATAATGACATCAGAAATACGAAGTACAAAATTCATCAAATATTTAGATAATACTAAATTAGACTTATCATGAGGCAACTTATTATGCAATGTATAAACAACTCTCTTTTTAGTGACAATAAGGAAATATAAGTAAAAAAACTTAATAATGAATCCTAAATACAGTTTAAGAGGATTTGGTGAGAGATTTTCATACCAATTTAAATGAATGATATCTGCAAAAAGAAAATCAAACAAACTATTATTCTTACAAAGAATATATTTTTCTTTATCGATACAATCCCTCATAATAGAAGTATATTCATTTGAGGTCTTTTGTGGATAAAATAAAATCTTTTTCATTTCAAAGAACTAAATGACTCTAAATAATCATCGCGAAGTGAATCAACATTTGTAAATTTTCGAAAAAACGCTATAGAATCCTCTACACGAGACCTCATTTCCGTTGAACTACATCCTATAATTGATTCAACAGCTTTTAGATACATATCTTCATTTTTTAACGGAATTGCCCACCCTCCCTTTGTACTATTAATGTTAGACCAAGGAGTTTGATCGCTAATAATAATTGGAAGACCTACCGACAACGATTCAGCAATAATGTGCCCATAATTCTCACTAAATGTAGGAAAAAACAAAGCATCATAACTTGCTAAGATAATCGGTATATCATCATGCTTGCAAACCCCACAATAATTAATTTTGATTTTATCACTAAAATTATTAATAAATTTCTGACATTCCTCCCAATATTGCGGTTCTTCTATTGAACCATAAATATCAAATTGCAAACTCCCATCATTAACACGACTAATAACTTGTAACGCAAAAAGAAGATTTTTTTTCCAAACTATTCTAGATACAAAAACAAATTTTGCCTCACCTACTTTTTTTGTCGAGTAATCCTTACGTATTTTAGTTAGTGTCGGTACATTATTTAAAAAAACAATCCTATTACTAGAAAAATATTTTTTTATACCATTTGTTTCCTCATCTGAAGTTGATTGGAAAATAACATTTCTACTCAAGTGAAAACACTTTATAAAATAAATTTAAGTAGATGACAAAAATTTGAAAACATCAAATTTGGGGGTATAAGTCGGACGCATAAGTATGGTAAAAATCTCCTCCAAACCGTACTTGACAAGCGACTTTGCCTTTCTTCCATGTTTCAGAATCTTTATCGGT